>Ga0302324_100026191_pt1 | contig 11157 bp, 13 predicted proteins | sample Palsa_T0_1_FD_201949 | JGI IMG/M metagenome (GOLD analysis project Ga0302324, IMG submission 201949) | Peat permafrost microbial communities from Stordalen Mire near Abisko, Sweden - Palsa_T0_1 | ecosystem: Environmental > Terrestrial > Soil > Palsa > Peat permafrost | place: Sweden: Abisko... | reverse complement strand
GCCGAAAATGACGCTCTTAAAATCCCCCGGCATCTCATCCCAGCGACCGGCAGCGCCCTGAAAGAGCGTTACGACGATGTCTCGCGCGCTCATGTGGTATGCCCCGATTTGCAGAGAAACCACTCCTTCGACAAAAAGGATTGCCGCGAGCGCCGCGCAAATCCAAACAATTCTTGCAAGCGTCAACGGGCGCATGCCACCAGCCCTACCGCCATGGATTTCCGCGACTGTTTTTCGGGACCTGAGCTTTTCTGCGCCGGTCCAAATATTTCAGGGTGTAATCCGTGCGCCAGTTCGACAATCGCTTGCACCAACCCCGGAGACGGCCGCGTAATCTCTTCGGCTATCACGACAATTCGCCCTAGCTTGACCGCTTCGATTTCATTCCACACCGCGCGCGCTCGCAAATCGCGGACCTGGTCTGCGGTATCGGTTTCCGAATGATTGCTCGTCAGTACGATATATTCGGGTTCCAGCCGCAAGACCTCTTCCATGCTGATCTGCGGCCAGTCCTGCTTTGAAATGATTACGGATTCTGCGCCCGCCCATCGCAACGCATCCGCGATAAACGTGTTCTGCCCGATGGTGATGAGCGGGTCTTCCCAAACCACAAACAGCACATGCACCAGCGGCCTTTCGCGCAAACTCGTTTGCAGTTCCTCCAGCGTCGTCTGAAGTTTCGCAACCAAACTCGCTGCTTGCTCGTGCGCTCCCATCAAATCCCCCAGCAGGGCCGTGGATTCAAGCATGTCCTGCACGGTGTGCGGATCCATCGTGTACACGGCGATTCCCAGTCGCTCCAGCGACTCCACAGTCTCCCAACGGTTGATTGCCGTAGCCAGCACCAAGTCCGGATGCAGCGCCACGATCGCTTCCAGGCTCGGATTTACCGGCGCCCCCACGTGAGGTTTGTTTTTCGCCGCTGCCGGCGTGTCGCAATACGTCGTGTCGCCCGCCAATTTATCTTCCAGGCCAAGAGCGTATACCGTCTCGGTCAGGTTGGGCGCAAGCGAGACGACGCGCTGCACGTTAACCGGAACCGCTACGCGCCGCCCCGTTTCGTCGGTTACCATTTTCGTGCCGGCCTTGTCCGCGGTCCTGGCTGGATCCTGCGCTTGGCTCGCCGTGGCCTGTTGCTGCGTGAGGCCCGCGGCAAGCGCGCCCGGATGTGGCGCGCACCCCAGCAGCGCGCCAACAATCACTCCCGGCATTTTCAATCTCAAAAATCCGGCCAAAAATGTCTCCCGCAATAAAAAAAGCCTCGCGAACAAAACGAGGCGTTTCGCCACACTCCCTCTCGCGAAGAGTGTCAGCTTCGACTGCTCGGGTAGGTTTCCTGACTTTCGGTTGTTCTTGCGCAACCGATTACAGTGGCGGGACCGTGGCCGATTTTCGCGGCCTTCCCTAGAAACCAGAATCGAGCCGATTCTAGCTTCTACCCCGAAAGATGACTTTTGCGCATCCCAGGGCTACCTCGAGCCAGTTAAGTTGTCTCCGCGAGTGTAAGCGTCCGCCTTTTGGCTGTCAATCACGCGCCTTCCGCATCCGATTTTTTCGTGGCCTTGGCTGTGGGCTCGCCAACAAAGATCAAAATTCCGTTAGGGTCCTCGATGTGAAATTCAGTCATGCCGTATTCCCGGTCGAATAAATCCCGAACCTTGTAACGCAGCCGGAATCCTTTCACCTTTGCCCAGATCTCTTGAATCCCGCGCACCTCGACATAAATTTCCACGTGGCCGCGCAAGCGCTTCATCACGTCCGCAGAGGCTGCCTTCATGAAGTGGATGATCTGGCCGTCGCGCGCCACGATCGAATATTCCGCCGACTTCATGGTCGGAACGAATCCCAAAATGTCCTGATAGAACGCGAGAGTCTGGTCCATATCAGCGACCGCCAGCATCGGACTAATTCTCTTTATCGTCGACGGGTCGGGCATTTTCCGGCAGCTCTTTCGATGAACTCAAAATTGGGTGAGCAACGCGCCTGCGTGTGTTTAGCAGAGTTGCTGGGTGCGGCATTTTCAAACCGACAGTTTATCTAACGATTCTTCCAGACGGGCGCGCGTTTCTCCACCAGGGCGCGCAAACCTTCCTGTGAGTCTTCCAGGTCCGCCAGTTCGTTCAGGAACACTTTCATCGAGTTTCGCACGCCCTCGCGCAGAGGCATGCCCAGGCTGCCCAGAATTGCTTTCTTCGCCATCGTCAGCACCGGTCCGGACTGTGCTGTAACCTTGCCGACGATTTCGTCCACCTTGGCAATCAAGTCTTCTTCGGGCACCAGCCAATTGACCAGTCCCAGTTCTTTCGCGCGCTCCGCTGACATCGCTTCGCCGGTAAGCACAAGTTCCAGCGAAAGTTTCGGTCCAAGGATGTAGGGCAGTACAGCCGCGGAGAGCGGAGGGAAGGCCCCGAGCTTGATTTCCGGTTGCGCAAAACGCGCGTTCGGCGTCGCGATCACCAGGTCGCCCAAAGCCGCAAGTTCAGCGCCGCCGCCATAGGCAGGCCCGTTGACCACGACCAGAACCGGTTTCGAGGTGTCCATCATCGCGGAAAATGTTGTATGAAACGCGTCGAGCAATTGAAACACTCGCCGTTGCGTGTATTCGCCGAGTTCAATCCCGCCGGAAAACGTCTTGCCCTCGGAATCGAGCAAAATCATTTTGACTTCCCGTTTCTCGCTGACCGACGAAATGCCGGAGGCGATTTCCATCAGCATTCGTTCGTTCAACAAATTCTGTGAAGGGCGGTCCAGGCGCAAATGCGCGACTTGGCCCTCGATCCGGAACTTTACGAATTGGAAATCGTCGATCTTCGGAGCGTTCAGTGAAAGCGTCCCAAGCTCCGGGACTTGAACGTCCACCTTGTTCGGCCGCCGCTCTTTCGTCAGTTGCATCGTTTTGGCCCCCGGCCATGCTGCAATTTCAAATCTCGGCCTATTTTTCGGCTTCGGCGCCCGCGGCGCGTATCAAGGCTCGCGCCTGCTCGACGAGAACAATGGCGAAACCGCCCCGCAGGACGAATCTCACAAAATTTGCGTAAAATAGAAATCCCATTACTGGTTCTTCCTCGCGCCGGATGAATTCCGCCCGAATTCGAGCGTTCAATTTCCGGGGTTGCCGGCTGTTTTATCGCCCCAGCTTCACCTTCCAGCCTAGACCATGTCGGTGGGCCTGACCATGACGGATGCCGGACCATGCATACAATCCGCCACCGCCCGCGCCCTGTACGAACGTACAGGGAGATGTGATAGCGTTTCTTCCGCATGCTGAAAAGATTGGCGAAACTCGACAACGATCCGCGCGCCAAATGTCCGTGGCCGAAGCGCAGCGCGATATCGCTGCTAAGCTGTTAGGGGGGCAACCCGGCGCGCAAGCCGTTCAAGTTGCGCGAATCTTCGGTTGGCTAAAGACGGAAGCTGTCGTAGCCTGTCAGGCCGCCCGTCAAGCCGGGTTGAAGGAATCCAGCAGCATCCATCGCATTGCGAGGTCTAAGTGAAACTTATTCTTGCTTCAGCATCACCGCGGCGCGCCGAAGTCCTTCGTGACGCGGGTTTCGATTTCGAAATCCAGCCTGCGAACGTGGACGAATCCCGTCTGCCAGCTGAAAACGCCGAAGCCTACGTGCGGCGGGTGTCGGCTGCGAAAGCCAACGCCGTCGCCCAGGCTAACCTGCGCGACGGCACTCCCGCGATCGTGATCGCGGCGGACACGATCGTGTTGGCCGGCCAACAGATCCTCCCCAAACCGAGGGACGCGGAAGACGCTCGCCGGATGCTGCGCCTCTTGAGCGCTGCGACCCACGAAGTCTTGACGGGACTTTTCGTAATTCGTGCCTACGACGGAATATCGTTCGCTCATGTCGAACGGACTCGCGTTGAATTCACCCGGCTCTCCGACACGGATATCGATTCCTATATCCAATCAAGAGAGCCATTCGACAAGGCAGGCGCTTACGGAATTCAGGGAATTGGTGGAAGATTCGTGCGAAGAATTGAAGGTTGTTACTTCAACGTGATGGGTTTACCCCTCTCGCGCCTTTGGGAAATCCTCCGCCAGATGCGCTGGGAAGATTTAAATGTTTTGTCCAGCTCCGCGCCAAAATAAAAACGGCGGCTCACGCCGCCGTTCAGCACTGCTTGGCTTACCGAAAGAAATTCCGCTAGCGCTATTTTTTCTCGTCTGTCGCGGCAGGCGCTGGGGGAACTACCACCACGGGCGGCGCTGCCGGAGGAGTCGGGTTCACCGGCTGCGTCGTCTGAACATTTCCGCTCATTCCGTCCTTGAAGTGGCGAATCCCTTCGCCGAGTCCTTTCATCACTTCCGGGATCTTCTTCCCGCCGAAGAGCAACACGATAATCGCGAGCACGATGAGCCAATGAATCGGGCTAAACTCACCCATAAGTCACCTCGTTAGGCCTTTCTCTCCATCCCAGGATTGCCGCGAAACTCGGCGCGTAGCTAATTCTCAAAGCCCCAGCCTATCTAAATTATAACACGCTCGTCGCCCACTCGGCGCGTTACGCGTTCCCGGTCCAAGTGTTCCAGTAACGGTATCGCATATTTACGCGAAACCCCCGTAAGTTCCTTGAATGCAGTAATCGGCAACCGCTCCCCATGCTCTTTTCGGTACTTCACCATCATTTCGCGCAGTCGAACCAGCGCCGACCGGTGAAAAACCAAATCCGTAGCCACTTTCACCAGTACTTTTTCTCGCAACAGAATTTGCAGCAACTTCTCCGCACGCTTTGAATCTACCGGTAACTTTACCAGGATCGCCGCGAACCCGGGCACCGCGAGGCCCGCGCTTTCAAATTCCTGTTCGATCAGCCCTTTGGCCTTCGCTTCTTCTGCGGTGAGGACGATTCCGCGGCCCGCGCTCTGCACGATGTCTCCGGAAATTACCACGGCCTTTGCTCGCACCAGATCGCCCAGCGCCGCTTCGACGATTTCGGCTCGCGAATTTTTCAACCGCCCTACTAAGTCCTGTTTCGGGATACCCGGCAGCAGCGGGTTGCTTCGGTGAAAGCCTTCAATCACTCCTCTTAGCGCGGTCGAGGATCGCGCCAGCGTTTCAACCGACGCAATCATGGCAGGCTGTTGCGCAACCATCCTCGCCAGTCCCGACGCCAGAAGCTTCGCGATGCCTTCTCGAACTTGGTCGAATGTCCATCCCGTCCGAACCAGTATCTCGTCGGTCGTTAGCCCCCGCCCGCTCCGTTCGAGCATTGCGGCCAAAATGGTCTCGTGATTTCCGCGTTCCAGAATTTCCAGAAACGGAGCCACCGCGAGATCTTTATTCGTGTGCCGGCTGGCCTGAACGTCCAGCACGATTCCGCCGCCGATGGTTTCGACAGGTGAAAACTGCCGCAATATGAATCTGTCACCCGGAAGCAAGAAAACCCTGTCGTTGAACTTCAGCTGAGCGAAAGCGGAATCCCCGGGGCCTATCGCGCTTTTCGCGCCCATCAAAATTACCTCTGCAGGCGCATCTGCTGTGCCTTGATGAAAATGCACCCCCGCCCGGTGCTTGAGCGGCTTCGCGGATGCCAGCACGGTAATTCGAGTGTCGATTCGCTTCGTGGGCTCGAACATGTCAGCGGGCGCGAGAACCATCCCGCGTTTAATTTCGCCATGCTCGATGCCCGCAAGGTTCACTGCCGTGCGTTGCCCGGCCACAGCTCGCTCAATCGTCTTTCCGCCCGAATGCAACCCTCGCACCCGCAGCCGCTTGCCGGTGGGATGGAGTTCGACTTCATCCTCGACGGCAATCGCCCCCGAAATCAGTGTGCCGGTAACGACCGTCCCAAAGCCCTTCCTTGCGAAGGAGCGATCCACGGGCAGGCGAAAATGTTGCGTCAGATTTTTTGCCGGTACCGACTGCGCTAAACGCAGCAGATTTTCCCGCAGCGCTTCCAATCCCGCCCCGGTGTGTGAGCTGACCGCAACTATAGGCGCGCCATCAAGAAAAGAGCCGCGCAAGAAATCCTCAACTTCCAGTCGCGCCAATCCTAATACGTCGCCATCCACCGTATCGGATTTCGTAATCACCACGATCCCATGCGGAATCCCCAGAAGCCGGCAGATATCGAAATGCTCGCGCGTCTGCGGTTTTATGCCCTCGTCTGCGGCAATCGCCAGCAGCACGAGATCAACGCCGCCCACGCCTGCCAGCATATTGCGCACGAATCGCTCGTGGCCCGGAACGTCCACGAAGCCGATGCGCACGTCACCAAGATCGAGGAATGCGAATCCGAGATCGATCGTTATTCCTCGCCGCTTTTCTTCTTCCAACCGGTCCGGATCGGTGCCCGTCAACGCTTGAATCAGCGATGATTTCCCGTGATCGATGTGGCCCGCGGTTCCGACGATGATGTGTTTCATGCCTGGCATGGCAAGAGGCACCGCTAAATGATCCTGGCGAACGGCACCGCAGCCCCGCGAACTGTTAACAGCCGCGCAAGCGCCACGGACAATTTAAGGAACTAACTCCGCGGGGAGGCCGCTTCGATTTCCGCACGAATTTGTAGTGCCGCCTCGCGCGGCTTCGGCGCCGCGGTGATGGGTCTTCCGACTACCAAATAATCCGCGCCAGCCCGAATCGCTTCTGCCGGAGTGCCTATCCGCGACTGGTCATTCACCGCGCCATGCGACGGACGTACTCCGGGAATGAGGATCACGAATTTTGGGCCGCAGGCGCGACGGATGGCCCGAGCTTCGTGCACAGAACAAACCGCGCCATCGAGCCCGGCTTTTTTTGCCAGCCGCGCCAGCGCCACCGCATGCGACTCAACCGGCCCCAATATCCCAATCTTTCGCAACGCCGCCGCATCGAAGCTGGTCAACACCGTGACCCCGAGCAGTTTCGGCCGGCTCTTTTTGTCGCCGGCCGCCTCGCGCGCCGCTTCCATCGCCGCCGCCCCGCTGGACGCGTGCAGGCTCAGCAGGCGCACGCGCGGAAGCCTGGCCGCGGCGGCCACGGCCTTGGCCACGGTATTCGGGATGTCATGGAATTTTAGATCGAGGAAAAGATTCGCGCCGGCATCCGCAAGCTTTTCAACCGCTCGCGGACCTTGGGAAGTGAAGAGTTGGCTGCCGACTTTGAAAAGCCCGACCGCCCCGCGAAGCGTCTGCACTAATGCAGTGGCAGCTCCGAGGCGATCGATATCCAGGGCAACGATCAGTCGTCGTGATGAATCAGTTCCGGGCGTGTAGGCACCTTGAGCAGCTCGAGCCGGACTTTCGCAAGTCCGTGCTGGTCAAATCCTAACTTACGTGCCACTTCGTAAGAAACATCTAATTCGCGCCCTTCGACGTACGGGCCGCGATCGTTGATTCGCACCACTTGGCTCCGATGGTTCCGCATATTTACGACCCGCACGATCGATCCCAAAGGCAGAGTCGGATGCGCTGCGGTGTCGGCGTACATATCGTACGTCTCCCCGTTGGCGGTGGGCTGACCGTCGAAGTCATCCCCGTACCAGCTCGTTGTGCATTCCCAGATGGCTAGTGGCTTCGGCTCGCCTGGCGCGGACTTGGCCTTTCCGGACGACCCCGGCGCCTGAACTGTGCCGTATTGGATAGGGCTGCCCGGCCGTCCCGTCGCGGTTGGATTCGCTGTAGGGGTAAACACGAGCATGCCCATACCTAAGAACACCGTCTGCAGAATCACGAAAAGCTTTGTTTTCATAATCTCCTAGCCTTTATCGAACCAGCACAATTTTAACCGTCTTGGCATGATCGCCGCAACCAGTTTATCGCTGTAGCTGTCCTCGTAAAGTGCTGATTGTAAGTGTGTTATATTTCTCGCACCAGCTTTCCAGCCCCTCGATTAACCGCTCGGACGCCCTGGGGTCTGCAAAGTGGGCTGTCCCGACTTCGACCGCTGAAGCTCCTGCCAGCAGGTATTCGACTATATCTGTCGGCTTTTCAATTCCGCCCAGCCCGACGATGGGGATCTTCACTGTCTTGCAGGCCTCGTAGACCAACCTCATCGTTATAGGCTTTATGGCCGCACCGGACAATCCTCCCGTCGTACTACCGATTCGGGACTTCCGGGTGTGTGCGTCCACACACAGCGCAGGGTAGGTGTTGGCAATCACCAGCGCGTCCGCTCCTTCACTCTCCGCTATCTTTGCTGTAACTCCAATGGCATTAACGTTGGGCGACAATTTAACCCACAGCGGCCGCTTCGCCACCTGCCGTGCTGCCCTGACGACGGCCGCCGTCAGGTCCGGGTCAGTACTATATTCCTGCCCGCCCCTCTCGACATTCGGGCACGAAATGTTCAGCTCGTATCCCGCCAAGCCCTCAGCGTTCTCCAGAACATGGATTACTTCGACATAATCGGCTATCGCGTAGCCAAAGACGTTGGCAAGAATGGCGGTTTTGAAACGCCGGAGGGCCGGAAGCTTCTCCGCGACGAATGCGCGTACTCCGACGTTCTGAAGCCCTATGGAATTGACCATTCCGCTGGCGGTCTCGCAGATTCGCGGGGCTGGATTACCTTCGATCGGCTGCCGCGACAAGCCCTTCACCACGATCCCGCCCAGCGAATCGAGATTTACCAGCTGGGCGAACTCCACCCCATACCCAAACGTGCCGCTAGCCGCGATGACCGGGTTTTGAAGGGAGATATTACCGACGCTGACTCGAAGGTCAACTGTGGCGGGCCGCTGAGGGCTGCTTGCCGGCGCCGACGAACTCACGGACCAAAGCTTACCACGTCCGCGTCCAACTCGCGCTCGTTTCTCTGGCTGCCTCGCCCGCGCGAACTCCACGCAGCGTCCGATCGCGAGCCCGGCTTCGGAGTCGCGTCCGCCTGTGTTAGGATGTGCGCCGATGCGCGTCGTCGAAAAGAGACAATTGCTTTCAGCCGAGGAGATTAGCCGCACTCTTCAGCGGCTGGCCCACGAGATTGTCGAAAAAAGTGGTGGTACAAACGACCTCGCTTTCGTCGGCGTGCGCCGCCGTGGAGCTCCGCTTGCGGACCGCCTGGCCAAGACGATTCTCGATTTCTCCAAGGTTCAGGTTCCGGTGGGTACCATCGACATCACGCTTTATCGCGACGATCTTTCTACCGTGGGACCCCAGCCCGTCGTCCATTCCAACGAAATCGAGTTTTCCGTGGATAACCGCGATCTGGTGATCGTCGATGACGTTCTTTACACCGGCCGCACCATCCGCGCCGCGATGAATGGCCTGTTCGATCTCGGCCGCCCGAAGCGAATCCGCCTTTGCGTTCTCATCGATCGTGGCCATCGCGAATTGCCAGTGGAAGCATCTTTTATCGGCAGCAAGGTACAAACTAGCGACACCGAAATCGTGGAAGTGCACCTGAAAGAAATTGACGGCGACGAAAGAGTCGTTCTCGTCGATCGCGTCGACTAGCGGGCGAATTACGGGCGGAGACCTGCTATACTGATTTAAAGGGAAACAGTGCTGCAGCGTTTGGAACACCTGCTCGGAACCGAAGACCTCACCCGCGAACAAATTTCATTTATTTTGGATCAGGCCGCGCCGTTTCAGGAATTTCAGAAACATCCCCTCAAAAAATTAGCGACCCTCCGGGGCAAGACGGTCGCCTTGGCTTTTTTCGAAAATTCCACTCGCACGCGCATCAGTTTTGCCACTGCCGCGGCTCGCCTCGGCGCCGATACCATGAACTTGCAGGCGGAATCTTCCAGTGTGAAAAAGGGCGAATCCCTTCTCGATACGATCCGCACCCTCGAAGCCATGCGTCCCGATGGCCTTGTTATCCGCCACGCTTCGTCTGGCGCTCCTCAGTTAATTGCCGACAGGCTCGGCTTGCCCGTCGTGAACGCTGGCGATGGAACGCATGAGCATCCCACGCAGGCATTGCTGGACGCGCTCACGATCCGTGATCGCAAAGGAAAACTCGAAGGGCTGAATCTGACGATCCTTGGCGACATTCTGCACAGCCGCGTGGCTCGTTCCAATATCTTTTTGCTCAGCAAGTTCGGCGTAAAAATCGCTTTATGCGGTCCCGCGATGTGGGTGCCGCGCGAACTCGAATCGCTCGCCCCCAACATCCGCCGCGTGGCGCGAATTGAAGATGCGCTCCACGGCGCGGACGCGATCATCGTATTGCGCGTGCAAACTGAACGCCTGCACGAACCGGCCATCGCCGCGGAAGAATACATTTTGGGATATCAACTCACCGCCGCTAGGCTGAAACTGGCCCATCCGGAAGCTCTCGTGCTGCATCCCGGCCCCATGATTCGCGGCCTCGAAATCGACGCCGCCGTCGCGGACGGCCCGCAATCCTGCGTGCTCGACCAGGTCACCAACGGTCTTGCGATTCGCATGGCGCTCTTGTACCACCTCGTCGGTGGCGCCGCCGTCGAAGCTCCGCCGCCCAAAAAGCAAACCAACGACTCGCCCAAGGAATGAACGAATGTTGCTCATAAAAAACGCCCGCGTGCTCGATCCCGTTACCGGCGGCGATTCCACCCAAGACGTCCTGCTCGATGGCGAGCGCATCGAGAAAATTGCGGTCGGCATCTCCGCCCCTGACGCCGAAGTTTTCGATGCAAAAGGCCTGATCGTCGCGCCTGGATTCATCGATCTGCATTGCCACCTTCGCGAACCCGGTCAGGAAATGTCCGAAACCATCGAAACCGGCACGCGCTCCGCCGCGCGCGGAGGATTCACCGCCGTCTGTTGCATGCCGAATACCCAGCCGGTCAACGATAACGCAGCGATCACGCGCGGAATCGTCGAACGCAGCCTAAGAGCTGCGGGCGTTCGCGTTTGGCCCATCGGCGCAGCCTCGGTGGGCAGCAAGGGCGAAGCCCTCGCGGAAATCGCGGCGATGAAAGATGCGGGAATCGTCGCGGTCAGCGATGACGGAAAGCCTGTAGCGACAGCTCGCTTGATGCGGCAGGTCATGGAGTACTGCTCAACTCTTGATTTGCCTGTGATTGATCACTGTGAAGATCCCTCTCTTTTTGCGGGCGGTGTCATGCGCGAAGGGCCGCGCTCCATTCGCTTGGGATTGAAAGGAATTCCCGCAGAGTCGGAATCCATCTGCGCCGGCCGCGACGTCGAACTCGCGGCTTTGACCCGCGCGCGCCTGCACATCGCCCATATGTCCACCACCGGCGCACTCGAATATGTGCGCTACGCCAAGAAGCGTGGGC
>Ga0302324_100026190_pt1 | contig 11158 bp, 10 predicted proteins | sample Palsa_T0_1_FD_201949 | JGI IMG/M metagenome (GOLD analysis project Ga0302324, IMG submission 201949) | Peat permafrost microbial communities from Stordalen Mire near Abisko, Sweden - Palsa_T0_1 | ecosystem: Environmental > Terrestrial > Soil > Palsa > Peat permafrost | place: Sweden: Abisko... | reverse complement strand
TCAGTCGGAGATTCGGACTCCGGACTGGATTTTGAAGGCGATTAGCGCCTGCGTCTAGGTTTCCCGTTCTGGCCCAGCTCGTGCCTTCGCCCGCGAACACGCGCTTATCGGGCCTTCAACGGACACTGCGATAGTCGCCATCGGCTGACCACCTACGGGAGAGTGACCTGTCCTGGACGACGGTGGACACTAATCACGGGGGGTGGTGAAGATCGCGGAATCCGCCGAGGATTGGACAATCCGACACGAGCGTGAGTGGGCCGAGTTGATCGGCAGCGTCAAAGACGCCGGATGGTTCTCCCCGCTCGACTGGCCCCGGTCTGTGCTCGGCAACCTCAGCTCATTCAGGCCGGCTCCAAACTCCGAGTACAACCTGCTCTGGTCCGCCAATATCCACCGGCTCACTCGTTACCTAGGTGACGTCCTGGTTCCGTCGGTGCCCGTCAGGGCGCCGTCGTGGCTCCACGCCCCTGTCTCGTCGCTGTTCTTCCATCGCTCGCGCGAACTGAAGGACGCCGGGCGAGCCCCGCCGGCACCGTTCGAGCAGTGGTTCTTCATCAACGGCATCCTGGCCAACCAGGATGTCGCTCTGATGAACGCTTCATATCTGGCCGACCTGTTTGGGCGGCCGATCACGGCGCTGTGGAACTCGACCGACGGCGCCGGGATCGATCTGGTCGAGTGCACCACGGAGAAGCTCGGCGCGACCAGCGAGGACGTAGACAGAGACTTTCACCTGTTGCTCGACGCGATCGCACACCCAGCCAACCGGCGCGTCGTCGTCATCTCGCACTCACAGGGGACGCTGATCACCGCCGTCCTGCTGCGGCTGATCGGAGGGGTATACCGACACACGATGACCGGCCGGGAGCGGAACCTCTCGGCATCCGATCGCGAGTCCATCCGCCGCCATGCCGCGGCGCACGGTTTAGAGATCAAGCCGGAGCGACTGAAACCAGTGACTCCAACCGAGCTGGGCAAGCTCGAGGTCTACTGCTTCGCGAACTGCGCCAGCCAAATGAATTACGTCGACCCGGATCTGGCGCTTCCCAAGATCGAAAGCTTCGGCAACGAGCACGACCTCGTAGCCCGGCTCGGGATGCTCGCGCCCCATCCGAACGAGCGCAAGATCGAGATCGCCGGTCCGCGCTTCCGACACAACGGCGCGTGGGGCCACCTCCTCAATGCCCACTACCTCATCAACATCGACAGGGCCCAGCGTCAGCGGACCCAAGCGGGAGACGCTCCGCCCGGCACTGCACCCTACGTATTGATCAAAGGAACCGCCCCTGCGGGCACGGTGCCGCGTCTGTTCCACTACCTGGACGGTGGCGGCGCGATCAGCTGAAATCTCGGCTCCCCTGACGTATCCGTGGGTCGGGGTGAGAAGTTCAGCGCAATGCGGAGCTCACGACGGGGCGGGGCGCCCGGATTCGGCCTCCTCGGCGATTGCCTCGCGCAACGCTTGCGCGAAGGATCGTGGTGTGAAGCCGAACAGCGCCATCCCGGAAGGGTCGGTGACGGTCGTGTCGGTGGAGAGGCCCTCAATCAAGGGTCTCGCGACGCCGGCATCGACCGGAGTGATGAGGCCAATCCAATGCGACGACAGCCATGGCGTCAGCAGCGGTACCGGAATGCGGGGGCGACGGCGCAAACCCAACGCCTGGGCCATCCGATCGAGCATCTGGCCGTAGGTCAGGATCTCGGCCGAGCCGATCTGAATCTCTCGCGCGCGCGTTTCGGAGATCTGGGGGGCCTCGCTCAGGTAGCGAACTACGTCGCCGATGGCGATGGCCTGCGTGGGGGTATCCAGCCACGAGGGCGCGAGCATCACCGGCAGCCGTTCGACGAGCGCCCGGAGCGTCCGGTAGCTCTCTGAGCCGGCGCCGACCACCATGCCGGCACGAAACCAGGTCAGGGGTGGCCCTTCGTCGCGCAGGATCTCTCCGACCCGCAGGCGGGACCGCAGGTGTTGAGATCCGGGGCGATCGCCGAGTCCGCCGAGGTAGACGATCCGGTCGATGCCGCTCGCCTTGGCGAAGTGGGCGAAGTTCGACGCGGCGTTGGCGTCGCGTTGCTCATAGTCGGAGCTGCCCCCACGACCCATGGAGTGAACGAGGTAGTACGCCGTCGTGTAGCCGGCGCCGATCGCGCTTAGAGAGCTGGGGTCGAGCATGTCCGCCCGATGCACCGTGACCGTCGGAGCGAAGGTGACCCGGCTCGGGTCGCGCGCGATGCACCCGACGGGCTCGCCGCGCGCCTGAAGCTCGCGCACCAATCGGCTGCCGACATAACCGGAGGCTCCAGTGACGAGCGCGCGCGTCATGCAGGAACCTGCAAGGGATGTCCCGGCTCAGCTCAGAGGTTTCAGGCGGGTGCGCTCGACATCAGCGAGCTTACGCTGGAGCCGCCGGTATTGACGCTCTTGCGCCGGCGTGCGCTGGTAGTTCTTCTCAGCGAGGTTAGAGCGCTCGAGCGGGTCGATCTTGAGGTCGTACATCTCCCACTGGTCGGGTACGTTGCCGTCGACGTCGTAGTAGCGCGCGAGCTTGTAGCGTTGCTCGCGGATGCTGACGATGTGGTTCGGGGGGGCCGGGTAGGGACCGCGCGATTGACCGGATTGGAAGTCGTCGTAGGTAAAGACCGTGTAGTCCTGCGACGGCTTGGGCGAGCGCGACAGGATCTGATCGGAGTAATCGACCCCCTGCCAGGACGCGCGCGCGTCTGCCGGAGCGTCGACCAGGCTGGCCAGTGTCGGTAGGAAGTCGACGTGCGAGACGAGGGCATCGCTCGTCTGTGGCTGCTTGAACAGACGCGGGTTCGAGTAGACGAGTGGGACGCGGGTCGTCTCCTCGTAGAAGTTGAAGTTCTTCTGCCGCAGCCCGCCGTGGCTAGTTCCCATTTCGCCGTGATCGGCCGTCGCGATCACCAGCGTGTTGTCGAGCAGACCCCGACTCGCCAGTGTGTCGAGGATCTTCATGAGATAGGCGTCGGAGGACTTCATCAGGTTGCCATAGAAGTTCAGGTAATTGCGCTTCATCTGCGACGTGGGGATTGGTCCGGAGGCGTTGAACAGCCGCAGGAACTGCTTCTGCACCGTCGGCTTGGTCGACAGATCCTCGTTCACCGTCGCAGGCTCTTGCATCTCACCCTGCAGCCACGTGCCGTCGTAACCCCCGGACGTGTAGGTCTTAGGGTAGGCCAGCACATCGTGGGGGTTCACCAATGACACCACCATGAAGAAGGGCTGGCTCTGCGCGGCCGTCGTGCTCAGGTACTGGATCGCGCCCTCGGTACCGGCCTCGGGAGTGCCCTGGGAGTTCATAAAACGGCCATCGTTGTCGTAGATCCCGCCCCCCTGCTCGGTGACGGCCTGATTGGCGCCCGCGTCCTGGGGATCCCAACGCGTAAAGCCATACTGGTTGACGTCGGAGGGCACAAAGGTGGAGCCGTTCGCCGGCTTGGTGCAGTGGAACTTCCCCTTGTAGACCGGGGCGTAGCCAGCCGCCGCCACCACGGTGGCCGGGTTCTTGAAGCTGGTGGCCAACTCGACCTGCGGGTACTGCGGCGCGGGCATGTTGGACTCCAGCGTGTACTTGACGCCGTGCTGGGCCGGGAAATACCCGGACATGAACGTCGAGCGGGCCGGAGAGCACATGCAGGCGTTCGTGAACGCGTTCTCGAACGTCAGACCATTCCGCTGTAGCCGGGTCAGGCCGGGCATGTTGCGATTGGCCCAGCCGGGCGGGAAGTGCTGGATCGCCCGCTGCTGGTCGGTGAGGAAGACGAGCACGTTCATACCCGCCACCGTGCGCTCAGCCGATTCCCTGCTCCGCTGCGGGCGCATCCGCGCTCCGGCCGAGGCCGCACCCGCGCCAACCAGAAGCCCGCCTGCGCCCGCGGCCGCGGACTTCAGGAGCTCCCCCCGGGTGATCCCGTGCTCTGGGTGCTCGCGTCCGGATCTATCCATCTCGATTCCTTTCATGTCATGTCCGCCGCGCACGCGTCATCGCCCTGGTGACGCGTTTGAAGACGCCGACGGAGTTGCTGGCGAACGCCGCCGAGTAGACGTACTTGCCGTCGGGGCTGACGGCAAGCGAACTGGCCCCGAGCAGCCCGCGTCCGGTTGTGCAGCCCGGGGTCGGGCTGCTCACGACGCAGCCCGCGGCGCGCGGCTTCTGGACCAAGGCGCCTGAGCCGCCGTTCCGGTTGAAGACGTCCAAAGCACCTGAGCCGAACGCGACCACATAGACATTGGCGCCGTCGGGTGAGACGGCGAGCCCTTCGGGATCGCTCAGTGCTCGGCCGAGTGAGCAGCCGACCGCGAAAACGTAGATCACGCACGCGGACGTTCCGGCTTGCTGGGCCAGGTGCCCCGTCGTGGCCGTGCGAGTGAACGCCGTGACGGTGTTGCTCAGAGCCGACGTGAGGTAGACGTCATCGTCGTTGGGACTGACCGCCAGTGCGTCCGCTCCGCCGAGCCAAACGCCGGTCGTGCAGCCGGTGAGCGTCGTGCTCACGATGCAGCCGGCGCCGCCAGTCGCCTGCGTAAGCGCGCCGCTGGACGGACTGCGGGAGAAGACGTCAAGCGCGCTGCTCAGCGCCGCCGCGACATACACGTTGTTGCCGTCGCCGCTGATCGCCAGGCCTTCGGGAGCGCCGAGCGCCAGTCCGGTGCCACAGCCAGACGTCGGCGGGTTGGAGACGCATCCGGTGACGCCCGCCGGCTGGGTCAGGGCGCCGGTGGCCGGGTTGCGCGCGAACACCGCGACTGCGTTGCCCTTGAAGGCGCCCACGTAGACGTTCTTGCCGTCGGGACTCACAGCGATCACGTCCGGACCGGCGAGCGCGCGCCCGGTCCTACAGCCGGGGATCGCGCTGCTCGAAACGCATCCACTCCCGTTGGCCGCTTGCGTCAGGGCGCCGGTCGACTGGTTGCGCCGGAAGATCGCGACCGCGTTACTGGCGAGCGACGTGGCGTAGACATTGCGCCCGTCGGCGCTGACCGCAACCGAGTTGGGACCGATGAGGCCGATGGCCCGCGCACAGCCATTGGCAGCCCTCGCGGCGATGCAGCCAGCGCGGCCGGAACCCTGGGTCAGTGTGCCGGTGCGGGGGTTGCGCCTGAACACCGCAATCGCGTTGCTCCTCGACGAGGCGACGTAGAGATTCTGTCCGTTCGGACTGATGGCGAGGGCGTGAGACCCCAGAAATGGAGCGGGGCCGAGCAGCGCGCGCACGGGCGCGCATCCCCGCCGGGGCCGTGAACCGCCGACCAGACAACCGCTTGGCCCAGCCAACTGCACCAGCGTCCCGAGCGCGCTGACCGGCTGACGGCTCGGCTGCGGTGTCGGCGCAGCGAGTCCACGAGCGGGGACGGCAAGCGTCGCGGAGAGCGAGAGCGTCAGCGCGAGAAGCGCCCGTGTACCGCGTGTGACGAAAACGGTAAAGCCCATGCACCGTGGTGATTCACCACGGCCATCCACGCTAACAGGTTTTCAGTCACACACACCAAATCTGCGTGACCAGTCAACAGCTTTGAGGTACATGCGGGAAGATTGGTGTTAATAGGCAGCTGACACCGGCACGATGGCCGGTGCCGGTGCCGGTGCCGGCACCGGCCGGCACCGGCCGCGGCCAGGGCGAATGGACTTCCCCGCCGATGCGGGCGCCGCCCGCGCCCGCGCCCCACGCGACCGGCCAAACTTAATCGTCGCCACACGTCGAAAGGGCTAACCTCCTGCGTATGGTCGGCGACATCCTTCAGCCCACGCATCTGCTGTTCGTCCTCATCGTCGCTCTGCTGGTGCTCGGTCCCAAGCGACTGCCGGAGGTCGGACGGCAACTGGGGAGCGGGCTGCGCGATTTCCGAGCCGCGATCAGCGGCGAGGCGCATGACGGACATGACGAGATCCCAAGCGAACCCAGCGTGGAGAGCAGTCAGCCACCCAGCAGGCCGCCTGAGTCGCTCGGCTGAGTTCTTCGTCCTGTCATAAGACGGAGCGGCGGCACGCGAACCGCGGCCGAGGACACGCAAAGGGAACGTCTGTTCGACGCGGTAGTCTGCTCCGATGACACCGCGAAACGAGACTGCAGCGTTGGTGGTGCTGCTGCGAAGCGGGGGTCGTCCCTGGCAGGCATACGCCGAGTTGGTGGAGGACACGGGGAGCGCGCTCGCTGTGCTCGAACGCGAACAGGCGACGAACGGCGGGCAGGCCAGCCTGTTCGGTGAGCGCCACGAACCGCTGCTGGAAGCGGCCGGGGCAGAGATCACCGCGTGGGAGGCGAGCGGGATGCGGCTGCTGACCGTGCTTGACCCCGACTACCCTGACAACCTGCGCGTCGTTCACGACCGGCCACCGCTGATCTTCGTGGCCGGAGCGCTTCAACCCGGCGACGCCCGCTCGGTCGCTGTCGTGGGAGCGCGCCAGGCCTCCGAGCAGGGAGCGCAGCGAGCCCGCGCGATCGCTGAGCATCTCGTCGAGCACGGATACACGGTCGTATCCGGACTGGCCGCGGGGATCGACACCGCCGCGCACACGGCGGCGCTGGCCCGGGCCGGACGGACGGTCGCGGTGATCGGCACCGGGCTCGGGCGAAGCTACCCGCCGGAGAACGTCGCGTTGCAGCTACGCGTCGCCGCGGAGGGCGCAGTCGTCTCCCAGTTCTGGCCCCACGCCCCGCCCAGCCGGAGGAGCTTTCCGATGCGCAACGCGGTGATGTCGGGGCTGACGCTCGCGACGGTGGTGGTCGAGGCGTCACAGACCAGCGGGTCGCGGATGCAGGCGCGGCTCGCCCTAGCTCACGGACGGCCGGTATTCATGCCGCGGTCGCTGCTCAGCCAGGCGTGGGCGCGGGAGCTCTCAGCGAGGCCGGGAACACACGTGGTCAGCTCGCCCAGCGAAATCACGGCGGCGGTCGAACGGCTGACCTCGGCGGGCGCGCTCGTCGCCTGAGGCCGACGTGCCGACGGTCGCCGAGCTCACGGCGCTGTACACGAACTTCATGCTTGGTCCGCGTCGCGGTCCCGGCGTGTGCGACGTGTGCTTCAACTTCACCGACGGCTACGCCCGTTGTTACGCGTGCACCCACGGCGAAGCCTGGCTCGACGCGGTGGCGCCGATCTCCTACAGCGTGGCGCGCGAGCAGCTCCACCATGCACTCGCGCGGTACAAGCGGCTGAGTGGCGAGATGGCACGCCGCCTCGGCGTGGAGCTCGCCGCGGTCCTGTGGCGCTACCTGGCCCAGCATGAGCCCTGCGTGGCTCGCGCTACCGGCACGGACGCGTTCGAGCTGGTCACGACAGTCCCGTCGAGCGACAGCCAGCGCGATGGGCGTCATCCGCTGCGCCGGATCGTCGGAGAGATCTCCGGACCGACCCGACTGCGCCATGAACGGTTGCTACGACGCGCCGGCGTCCCGATACACGCGCGCGAGTTCAATCCAGGGAAGTACCAAGCCGTCCGCCGCTTGAGCGGGCAGGCCGTGCTCTTGATCGACGACACCTGGACGACCGGCGCGAACGCCCAGAGCGCCGCGGCGGCGCTCAAGTCGGCGGGCGCTGGTCGCGTGGCAGCGGTGGTGATCGGCCGACACCTCAATCGCGAGTGGCACGAGAACGACCGCCGCCTGCGCGGCATCACGCGCCCATTCGACTGGGAGCACTGCGCGCTGTGCGGAACCGATGCTCCAGGTGGCCCGCGTTAGCGCGACCACCACGTATCGAGCACCCGGCGCCAGTTCCCCCACGCGATGGCCGCGATCTCCCGGCGACTGAAGCCAACCTCAGCGAGCGCGTCGAGGAGGCGCGGGATTCCCGCGGCGTCACCGACCGACGCCGGAATCGTCGCTCCGTCGAAGTCGGAGCCGAGCGCGACGTGGGCGACGCCGATCCGCTCGGCCACGTAGGCGGCATGAGTCGCGATCAGCTCGACCGGAGTGTCCGCGTCGTCGGCGAAATCGGCGCGCAGGAACGGGCAGGCGAAGACGATCCCGACCAGGCCTCCCGAACCACCCACAGCATCCAGCTGATCATCGGTGAGGTTGCGGGAGGTCGGGCACAGTGCATGAGCCGCGGAGTGAGTCGCGACGAGCGGTCCGAGCTCGGCCCTGGCCACATCCCAGAAGCCCGCCTCGTTGAGGTGACTGAGATCGACAAGGATCCCGAGCTCCGCACAGCGCCGCACGAGCCCGCGCCCCGCCGCGGTCAGGCCGGGTCCGGTGTCCGGCGTCGACGGTGAGATGAAGGGCACCCCGTGGGCGAACGCGTTCGGCCGGCTCCAGACCGGGCCGAGCGAACGCAACCCCGCTGCATACCAGAGATCAAGCGCCTCGAGCGAGGGATCGATCGCCTCGGCGCCCTCCAGATGCAGCACCGCCACCGGGGGTCCGTCGTCCCCGTACGCGGCGTCCACATCCTCGACGCGGCGAGCGATCCGCACGTGACCGCCACGCTCGAGCGCCAGCAGGCGGCCCGCCACGGCGCCGGCATAGGCCGCGGCTTCGCCATGCGAGACCCGCGTTGCCAGCTCGAACTCCACGACGCCATCCTGGCGCGGAAGCGGCGCCTCGCGTTCGGTCTGAGACGGCGTGAACACGGAGAAGATCGCGCCCCGGACGCCGCCATTCCGCATCCGGGGCAGATCGAGATGGCCGCTCGGGCGACCGCTGACGATCAATGCGTGATCATCGCGGGTCAAGGCGTCGTTGTGACCATCGAATACCGGCTGCACAACTCGACCCTACCGGCGCTGGCCGGGACGCCGAACCTACACAGGTGTAGGCACAGGTTTGTCGGTGCTAGCGTTGCCCTCCACGGATGCCACCCCGACCGTCTTCGGACGCCGCCAGGAAACCGCGTCGTCCCTACGCGCCACGGATGTCGCCACAGCAGCGCCGCGAGCAGCTGATCGACGCGGCGCTGGGCGTCATCCTCGAGCGGGGCTATGAGGGCGTGTCAATCGAGGCGATCGCCCGCGCCGCCGGTGTCACGCGGCCGGTGGTGTACGACCACTTCCCGAACCTCGGGCGACTCCTGCAAGCGCTGATCGAGCGCGAGGAGCGCTACGCGCTGGCCCAGCTCGAAGACATCCTGCCCGAACAACCCGGTCGGCGTGATCCCGCCGAACTGATCGCCACGAGCATGAGGCGGTTTCTCGATGCGGTCGCGAGCCGGCCGTCGACGTGGCAGATCATCCTGTCGCCACCAGAGGGGACTCCTGCGGTCCTGCGCCACCATGTCGAGACAAATCGGGCTCGGACGATCGGCCGAATCGAGCGACTCGTCCGCTGGGCGATCGAGCGTCCGGAGTTGACCCTCGACCTCGACCTCGAGCTGACCGCGCGCTCACTTCTCAGCCTGGTCGAGGACGCGGGGCGGATGGTGCTGACCGATCATGACGGCTACTCCCCCGGGCGCTACGAGCGGTTCGCCCGGACGGTCGTGAGCCTGCTACGGGGGCCGTGATGAACGGCCGCGAGGCCGAGCCCTCGGCAATCACAGCACGCTCGGCGCTGCAGCTGGCACGTTCGATCCGCCAGCACGAGCTGACCGCCGGCGAGGTCGTGGAGGCCCACATCTCGCTCCACCAGCGGGTGGCTGCGCGCGTCAACGCGCTCGCCGCGGATCGGTTTGAGCTGGCCCGCCGAGAGGCCGCCGCGGCGGACGAGCTGCTTCGGACCGCCGCGCCGGACACCGAGCTTCCGTCTCTACTCGGGGTCCCGTTTACGGTCAAGGAATCGATCGCGCTGACCGGGATGCCGCAGTCGGCCGGCCTCATCGCCCGCGAGCATCATCTGGCTCCCCACAGCGCCCCCGCGGTGCAGCGCCTGCTGGCCGCCGGTGCGATCGCGCTCGGGGTCACCAATACCTCCGAGCTGACACTGTGGATCGAGTCGTCGAACCGCCTCTACGGTCGCACCAACAATCCGTTTGATCCGACACGCACGGCCGGAGGTTCCTCGGGTGGCGAGGGTGCGGCCGTCGGATCGGGAGGATCACCATTCGGGTTGGGTTCGGACATCGGAGGCTCGATCAGAGTCCCAGCGTTGTTCTGCGGCGTGTTCGGACACAAACCGTCGTCGGGTCTGGTCCCCAACACCGGCATGTATCCGCCCACTCCTGGCACCGCCGGACGACTGCTCGGAGTCGGCCCGCTGGCCCGCCGGGCGGAGGACCTGATGGCGGTGCTGCGCATCATCGCCGGACCCGACGGCAGCGATCCGGTGGCCCGACCGATCGCGCTTGGCGATCCGGCCACGGTATCGATCGACGGGCTCCGCGTCGTGACTCTCGAAGACACCTCGCTGCTGCCGATGAGTCGCGAGCTGCGCGACGCTCGTGAGCAGGCGGTCGGCGCGCTGGCAGCGGCCGGCGCGCGGATCAGCCGCGTCGCACTGCGCTCATGGCGCAGTGCGCTGCTGCCGTTTCTGTTGACGCTGCAGTCCGGCGACGAGCAGATCACTCTCGGGCTGCTTCAGGAGGCCGGGGCAAAACGGCCGACCTGGCGCACGTTGCTGACGCCAGGGGGGGCTCACACGTTGCCGACGCGGCTGGCGCTCGCTTCCGAGCTACTCCCCCAGCCCGGAGACTCGCGCGGGCGCAGGCGGGTGCTGGCCCGCGCCCGCGCGCTGGCCACCGAGCTCACGGAGGCGATCGGCGACGGCGTGCTCCTGCACCCCGCGCACCCGCGCGTCGCACCGCGACACGGCCGAACGGTCGGACGTCCGTGGCTGATCACGCCCGCAGCGGTATTCAATCTCGCCGGCGTCCCGGTGACCGAAGTACCACTCGGACTATCACAAAGCGGAGTTCCACTCGGCGTTCAGGTGGCCGCCGGGATGGACCGCGACCACGTCTCGATCGCCGTCGCACTTGAGTTGGAGCGCGCGTTCGGAGGATGGGTCGCGCCGACCAACGCGCAGTCCCGCGGACCGAGCGACCGAACCCGGCGCACACGAACGCGGCGCTTAAGCACGACGGGGACCCGCTTCCAGGGTCCCCGTCGCTGACCCCACTCAACGCGTCCACGGCCGGTTTGGGCGCGCTTTCGGGAGATCAGTTCCGAGGCTCAAACCCAACCTGCCGCGAAAAGTTGCGCCAGGGCGAGATGGTCTTGCCATACTTGCTCGATCCCCATTTCGGGGGGCGTAGCTCAGT
>Ga0302324_100026187_pt1 | contig 11159 bp, 10 predicted proteins | sample Palsa_T0_1_FD_201949 | JGI IMG/M metagenome (GOLD analysis project Ga0302324, IMG submission 201949) | Peat permafrost microbial communities from Stordalen Mire near Abisko, Sweden - Palsa_T0_1 | ecosystem: Environmental > Terrestrial > Soil > Palsa > Peat permafrost | place: Sweden: Abisko... | reverse complement strand
TCGGCCCTCGCGATGACGGGCGTCATTGGGCCATGCGGCAGGTACGGTTTCGTCATCCGCGCCACGGTGCACGGGCGGCCGAGCGCGTCTTCGCCGTCCTGGTCAAAGTGAAACACGCGCGAGTAGTCCGCTGCGCGAAGGCGAATCGCTAGAACTAGAGCGACGAGGCTCGCGACCTCCTCCGCAGTACCACCGCGAAGTCGCAGGTCGGCGTCCTCGATCTGAGCACTCATGTGGTAGCCGACGCGAAGCGCGAGAACGGGCCGGCACGTCTCGAACTTCCGGTCACCGGCGATGAGGTTGACCAGTTCGTAGGGCCCGAAGACGCGCGCGACCCCGTGCATGACGCTGTCAGAGTACAGCTCGTGCTCGAAGATGAACCGGAGAGACGCCGCAGCGTCCTTCTCCCTCCAGTTGTCCCAGCTCTTCGGCCTGCGGTTCGGCAAGATGGCCGGAGCGTACTGCCGGGATCGGCCGTCGGAGAAGACGGTACGCAGACCCACCCACGCGCGCCGAAGGAAGCGCGCGACGCAAGCGGCCGTGGTCGCCCTCGCACTCACCAGCAGGTTGGTACGTGGGGGATGCTGGCGTCGCGCAGCCTCGCGACGGAGGCGCTGGCGGCCTGGGGCCTCGGACAACGGCTTGCGCCTCCAGGAGTACCTACTCGCCGGACCGCACCCCGGCTGGGAGCCCCAAGTCGCTTGACTGGCCCGACGTCGATCGGTCAGGGGGTCGGTACTGCCCGGTCGCGGGATCGCTTCCAGGCGGCGGGCGCCATGGCCGGCACGTCGCGAAGGACAATGCCGCGTGCGAGGCGCGGGAGCACTTCCGCAAGGTAGTCCTGCGGGTTCACACCGACGAGGTGGCAGGTAGCGATCACCGAGTACGCGATCGCCGCGCGCTCCGCGCCGGCGTGCGACCCGGCGAAGAGAAAATTGCGACGCCCGACGGCCGGCCGGCGATGGAGACGTTCGACGATCCCGTTGTCGATGGGCAGACGCCCATCCTCCAGAAAGCGGGTCAGCGCGATACGGTGGTTGAGCAGATAACGGAGCGCCGCGCCGAGCAGCGAGCCTGGGGGCTCCATGGGCTGGTAGGTCAGGCACCACGCCACCAGCTCGTCGTACACCGGGCGTGAGCGTTCGGTTCGCTGTCGCAGTCGCTCCTCGGCCGAGGAGATCTTTACGGCATCCTCGACGTCGTAGAGCGTCTTAAAGGCTGCCAGCGGCACCGCCGCGCGTGCGTCGTTGGCCTCGAGCGCTTTCACGAAATACCGCCGCGCGTGCATGTTGCACCCGACCTCGATGAGGTCACTGCGGGCGAAGCTCGCGTCAAAGAGGTTGGAGGCATCGGCGACCACGGGGCCCTTGCGTAACGCGAGGAAGTCCTCCGGACCCATCTCGCCCGCGGCCTGACCCGTCTTCTTGCCCGTCGAGGTGTAGAGGTAGAGCGCGCTCGTCTCGTCGCCCACGTAACCCCAGAGAGACCCTGTCACGATGCCATTGGGGTGATCGCGGTCGCGCACGGGAAGGCTCGTTCCGTCCACGTGCATCACAGTCGAGCGGAGCACGTCCGCCATGAGCAGCCGCCAGATCGGGCGCAGCAAGTCGGTCGCCCACTGGACCTGGTCGCTCATCGACGCGCTCGGCATCGACAGCCCCAGCCGCTCAAGGGCCTCGTTCTGGCGATTGAGCGGTATCGACTCCCAGTACTTCTTCACGACAAGGTCCGCGACGAGCCGCGAGCCATACGCCCCTCCTTCGACGACCTTGTCGCCGAGCGGCGCTCGGACCACCTCCGCCTCACACGCCCTGCACGCGAGCACCTCGCGCCTGTCGATGCGCACGATGATCTCCGCCGGCACGAGTTCGATGACCTCCGTCGTGTCGTGACCGATGCACGTCCGCTCCCCGCCGCACCGTGGACACGGCCGCTCCGGCGCGGGCACCGCGATCTCGTTGGCGACGCGGCGAAGCTCGGGCGGAGGAGGTCGACGCACCGGCGGCTGCTTGGCGGGCTTCGCGAGTTCCTCGCGTCCGCCATTGGTTGCCGCTGTCTCCTCGAGCTTCTCGCTTGCCTTCGCCAGCGCGCCTTGCTGGGCGGCCCTCAGCTTGTCCAGGAAGAGATCCAACTGCTCGCGCGAGACCCGCTCGCTCTTGTTCTTCGCCTGCTCGCGCACCTTCGCGAGAAGCAGCTCCAGCTCCGTGTTGCGCGACACGAGCTGCTCCACCACCGCCAGCACGTCCTCGTCATGGTCACCCGCCAGAAGCTCTCGAACGACGTCGAGCACGCGCCCCCTCTGCGCCGTCTTGCTCGCTCGCGTCTTCGTCTTCACGCACGCGCGAAAGTGCGTCGCGCGATCACGAAGTCAAGGGACCGCACGATCGCACGACGCACTTTTTTCTCTTTTACCTCGAGACCACAGACTCGCGCGGCGCCGCTTCCGGAGACCACCGCTTCGACGACCGCTCCACTCCCTGCGCGAGACCTTCGAGCAGCATCGACAGCTCGTGGACGTCGATCTCCACTCGGTCCGCCTCGGGCGTCACACGCGATGGAAATGTGAAACGCCCGCGCTCCAGACGCTTGTGCACGATCGTGAAGCCCCCGCGCGTCCACATCAGCATCTTCACCTGCGTCGCGCGCCGATTCAGAAATAGAAATACGTGGCCGCTCAGCGGGTCGGCCGCAAGCACGCTCCGCACGTCGTTCGACAAGCCCTCGAAGGACTTCCGCAGATTCGTCGGCTCCGTCGCGACGTATACGCGCACCGACCGCGGAAGAAGGATCATGCGCGAGGACCCCGCAACGTCGTGAGCAACTCCCCGACCCAAGCCGCCGTCGACGATGACATCTCCCGGATCTCCAGGCGGCCGGCGTCCTTCACCACCAGCACCACCGCGGCTCCGACGCCTTCCTCGACTACCCCGCGCACCGAGACCGGCAAAAGAGTAGCCCGCACGCGAGGTCCCTCGACTTCCATGCCGAGTTGCTTACGCCACCAACGCAACCGCTGCGCGACGACGCCGCGCCGCCGTGCGTAGGCTTCCAGCGGCAGACCGCTCGCCCGCCATTCCTCCAGCGCTTGCCGCGCCACCTCGGACGTCCATCGCCTCCGCTTCGCCTGACCGCTGCCGTTCGTCATCGCCATTCCTCCTCTGCGCCTCGGCGGCGCGAGAAGGACTCTCGGCGAACGTCAACCGCCGGTCAGGGGTGCGGTCCGGCGAGTAGGTACCCAGGACGCGAACCACATCGCCGTCTGTGGCTCAATAGCTCGGCCCGCACGCTCGCTGTCTACGCTTCGCGGCCACGGTCGCCCGTGATGCTGCACGGCCACGCAAGACTCGCTTCCGGCTGACGACCTCCGTCTTGGCCGGTCGGGACTTTCACCCGCGGGCTGCTTCGTGAGGTTTCAGCTTCTACATGGCGTCCTCCTCACCCAGGCTTTGCCTGGCGCACTCGCAAACCGAACCGAGGAAAGAAGGCTTCCGCCGACGTGGTCAGCAGGTCAACGGCGCGGGCGCGCGCCCTCGTCGAGCGGACGCCAGGCGCCCTTGGCTTGTTTCGCGACCACGACGACCGAGCGCAAGAGCATGTCCGGCCTGTACGGCTCAAGGCCCGGGGCGCTGGACGCCGAGCTCGCGCCCGAGGCCAGGCATCGAGCGAGGCTACGGCTGCATCCTTAGGATCACGTTTCCGAGCACAAAGAAGTTGACAGGCCTGGCTGTGTAGTAAACACATGCGAGCACACTCTGCTCGCATCGGGGTTCAGAATGGTGGACGAAAACAAGCGTAGAGCCGGGCTTGCCCGATGGAATGGCGTCACAAAAAGCGAGCAGAAGGCGCTCGTATCGAAAGCGGCTCATGCGCGCTGGAAGAAGCGCGATGACATCGTCCTCGCCAGCCACCAGGGGACAGTCAAGCTCGGGGACTTCGAGATCAGATGCGCCGTCCTGGTCGATGGCCGCCGAATCTTCTCGGAGCGGAGCCTGTGCGACGCGATGGGGCACGCGCGGCACCCTGCCGAGTACGCCCGGCGCCAGGTCGAGCGAGAACGCGGTGACGACTCGCTACCGGTCCTCGTAACGCCAAACATTCGACCGTTCATCCCGGAGAAGATCGCCCAGAAGCTCGCGACGCCGATCCGGTACCAACTCACAGAGGGGTTTGGGATCCCCGCGTTCGGCGTCGAGGCGACCCACCTCGCCGATATCTGCGAGGCATTTCTGGAAGCCCGCGAATCGGGCGCGCTCGCTCCCGAAGAGGCGGCGAAAGCCAAGGCCGCCGAGCAACTCATGCGGGCACTGGCGCGGGTGGCGATCGTCGCTCTGATCGACGAAGCGACCGGGTACCAGGTCGTCCGGGACCGCGACGAGCTCCAGCAACTCCTCAATCGCTACGTGTCCGAGGCGTTCCGTCCGTGGACGGCGATCTTCCCCGACGAGTTCTACGTCCACCTCTTTCGGCTGCGAAATCTCAAGATGGACGACGTGCGCAAGCGGCCAGCGTACTTCGGCCATCTCACCAACGACATCGTCTACAGCCGCCTGCTGCCCGGCATCGTGGCCCGCCTCAAGGAAGTGAACCCTACGAACGAGCGTGGCCGGCGGTCCCGCAAGCACTTCCAGCACCTCACCAACGACGTCGGCGAACATCACCTTCGCCAGCACCTCGCCGGCGTCGTCATGTTGATGAAAGCGTCGGCGTCCTACGGCGACTTCATGCGGGCCCTCAATCGGGCGGCCCCCAAACAGGAGGTCATCGACGCGGCCGACGCCGATGCGACCCTTGGGGAGCCGGAGTAGACTCGATGGCCTACTTTGGGGACCGTTACGCCGCTCTTCGCTTCCCGCTGGCTGCGTCGTCGACTGACGAGGGGCTTCGGGGCGCACAGGTAGCGGCGGCGCATGCGCTCTCGGCGCACTTCTTTGGCCGCCGCGACGCGGCGATCATCATCATGCCGACCGGGTCGGGCAAGACGGTTGTGATGATGCTCGCCGCGATGGTCCTCCGCGCGGCGCGCGTTCTGGTCGTAACGCCGAGCCGGATGGTCAGGGAGCAGGTCGCCCACCACTTCGCCACGCTTCACGTGCTCCGCAAAGCTGGGGCGATCCCTTCGGACGTCCCGCTGCCTCGTGTGAAGCAGCTTGCGGAGAGGCCAAAGAGCGCGGCTGAGTGGGAGGCCCTCCGAGATAAGGACGTCGTCGTCAGCACGATCCAGAGCGTTAGCCCCGCCATCCCCGGCGCGATCACGCGACCTGCGGATCTGTTTGATCTCGTACTCTGGGACGAAGCTCATCACACACCCGCTCCGTCCTGGCGTGCCCTGCTCGGGGGCTTCTCTTCGGCTCGACACGCGCTCTTTACGGCGACCCCGTTTCGCCGTGACGGCAAGCTGATCAAAGGGCAGATCGTGTTCGACTACCCCCTCGGACGAGCACGCAAAGATGGCGTTTTTGGCCGGCTTCGCTTCCAGCCGGTCGTCACGACGGCCGCTGACGGATCGCCCGAAGCCGACCTAGCCATCGCTCGTGCGACGGAGCGTCAGTTCGAGGGCGACCGCAAAGCGGGGCTCGACCATCGGGTCATGGTGAGGACCTCGACGCGAACGCGCGCAGAGGATCTCGCCAAGCTCTACGAGACGAAAACGCGGCTGCGCCTGCGCACCCTGTTCGGAAATCACTCGCGCTCGCGGCTCATGGACGCGGTCGACGAGCTCAAGCGTGGCGATCTCGACGGCGTGGTCTGTGTCGACATGCTCGGCGAGGGGTTCGACTTTCCCTCCCTCAAGATCGCGGCGCTCCACAGTCCGCACAAGTCGCTCGCCGTCACGCTCCAGTTCCTTGGCCGCTTCGCCCGGACGACCGCGGCGAAGACGGGCGAGGCTACGTTTCTGGCCATCCCTCAGGAGATCCAAAGCGAGGCAGCGGAGCTCTACCGCGTGGGGGCCGAGTGGAACGAGATCGTCGAGGAGGCTAGCCGCGCGAAGATCCAAGCCGAGCAAGAGGTGCGCGACCTCGCTGCTAGCTTCGCTCCAGTCTCGACCGCACCGCAGGTCCTCGCGTTGGAAGATGAGCCGATCGACCTGGCGAGTCTCTGGCCGTTCTTCCACGTCAAGGTGCTCGATGTGCCATCGGGCGTCGACTTCGACAGACCTCTCGCCGTTCCGGCACCCGAGGACATCATCCTCCTCGAGAAGAGCGACGACCACTCCGCCGTCGTCTGCATCACCCGACACGTTGAGGAGGCGCGTTGGTCGGATGATCCCCGCCTTTCCAACGTCCACCACGACCTCTTCGTTCTCTTCTACGATGCCGCGTCCAAGTTCCTGTTTCTTTGTTCGTCACGTCGCGAGATGGGCGTGTACGACGCCCTCGTTCAGTCCATCGCCCTCGGGCCCGAGCGACGCCTCACACCTGCGGAGCTGAATCGAGTCCTCCGAGGTGTCGACAATGCGTCCTTCTTCTCGATCGGCATGCGCAACCGCTCAGGCTTCGGCAACGGGGAGAGCTATCGGATCACGACGGGACCCGCCGCCGACCGCTCGGTGCAGAAGTCGGACGGGCGCTACTACGATCGCGGTCACTGCTTCGGAAAGGGCGAGGAGGGCGGCACGCCGATCACGATCGGCTTCAGCAGCGCGTCCAAGGTCTGGGCAAACGCCAACGGCAGGCTCCACGATCTCTTTCGATGGTGTACGGCCCTCGCGCGCAAGCTTAGGGATGCGACGCCCGTGATGACGCGGTCGAATCTCGACCACCTCCCGCTGAGCGATCGAGCCGCGAGCATTCCTGACCCACTCGTCAACGCGGCTTGGGGGGACGAGATCTACAGCAGGCCGAGCCTGCGGCTTCAGTGGACGGACACCGACGGTGACGAGCAGTCCCTGGCGCTCCTGGATGCGGATGTTGAGATCGTGACTTCGACGCCCACAGAGGCGGAAGTTGCCGTACGCGGTCCCGGCCTCGACCTTCGCTATCTTTTTCGGATCGACCGTCCACGATGGTTCGAGGCCAAGGATTCGCATTCCGCTGCCGCTCGCTACGTCGACGGTATCGGCGACGCAGGCGGGACGCTGATAGACCTCCTTCACGACTCTCCCCCGGCGTTCTTCTCCGCCGATCTGGCGCGGCTCGACGGCGATGTCCTCTCGCCCGCACCTGTCGGCTACGTGCCGTTCGACCTGGCGCGCATCGAGGTCATCGACTGGGCGGCCGCGAAGGTCGACCCGCTGCTCGAGAAAGGCAATGGCGGTGCTCAACGGTCGCTCTTCGAGTGGGTTGAGGCGCGGCTCGTCGCAGGCGCCGCAGACGTCATCTTCAACGACGACGACGCCGGCGAAATCGCCGACTTCGTGGCGCTCTACGCGCGTGGCCCCGCCACCACCCTCGTCGAACTCTATCACTGCAAGGCAGCCGGCGGACACCCTGTGCCCGGAAAGCGGGTCAAGGACGTGTACGAGGTCGCGGGGCAGGCGATCAAGAGCCTGCACATCATGCGGCCAGGCGCTCTTCGCACCCACCTCAGTCGACGAGCCGCCGAAACGGTCGCCGGCGCCCGTCGCTTCGTGCGAGGCGATCGAGCGACGCTCGAGCGCGTCCTCGCCGATCGCGTGGCGCTCTCGTTCGAGGTCACGATCGTGCAACCGGGGATCGGTCGCACCTCCGGGGATGCCGTCGGCAACGTGCTTGCCGCCGCCAACTCCTACATGGCCGCGGGCAGCGCGAGCGAGCTTCGGATCATTGGGGCGTAGGAGCGAGAGCTTAGACGCTCAGCACCCGGACCCCGCGAAAATGAGCGCGAAGCCGGGTCAGATCGTCAAAATCGGAAGTGTAGACCACGCCGCCGCGAGCCGCGGCCGAGGCCATCACGATCGCGTCGACGACGGTCGCGCCCGGCAGCGCAGCGATCGCCTCGCCTGCTCTTGGCGAGCCTCTCCGTCATTTCCTCGGCGGCCACGAGCTTCAGGATCTGCGCCTGGCGACGGCCGCCGCGCCACCACTCCGCGACCACCGCCACGGGGACGGAGATCCGCAGGTTCCGCGCGCTCGCGTAGCCAAGCAGGTCAACCGCTCGCTGCTTGTGGCGCTCAAGACCGATGAGAAATCCTGTGTCGGCGGTGATCCCGCTCAGCTTCATTCGCCGTTGAGCTCGCGATGGATCGCTTCCATCCCCTCGCGAGAGGGCTTCACTGGGCTCTCGGCGATGAACTTGCGGCGAGCCGCCTGCTGAGCCTTTGTCACCCCGCCCTTGGGGCGCTTCAGCGCCTTCGCGCGCCTGCGCGTAGTGCCGTTGCTCCCGTTGGCGCCGTGCGCGTTCATGCCCGAGAATGTACCACAGCGAGTCAAAACGGCACCTCGGCGAGCTGCTCGGGGGTGTACCGCGGCGGACGAGGCGGCGGACGACGCAGCGAACGGCGCGCCTCCCGCGGCTGCGCCTTGAGCTCCCGATGGCCAGCTCGGCAAGCGAGTCGTAGTAGCCCGCGCGAGGCGTCATGGCCGCCGATTCGAGCAGGCCCCGGTCTCGGATGCCCGCCAGACCTCCGCCGACGGCGAGGCCTTCGACGTGACCACGCTCCACGTGGTGAACCTCCAGGAAGAGGACGTCGCTGAGCTTCAAGAGACCGCGGGCGGCGCGAGGGGCCTACTTGGCGAGATCCTTCACGAGCTGCCGGTGGTCCCGGGTCGCGCGCTCGATGGCCTTGTCGACCGCCTCGTCGCTCGCCACGCGAGCCGGCGCCGAGCGCTTGTCGACCTTGCGATCGCTTCGAGGCTCCAGGGGGCGGACGGGCTGCGTGGCCATGGGTGTAAGGTAAGCGCGGGGGCCTGGCTGTGCCAGTGGATCCCCGTGGTTTGCTGGGGTTTGCGGCGGCGGATCGCTGATAATGGGCCTTATGTATCTTCTCGGAAGAATTGGCTTTTCGGAGTTTCATCTGCGATGTGTCGCACTGAGAATGAGGCCGCCGCGCCGCCTCAGCGCCCTCTCCTTGAGCGGGATGTAGCGCCTCGCGGGCGGATGCGGCACGATTCGCCGGTGATCGTGTCAAGACGAGGTGGTGGGGGCTTCGTTGGCATCGCGATCGGATGTCTCGGTGCGTGCAGCTCAGGAGCGCCGCCGTCCAACTTGCGCGCCGTGCAATCGGACGTGAACGCACACGACGGCGGCCTTGCCATCGGCAATGCGTGTCGGCCAAGCGACGGGTGGCAGCCGCCCGATCCGGGCATCGGGGCGCCCGACGCCGGATCCACACCCGTGGCCGAGACTCCGGACCTGGGTGACGGGGGTTGGTTGGATTTCGAGCAGCTTCCACCAGGCATTGGATACTGTCTCGCTCCTGGAGGCGTATATCCTCGCGGATATTTTACCATGAACTGCTCCATTGATTCGGATTGCCCCGGAGGGGCGTTTTGCGAGGGCGCTTCGGCAACGACAATCGGCCAATGCCGCAGTGAGTGCTTCAGTGACGCCGACTGCGGGAGTGGCATGTCGTGTAGCGGAACTCCGAAGGAGTTCTGCCAAGGCTCGGCACCGACGTTTGGCCAAGTTGACCCCACGGGAATGTGACGGTGCAGCCCGGTTCGGGACGAGGACGGCGGGGGAAAGGGCCTCGGAAGGCCCTCCCTGGCGTGGATCCTCAGGACTCGTGGGGCAGCATCACGGTGATGACCGGCTCGCCGTCGTCGCCGGGGCCGATGACGGAGCGCAGGGCGACGTGCGTCGGGCGCACGCTGGTGGTCACGCAGCGCAGCGCAAAGACTTGCTCGGCGCTCGTGGAGTTGCGTCGGGCTGCGCATCTCATCATCCAGAGGACGTCCCAGAGCCGGCCGGGTTCGTCGTTGCAGGCCCTCTTGGCAGCGGGGCTGAGGGCGACGCAGAGATCCCAGACGGCCCTGGTCAGGGCGACCGGGCAGCGAAAGCCGGCTTTGCGGGCGTCTTGCGTGACGTCGACGAGAACGCCGTCGGCGATGGCTTGAGCTCGCGTGTATTCGCTGATGACGGGAAGGTCCCGTTCCGTGGTCGTCGTTGGTCGTGGTGCCTTTCATGGGCGTTCTCCTGGTGAGCCGGCTTCGTGTCGGCTTGTTTGCACCAGGGCGGGCCACCCGGAGCTCCTCGGGATGAGCGGGCTGCATTCCCGGAGGGATTCCCCTTGGGGAAACCGGGAAAGCAGAAGCCCGCCACCGCCGAAGGCGGCCGGAAGGTCCCGAGGCGCGACGGTCTCGGTGGGCCGCGCAAACGAGGCGACAGAAGCTGCGGTCTCGCGTGGGAGCGTTGGGGGAAAGGCAGGCGGTCGGACGTGTGTCGGAAGGGGTCACACTCAGCACGAATGATCGATCGGGACGAGTGAGGTCGGCGGCTCCGCTTCCCTCGTCACGCCGCGTGGGCCGTGCTGCGCGGTGGAGCCGTCTGGCGGTGGCGTCTTGACGCGGGACGCCCGTGCGCGTGAGAAGGGCCGTTCAAGGTCACGGGTTGCGGGCAAGCTGCGACGTACACTTGCCTCCATGGGAAGGGCATCGGCGAGGGGCAGTGGTCATGCATGAAAGAGAAATGAGCCACGAGACCGGCCGCTGCGGCGCCGTCCCGCTGGGCGGTATGCGGGCCGCCTGCCTCGTGGGGGCTGTACGCGCCTTCACGACGGCGCCCGTGAACCGGCAGGCGTGGCCGCCCGGCGAACAAGGTCGCCCATGCTCCACACGGACGCGATGCCAGCGGACACGGCGGGGCTGTGCAGCGCCGGGCGCTCGCGTTGACGACGTCGCTCTTGGTGTGACAGTCAACCCGCCGGCGGCGGGAAGACGATGGCATGGAGGTACTCGTCGACCCCCATGTTGGAGTCCGCGATGCGTTTCTTGAGCTCCCAGTGTTCGGCTGCGGTGACCTTCAGACTGACGCGGATCTTCTTTTCCTCCATCTCCGGCGGCGGCAGTGGTTTGGGAGCGACAGTAGGAGCGGCAGCGGGGAGGAGGTCGGGGATCGCCGTGTGGTCCTCGCCGGCGGATGCGCGTGGCGGACGAAAGTCGTCCAAGGCGAGAACTTCGGGGTTCTCCGGTGATGCGCTCGGACGGGAGAACGGGTTCGGTACGCGGGACATCAAGCGGCTCCTTTCAGTTGTTCACGGAGAGCAAAAACGGCCTCGTAGAGGGCGGTGACCTCGTGGGCCG
>Ga0302324_100026186_pt1 | contig 11159 bp, 7 predicted proteins | sample Palsa_T0_1_FD_201949 | JGI IMG/M metagenome (GOLD analysis project Ga0302324, IMG submission 201949) | Peat permafrost microbial communities from Stordalen Mire near Abisko, Sweden - Palsa_T0_1 | ecosystem: Environmental > Terrestrial > Soil > Palsa > Peat permafrost | place: Sweden: Abisko... | reverse complement strand
AACGATTGAATGGCCCCTCCGCATCGCCTGGACACGCAACCACTGATGCGGACCCAGGATCGGCGTGCGACTATCGCCGGAGTGGGTTTCCGGCGGAGAGAGGCATGAGGATCGGCGGGTTCGTCGCGGGTTTGGCCCTCTGGCTGGCGCCGGTGGCGACGGCGGCTGACGACCTGTCGAACGGGGCGATCGGCTACATCTGTTCGGCCGAGCACGACGGACCCTTAGCTTCGAGCCAGCGTCAACTCGTCATGGTGGCGGGCGTCGGCACGGGCGGCTTTTCCATCGCCAACGCCAACCCGCGGGCCCAGGCCTGGTTCAATTACGGAATGCAACTGGCCCACGCCTTCTACCACGAGGACGCGAAAGCGGCGTTCCGCCGCGCCGAGGCCTTGGACCCGCATTGCGCCATGTGCGTCTGGGGCGAGGCGTGGAGCGACGGCCCGACGATCAACTACGATGTCGGCGACCAGGCCACGAAGGCGGCGGGGGCGCTCGCCGGCAAGGCCGCGCTGATGGCCGCGGGTGAAACGCCCAAGAACAGGGCCCTGACGGCGGCGCTGGAGCTGCGCTACGCCTCGCACGACGCCGCCTCGGCAACCGCCTTCGCCAAGGCCATGGACGCCATCTCTCGCCGGTACCCGGACGACGACGAGGCGGCGGTGCTCACCTGCGACGCCTGGCTGACGCTCTGGCGCCACTACGACGACCGGCAGGGGTTGCGACGCGCGGTCGAGGTGCTGGAGCCGGTGCTCACGCGCCACCCCGACAACACCGCCGCGATCCATTTCTACATTCACGCCACGGAGATCTTCGGCGATCCGGCCGTGGCTCTACCCTACGCGGAGCGTCTGGGGGCGCTGGCGCCGGGGGCCAGCCACCTGGTTCACATGGCCTCGCACACATTCTTCCGAGTGGGGCGTTACGAGGACGCGGCTGTGGCTAATGCCGCGGCGATCGGCGCGGACGGCGCCTATCTGCGCGCGGCCCACGACCCATCCGCGCAAGGCGCGGTCACCTACCACGGCCACGACCTGCACTTCGGCCTCGCCGGTGCGATGGCCGCCGGGGATGCGCCGCTGGCGCTACGTTTCGCGGCCCACGCGAGGTTCGCCTATCCGCCGGCGATCGCTGGCGCCGAAGGCGCTCAGCTCGCGATCGGCTCCGCCTACGCCGCCTACGGCCGCTACGACCCGGCCCAGGCGCTCGCCCTGCCCGAGCCGGGCAAGGCGGCCAGGTTCACGGCCGCCATGCGCCACTACGCCAGGGGCGAGGCGTTCGCGGCCAAAGGCGATGCGGCGGCGGTGAGAGCCGAAGCGGCGCGGATGGATGTCTCGGACCACGTCTACGACGCCATGGGCGCGTGGGCGCGAAACCAGGCGGAGGCGGTGACCAAGGTGGCGCGGCTGACCCTTCTGGGGCGCGCGGCGATGCTCGAGGGCGATCCCCGCGGGGCGGCGGCTTCCTATCGGGCGGCGGTGGCGATCGAGGACGCCAGGCTCTCCGGTCCCGGTTCGTGGGATCCTCCGCCATGGTGGTTCCCAGAGCGGCGAAGCCTGGCGGCGGCGCTGCTCGCGGCCGGCGACCCGACGGCGGCGGTGGCGACGGCGCGGGAAGCCCTGAGGAAATGGCCTCGGGAGCCGCTGACTTTGGAGGTGCTGGCGAAGGCCGAGGAGGCCGCCGGCGAGGGCGCGGCGGCCCGGCGCGACCTGGAGGAGGCCCGGCGCGTCTGGCGCGGCGGCCCCGTCCCGCTGACGCGGATCTGAACCCGAAGACCGACCGTCCCCTAAGCCCGCGCGGGGATTCGCACCGGCATGCTGCGGTAGGCGCGCAGGAAGCAGGATTTGAGGCGCGTGGGCGCCTCGACCAGTTCGATGACCGGGAACCGCTTCAGGATCTCTTCCCAGACGATTCTCAGTTGCATTTCGGCGAGGCGGTTGCCGACGCAGCGGTGAATGCCGAAGCCGAACGAGAGGTGCTGGCGTGGACGGGGCCGGTCGATGATGAAGGCCTCGGGGTTCCCGATCGCGGTCTCGTCGCGGTTGCCCGAGACGTACCACATGACGACCTTCTCGCCCTTGGCGATCCGCTTGCCGCCAAATTCAGTGTCGGCGAGGGCCGTGCGGCGCATGTGGGCCACCGGCGTCTGCCAGCGGATGATCTCGGGAACCATGCTGGTGACGAGCGCCGGGTCGGCGCGGAGCTTGGCGTACTCGTCCGGAAAGCGGGTCAAGGCGAGCAGTCCTCCGGAAATGGAGTTCCGGGTCGTGTCGTTGCCGCCGACGATCAGCAGCAGGATGTTGCCGAGAAACTCCATCGGCGGCATCTCGCGGGTGGCCTCGCCATGGGCGAGCATCGAGATGAGGTCGTTGGCTGGAGCGCCGCTGGCCCTGACATTCCACAGATTCTGGAAATAGGCCGCGCAGCCCATCAGTTCGCCGCGAGCCTCCTCCTGGGTCATCGTGTCGCTCATGTCGGTGGTGGCGATGTCGGACCACCAGGTGAGCTTGCGCCGCTCCTCGAACGGGAAGTCGAAGAGGGTGGCGAGCATCTGGGTGGTCAGTTCGACCGAGACGCGATCGACCCAGTCGAAGGTCTCGCCGATCGGCAGTTCGTCGAGGATCCTCCCGGCCCGCTCGCGGATGATCGGCGCCATGGTCTCCAGGTTATGGGGGGCGACGATCGGGCTGATCACCTTGCGCTGGCCGTCGTGCTTGGGCGGATCCATGGCGATGAACATCGGCAGGTGGAAGTCGTCGTCGGGATCGGCGATCGAGATGCTGCCTTCGGAGGAGAAGACGCCGTGATTGGTCTCGATCGCCATGATGTCGTGGTAGCGGGTGACCGACCAGTAGGGACCAAACTCGCTCTCGGCCGTGAAATGCACCGGATCCTCGTGACGCAGGCGCTCGAAGAACGGCCAGATGGTGTCGTCGCGGAACCGCTCGCCCAGGCTCACGTCGATCTTGTCGAGAGGCGTGGCGTAGGCTTCCGCGCGGGCGGTTGCGAAGGCGGGAGCGATGTCGTCGGCCATGGGGGCTCCGCTGAGCTGTCGATTGGGGTTCAGAGACACCCGCAGGGCCGCCGCGGCAAGACGGCATGGGCCGCGCGGTGACCGGCGCGGGGGTTCGGGCAAACCGGAATGAGACCGTTCGCCGACGCCCCTGGACGGCGTGCACGACCTTCGGCGCGCAAAGGCTCTGGCTGGCCGGCGCCGTCCTGGCCCTCCTCGCCTCGCCCGTTGCGGCGATCGCGGGGCCTCCGTTCGTCACCGATGATCCCGAACCCACCGACCCTGGTCGTTGGGAAATCTACAATTTCGGCGAGGCAATTCAGACGCCAGGCCAGACCGCCGGCCAGGCCGGGCTCGACATCAACTATGGCGGGGCCAGGGACCTGCAGCTGACCGCGGTCCTGCCGATCGACTTTCAGAGCGGCCAGGCCGTCGGTCCCGGGGACATCGAGCCGGCGGCCAAGTACCGCTTCCTGCATCAGGGGTCGGGGACTTGGGCCCCCGACGTGGCCTTCTTTCCACGCGTCTTCCTGCCCACGGCTCCAGACAGGTTCGGACCGGCCGAGGTCAGCCTGCTGCTGCCGCTCTGGGCCCAGAAGGATCTCGGCAAGTGGTCTCTCTTCGGCGGCGGCGGCTACGACATCAATCCAGGACCGGGCAATCGCGACTTCTGGCTCATGGGCGTGGGGCTCTCGCGGCCAGTGAGCGAAAGGCTGACGCTCGGCGCCGAGGTCTTTCGTCAGACCCCCGATATCGACACGGCCAGGACCTTCACCGGCCTCAACGCCGGCGCGATCTACAAGTTGACCGACCACTGGTCGCTGCTCGTCGCCGCCGGACCAGGGGTCGAGAACAGCCGCCAGGAGGATCAGTACGACCTCTACATCGCCCTCGAGGCGACCTACTGACCCAACCTGCCGCAGGTTTAGCCGCGATCGAGGACCAGAATCTGGAATGTTCCCGGCTTGGGCTGCGGGCGCTGGCCGGCCGGCGCCGGCAGCACAAATTGCGCCGTCGGCAGCCAGATCCGGCCGGTCTTCGGATCCACGGCGCCGGTGCGCGCGCCCAGCTGGGTGGGGACCGTATCGATGATGGTGTTGTCCGCCGGACCCGAAAGCGCGATCACCGCCAGCGTGCCGCTGAGCGCCGAAGGCACATAGGCGAGCTTGCGCACCGGATCGTAGAGCACGGCGTCGGGGAATCCCCCGATCTTGAAGCTGGCGATCTCGCGGCCGGAGCCGGCGTCGAGGATCTTGGCGACGCCGTTGCCGCAGACTGAAATCAGCCGATCGCCGGCGACGTAGGCAAGCCCGGTCGGCCGTTCGCAGCCGGGCATCGGATAGCGTGCGGTCACCTTTTTGGCGGCGATGTTCACCGCCGCCACCTCGTTCTTGCTGACGACATTGACGAAGAACCTGCCCTTGCCGTCCACGGCCCCGAACTCGAGGGAGTCCCCGACCGTGATCGCACCCTTGGCGATGCGCGCCTTCGGGTCGACCAGCGTCACCACCCCGGCGTCGCCGCAGATGACGAAGACCAGGCCCGTCGAGGGGTCATAGACCGCGCCGTCGGCGTCGTTGGCTGTCGGGACCGAGGCTAGGAGCTTTCCGTTGGCGGCGTCGATTATACGGGCGCTGTTGTCGCCGCTGTTGGTGGTGACGATCACCCGGCCGCCCGGCACGGGGATGATCGCGTGAAGTTGGTCCGCCGCCGCGAAGTTGGGGGTGAGCTTGCCGCTGTCGGCGGCGATCACCACCACATCCACGCCATGCGAAATGAACACCCGCCGCGTCTGCGGATCGAAGCTGGCGTAGTCCCAGTGGCCGTCCGGACCATCTATCCGCGCCACGATCCTGAGCCCGGAGGGTCCCGGCGCCGGGTCGGCGCGGATCGAAGCGGGAAAGGCGCACAAGCTCACGGCCCAGGCCGCCGCCAGCATCGCAAGGATCTTCATCGAAAGAGGTCTCCGCGGATCGCGATGGTTGCGAGGTCTTGGCTTGATAGCAAGTTCTAAGTCGCGCCGAGCACGTGAGCGAGGCGCCGGCTCAGAACATCGCGGCGGGGGTCTCGATGCTCTTGCGCAGGCTGATCAGGACACGGGTGCCCCGGCCCTGGTGGATCGGGCTGCTGGCCGCGATCCGGCCGCCCATGGCCTCGACGAAGCCCTTGGAGATCGCCAGGCCCAGGCCAACGCCCTTGACCCTGTCGGTCGCCTCCTCGGTGCGGTGGAACTTGTCGAACACGTGCTCCAGCTCGGTCGTGGGGATGCCCCTGCCCTCGTCCTCGATGCTGATCACGACATTGCCGCGATCCTCGTAGGCAGCCGCCTCGATCGCCGAGCCGTCGTCGCTGTAGGCGATCGCGTTTTCGAGGATGTTGACCAGGGCCTGTTCCAGCAGCCCCGGATCGGCTTCGACGAGGCTGAGCTCTGAGGGGAAGTCGGTGACCAGCCGGCGTTCGCCCCGGCGACGTTCGACCCGATCCATCGCGGCGCGCAGGATTTCGCGGACATCGATCCAGTCCTTGCGCGTGACCAGGCCCCCACCCTCGAGCCTGGTCATGTCCAGCAGGTCGCCGACATAGCGGTTGAGGCGCTCGGCCTCCTCGCGGATCGATTCCAGCAGGTCGCTGCGCACCTCCGGCTCGAGGGCCGGCCCGTAGTCTATCAGGGTCGTGGCCGACCCCAGGACGGTGGAGAGCGGCGTGCGCAGGTCGTGGCTGATGGAATTGAGCAGGGCCGAACGCAGGCTGTCGGTGCGGCGCAGCGCCTCGGCGTCGACCGCTCCGGCGGCAAGCTCGGCGCGCTCGAGCGCCACCGCGCCCTGTTCGATCAGGGCCAGGACGAATCGCTCGTCGTCGCCTTCCCGGCCATGCGGCTCGATCGCCGCGACGCCCGAGCGGGCCTTGAGGCTCTGCAGCGGGTGGAAGACCCACTCGGCGGCGGGAAGGGTGCCGGTCCCCGCCCCGGCCGCCTCGCCGCGCTCCCAGGCCCAGCGAGCGGCGGCCAGGTCCTGGGTGGAGAAGACCGGCATGTCGGGCGAGGCGACCGCCGGGGCGATGTCGCCGCCGGTCGGCAGGAACACGATCGCGCGGCCGCTGGTGGCCGCCGCCAGTTGCTCGGCGATGGCGAGCGCGGCGGCGTCCTGGGTCGCGGCCCCCGAGAGGCGACGGCTGGCGGCAAGCAAGGCGGCCACCGCCGACGCGCGCTGGCTGGTCGCCCGGGCCTGGTCCCTCACCCTGCCGGTCAGCCACCCCGTGGTCATCGCGACCACGAAGAAGACCACGAAGGTGAAAACATCGGAGGCGTGGCCGATGTAGAAGGAGAGACGAGGCTCGAGGAAGAAGAAGTTGTAGACCAGCGCCGCCATCGCCGCCGCGGCGATCGCCGGCCACAGGCCGAAGACGAGGCCGCTCGCCAGCACGCTCACCAGGAAGATCATCGCCAGGTTTGCGCCGGGGGCGAAACGGTCCACGACCGCGGCGATGGCCCCCGCGACGCCGACCAGCGCGGCGGCCCCGAGCACGCCGCCCCACGCGCCTGGCCGTCGCCTGGGGCGCAGGGCCGCCGGGGCCGGCGCCTCGCCCGCGGTCTCGGTGATGACATGCAGGGCGACACCGCTCGCCTTGCGCAAGAGGGCGCTGGAGAGGGAGAGCCCCAGCGCCTCGCGCAGTCGTCCGCTTCGGGGCTTGCCAATCACGATCTGGGTGACGTGATTGCGCGCCGCGTAATCGAGGACCGTGGCCACGAGGTCGTCGCCGCTGAGCGAAACCGTGGAGCCGCCAAGCTGCTGGGCCAGCTTGAGCGCCTTCGAGAGCTGCACGGCGCCGGCGGCCGACGGCAGCTGGTTGGCCCTCTCCACGGTCGCCACCGTCCAGGAGGCGTCCATCATGTCGGCCATCCGGCGCCCGGCCCTGGCGAGGCTGCTGGCGATGGCGTTGGGCCCGACCAGGACCAGGATTCGCTCCCCCGCCGCCCATGTCCCTTCCACGCCGGCCCGGCGCATGGCCCCGATCAGCTGCTGGTCGACGGTCCGCGCCGCCCGCCGCAGGGCCAGCTCGCGAAGGGCGGTGAGATTCTCGGTCTTGAAGAAGCTGTCGGCCGCCAGACGCGCGGTGTCCGGCAGGTAGACCTTGCCCTCCGCAAGGCGCTGGCGCAGCTCGGCCGGAGTGATGTCGACGACCTCGATATCGTCGGCGCCCGAAAGCGCCGAATCGGGAACGGTCTCGCGCTGGCGAACGCCGGTGATCTTCCAGATCACGTCGACCAGGCTCTCCAGGTGCTGGACGTTGAGCGTCGTCCAGACGTCGATGCCGGCGGCGAGGATCTCCTCCACGTCCTGCCAGCGTTTGGGATGGCGCGATCCCGGCACGTTTGAGTGGGCGTATTCGTCCACCAGCAACAGGCCCGGGCGGCGCGCCAGGGCGGCGTCGATATCGAACTCGAGCAGCGTTCGGCCCCGGTGCTGGAACGGCTTGCGAGGCAGCACCTCGAGCCCAGCGAGCAGGGCTTCGGTGTCGGCGCGGCCATGGGTCTCGACCACGCCCACGACCACGTCGGCGGTCGCGTCGGCGCTCTCGTCCTTGCGCCGCCGGGCCTGGTGAAGCATTTCGAAGGTCTTGCCGACCCCCGGCGACATGCCCAGGAACACCTTGAGCCGCCCGCGCCCCGCCCTGCGGGCTTCCGCCAGCAGGGCGTCCGGATCAGGGCGCCGGGGCTCGTCCAGGGTCATGAGGGGTGAGGTTGGCCCTTCGCAAGCTTCGCGTCGAGATCGAGATTGGTCTTAAGCACATTCACCCGCGGCTGGCCGATGAATCCGAGGAGCGGCGGCTCGATGTGGGCATTGATCACCGCCCTCAGGGCCGCCGGCGCGACGCCCCTCGCCTTGGCGATCCGGTCGGCCTGGAGCAGCGCATAGGCCGGCGAGATGTCGGGATCCAGGCCCGAGCCGGAAGTCGTGATGGCGTCGTCCGGGATCTCCTGATGGCCGGTCGAAGCGCGCAGCGCCGCGGCGTCGGCCTTGATCCGCTTGGCCAGATCGGGGCTCAGCGGTCCGTAGTTCGAGCCGCCCGAACTGGTGGCGTCGAAGCCGTTGGAACCGGCCGCCGACGGGCGCGGATGGAGATACTCGTCCTTGGTGAAGGCCTGGGCGATCAGGGCCGAACCGATCACATGGCCGGCCTTGTCGCGGATGAGGCTGCCTTGCGCCTGATAGGGGAAGGCGATCCCGGCGATCCCGGTGACCGCGAGCGGATAGAGGAGGCCCAGGAGCAGGGTGAAGAGGATCGTCGACACGATCGCTGGGCGGATCTCGGCAAGCATGGCGATTAAGCTCCGGGTTTGCTCAGGCCAGACCGATCGTGGTGATGATCAGGTCGATGATCTTGATCCCGACGAAAGGCGCGGCGATGCCGCCAAGTCCGTAGATCAGCAGGTTGCGCTGCAGCAGCTTGGCGGCGCCGATAGGCCGGTAGCGCACCCCGCGAAGGGCGAGCGGGACCAGGGCGATGATGATCAGGGCGTTGAAGATCACCGCCGAGAGGATGGCGCTGTGCGGACTCCTCAAGTGCATGATGTTGATCGCCGCCAGGGCCGGCAGCGAGACCACGAAGATCGCCGGAATGATGGCGAAGTACTTGGCCACGTCGTTGGCGATGGAGAAGGTTGTGAGCGCGCCGCGGGTGATCAGCATCTGCTTGCCCACCTCGACGATCTCGATGACCTTGGTGGGATCGGAATCGAGGTCGACCATGTTGCCGGCCTCGCGGGCGGCCTGGGTCCCGGTCTGCATCGCCACCCCGACATCGGCCTGAGCCAGGGCCGGAGCGTCGTTCGACCCGTCGCCGCACATGGCCACGAGCCGCCCCTTGGCCTGTTCCTCCCGGATCAGCCGCAGCTTGTCCTCGGGGGTCGCCTCGGCGAGGAAGTCGTCGACGCCCGCCTCCGAGGCGATGGCCGCCGCCGTGACAGGATTGTCGCCGGTGATCATCACCGTCCGGATACCCATGCGCCTCAGATCGGCGAACCGCTCCTTCACCCCGGCCTTGACCACGTCCTTCAGGTGGATGACGCCGACCAGAACGCCGTTCTCGCTGACCGCCAGCGGCGTGCCGCCGGAGCGGGCGATGCGGTCGATGGCGGCGGTGAGTTCGGCCGGGACCTGCGAAGGCTGCATGCCGATGGTCTTCAGGATCGCGTCGACCGCGCCCTTGCGCCAGTTGTCGGCGCCGGCGTCCAGGCCCGAGAGACGGGTCGTGGCGCTGAACGGCACCGGCTTCGAACCCTGCGGGGGCTCGCCGACGAGGCCCTTCTCGATGGTCAAGTCGACGATCGAGCGGCCTTCGGGCGTCTCGTCGGCGAGCGACGCCATCAACGCCGCGCGCAGGGCGACCTCGGGCCGCACGCCGGGCGCCGCGATCACCTCGGTGGCCATCCGGTTGCCGTGGGTGATGGTGCCGGTCTTGTCGAGCAGCAGCGTGTCGGCGTCGCCCGACGCTTCCACCGCCCGCCCCGAGGTCGCTAGCACGTTGAACTTCAGCAACCGGTCCATGCCGGCGATGCCGATCGCCGAGAGCAGGCCCCCGATCGTGGTCGGGATCAGGCAGATGAAGAGCGCGCCAAGAACCAGCGGATCGAGGTTCACCCCTGAATACCTGCCAAGACCCAAGAGGGTGACGGTCGCGATGAGGAAGATGATGGTCAGCCCGGCCAGGAGCACGGTGAGCGCGATCTCGTTGGGGGTCTTGCGGCGCTCCGCGCCCTCGACCATGGCGATCATCCGGTCGAGGAAGGTGTTCCCGGGCTCGGCGGTGATCCGCACCTTGATCCAGTCCGAGGCGACGGTGGTGCCGCCGGTGACCGCCGAGCGGTCGCCTCCCGACTCGCGGATCACCGGGGCCGACTCGCCGGTGATCGCCGCCTCGTTCACCGAAGCGACCCCCTCGATGATCTCGCCGTCGCTGGGGATGATATCGCCGGCCTCAACCAGCACCACCTGGCCGGCGGCCAGCTTGTAGGCTGGGGTGGGGACGATCGTCCCCGTGCTCTCGTCGACGATCAGCTTGGCCTTCACGTCGACCCGCTGGGCGCGCAGGGCGTCGGCGGCCGCCTTGCCCCGGCCCTCGGCGATGCTCTCGGCGAAGTTGGCGAAGACGACCGTGAACCACAGCCAGAGCGCGATCTGGAACGCCCACCACGGCGTCGCGCCGGTGCGAAAGTCGTCGATCGTGGAAATCGTCGCCAGCACCGCGACCACTTCGGTGGCGAGGATCACCGGGTTGGACGTCAGCCGCCGTGGATCGAGCTTCACGAACGACTGGATGATCGCCTGGACGAGGACGCCCGACGAAAGCGTGGTCCCAGCGACGGCGTTGCGGCGCTTGTCGCCCAGATGAATAGCGATGTCGCTCATGGTCCGGACTCCGTGGTTCAGTGTCCGGCCACGGCGCGGAGCACCTGGAAGTGCTCCACGATCGGGCCGAGCGATTGGGCGGGGAAGTACATCAGGCCGCCCATGATCAGGATCACGCCGCTGACCAGCGCGACGAACAGCAGACCGTCGGTGGGCAGGGTGCCGGCGGTGGGCGCCAGTTTCGGCTTGGCGGCGATGGAGCCGGCAAGGGCGAGAATCGGTAACAAGTAGGCGAACCGTCCAAGCAGCATGGCCAGGCCCAGGGTCGCGTTCCAGTACGGAACGTTCGCCGAGAGGCCGGCGAAGGCCGAGCCGTTGTTGCCGGTGGCCGAGGTGTAGGCGTACAGCAGCTCCGAAAGACCGTGCGGACCGGCGTTCTCCAGCGCCTTCAGCGCCACCGGCGTCACCGCCGCGACCGCCGCGAAGCCGAGGATCGAGAGCGGCAGCATCAGCTGCGCCAGCATTGCGAACTTGACCTCCCGGGCCTCGATCTTCTTGCCCAGGTACTCCGGCGTGCGGCCGACCATCAGCCCGGCCACGAAGACCGAGATCAGGGCCATCACGATCATCCCATAGAGGCCCGAACCAACGCCGCCCGGCAGCTCTTCGCCGAGCTGGATCATGAACATCGCCATGCCGCCGGCCAGCGGCATGTAGGCGTCGGGCGTGGCGTTGACGCCGCCGTCCGAGGCGCCGGTGGTGAAGGCGGTCCAGACGGCGCTCGAGGGCGCCCCGAA
>Ga0302324_100026185_pt1 | contig 11159 bp, 9 predicted proteins | sample Palsa_T0_1_FD_201949 | JGI IMG/M metagenome (GOLD analysis project Ga0302324, IMG submission 201949) | Peat permafrost microbial communities from Stordalen Mire near Abisko, Sweden - Palsa_T0_1 | ecosystem: Environmental > Terrestrial > Soil > Palsa > Peat permafrost | place: Sweden: Abisko... | reverse complement strand
TGGCAAATGTGGAGACCAGTCCCGCCAGCTGAATCGGCGAAATCCCAATTTCCTGGCCCATGGAAATCGCGGCAATCGAAACCTTCGACCAGCGGCTCACCGGCTTGGTCAGCCCGCGTGTCTCGCCGGGCAACTCGATTCCAGTTTGCTGTCCGAATCCAAACGCGCGAATGTATTTGTAGAAGCGGCCTTCGCCCAGCCGTAGCGCAATCTTGATCGCACCCACGTCACTTGACTCCGCCAGCACGCCCCACACCGGTAACAGGCCATGCGGCTTCGAGTCGCGGATGCGCATGCCGTTGTAGACGATCGCTCCCATCTGGCAGTCGAACACTTCATCGGGATTCGTCAGCTTCTCTTCAAGCGCTGCGGAAATGGTCACCAGCTTGAAGGTCGATCCGGGCTCGTACACATAGCTCACGGCGCGATTGGTCAGCGCGGCAGGCGTGATCTGCTTGCGCAGGTTTGGATTGAACGTGGGACGATTGGCCAGCGCCAGAATTTCCCCCGTATGCGGATCCTCGACGATCACCGTGCCCGCGATTGCCTGGGTGTCGTGAATCGCCTGCTCCAGTTCCTTCTCGGCGATGTACTGAATATTCTTGTCGATGGTCAGGACCAAGCTCTCGCCTGGCTCTGGCTGCTTCTCCACATCAGAAAACCACTGCCGGTGGGCATCCACCGAGATGAACATCTTCCCCGCGCGTCCGCGTAGTTCATCGTCGAACCCGTGCTCGATCCCGCTCTGCCCGGAGTCTTCCATGCCCACGGTTCCAACTACCTGGGCCGCCAGATCGCGCGCGGGGTAAAAACGTTTCGGCTCCTTTTGAAAATGAATGCCCTGCAGGTTTAGCGATTTGATGCGTTCGATGGTCTCGTCATCTGCCTTGCGCGCCACCCAGCAGAACGTCTTGTGGTTGCGGCAGTCGGCCAGCACCACATTGTGATCCTCGCCGGTGATGCGGGTAATCAGGGAAACCGCCGTGGGCAGGTCTTTTACTTCGGTGGGCACGGCGAAAGCCGAATCGACCAGCACGGACATCGCCAGCTCTTTTCCGGCGCGGTCAAAAATCACGCCACGCTTGGCGGACAGCGGAATCTCGCGCTGCTGCTGGTGCTCCGCCTGCTTCACAAAGCTGCCATAGCGGAAGATTTGCAGATAAACCAGCCGTCCGCAAATCGCTACGCACCAGAACAGGAGCATCGCTCCCAGAAGGTAAAGCCGGGAGTTCTTGCCGAGCTTTGGCCGAGTCATCATGGAAACCCGTGGTTAGTTCGTCGTGGGCACGTTTAGACAAACAGGGCGGCCCGCATACAGACAGGCCGCCGAAACTGAGCCGAGCTCTCGCTCGCCGACCGGATCGAGGAGCCGGTCCCCCATAAACCGCTACTGCCCCGCCAGCACCATCGCGGGCTCCGCGCTAGCCATCACCGGCGCGTTCGAATCTGCCGACGCGCTATCCATGCGGATCACCTGCCCTGGTTCCGGTGGCACCAGTCCCATCCGCCGCGCCATCACATCAATTCGTTCCGGATCGCGTAACGACGCATCCTCCAATCGCAGCGCACGGTTCATCTCCGTCAGGTTATTGAGTTCGCGCTTCGCCGACTCGATGTGGTAACCATATTCAATCGCCCGGAAGTGCTGCCAGGCATATGTAAACACCAGCAGAAACAGGCAAGCGAGCGCGGTGCCAAACTGCTTCATTTCGCGATTGCGTCCACGATCTTCCACCTTCACTAACCGCGAATTATCGATCGCTTTGGCGAAGTAGATTTCCGGAGTTCCGGTGAAAAGCGTATTCCGACGCGCCGCTGGGATTGCACTTCGAATTGCAGCTGCTGCCGCCCCCATTTATGCCGCTCCTAGAAGAACCGGTTCACTCCGCATCTGCGGAGCCCGCAACTCAAATAGCCGATGCAGCTCCGTCGTATCGGCGATCCGTTTGTGTTGAGCGCCCCGTTCGGCCCGCTCCACCATCGCACTCAGATCCTCAATCAATGTGCCCGTGTACATTTTTCACCCTCAATTTGGATTCCTACCACGGAACCCCAGAACCCGGCCTCCGGTGACCGGCTGGCGGCCTCCGGAGTTTTCTGCTGGCGGATCTTCGTCCGCCTTTCCGAACCTGAACTCCCGGCACGCCATGACAGCTGTGCCGGGGACTCCGGCAGGTTTTCCGGAATCAAACTTTTGAAATCGTCTTCCGTCTTCGAGCGGCCGTTTCGACTTTCCGTCCGGAAGCCTGAAGCCGGGAGCCCGTCTTAAATTCTTTCCGCCGCCCGCAACTTCGCGCTGCGTGCCCGCGGATTGCGATCACTTTCTTCTTCTGTCGCGGTGAGCGGTTTTTTTGTAAGCAAACTCATGGAACCCTGCTTCGCTGCCTCGCGGAAGGCATCTTTCACGATGCGATCCTCCAGCGAGTGAAAACTAATCACCACCACCCGCCCTCCTGGCTTCATCACCCGGGGCGCCGCGTCCAGCAGCGCCCGCAGATCGTCCAGTTCGCGGTTTACGAAGATTCGGAGCGCCTGAAAAGTTCGGGTCGCCGGATGAATTCGCCGTTGTTCAGAATTCATTGGCCGGGCCGCGGCTGATATGACATCCGCAAGATGTGCGGTAGATCGTATCGGCCGCGACCGGACAATGGCTCTGGCGATTCTCCGCGACCTCCTTTCCTCTCCGAATTCGTAAATCACATCGGCAAGCTCGCGCTCGTCGAGGTGGTTTACCACTTGTTCGGCGGTACGCTCCGACCGCGGGTCCATCCGCATGTCGAGCGGTCCATCCGCCTGAAAACTAAATCCACGTGCCGCATCGTTCAGTTGCAAGCTGCTGACTCCGATGTCGGCAAGCAGGCCGTCGGCTATCGGGCTTCGGGCCTCGGCCAAACTCGCAAAGGATGCTTGCCGCAATTCGATGGCCGGCCAATCCGCTTCGCCGACGCCCGATGCCCGAAGCCTGGAGCCGGCGATTTCCAGCGCTGCCGGATCCTTATCGAGCCCAATCAAATGTCCCGGTGCGCCGAGGCGTTTTGCGATTTCGTAACTGTGTCCGCCCAAGCCCACGGTGGCGTCGATATAGGTCCCGCCACGCCGCACGCTTAAAAAGTCGATCGCTTCTTTTAAAAGAACCGGAACATGGCTGGCTTCCCTTCCCCCATGCCCAACCCCCTGAGGGGTGTCTGTTAAACCCTCGCCCACTAGATGCCCAATTCGTCGAGCGTCTTCTCATCGTCAGGCGTGAACTCTTCTTCCTCGATCTCTTTCTTGAACTGTTCCAGGTTCCTGACCACGAGATACGTCAAATGCCCCAGAACCGCTACCTCGCCCTTGATCTGCCCTGACTCGCGCAACAACTGCGGCAGCAACAAGCGTCCCTGCCCGTCCATCTCGACCTGCTGCCCGTAATAGTTGCTGCGGTCGATAAACTTTCTCTTCGTCGGATTGAAATTGGAGAGCCCCGCCAGTTTCTGCTCGATCCGCTCCCATTCCTCGAAGGGATATACTTGTGCAACCTTCCCGTCCTGACTCGTGATGTAAAATTGCTGTCCATACTTCTCGTCGATCACTCGCTTGAATTCGGCCGGGATCTTCAACCGTCCCTTTTCGTCGACGCGAGTTGGGTGATTGCCGCGAAACATGTTTTTGGTCTGTCACTACGACTGCAGCCAGGGAGGCGAAAGCGATGCAAAGTTCGGCAAAACTCGGATGCTTCAGGCAATTTGTCGTGCTTTTGGGTCGGTTTCCCACCGGCTCCTCTTTATTGACTCCTGACTCCCACGCATCCTACTGTCCTTACCACTTCGTTCCACTTTGTACCACATCTTACCCGTAAGTCATTGATTGTCAAGCCTAAACTTGAGGGTAGGGGTGCCACTCTGGGAGTGATTCGACAAACTACGATCGCTTGTGGTTAACCAGAAAGACGACCACAAGGGATTGGGGTTAGGGTCTAGGTTCCTTCGCTATCTATTCGCTAATATTGTTCTTGCACTCCGCGCCCCGGGCTCACTTTCCTGTGGAAAACAGCAGCCCACCTCAGGAACCGCCTTCCCTCCGCGGTTCTAACCTCACCGATGTGCGCTATATGGCGGCCGAGAACGCCGGTCTTTTCCTGAAAACGCCGACAATCCGTCCTGCAAGAGATCTCCAGCGTGTCCGTTTTATTCTGGCGATCGCTTCCTCGCCGGTTTCCTGAATAACATCGCGCAGGGAACCTGCTTCGGCGGTGACCGCGTGCTTCCTTTTGGGTGGATGATCGAAATGTGGCTGGGCGCCATCCTAGCCGAGCTGGTCGCAGGCTGGCTGCACAAGGACTGAAGGAGCTTTAAGCGGATGACCCCGGCTCCAATCGGCAATTGGAAATCGGCAATCGACAGCGCCTACTTGACCGCTTCCACGAACACCGCCGTCCCGTAGGCCAGCACTTCGGTGACGCCCTGCATCACCTCCGTCGCGTCGTAGCGGGCACCGACCACGGCGTTGCCGCCCAGTTCAGCCGCATGCTGCAGCATCAGGTCGAAAGCCTCGCCGCGTGTCTTTTCGCACAAGTTGGTAAGCAGCGTGATGTTGCCGCCGACCAGGGTTTGCAATCCCGCGCCGATGGTGCCGAAGATCGAGCGCGAGCGCACCACGATACCGCGCACCACTCCGAGCGTGCGCGTCACGCGGAAACCATCCAACTCGAACTGCGTCGTGACCATGTTGTGCGCCACCGTCCGCCCACCACCGGAGTAGCTGGTTGCCATCGCCGTCATTCCTTTCTGAACCAAGCACAACCGGTTGAGGCTGTGCCCGAGCAGCTAACTATAACGCATGTGCGGGTCCGACGAATTGCCGATTTCCAATGGCCGACTGCCGAACTTTGGACCCTCGCGGCGATTGTGCTCCCGACCGGGAACATTTTCATCCATCATTGGAGGTCGCAGATTGGAAATCCCTGAACCTCACTCCAGGGCGGCCGCAATAAGGAATTCCCGTGACGCCATATCATACTCAACCCGCAGCAGGTTGGGTCGGCAGCAGATCTGGCAGTCTTCGACATAACTTTGACGGCGTCCGGCGGATTCGTCCAGGGTAGTGGAGTTCCACTCGCCGCAACCTGCGCATTGGAAGCCGGCTTCCATAAGGCAATTATGCCGCAGATGCCGAGCGGCCGGCTCACCTGTTGTCAAGGCGGAATTTCCATTGCCCTATAATGGCCAGTCCAACCCCTCAACCTGGAGGCTTCATGATCTCGCGGCGACGGTTTCTGGAAGTAGGCGGTGTGGCCGCAGGGGTCGCTGCTGTGTCTGGTCGCCTCCCGGCATCTGGCGCGCCGAGCGATGAAAAACCAGACAACTCTTCCCTGCCACCTTCTCTGGCCCGCTTAAAGTCGCGGAAGAGCGAAGCCGTTCCTATTTCGCGCGAAGAGCGGCGCGAACGTCAGGAGCGCGCCCGCAAGTTGATGAGCGAGAACGCGCTCGACGCCATTGTGCTCATGGAAGGAACCTCGCTCGAATACTTCACCGGCATTCGTTGGTGGGGCGGCGAGCGCATGTTCGCGCTGGTCGTTCCGGCAAAAGGCGCTGCATTCTATGTTTGTCCGGCATTTGAAGAAGGCCGTGCGCGCGAGCAACTCGTCAACGCGCCGGACGGCGAACGTCCAGATCTGCGCACCTGGCAGGAGGACGAAAGCCCGTACCAGCGCCTGGCCCAAGGACTGAAAGAACGCGGCCTGGCCACGGGCAAGATTGGGATTGAAGAAACGGTGCTCTTCGTGTTTTCCGATGGAATTGCCAAAGCCGCGCAGCAAGTCACGCTTACGAGCGCAACGCCGGTGACCGCCGGATGCCGCGCGAGCAAGAGCGTCCACGAGATCGCGCTGATGCGTCTGGCCTGTCAGGTAACGCTGGCCGCCTACCAAGCTGTCTATCACGCGTTGCGCGAAGGCATGACCCAGCAGCAGGTCGGGGATTTGATCGCAGGGGCTTACGCACAGTTAGGCTTTCCCGGCGAGGCCAGCGTACAGGTCGGTGAGTACTCCGCTCTTCCTCATGGATCGCGCACGCCGCAGGCGATTCAAGAGGGTTCAATCGTCATGATTGACGATGGCTGCACGGTGGAAGGATATCAATCAGACATTACGCGCACCTTTGTGCTGGGAAAAGCTTCCGAAAAAGTCAGGGACAAAATGAATAAAGTCTTCGAGATCGTGCATCGTGCGCAAGCGGCGGCGTTAGCAGCGGCGCGCCCTGGAGTGGAGTGTGGCATGGTCGATGGGGCGGCACGAAAGCTGATTACCGACGCCGGCTACGGACCTAACTACACGTATTTTAGCCACCGCCTGGGCCACGGCATCGGCATGGATGGGCACGAGTGGCCTTATCTGGTGCGCGGCAACACCACCAGGCTCGAGACCAATGTGACCACCAGCAACGAGCCTGGCATCTACATTCGCGGCGAATTCGGCGTCCGCCTCGAAGACGACATGCACATCACCGAAAGCGGCGCGGAATTGTTCACACCGCAAAGCCCCTCCCTCGAAGATCCATTTGGAAAGGCGTGAGGAGTCGCGCTAAAGCCGAACCATCGATGAAGGCGCGCACGGCCGTCGGCCGAGCGCGACGAGCGATTCGTCGGCCCATCTTTAACTCTTAACTCTTACTTCGACGGCGTCACTTGCAAATTGTTGGTCATCGAGAATATTCCGGAGACACCGTTGGCCCGCAATCCGGCAAGGTCCTTGTCGCCTTGGTTGTCAACCACTCCCTCGAGGGTGACGTGGCCATTCTTCACGATGATGCGGATCGGCTTCTGCACGCCCAAGGCGTACTTCTCCAAAGCCGGATATCCGTAGACCGCACGGTACAACTCCAGGCGCAGACGATCATCCATGGGTGAGAGGGGCAGTACCTCGATCTGGTTGTCCACTTTTTCGACGCCTTCAATGTGCTTCACCGCGTTCTCCGCGTCGGACTTGAGCGTTGGCCGCACGACCTGCCCGAGCAGCGTAACCGTGAAGCCATCCACTTTGTAGGCGATGTTGTCGAACACACCGAAATAGGGCAGCATGAGAAGTTCGTGGCGAACTTCCTTGACGATACGTTCTTGGGCCTTGGCCGAGGGCTGATCCTGAGCAAAGCCCAGGGTTGCGAGCGACAACAGAATAACGACGGCAACCCACGAATTACGCTTCATGGCAGTCTCTCCTTGCGCGAATCTTCGCTAAAACCGGTCTGTTTACTCCAGGCTGTTAACCTAGTAGAAAAACTACCATAGGGAAGACGAGGGGAGACTAGGGTATTTGCTCTAGTTCGCAATCCGCGTCAGAAATGAAATTCTGTAAAATCCAAGATCGACTGTGGCGCGACGGCCGCCGAAGTGCCATCCGTCGACTCCGGGACGGGGTTCCTCCATGCAGCATTTAAGTCCGCATGACGTAATGACCATGTTCCTGGCGCTGGCCACGCTGCTGGGCTGCGCCAAGCTGGCGGCGGAGTTGATGCAGAAGATCGGCCAGCCTCCGGTTCTAGGGGAGATTTCGGTCGGGATTTTTCTGGGACCTACGGTCCTCGGACACTACCGCCCACACGTGTACGAAACACTGTTTCCCAGGACCGGGCCGATGCCGATCGTGCTGGAAACGGTAACCACGCTGGGAGTTGTGTTCTTCTTGCTGACGGCCGGGCTCGAGATCGACTTGCGCAGCATTTTCCGACAGGGCAAGAGCGCCTTGCTGGTAAGTATTTTCGGCGTGGCGTTTCCCTTCGCATCCGGTGTCCTCGCGGCCAGCGCTTTTCCCAGATATATGGGCGCGGAGGCGGGAGCGAACCCTGTGATCTTCGCGCTTTTCGTGGGCACAGCGCTATCGATTTCGGCGCTGCCGGTGATCGCGAAGATCCTAATGGACTTGAATCTTCTGCGCACCGAAATGGGCACGGTCATCATCTCGTCGGCGATGTTTGACGATCTGGTGGGATGGATTCTGTTCTCGTTCGTCTTGGGGATGCTGCACCCATCGGCCGACGGCAGCATAGGCAGCGGGGTGAAGCACACCATCGTTCTGGTGCTGCTGTTCGTCGGTATCACCCTGACCCTGGGACGCTGGTTGATCGATAAGATCCTGCCGGTGCTGCAGGCGCATACTACGTGGCCGGGCGGCGTACTGGGGTTCATTTTCACACTTACGATGATGGGTGCGGCGTTCACTGAATACGCCGGAATTCATGCGGTATTTGGAGCGTTTGTGGTTGGCATCGCGGTGGGAGAGTCGTCCCATTTGCGGCAGCGGACGTCCCAGCACATTCATGAGATCGTGACCAACGTGTTCGCGCCGTTTTTCTTTGCCAGCATTGGCTTGCGAACGAATTTTGTCTCGAACTTTCACCTGGGATTAACCGCCACCGTGATCGGCGTGGCCTGCGTAGGTAAGCTGCTGGGAGCAGGCTGGGGCGCGCGCCTGGGCGGAATGGACCGTACGTCGTCACTGGCGGTAGGGCTGGCAATGAATGCGCGGGGAGCCATGGAGATCATTTTGGGGATCCTGGCGCTGCAGGCGGGATTGATCCGGGAAAACATGTTTGTGGCCATGGTGATCATGGCCTTGTTCACTTCGCTGGCGTCGGCGCCGGCCATTCACTTCCTGATCCGTCGCAGGCGCAAGCTGACTCTGAAGGACACCGTGACCGCCAAACTTTTCTTGCCCAACCTGGCGGCGAAGACCCGGCTGGGAGCACTGCGGGAGATGTGCGAAGTAGCGGCGGAGCTCGTAAGCAACGCGCCGGAGAGATTGCTGCGCCTGGTTTCGGAACGGGAGCACGTGCTCCCGAGCGGCTGGGAAAATGAATTAGCCGTGCCCCATGCCCGCGTGAATGGATTGGCGCGGCCGTTGGTGGTGGTGGCGAAGTCGGAGGGGATCGATTTTGACGCGCGCGATGGCAAGCCGGCGCGGCTGATTATCATGATCCTGACCGGGGATAACCAGTCGCAGCACGATTTGCTGGGAGATGCCAGCGACTTATTCAGCCGCAAAGAAGCGGTGGAACAAGCGGTGAATGCGAATAGTTTCCTGGAGCTGGTTGCGGCGTTGAACGCGCCGGTGCGGTAGGCGGGCAGGGCATTTTCCCAGTTTGGCGGGTCCCTAATCCGCCGCCCGGCTCGGTCCCTGGAACGCTTTTTGGATGAGTGTGTAGCGGGCCGCGCCGATGATGTCGCAGTCGTCGTTGAGCACAATTTTGACCGGCATGTCCTTCAGCAGCCCTTCCATACGGCCTTTGTCGAGGAAAGACTGCATGAACACAGGATCTTTCATCTTGGGCACAATTTTCGCCGCAATGCTGCCTCCGATGAAAATCCCCCCGGTGGACATGAACTTCAAGGCACAGTTCCCGGTTTCAGCGCCGAAGATGCTCACGAAGATCGACAGCGCTTGATCGCAAATCTTGGCTTTGCCCGCCAGTGCCAGTTGCGAAATCAGCGCCGGAGCATCAGGCGCCGCGTCCATCTCCTTTCGCAGCCACTCCGGCTCCTCCGATTTGTGCGTATCTCGAAGAAAATCGTAAATATTCTTTATCCCGGGCCCGGAGAGAATGCGCTCACAACTGATACGGCCGTACTTTTTCTGAAGGTATTTCAGCAACTCAATTTCGAGATCGTTTCTGGGCGCGAAGTCGGCGTGACCTCCTTCGCAGGCAAAAGGGTGATGCCGGAACCCATCCCAAAATAGGCCTGCCATACCGAGTCCGGTGCGCGCCGAGATTACTGCCCTGTTCCCTTCGGCATCTTCGGCAGCCCCGCTCAAGCTTACGAAATCCTTCGATTCAAGGGCATCGATTCCGTAGGCGTAAGCTTCCAAATCATTGAGCAGCCCAACCGAATTGAGCTTGAGCTGTTTTGCCAACTCACGTGAATCGATGATCCAAGGCAGGTTAGAAATCTTGCTGCGGCCGCCTCTCACGGGCCCGGCTACGCCCACGCATGCGCTGTGCACGGCTATGCCTTCTGTTCTTATGAACTCCGCAAGAATCGTGGATAGCCCGTCATGCTGCTGGCTCATGTAGGTCTTCTCCACCACACATTGGAGGCGATTGCCCTCGGTTTCGAAAGCGGCGAGTCGCGTGCGTGTAGCGCCGATGTCACCTGCAAGAATCATGGTTCAATCTTCCTCCATTTCCGGCCGTCGAGTTCCAACAATTGATCGGCCTCTGCCGGACCCCAGGTGCCGGATGCATAGTTCGGAAATTTGCGCGGAGGCAGTGCCCTCCATACGTCCAATACCGGATCGACCACCTTCCAGCCAGCTTCGACCATATCCGCACGCTGGAACAAAGTCGCGTCTCCGATCATGCAGTCGTATAACAAAACCTCATATCCGGTGTAGGCATCGGTTCCAAAATACTTCGAGTATTCAAAGCTCATATTCACCGATCCAACCCGCAGGAGAGCTCCTGGAATCTTGGCGCCAAAGCTAAGCGAGATTCCTTCCACCGGTTGAATCTGTATGACCAGAGTGTTCGTGTGCAGCTTGCGGAATGCGGCGTTGCGGAACAATTCGAACGGCAAGCGTTTGAACTGGATGGCAATCTCAGTGTGGCGCTGGGCCATCCGCTTGCCAGTTCTCAGATAGAAGGGCACGCCCGCCCATCGCCAATTGTCGATGTTGAGCTTCAACGCCACGAAGGTTTCTGTCCGCGATTCGGGAGCAACTCCAGATTCCGATCGATAGCCGGGCACTCTCTCCCCGCATAACAATCCTTCCCCATATTGGCCGCGCACGCTCTGCTGCAATACATCCTGGGCGTTCAGAGGCAGAACTGAATGAAGAACCTTGGCTTGCTCATTGCGCACCGCATCCGCCTGAAGCGAAACGGGGGACTCCATGGCGGTCAGGCTGAGAAGCTGCATCATATGGTTCGGGACCATGTCCCGGAGGGTTCCTGCAGTGTCGAAGTAACCGCCCCGGCGTTCCACTCCGACCGTCTCTGCATTCGTAATCTGTACATGGTCAATGTAACGCCGGTTCCAGATGGGCTCGAAAATGGCATTGTCAAAGCGGAAGACCATGATGTTCTGCACGGTTTCTTTACCTAAATAATGATCGATGCGGTAAATCTGATTTTCCTCGAGCACCCCCTTGATCTCCCGGTTCAACGTCTTCGCGGAATCCAGATCGTGGC
>Ga0302324_100026183_pt1 | contig 11160 bp, 8 predicted proteins | sample Palsa_T0_1_FD_201949 | JGI IMG/M metagenome (GOLD analysis project Ga0302324, IMG submission 201949) | Peat permafrost microbial communities from Stordalen Mire near Abisko, Sweden - Palsa_T0_1 | ecosystem: Environmental > Terrestrial > Soil > Palsa > Peat permafrost | place: Sweden: Abisko... | reverse complement strand
AGGGACTGCGGCTTTCGCCCGACTTCAAGGTCTTCTCCCCCCAATCGGCGACAGTCCCCGTTCCCCCGGCCACGATCATCGGCCTGCGCATTCGCTTTGATCTTTAAGTCTCTACCCGGCGGCCTCCGGCGATCGCAGCGTCGCGCTTGCCGGCCGGCAAGTGGACAGTCCAAACACCTGCCAAGGCCGGAAAGCAGACGTGAGGCGCCTGGGGTCGCCTTTCGTTGAGGGAGGAAGGGCCGGCCCAGCCCAGCCCGAACCGATCCCTCGCCGGCGCCGCACCGGCTTGTGGGCCTCTTTACGGCCATCCAAGGGTCGGCGACCGATGCTCCGAACTAAATCATCGGGTTTTCATCGGCGAATGATCGGTTTTCGCGACTGTTTTGCTTGGCGGTTTGAGTGTTCTATCCCGTCCAGCGACAGGCCCGTTTGTGGAGAGTCCGAGACTTACATCCTAGGTCAAGCGGTCTTTCTGCTCGTTTGTGTTTCTTCACTGGCCGCAAGTCGGCCCAGGGAACGCGGCCGTCTGCCAGGAGGAAAGCGATGGCGATCAACCGCAGCGGACATGTTCAGCTCAAGGGCAGCGAGCGGCGCCCATCGCGCGGCGCGACCTTGCTCGGTCCGAGCGACCCGCACGAGACCTTCTCCGTCAGCATCGCGCTGCGGCGACGCGCAGACGGGCCGGCGAAGCGGGACTTCGACTTCTACGCCAAAACGCCGCCCAGTCAGCGCCGCCGGCTCTCCGAAGCGGACTTCGCGGCGGCGCACGGCGCCTCCCAGGCCGACATCGACGTCGTGACCAGGTTCGCGAAAGCGCAGGGCCTGACCCTCGAGGAAGCCAATGCGGCGCGCCGGACGGTCATCGTCAGCGGCACGGTCGCGCAGATGGAGAAGGCTTTCGCCGTCACCCTGCATCGCTATCAGATCACCCGCTCCGCGGGCGGCAAGAAGGCCAAACCGGTCACGGAGACCTACCGCGGGCTCGATGGCGCCATCCACGTCCCCCGGGCGCTCGCCAGCGTCGTCGTCGGCGTCTTCGGGCTCGACAACCGCAGGATCACGCAGCGCGGCACGCAGGATCCTCCGGGTACGGTTCATACGACCGTGCCCACGGTCGCCACCGCCTACAAATTCCCGACCAATTCCGCGACGGGGCAGACCATCGCGATCTTCTCCGAGTCCGGCTACGACACCACAACCGGACCAACGGGAGACATCCCCAAGTACTTCGCGACGCTCCCGGCCGGGTACACGGTCCCGACCATCGTCGCCGTGGACGTCGACGCCAGCAACCTGGGGCCAGACCTGGAGACGACGCAGGACATCGTCATCGCGGCCACGGTGGCGCAGGGCGCGACCATCGCCGTCTACTTCACGACCTACGATGAGAAGGGATGGTGGGACCTTCTCACCCGCGTCGTGACGCCGAACGCCGGCGATCTGCCGGCCGGGGTCGCGCCGGCCTCGGTGCTCTCGAGCAGCTTCTATGTCTGCAACGGCGACGACGAGGACGCCCTGTCGGCCGCCGGCATCAGCCTCAACTGGATCGAGGCCGCGACCGAGGCCTTCCAGGACTGCGCCGTGCAAGGGGTGAGCGTCTGCGTGTGCTCGGGCGACAATGGCACCGATGCGCGGGAAGGGGATGGCATCGCTCACGTCTGGTACCCCGCGACCGACCCCTGGGTGCTGTCGTGCGGCGGCACCACCATCGGCCCGGTCTCGTCATCGGGGACCTTCGAGGAATACGTCTGGAACGACGACACCGGCGCCACCGGCGGCGGGGTCAGCTACTTCTTCCCGGTGCCGAGCTACCAGCAGGGCCTCCCGGTCCTGACGTCGGTGAACGGCGATGGTCAGGTGGGCCGGTGCGTGCCGGACGTGGCCGCCAACTCCAGTCCGAACAGCGGCTACAAGAACATCTTCGTTGGCGGCATCGCCGAGGTCGGCAACGGCACCAGCGCTTCGGCCCCGCTCAATGCCGGCCTCATCGCCGTGCTGAACGCCGTGCTCGGCGAACGCGTCGGGTTCCTCAACCCGCTGCTCTACCAGCTCGGGAACACCGTCGTCCGGGACATCAATCCGCCGGCCGGGAGTCCGACCAACAACGGCTTTTCCGGCGTCAAAGGGTATGACGCCGGCGCGGGCTGGGACGCCTGCACGGGCTGGGGCGTCATCAACGGCCAGGCCCTGCTGAGCGCGCTCCAGGCCCTGGAATCGAACATCGCCAAGACGCTCACCATCGTCCTCGAGAAGAGCACCTTCGGCCAGGACGAGGTCACCCAGACGGGCGGCTCGTTCCCGGCGACGCTGTTTGTCATCGTCGACGGCCTGAAGCCGGGCGATTTCCCGCCGTACAACAGCGTCACGGGGATCACGACGCTCTCGCCAACGGCGACGCCGGCGCAGTTGAGCGCGTGGGCGCCCTCTATCTCGGGGGCGCCGTCGGGCGTCACGTTCACCCCGACGTCGGTCGCCTCGGACGATCCGTCGCTCCCGCCGGGCGTGCAGCGGTTCACCTTCACTTACCAGATCGTGGTCCCCGCGAGCGTCTTCTCGACGGGTTCTTTCCCGGAATTGGCGACCATCGACGCCACACTCGCGGTCGCCGCGGCGCCCACGCCCGCCAGCGCGCAGATCGAATTCATCAAGGAGGCCGATCCGTTTTTTTCGAGCGAGTCGAACGGCGGGCTCTGGTGGCTCAGCGACGATCTTCGCGTCTTCTACGCCACCCAGGGCGACACCAGGCTCGGCATGGGCGCGAAACCGCTCGGGACAACGGCCGCGGAAGCGCGCAGCTTCATCATCGATATCATCAACAACCTCAACGCCGGCCAGGGCGTGACCTCGGACGGCCAGACGTTCGAGGGTCTGCCGACCACCGAGCAGGGTTCGGCCTTGAGCCTCTTCCCGACCGACTTCAACACCGGCAAGGCGATCTTCAACTTCGCGATCGCCCGCGTGCGCTTGACCGGCACGGCGGCGGCCGAGGCGGCAACCAAGGTTCGTGTCTTCTTCCGGACCTGGCAGGCCCAGTCGACGGACATCACCTACTCGACCCCCGCCGCCGGCGCCGGCGCCTCCCCGGCGATCGGCCCCTTCCGGCAGTATTCGGACGGCAATACGGACGGTCGCAAGGTACCGCTGCTCGGCATCAGCAATGACGGCAGCGAATACCTCACGGTGCCGTACTTCGCGACGGCGCGCGTCCCGCCGACGGCGAGCATGACCACGCAGCCGGAGGACACGCCGAACGTGCAGTCGATCGCGCCGCCCGCGGGCGGTGGGACGACGTATGCGTTCTTCGGCGCCTGGCTCGACACCAACCAGCCCGATGCGATCTTCACGTTCGGGCCCGATCCCAGCACCGACGGCCCGTTCACGGGGACGCTCTATCCCATCCTGCAGATGCTCGTGCGCGGCGGACACCAGTGCTTGGTCGCCGAGATCGTCGACGACGAGGCGCCCATCGTCAACGGCGCCAACCCGCAAGGCTCGGACAAGCTCGCGCAGCGCAATCTCGCGTTCACGCTCGTCGCCAACCCAGGCGTGGTCGGCTCGCGGCTCGCCACGCACACCTTCGAGATCCGGCCCTCGCCCGCGACCCTTGACGCGGCGGGCAACCGACCTGACGAGCTGATGATCGACTGGGGACGCGTTCCGCACGGGAGCATAGGTTCGATCTACCTCCCCGCGGTCGCAGCGGCCGATGTGCTCGCGCTCGCAAACCAGATGTATGCGACGCATGATCTCATCGCGACCGACGCGCACACCATCGCGTGCCCCACCGGGGGAACTACCTACCTTCCCATCCCCAAAGGCTCCGGCGCGAACCTGGCCGGGCTCTTCTCGGTCGAGCTGCCCCTCGGCATCCGGCGCGGGCAATCGTTCGAGATCGTCGTCCGCCAAGTGACCAATGCTCACGTCGACGTCGACACTCGGCAGCCGATCGGGACGGCCGGCACGCGTCGTTCCACGGGGCCCACCGCCTGGCGGCGTATCTACGGAAGCTTCCAGATCACCATACCGGTGAGCACCAAGGCCGAGATGCTGCTGCCAGAGGAGCGCACGCTCTCCGTGATGCGCTGGATCGAGGAAGCGATCCCCCATACAAACCGGTGGCGGCCGGTCTTCCTGCGCTACCTCGAGCAACTCGCCGGTCGCGTGGCCGGACTAGGCGGAGATCCCAGCAAAGTCCCGCCGACGGCGAACGGCATCTGGCCGGGGCTCGGTGGGCACGGACGCCCACCCCATCTGCCGGTCGACCACCCGCACCACCCCGATCACCATCATCACCACCACCATCGCGCGTTCGACGGGAAGATCGCTGGCCTCGTCTACGACCACTTCGGCGACTTCGAGGCCTTCATCCTCGAGACGAAGGAAGGCGAGCGTCACCGTTTCGAGAGCCGCGAGACGCGGGTTCTCGAGCTCGTGCGGAGCGCCTGGGCCCAGCGCATCTTCACCACCGTGATGGTGCGCCACGATCATCCGGAGCGACCTCTGGAGATCCTGCTGCACGGGGCGCCGCCAGTGTTTGAGTAGGGGGAGGCGCGAGCGCTGTGGCGCATGCCCGGAAAGCGATGGGGTGGACGCCTCCTTTGCAGTGGTGTGCTCAACACCTCTACTTTGGCACTTAGATGCCGTCAGGGGGCGTCCACCCCATCGCTTTGGGTGGTTGGCTGAACCGGTGGTCGCAACACGCTACTTTTCGTTGGAGAAGGAGCGTGGGTGATGAAGCAGCGGCAAGCCGGGCTCGCACCATCCGCACCCCATCGCGCACCACGGGGAGCATGAGTTCACGGGCAAAGTGAGCGGCGCCGCCTATGACCGCTTCGGCGACTTTGAGAGCTTCCTGCTCGAGACGCAGAGTGGTGAGGAGCGGCGCTTCGACAGCCGGGAGCAGGACATCGAGGACTTGGTTGTGCTCGCCTGCCGGGATTGGGTGCGGATCCGCGTCTTCGTGAGCCCTGCGCATCCGCACAGGCCCTCGAGAATCGTGCTCCTCCGGACGCCGCGAATAGGCTGAGTGGCGGCCGGTGTAAGGGCCGGGTGTTTTGGAGCGGAATCAAAACCCGAATGATTTCAAAGCTCGAAATGCCACGGGTTTTGCAATCAAGCCGTTGATACCAGAAGATTTCTCATTGCTTCCCAAGCTGAATGTCGCGAGTTCGATTCTCGCCGCCCGCTCCAAGGACCTCAACGACTTAAGTGTCTCGGAAGTGCACCAGCGGTGCTCGTTTGGGAATCGTTTGGGAGATTTCCGTCCGGCTTTGTTCCCAAAGCACCGCTGACGCTCCGTTCTGAGCCCCGCAATTCCGGCAAGCTCTCGCGACGGCTCGCGCCACTTGCGGACATTCGCGCTGTGCCCGGAAGCAGACGTTCGGCGCGGTCGGGCCATGGGCGGATCGCGACCCAAACCTGTCTGGGCAAGGCCGCTTCCCGGATCTCGCCGGGACAAGCGATATTTTGGCTAGACCAGCGCGGCCTCCAGCCAGCTCAAGATCATGGCCCAGCCCTCCTTCGAGCGGTCGACCCACTCGCCGGGGACCTGCGTCTGGGTGAGAGTGACTCGGCAACCGCCGCCAGGAGTCGGCTCGATCTCCACGATGATCCTGGCGAAGTCCGGGTTGAATTGCGGGACTGCGAAAGTGAAGGCTAGGCGCCGCGGGCGGTCGATCTCCAGGTACTCACCGGTGTGCAGCACGTCGCCCATGTCTGGGCGGCGGTCCACGAAGGTGAACTGGCCGCCGACCTTCGGATTGACCTCAGCGCGGATCATCTCGCCATCGCGGGTGGCGAAGAGGAAGCGGCGCGCTATCGAAGGGTCGAGCCAAGCGTCGAACACCCGCTCTGGCCCGGCGGCGAAGCGGTGGGTGACGGAGAACTCAGCCATCGGTCGGCTCCTTCAGAATGTTGTCGAGTTCGGCCAGGCGCCAGGCCCAAATGGCGCGCTGTTCGTTGATCCAGCGCACGGTTTCATCGAGACCTTGCGGGTTCAGGGTAAGGATATGATCGCGGCCTTCGACACGGCGACGCAGCAGGTCGGCGCGCTCCAGCATACGGATGTGCTTGGAGACCGAGTTCAGGGACATGGCAAAGGGCCGGGCGACATCGGTCACGCGGGCCTCGCCTTCCGCTAAGCGGGCCAGGATAGCGCGGCGCGTGGGATCGGCCAGGGCGGTGAGGGTCGCATCGAGCATTATTCATCCTTAAGGGTGAATATTAGAAACCGCAAGCCGGCTTGGGACTTTCGCAGTGCCGTCATGTGCTCGTTACGTCCGCTCGCAGGCGGAAGACCGACGACCGGTTCCCCCAACCCGGCCAATCGGTTGGTCTGCTATGATGTCCGCCTCGCGCCAACACCGGACATTGGCTCCCAGCCCAATTCCAGACGTTGGCCATTTGGCCGCAGGACGGTGCGCCGAACGTCACCCGGCGGGTGGTTCATTGACCTAGCCTCGCCGATCGGTTGATTGGGGCGCATGAAGAAAGTCGACGATCTCGGACCGGCACATCTGGAGTGGCTCATCCAAAGCCGGATGCGAAACCAGAACGCCTGCCTTAGATTGTTCAACACCTTCGAGAAATACCCGGAACAGGCGAAGAGCCAGGCCTTCCGCGCGCACTCGCAGACGCTCGTGGCGGTGGGCTTTTCTCTTTGGCGAGCGGCCTTTTTGGCCGACAAGACTGGAGACCGGGAAGCCGTCTTCGCGGACGCGCGAACCTTTCTCGCGAAACTTCTGACCGACAACGCCATAAACTATCCGCAGGATCGCGGATCGCGGGAATGGACATTCAACTACTACATGACGAACGCCAACGACGCGCTCCTGAAGTTGGCCGATCGCTGGGGCAACGTCACGGCTGTGCTCTCGAAGCACGAGAAGGTGACCAAAGGCACGACCAATTCCCGGCGCCGCTGGAACCGGCATCAGAACGCCTTTGAAGCCGCGCTGGACGCCTACGAGCGGGACCTAGTCGCGGCCCAGGCAGCACCGACAGCGAAGTCAAAGAGAGCCGCCCGATCGAAGACAAAGACGATCTGAGACGCACGAGGGGCTAACGGGTTGGCGCCATCAACGGACATCGGCTTGCTGCCAGAAACCGGACATTGGCGCCTGCGCGTCCGACGGTGCCGACGACTATCGTCCCTCGACTAGGACGAGACGAACCGCGCTCATCGCGCGCACCTCCTTTGGAAGACGGAATGCGTCCTCATGCCCAACCGCCAGGACCACTTGCCGCAACCGGCCACCCATTCTTGGCCTCCTGGCGGACGCTTGGCGGTGAGGGGTGCGATCCCCACCTAAGCGTCGCTGGTCACCCCTATGCAAGGTCCGAGCGTGCCACCGATCTGCGCCATCTGCGCTGGGGGGATCGTCGAAGCCGACGACTCCGACGAGCACATAATCAACCAGGCCATCGGCGGCCGGAGGACGGTGCGCGGCCTGCTGCACCTGACCTGCAACAACGGGGCCGGCGAGACCTGGGACGCCGAGCTGGCCAGACAGCTCCAGCCGCTGTCGCTGCACTTCGACGTGAGGCGCCAGCGCGGAGCGGTTCCCCCGATGCCGATCACCACGACGGCCGGCGAAGAACTCGTGCTGGGGCCGAGGGGTCAGCTCATGCGGAGACCCAAACCCGACATTAGGACGACGCCGGCGCCTGGCGGAAAGAAACACCTCTTCGCGACGGTGGGCTCGATGCCGGCGGCGCGGCAGCTGCTGCAGGGCCTGAAGCGGAAGAACCCTGATATCGACGTCGAGGCCCAGCTGGCGAACGTCATGGTGGAGCGCTCTTATCCGCGGGGCGCGGTGAAGCTCGAGCTGGGGTTCGGCGGAAAAGGTGCCGGACAGTCACTCGTGAAAAGCACGCTGGCGCTCGCGCACGAGGCTGGCATCCCGATCGAACGATGCAGCGATGCGCTGGCATACCTGCGGGGCAAGGGAGAGCCCTGTTTCGGCTACTACTACGTCGGAAACCTGGTCGAGGGCCGGCCGGTGGCGACGCCGCTGCACTGCATCGCCATCGAGGCGAACCCGGCAAGCCGCCTGATCCTCGGCTACACGGAGTTCTTCGGAATCCACCGCGCCGTGGTTTGCCTCGGCCGCGGCTACGAGGGGCCGGCTCTGAAGCGGGTCTATGCGATCGACCCAAGGAGCGGCGCCGAGCTCGGTCTCGCGGTGCGTCTGCCCTTCGACGAGGCCGCCATCGCGGCGATCTACGACTACCGGATGGACGACGCCGACGGCCGGCGAGCTGCCTTTAACGCGGTGTTTGGTCCGGCCCTGGCGGCTCAGTATCAAGCCGAGTGGGCGCGGGTCTCCAAGGAGGCCTTCGGCTTCGCATGGGCGAACTGCGGCGCGGTCGAGAACCAGATGTTGACCGACGAGCACAAGCGAACGATCGCCCGGCTGTACGCGGAGCGGGTGGTGCCTTTCATCCTGCGCTCTGGCGGGGCTAACGAGCTTGCTGCCCGGAGGCAAGCCGAGGCCTACGCCGACTTCGTCATCGGAACCGCCTGAACACACGCCTTGAAACGTGTCGGAGGCCCGGACAAAGCGCGCGACCACGACCTACTGACAAGTTGGACATCGACTTTGCTAACTTTGTTGAAGCCAAAGTCAAAATGGTGTAGTCGGCCGCCATGATGACCCGAGATGAGTTTGCCGACCACTTGGGCTACCTCCGCCTTTCGCTGGCTGAGGCCGCGGTCCTGTTGGGTTCGTCCGAACGGAGCGTGCGGCGATGGACTGAAGAAAGCGTCCCTGGCCCGGTGGCCGCAGCCGTGCGGGCGTGGCGGGAGCTTGAGGCGCGTCGGCTACCGTGGAAGCCTGACACCATCTCGATCATGGAGGGCGACCAGGACCAGCTGGACCGCATCCGTGCCCACGACGAGGTGCTGGCCCAGGTGCTCAAGGAAGTGGAGGCCCGCGGCGGACCGGCCGAGCCCTGGGCCGTAGACCTTGAGCGCGGCCGGGCCACGTTCAGCCACGCCGAGGTCGGCTTTCACCGCTTGGCCAACGGCGGCTTCAACGTCAGCACCTACCGGCGGTTCGATCGAACGCCCTCGGATGACGACCGGCTGGAAATCGCCGACGCCGTCTACTGCATCGCCCAGGCGTTCGCCAGAGCGGGCGCCTCGGCCGAGGCGCTGCGGGTCATCGCCGCCTACACGCGCGCACACAGCCATCTGTTCGTGCGCCAAGGCCCAGCCATGCTCGCACCTGCTGACGCCGACCAGCGCCGACAGGCGATCATCAAGCAGGCCGAAGCCATCGAAACCCTGGCGGGCGAAGTGGCCGTAGGCCGAGGCAGCTACGCCCAGTTCGAAGAGATCCTTCGCGAGCTCCATCGGCTGGGCTTTTTCCCCGAGACGGCCCTGGTGTCGGCGGTCGCGCGCAACATGCTGGCGGCGACGCCGTTGCGGAGCTCGGCGCCATGACCGGGGCCGACCTCATCAGCAAGCGCACCCGCAACGCCTTCCGCGAGCAGCTTGTCGGCTGGACGTTGGCCGAGATCACCACCGAGTTCGACAACGAAGGCTTCAGGCCTGACTACCAGTTCGAGCCGCAGGTCAGCGGCCAGCGCCGGGGCCTGGTCGAGCAGCTGTACCATGGGATCGACTTCGCCGATCCCAGGCAGGCGAGCCGCGTGCTGGAGGTCTATCAATCGGTGGTCGCCAAGGCGCGAACCTACGACGCCGACAAGGCGCAGGAGCTGCTGGGGAATCTGCACCGTGACGAGATCGACACCTCGGGAGCCTCCTTCAAGGTTCCGTCGCGGGGCCATTCGCCGCTTCAGCCCCTCGCGGCGGTCGCCACCAGCCTCACCGCCGACCAGCTGCATACGCAGATCGACCGCATTCACGCGTCGATTGAGTCCGATCCGGCTTTGGCCATCGGCACCGCGAAGGAGCTTGTCGAGACCACCTGCAAGACCATCCTGGCCGACCTTGGCGAGGACCACGCCGCCCTCGATCTAGGCGACCTCGTGAGGGCCGCGACCAAGGCGCTGAAACTCCTCCCGGACGGCGTCCCCAACGAAGCGAAGGGCGCTGACGCGATGAAGAAAACGCTGCGCAGCCTCGGCGCCACGGTGGCGGGCCTTGGCGAGATGCGGAACTTCTACGGGTCAGGTCATGGCCAGGACGGACGCGCGCGCGGGCTGACGCCCCGTCACGCGCGGCTCGCCGTCGGGGCGGCCAGTACCCTCGCGATGTTCCTCTTCGAGACCCACGACGCCAGGCGCTGAGCGGTGACGCACCACATCTTCTTCTCCTGGCAGAGCGACACGCCCAACCGGGTCGGGCGCAGCTTCATTGAAACCTGCCTTGGCCGAGCGATCGGAGAACTGCAGGCCGATGCCGACGTCGATCCTGCGGACCGCGACATGGCCCTGGACCGGGACACCCTGGATGTCCCCGGCATGCCGCCGATCATGGAGACGATCTTCGGCAAGATCGACCGCGCGTCCGTCTTCCTGGCCGACCTGACTTACGTTGCTGAACGGGTCGGCGGCGGCCGAACGCCGAACCCGAACGTCTGCATCGAGCACGGCTATGCCTTGAAGGCGCTCAGCTGGCGGCGGGTCATTGCGGTGATGAACACCGCCGCTGGCCATCCCGATCAGCACGAACTTCCCTTCGATGTTCGGCATACGCGCCGGCCCATCTCCTTTGACCTGCCGGAGGACGCGGACTCGAAAACTCGAAAGGCGGCGGCGGATGTTCTGGTCCGACAGCTGAAGACCGCGCTGAGAGCGGTGTTTGGGGATGCTGACGCACGGGCGGCCATGGCCGGCTCGATCCCGGCCGAGCCTCACCCGCATGACGTCGAACTCCTTGAGCGCATCCACCGACAGCTGCCGCAGAGCCTTCGGCAGTTCCTGCACCAGCACAGCTTTGGAACGCCTTTCCGCATGGCCATCCTCGACCCGGTTCACGAGATGAACGGAGATTGGGTTGGCGCCGCCTTCGAGTTTCACGACGCGACCCTTCAGGCCGCCTTTGCCGAAGTCCGTCGGGTCGCCCGTGCGCTCGGTGAACTAGTGCTTGAGCGAATCTTCGCGACCCGCCGGAACATGGAGATCGGCTCACCTAAAACTGATGAGGACTTGGCCAAAGGGGTCCAGCCCGGAACGCTCCGGGCCATCAAGGAG
>Ga0302324_100026182_pt1 | contig 11160 bp, 9 predicted proteins | sample Palsa_T0_1_FD_201949 | JGI IMG/M metagenome (GOLD analysis project Ga0302324, IMG submission 201949) | Peat permafrost microbial communities from Stordalen Mire near Abisko, Sweden - Palsa_T0_1 | ecosystem: Environmental > Terrestrial > Soil > Palsa > Peat permafrost | place: Sweden: Abisko... | reverse complement strand
GTCTTGGCGGTGCTGTAAGTCCTGGCGGGTGCTGTAACCGGGAACCCCGAGTATCCTGTGCACGGCGCCGCCGGCGCGGCCGTGACGCTGGACAAGGCCACGCCCGGGTTCGCAGGATCGGGCTGGTCGAATCGGCCGTTCCGCGCCCGCTCGTTCCAAACCGCGCAGTGTCAGACAGGCAAACATGGTCGGTTTCGTCCACCTCCACCTTCACTCGGCCTATTCGCTGCTCGAAGGCGCGCTGCCCATCGCGCGGCTCGCCGAGCTCGCCAAGGCCGATCATCAGCCGGCGCTGGCGCTCACCGACACCAACAACATGTTCGGCGCGCTCGAATTCTCGGAAAAGATGGCGGGGTCGGGCATCCAGCCGATCGTCGGCTGCGCGCTGTCCATCGATTGCGGCGACCAGGACAACCAGATGCGTCCCGGCGGCGGCGGCCTGTCGGCCAGCGCCCAATCGCTGCCGCGGCTGGTGCTGCTGGCCGCCACCGAGACCGGCTACCGCAACCTGCTGCACCTCAATTCCCGCGCCTTCCTCGACCATCCCGGCAACGAACCGCCCCACATCAAGCTCGCCTGGCTCGACGGCCATGCCGACGGGCTCATCTGCCTGACCGGCGGCCCTGACGGCCCGATCGACCGCATCATCGCATCGGGCCAGCCGCATCTGGCCGCCTCGCGCATGGATGCGCTGTTCGCCGCTTTCGGCGACCGCCTCTATGTCGAGTTGCAGCGCCACGGCCTCGCCCACGAGCGCACCGTCGAACCCGCGCTCATCGATCTCGCCTACGCCAAGGGCATTCCGCTCGTCGCCGCCAACGAGCCGTGCTTCGCGACCGTCGAGGACTACGAGGCCCACGACGCGCTCTTGTGCATCGCCGAGGGGCGTGTGCTCGGGGAGGCGGACCGCCGCCACCTCACCATCGAGCACCGCTTCAAGACCCGCGCGGAGATGATGGCGCAATTCGCCGATCTGCCGGAGGCATTGGCCTCCACGGTCGAGATCGCCGAGCGGTGCTCGTTCCGACCGGTGGCGCGCAAGCCGATCCTGCCGCGGTTTTCGCTGCCCGGCCAGGAAGCGGTCGACGAAGCCAGCGAATTGCGCAAGCGCGCCGAAGCCGGTCTCGCGCGGCGGATCGCCGATCACGGTGTGGCCGAAGGCACCATTCCCGAGCAGTACGCCGAGCGGCTCGCCTTCGAACTCGGCGTCATCGAGCGGATGAATTATTCCGGCTACTTCCTCATCGTCGCCGATTTCATCCAGTGGGCGAAGTCGAATGGGATTCCGGTCGGCCCCGGTCGCGGCTCCGGCGCGGGCTCGCTGGTCGCGTTCTCGCTCACCATCACCGACCTCGACCCGATCCGCTTCGGCCTGATCTTCGAGCGGTTCCTCAACCCCGACCGGGTGTCGATGCCGGACTTCGACATCGATTTCTGCCAGAACCGCCGCGACGAGGTGATCGACTACGTGCAGAGCCGCTACGGCCGCGACCAGGTGGCGCAGATCATCACCTTCGGCAGCCTGCAGGCGCGCGGCGTGCTGCGCGACGTCGGCCGCGTGCTCGAAATGCCCTATGGGCAGGTCGACAAGCTGTGCAAGCTGGTGCCGCAGAATCCGGCGGCGCCGGTGACGCTCGCCCGCGCCATCGCCGACGAACCGCGGCTGCAGGCGGAGCGCGACAGCCAGCCGATCGTGGCGCGCGCCTTCGCCATCGCGCAGAAGCTCGAGGGCCTCTACCGCCACGCCTCGACCCACGCCGCCGGCATCGTCATCGGTGACCGGCCACTGCGGGAACTGGTGCCGCTCTATCGCGATCCCAAATCCAACATGCCGGTGACCCAGTTCAACATGAAATGGGTCGAGCAGGCCGGCCTCGTCAAATTCGATTTCCTCGGGCTCAAGACGCTGACCGTGCTGGAGACCGCGGTGAAGCTCGTCGCCGCCCGCGGCATCGAGATCAATCTCACCCGCATTCCGCTCGACGACGCCAAGACCTATGAGAGCCTGGCGCGCGGCGAGACCGTCGGGGTGTTCCAGGTGGAAAGCCAGGGCATGCGCCGCGCCCTGGTCGACATGCGGCCGGACCGCTTCGAGGACCTGATCGCGCTGGTGGCGCTCTACCGCCCGGGCCCGATGGCCAACATCCCCACCTATTGCGCGCGCAAGCTCGGCCGTGAGGCGATCGAATACCTGCACCCGACGCTGCAGCCGATCCTCGCGCCCACCTACGGCATCATCACCTATCAGGAGCAGGTGCAGCAGATCGCCCGGGATCTCGCCGGCTACAGCCTCGCCGAGGCCGACCTGCTCCGCCGCGCCATGGGCAAGAAGATCAGGGCCGAGATGGCGGCCCAGCGCGGCCGGTTCCTGGCCGGCGCGGTCGAGCGCGGCGTCGACAAGGCGACCGCCGACACCATCTTCGAAGCCTGCGCCAAGTTCGCCGAATACGGCTTCAACAAGTCGCACTCGGCGCCCTACGCCTTCATCACCTACCAGACCGCCTACATGAAGGCGAACTACCCCGTGGAATTCCTGGCGTCGTCGATGACGCTCGACATGGGCAACACCGACAAGCTCTCCGAATTCCGCAGCGAGGCGCAGCGCCTGGGGATCAAGGTCCAGCCGCCCTCGGTCAACCGCTCCGGCGTCGATTTCGACGTCGCCGGCGACACCATCCATTACGCGCTCGCGGCGCTCAAGGGCGTCGGACGCGCGGCGGTGGAGATCATCGTGTCGGCGCGCGGCGACCGCGCCTTCGCCGATTTCTCGGACTTCGCGCGCCGGGTCAATCCGCGCGCGGTCAACAAGCGGGTGCTGGAAAGCCTCGCCGCGGCCGGGGCGTTCGACGATGTCGAGCCCGACCGCGCCCGCGCAGTCGCCGCCATGGATGCCGTGCTCGCGACCGCGCAGCGCACCTTCGACGCCGTCGCGCTCGGCCAGAGCGAGCTGTTCGGCGGCCCGGCCGCGCCGGAGAAGCTGGTGCTGCCCGAGGTCCCGGTGTGGCTGCCGGCGGAGCGGCTGCAGCGCGAATACGACGCCATCGGGTTCTTCCTGTCGGGCCATCCGCTCGACGACTATGCCGGTGTCCTCAAAAGCATGCGGGTGCCGTCCTGGGCGGAGTTCTCGCGCCAGGTGAAGTCCGGGGTGACTGCGGGCAAGGTCGCCGCCACCGTGGTGACGCGGGCGGAGCGGCGCACCAAGACAGGCAACAAGATGGGAATCATCGGGCTGTCGGACCCGTCAGGCCACTACGAGGCGGTGATCTTCGCGGAAGGGCTGCAGCAGTATCGCGATCTCCTGGAGCCCGGCCGCCCGGTGCTGCTGGTGATGACCGCGGAGGCGCAGGGCGACGAGGTGCGCGCACGCATCCAGAGCGTCGAGGCGCTCGATGCCGCCGCCGCCAAGGTCCAGAAGGGCCTGCGCATCTTCCTGCGCGACGGGCTCCCCCTCGACGCGGTGGCGAAACGCCTCGACGGCAAGGGCGACGGCGAGGTCAACGTCGTGCTGCTGCTCGATGCCGGCGCCGAGGTCGAGGTCAGGCTCCCCGGCCGCTACAAGGTCTCCCCGCAGATCGCCGGCGCCATCAAGGCGGTGCCGGGGGTGGTCGAAGTCCAGGCCATGTAGCACACAGCCCGGACGAGCGAAGCTCGGTTTTGGCCGCTTACTAAGGATGCCGCCCGAAATCCATGCGCTCATGAAGAATGCGGACGACATCGATGCCGCCGTCGACCAAGCGGTAGAACAAAAAGTGGGAACCCGACCGGTATCTATAGTAGCCGGCTCGCACCTCGGGGCATGCCCGGCCGATGGACGGCTGCGCCGCCGCCGCCATGACGTGCTGCCGGAGCTGGCGGATATAGAACTCAGCCTGATCGACGCCCCAGCGCTCCGCCGTGCGGTCCCAGATTTTGTCGAGATCGGCCTGGGCACGTGGCGAAAGAATGTAGCGACCGGTCATGTCCCCGGTGGCTGCGGGGGACGCTTGCGGGCAATGAACGCCTCGAAATCGAACTGGGTGGACGGACCGCTTTGCTCGCCTTCGACAAGGGCGGCACGCAGCGCCGCCAACGCCGCTTCCTGCTCTTCGAGCAGCCGCAGCCCCGCGCGCACGACATCGCTGGCACTGCTGTAGCGCCCTGCGTCCACCTGGGCCTCGACGAAATGACTGAAATGCTCACCGAGACTGAACGACGTATTCTTGCTCTTGCGCATGGGATGCTCCGCTCCCGCAATATACCAAAGCTTGGTACTTACGGCAACGGCTTGCGAAGTGGAGGGAGATTGGTAGCGGTCCGGCCATCATGTCCATTGCCCCGACACGAAACTGGGACAGCGCCGAGAGCCGCCAGGGCCTGTGCAACCGCCCATCGCTGGTCGATAATGCGTACCGTTGGTCCGAGATGGAATAATTTCGAGGATGCGCCCGGCATTTGTCGTTTTTCCGGCTACCGCCATCGCGGCGACCGTACGTCTCGTGTCCGCTCGGCGGTGAGGAGCGGTCGAACGGTCCGGTTCAGTTGCAAAATACGGCGACCCGGCGCCGGCACGAGGGAGAGGCCCAATTGATCATCGAATGGCATACCCATGTCTATCCGCCCTGGGAGGCGGCCGCGAGCTCGTTTTGGGGCGGGCGCTGTCCCATGACATTGGAGAACGTGCTTGCGGCCCATCACCAGGCCGGGCTCGCCGTGAGCGTGGTGAGCAATGCGGCGCACTACCTGCGCGGCAAGGACGCCGAGGGCGAATTGAAGGCGATCGCGAGCTGGAACGATCATGCCGCCGGAATCCAGAACGCCCATAGGGGCGTCCTCTATTGCCTCGCGATGGCGACCCCGTGCGGGGGGCCGGCCCATCTCAAGGAGCTGGAGCGCGCCATCACGCAGCTCGGGCTCAAGGGCGTGCTGATCAATTCGAGCCACAAGGGCCACTATCCCGACGACGACGAGGCGCGCGGTTTCTGGGAGCTGGTGCAGGACCTCGACATCCCCGTGATGATCCATCCGCCCCATGTGGGGTTCGGCGAGGAGCGCATGAAGGAGTATCGCCTCGCCTCCAGCGTCGGCCGTCCGGCCGATCTCTGCCTGGCGTTGTCGCGGCTGATCGTGCGCGGCGTCCTGGAGGATTTTCCGCGGGTGACGATCGTCGGCTCCCACGGCGGCGGAGGCATCTGCGAGGTGATCGGCCGGCTCGACTATGCCTATGAGCTGCAGGACGAGGCGTTCTTCCTCGGGCCCTATGCCCCGATGAAGATCAGGCATCCGCCCAGCCACTATCTCAAGATGATGCATTTCGACAGCGTGACCTATCACGCTCCGGCGGCGCGCCTCGTGCTCGACACCGTCGGCGCCGGCCACGTGCTCTACGGCAGCGACGCGCCGCCGCTCACCTCGCTTAAGCCGCGCGCCATCAAGCTCATCGAGGATCTCGGCCTGCCGCCGCATGAACGCGACGCGGTGTTCTGGCGCAACGCGGCGAGGCTGCTGAAGCTGCCGATCGCCGGCGAGAAGGCGGCGTGAGGAGGAAACGCCCGTGAAAGGCCGGTGAAAGGGAAGATGATGAGGGGAAGGCCCATGACGCGCCGCTTTGCTGCCATCCAAGTTGTCGCCATTCTCGCCGCCGCCATTCTCGTCGCGGTGCTGCCGGCGGTCGCGCCCGCCCAGGACCGAGGCAAGCCGATCCGGGTCATCGTCGCGACCGGCATCGGCGGTACCGCCGACGTGTTCATGCGGGTTCTCGGCGACGAATATCACCGGCGGTTCGGCCGGCCGTTCGTGATCGAGACCCGCGCCGGCGGCAACATGAACATCGGCGGGCGCGCCTGCGCCGAGGCGCCCAACGACGGCTCGACCATCTGCAACTTGCCCAATGCGGCGTTGACGTACAACCAGTTCCTCTTCAAGAAGCTGCCCTACGATCCCGAGCGCTTCGAGCCGATCACCAATCCGTTCTTCAACACCCAGCTCATGGTGGTCAGCACCGCGCTGGGCGTGAAGTCGCTCGACGAGCTCGCGGCGCTGTCGAAGGCGAAGCCCGGCACCTTGAACTACGCAGTGCCGTCCGACCCGCTCTCGGTGTTCATGGATCGGTGGAAGGCCATGACCGGCGCCGACATGGTGCGGGTGCCGTTCAAGGGCGGCGGGGATTCCGTCAACGCCATGTTGTCGGGCACGACGCCCGTCGCGATCTTCGGCATCGGCAACTGGCTGCCGCACATTGCCGCCGGCACCGTGCTTCCGCTCATGGTCGACGGCGACCGTCGTTCGCCGCTGGTGCCGGACGTGCCGACCATCCGCGAACTCGGCTATGACGCCGACATGACCCGGACTTATTTTGGCCTGTTGGCGCCGCCCGGCACGCCGCAGCCCGTCATCGCGCAGCTCTACGAGCAGTTCGCCGAAATCGGCCGCGATCCCGAGTTCCGCCGCAAGCGCCTGGTCGAGGTCGGCCTGGAGCCGGTGTTCGACACGCCCGCGGAGTTTGCCCGCTTCCTGCGGGAGGATCGGGCGCGTGCGGGGCGCATCGTCAAGGCGGCGGGGCTGGAGCCGCAGTAGATGCGGTCAATTTGACCTTGGCGCAAATCGTCGTTTCGCTGCAATGCAGCGAAAATGCCGCGGCTTAAATTCAATCCGGCACACACCCTCCGCGACCCCCGCGCCCGCAGCGCTTGACTCCGGCCTTTGGATTGCGGATGCGCTGCAAGCCACAGGCTCTTGGCAGCGCTCCGGTTGCCGCAAACGAGAGAACACGCATGTTCGACCTTACCGACAGGACCGCCCTCGTCACCGGTGCGACCGGGGGGATCGGCGCCGCCATCGCCCGCGCGATGCACGCCAAGGGCGCGGTGGTCGCGATCTCCGGGCGGCGCGGCGACATGCTCGACGCGCTGGCGGGACAGCTGGGCGGCCGTGTCCACGTGTTGCCCTGCGACATCGCCGTCAAGGAAGACGTCGAGGGCCTGGTCCCGGCCGCCGAGAAGGCGATGGGGCATGTCGATATTCTCGTCAACAATGCCGGTGTCACCCGAGACCAGATTTTCATGCGCATGAAGGACGAGGACTGGGATCACGTGCTCGCCGTCGACCTCACCGCCGCCTTTCGGCTCGCCCGTGCGGCGGTGCGCGGCATGATGCGCCGCCGGTTCGGCCGCATCATCGGCATCGCCTCGGTGGTCGGCGTCACCGGGAATGCCGGCCAGGCCAACTACGCCGCCGCCAAGGCCGGCATGATCGCCATGACGAAGTCGCTCGCCCAGGAGGTCGCCTCGCGCGGCGTCACCGTCAACGCGATCGCGCCCGGCTTCATCGAAACTGCCATGACCGACGCGCTGACCGACAAGCAGAAAGAATCGATCCTCGCCCGGGTGCCGGCCGGCCGGCTCGGCGATCCCGACGACATCGCCGCGGGGGCGCTCTATCTCGCCTCCAATGAGGGGGCCTATGTGACCGGGCAAACCCTCCATATCAACGGCGGAATGGCAATGATTTGAGCGCCGCCGACATCCGGCGAAGACGTTTTGGACGGCGGTGCCGGCATGCTAGTCAAGCCAATTGAAGTATGGTAACCCCCCGAGTGGCTGGACGACACGCTGGTGTAGGGGGCTGGGTTCGTTGCATAACCCCGTATCTGGAATTGTCCTTATGCCGTCGACGACGACGGGGCCGATCGGCCGAGCCATGATCGGCCGCACCATGATGATCGCGAGGTCGCTTGATCACGAGGTCGCTTGGCGGGTTGAGCCAATTCGAGAGGCGCACGAGGTTTGAACGATGAGTGACATTGGCGAGCGGGTGAAGAAGATCGTCGTGGAACATCTGGGTGTGGAGCCCGACAAGGTCACGGAAGCCGCGAGCTTCATCGATGATCTCGGCGCCGACAGCCTCGATACGGTCGAACTCGTCATGGCGTTCGAGGAGGAATTCGGCTGCGAGATTCCCGACGACGCCGCCGAAACGATTCTCACCGTGGGCGACGCGGTGAAATTTCTCGAAAAGAATGCCAAGAGCTGACGACGGGCTGATGGTGCGCTGACGGGCGTGCGGACGGCTAGCCGCCGATCGCGCCGGCGCGGGCCCGTCGCGCGCGGCGGCGCGCGGGCATTGCGGCTATCCCATTCCGCGGGCTTTGCGAAAGCGGCCCGCCCGGCTAAATGTAACCGGGTGGGTCAGCATGCAGGCATGAAATGAGACGTGTGGTCGTAACCGGGATGGGGATGGTCACGCCGCTCGGCTGCGGCGTCGAGACGACATGGCGGCGGCTCCTGGCCGGCGAGAGCGGAGCGCGCCGGGTCGACACCTTCGACGTATCCGATCTGCCGTGCAAGATCGCCTGCAACATCCCGCGCGGCGACGGCACCGACGGCACCTATGATCCCGACCAGTGGCAGGAGCCGAAGGAGCAGCGCAAGGTCGATGAATTCATCACCTTCGCCATGTGTGCGGCGACCCAGGCGATCGCGGATGCCGGCTGCGCCCCGAAGACCTATGACGAGCAGATCACCACCGGAGTGATGATCGGCTCCGGCATCGGCGGCATCGAGGGCATCGCCGAGACCGCGATCATCCTGAAGGAAAAGGGCCCGCGCCGGGTGTCGCCGTTCTTCATCCCGGGCCGGCTGATCAACCTCGCCTCCGGCTATGTGTCGATCGCCCACGGCCTCAAGGGTCCCAATCATGCGGTCGTCACCGCCTGTTCCACCGGCGCCCATGCGATCGGTGATGCGGGCCGGCTGATCGCGCTCGGCGACGCCGACGTGATGGTGGCGGGCGGTGCGGAGTCCCCGATCAACCGGCTCTCGATCGCGGGCTTTTCGGCGTGCCGGGCGCTGTCCACCGGCTTCAACGAAGACCCGGCGCGAGGCTCGCGGCCCTACGACCGGGATCGCGACGGCTTCGTCATGGGGGAGGGCGCCGGCGTGGTGGTCCTGGAAGACCTCGCCCGTGCCCGCGCGCGGGGGGCGAAAATCTATGCCGAGCTGATCGGCTATGGCCTCTCCGGCGACGCCTATCACATCACGGCGCCCGCCTTGGACGGCGACGGCGCCTACCGCTGCATGAATGCGGCGATCAAGCGCGCGGGCATCAGCCCCGCCGAGATCGACTACATCAATGCGCACGGCACCTCGACCCCGCTCGGCGACGAGATCGAGCTCGGCGCGGTGCACCGCCTGGTCGGCAATGCGGCCGGCCGCATCGCCATGTCCTCGACCAAATCCTCGATCGGGCATCTGCTCGGCGCCGCCGGGGCGGTCGAGGCGATCTTCTCGATCCTGGCGATGCGGGACGGCGTCGTGCCGCCGACGCTCAACCTCGACAACCCCTCGGTCGAGACCGCAATCGACCTGGTGCCCCATGCCGCCAAGCCGCGCCACGTCGACGTGGTGCTGTCGAACTCGTTCGGATTCGGCGGCACCAATGCCTCGCTGGTGTTCCGCCGCTATGCCGATTGACCGCCTCGTGGGCAGGGCGGCGGCGGTGCCCTGAAATCACGCAGCGACCGATAAAACGCCACAATGCTGCGGAGGTTAATATGGTAGCGTGGGTAGATTGACCGAAATTGCAACGAGTTGGACGCATGGCCGACAGCACTGACCAGATTTCCGATCCGTTGGCGCGGGGATCGTCGTTCGCGGCGGACCCCTCCGGCCGGTTCGGCGGCGACTCCCGGCGAATCACGCCGCGCAGCCCGCGTGCCGCGCTCGAACCCGATCGGGTTCCGATGCCGACCAAGTGGTCGAAGAGCGCGCGGCATCCGATGGTGATCGCGGGCAATGCCGTTTTCACCATCCTGATCCTACTGACGATTCTGATCGGCGTCGGCTTCGCGGTGGGCAAGCACCGCTTCGATGCGCCCGGCCCGCTGACGGAGGACAAGATCGTCAACATCCCGCCCCGCTCGGGCATCCGCGACATCGCCGACCTCCTCACCAAGGAAGGCGTCATCGAGCATCCCCTGACCTTCATCGTCGGATCGCTTCTCGCCAAGACGCACGAGGAACTGCGGTTCGGCGAATATCAATTCAGCAAGCAGGCGAGCCTGCACGACGTCCTCAACACCCTCGTCAGCAACAAGGTGGTGCAGCATCAGATCACCGTCGCGGAAGGACTCACGTCCGAGCAGATCGTACAGCGTCTCCTGGAATCCGACATGCTCGCCGGCAACATCCGCGAGATCCCGCACGAGGGAACGATGCTGCCGGAGAGTTATCGCTTCCCGCGCGGCACCCCGCGGGACCAGGTGGTCCAGCGCATGCAGCAATCCCAAAAGCGCGTCGTCCAGGAGGTTTGGGAGCACCGCGCCCCCGATCTGCCGCTGCGCACGCCGGACCAGCTGGTGACGCTCGCCTCGATCGTCGAGAAGGAGACCGGCCGCTCCGACGAGCGCACCAGGGTCGCCGCCGTGTTCGTCAATCGCCTGAAACAGCACATGAAGCTGCAGTCCGATCCGACCATCATCTACGGGCTGGTCGGCGGCAAGGGCACCCTCGGCCGGCCGATCCAGCGCGGCGAAATCGAGCAGCCGACGCCCTACAACACCTACGTCATCGAGGGACTGCCGCCGGGCCCGATCGCCAATCCCGGCCGCGCGGCGCTCGAGGCGGTGGCCAATCCGGCCCGCACCAAGGAACTCTATTTCGTCGCCGACGGCACTGGCGGGCATACCTTCTCCGAGACCCTCGATCAGCATCAGAAGGGCGTAGCGCGGCTGCGTGCGCTGGAACAGCAACGCGACGGCACGGCGGCCGCCGCGGCCGACCCGGTGGCGGCGGCTCCCGCTCCTGCACCGGCGCCAACTCCCGCCGCCCGGCGCGCGACCCAGGCCTCCCCGCGCCAGCCGGCTTCGACGACCCCGCGGTAGGTGCCGACCGAGGACGCCGACGGAGGAAGTCTGCCGTATCGTCAGTGCTTTCTCCATGCACACGCCGGCGTGATCGAATCCGGCGAGGAGGGGTTGACATCCGGCTAGTGACGAATTATTAAATTCATCACCATTCACCATCGACTGAATACATGAGTCCGCAGCAGTGAACCCGCAGGTCAGAAGCAAGCCGGACGATACCCGCGCGCGGATCATGGAGACCGCGGAGGCGCTGTTCCGCCGGCTCGGATTTGCCAAGACGACGGTCGCCGACATCGCCGCCGAGCTCAAGATGTCGCCGGCCA
>Ga0302324_100026177_pt1 | contig 11161 bp, 10 predicted proteins | sample Palsa_T0_1_FD_201949 | JGI IMG/M metagenome (GOLD analysis project Ga0302324, IMG submission 201949) | Peat permafrost microbial communities from Stordalen Mire near Abisko, Sweden - Palsa_T0_1 | ecosystem: Environmental > Terrestrial > Soil > Palsa > Peat permafrost | place: Sweden: Abisko... | reverse complement strand
GAACAGGTCTGCCCCGTCGGCGCCACCGTCCACACGCCGGAAGGCCTGAACACGATGGTCTACAACCGCTGCGTCGGCACGCGCTACTGCTCCAACAACTGCCCGTACAAAGTTCGCCGCTTCAATTGGTTGCTCTACTCCGACTACGACACGGAGAGCCTGAAGTTCATGCGCAATCCGGATGTTTCAGTCCGCAGCCGCGGCGTCATGGAGAAGTGCACCTACTGCATCCAGCGCATCGAAGCCGCCAAGATCGAAGCCGACAAGGAAAACCGCTTCGTCCGCGACGGCGACATCGTCACCGCCTGCCAGCAGGCCTGCCCCACCGACGCAATTTTGTTCGGCAACATCAATGATCCAAACTCACGCGTCTCCAAGCGCAAGCAGAGCCCGCGCGATTACGCAGTCCTGGGCGATATCGGTTTCCGCCCGCGCACCACTTACATCGCAGAAGTTCAGAATCCCAACCCCGACCTCGCCACCGCGAGCGAAGGCTAAGGGAGGATAGAAAATAGAGATGGCGACTAAAGACATCATCCCGACTCCCGGAGAGCGGCCCGTGAACAAGGCCGGCCAGCCTGACTGGCGCGAGCCGCGCACCGGCGAGTACTCGGTCATCGCTCCGAACCACACCTTCGGCTCGGTCACGGAAGAAGTCGTCCGCGTCGTCCTCACCAAAAAGACGCCATGGTTCTGGTGGTTCGGCTTCGCGCTGGCCTCCGGCTTTGCCACCATGCTGTTGTGCTGCGTCCTCTGGCTCTTCCTCAAAGGCACCGGCGTCTGGGGCATCACTATGCCCGTCGCGTGGGGCTTCGCCATCATCAACTTCGTCTGGTGGATCGGTATCGGCCACGCCGGCACCCTGATCTCCGCCATCCTTCTGCTCTTCAAGCAGAGTTGGCGAAATTCCATCAACCGGTTTGCCGAAGCGATGACGCTGTTCGCCGTCGTCTGCGCCGGCATGTATCCCATCATTCACACCGGCCGCCCGTGGCTGGCCATCTACTGGCTCTTCCCCTATCCCAACAGCATGAACGTGTGGCCGCAGTTCCGCTCACCGCTCATGTGGGACGTCTTCGCCGTCTCCACCTACGCCACCATCTCGGTCGTCTTCTGGTACATCGGCCTCATCCCCGACCTCGGCACCATGCGCGACAAGGCCAGGCACCCGGCCGCGAAATATGCCTACGGACTGCTCTCCGTCGGCTGGCGCGGCTCCGTCCGTCACTGGATGCGCTATGAAACCGCGTCCCTCCTGCTCGCCGGTCTCGCCACGCCGCTCGTCCTCTCCGTCCACACCGTCATCAGCTTCGACTTCGCCGTCGCGCTCATGCCCGGCTGGCACACCACCATCTTCCCGCCGTACTTCGTCGCCGGCGCCATCTACTCCGGCTTCGCCATGGTCATCACGCTCGCGATTCCGATCCGCAAGCTCTATCACCTCGAAGACCTCATCACCCTCCGCCACATCGACAACATGGCCAAGGTCATGCTCGCCACCGGATGGATCGTCGCCTACGGCTACGGCACGGAAGTCTTCATGGCCTGGTACTCCGCCAGCAAGTGGGAGTACTTCATGATGTGGAACCGCATGTTCGGTCCCATGGGCTGGAGCTACGCCGTCCTCATCACCTGCAACATCGCGCTGCCGCAGCTCATGTGGTTCCGCAAACTGCGCGTCAACATCCCGTTCATGTTCGTCATGTCGCTCATCATCAACTCCGGCATGTGGTTTGAACGATTTGTCATCGTCGTCACCAGCCTCTATCGCGATTACCTGCCCTCCAGCTGGGGCACGTACAAAGCGACGCGCATCGACTACGGAACTTTCCTCGGCACCTGGGGATTGTTCACCGTTCTCTTCTTCCTCTTCATTCGTCTCTTGCCCATGATCCCCATGTCTGAATTGCGCATGCTGCTGCCCGGGACCAAACTCGCGCCCGATTATCCAACCGGTGAAGTTGTTTCCGAGGAGGCCCACTGATGCCAGTCCCTCGCGAAGGAATTTACGGTTTGCTCGCCGAGTTCAACACACCCGCCGACCTCGTCAACGCCACAGAAGCCGCGTACGCCGCGGGTTATCGCCGCATGGATGCCTTCTCGCCCTATCCGGTTGAAGAAGCCGCCACCGCCATGGGTTGGACGTCGAAGCAGGATCGCGTCTCCCTCGTCTGCCTGATGGGCGGCATCCTCGGCGGCCTCGCCATGTTCAATCTTGAAACGTGGGTCTCCGTCTTCGCCTACCCGCTCAACATCGGCGGCCGCCCGCTCTACTCCTGGGTCGCCTTCATCATCCCTGCCTACGAGTGGACGATTCTCTGGGCCGGACTGTCAGCCGCCTTCGGCATGCTCGCACTCAACGGACTGCCGTCGCCCTACCATCCGCTGTTCAACGCGCCCAACTTCCGCCAAGGCGCGTCGGTCGACAAGTTCTTCCTGTGTCTTGAAGCCACAGACCCGAAATTTGTGCCGGCTGACTCGCGCGTCTTCCTCGAAGCGCAGCATCCGGTCTCCATCGTGGAGGTGGAATATTAATCGCGCACGCATCACCTCCGCTGCACTCCTCCTCAGCCTCGGCGCGCTTGCCGGCTGCCGCCAGGACATGCAGGACCAGCCGAAGTTCACGCCGCAACGCGGCACCACGTTCTACTCCGACGGCCGCTCCGCCCGTCCGCAGGTCGCCGGCACCGTCGCCCGCGGACAATTGCACGCCGACAGTTACTTTTACACCGGCCTGCAGAACGGCAAGGAGCAGAACGCCATGCCGTTCCCAGTCACGCTCGCAGTTCTCGAGCGCGGCCAGGAGCGCTTCAACGTCTACTGCACGCCCTGCCACTCCCGCGTCGGCAATGGAGTGGGCATGATCGTCCAGCGCGGCTACAAGCCGGCCGGAAATCTGCATGACCCGGTCCGCCTCGCCCAGCCGCTCAGCCACTACTTCGCCGTCATCACCAACGGCTACGGCGCCATGCCGGATTACTCCGCGCAGCTCACGCCGGAAGACCGCTGGGCCGTCGCCGCCTACATCCGCGCTCTGCAGCTCAGCCAGAATGCAAAGGCCTCCGACCTGCCCGCAGGCGCTCACGTCGAGGAGCTGAAAGACATCGCCGAACAGCAAGGCTATCCGCAGGATTTCGCCATGCCCTGGGGACTCCCCGGCACCGGCATCAACGCCATGCCCAGCACTGGAATCTACGGCAACGCCGTCGGCACCGCGCAGCCCGAGCCTGCCGCGCCGATCGACGCAACCCTCAACGCCGGACATCCCGGCAGCAACGCCAATCAGCAGAAGACCGACAAGCAGGAACAGCCCGGCCGCACCAACGAAAAGCAAACCCAGTGGGAGCCGCTGCGACCTTAACGATATCGCCATATATATAGACACGAAACGTAACCATAATCCGACATTAGCGACACAAGACAGCACCAGGACGAACTAAAACATGGCACACACTGAACATCACGACCGAACGCTCCCCGCGGACCTCAACGCTCCCGCGGCGGTCACGGCGTGGCGCAACCGGGCGCTCATCTCGGCCGCAATCTTCGGCCTGCTGTCGCTGGTGTTCCTCTTCATCGGCCCGATGCACCTCGACTACTTCCTCCGCGCCTGGGTCGTCGGCTTTATGCTCATCTTCGGACTCAGCCTCGGCGGCCAGGCCCTCCTCATGGTCCAATACCTGACCGGCGGCAAGTGGGGCCTGCTCATCCGCCGCCCGCTCGAAGCCATGTCCCGCTGCCTCCCGCTCATCATGCTGCTTTGGCTGCCCATCGGCTTCGGAGCGAAACGCCTCTACATCTGGGCGCAAATCACAGACATCCCGCAAGCCCTCGCTAACCACGCCATCACTCTCGAGCAAGCCCACGCTATGACGTGGAAGCGCCCCATGCTCAACCTCCACGGCTTCTGGATTCGCTACGTCATCTACTTCCTCATCTGGTTCTTCTACATGTGGAAGCTGAACTCCTGGTCGATGAAGCGCGAAGCCGACACCAGCGCCAACACGGAAGAGCGCACCACCTACTGGCGCATCCGTTTCGAAAACCTCAGCGGCCTCGGCGTCATCGTCTACGCCATCACCCTGACCGGCGCCGCCATTGATTGGGTCATGTCCATGGATCCGACCTGGTACTCCTCCATCTGGGGACTGGTCTACCTCGTCGCGCAAGGCTTCAGCGTCCTCGCCCTCAGCATCATGACGGTGCTCTATCTCTCCAAGTGGGAGCCGTACAAAACCGTCCTCCGCATCACCGAACAGCAGGACCTCGGCAAGCTCGTCTTCGCCTTCGTCATGCTGAACATCTATCTCAACTTCTCGCAGTTCCTCATCATCTGGTCAGGCAACTCGCCGGAAGAAATCCCCTGGTACCTCAACCGCTTCGGCGGCGGCTGGGCTGTCATCATCACGCTGGACTTCATCTTCCACTGGGTCATCCCCTTCACCCTGCTGCTCAGCCGCGACTTCAAGCGCAGCAAAAACAAAATGCTCGCGCTCTGCTGGTGGATTCTCTTCGCCCGCGCCTTCGACTACTTCTGGCAAGTGGCGCCCGGCTTCCCGGACACCGCCCGCAACCTGCACTGGGTTTTCGGCATGGCCGGCTACGTCATCATCCCCGCCTTCCTGCTCTCCGTTTGGTTCGCTTACTACTTCACGCAGCTGAAATCGCGTCCGGTGTTTGTCCGCAACGACCCGCACGTGCCTGAGATTCTGGAGGCTGAACATGTCCACGCTTGATCCCCGTCAGCCGGACAACAAGACGCCGGAGAAGCACGACAATCCGTTCGGCTTTACCGAGCGCGATCCCGTGCATGACGCGCTGCACGTTGACGACGCCGCAGCTAAAGGCAGCCGCGCCGCCGGCTACGAACTTAGCGACGCCAACGTCGGCGGCCTCCTCGCGTTCATCGCTGTCCTCGCCGCCTCCGTCGCCGTCTTCTTCGTCTTCTGCTTCGCCCTCGGCAAGCTCATCAACAAGGAGATGATCAAGCGCGACGGCCCCGCCAGCACTTGGACCGCGATCAACGGCCCCAACCTGACGCCCGGCCAGCGCGAAGACCTCGTCTCCAACACCAAGATGCAGCAAGAACAGCTCTCCATCATGACCAAGAGTTTCCCAACTCCCCGCCTGCAGATGGACGACGGCAATCAGGACACCGCCGACCTCCACGCTCGCGAAGACCTGCTGCTCAACTTCTACAGCTATGTCGACAAGGGAGCCGGCACCGTCCGCATCCCCATCGACCGCGCCATGATTCTCATCGCACAACGCGGACTGCCCGTAGTCTCCGGAGCAACGGGAGCGCACGAGCCGTTAGGCGAGCAGGGAGCCGCTGCACAAACTCCCACCACCGGCTCGCCACTGGCAGGAGTTGAGCCAGTCGTCGTCACCGCACCACTCACCGACGGCTTTGCCCGCACCGCGTGGGAGCAAGAAGTAGACACCGAACGGCATCAGCGTCTGGAAAGCCGCGAAGCCATGCAAAATCAGGCAGCCAGCGACACTACGAAGTAACGGATCAGGAAACGAGAGCAGATAGATGCAGCAGCGGTTACAAATTCGGCCACGCAACATCGCAGGACGCTTCCGCTTCCTATGCGCCCTCGCACTTGCTTGCGCCTTGCCGCTGGCCGCACAAGTCGCCGCTCCCGGTGACAAGACAACCGAAGGCACCTCCAACGTCCTGCCCACGGTGCTCAACAAAGTCGGCGTCGCACAAAACATCAACCGCCAGCTGCCGTTGAACGCCACCTTCACCGACGAAACCGGCAAGACCGTCACCCTCGGCGACTATTTCCCCGACGCGACCAATCCTAAGGACGCCACAAAGAAGCCCGCCGTCCTCGCCCTCGTCTACTACACCTGCCCCATGCTCTGCTCGGAAGAACTTGAAGGCCTGACCAGCTCGCTCGAAATGGTTCGCTACAAGCCCGGCAAGGACTTCAACGTCATCGTCGTCTCGATTGACCCGTCCGACACCACCGCCGAGGCCGCGCAAAAGAAGCGCCAATACCTCAAGCGCTACGGCTACCCTGACACCGCGAGCGGCTGGCACTTCCTCACCGGCACCCAGCCCAACATCGACGCACTGGTTGACACCGTCGGCTTCCACTACGTCAAAGTCCCCGGCCCCGACGGCAAGCTCACCCAATTCGCCCACACCAGCGCGATTGAAGTCGTCACTAGCCAAGGCCGCCTCGCGCAATATTTCTACGGCGTCGAATATTCCCCCAAGGACCTGCTCTTCGCCCTGAGCGAAGCATCCGGCGGCAAAGTCGGCTCCCCAGTCGAGGCCGTTGTCCTCTACTGCTTCCACTATGACCCGCACACCGGCCACTACTCGCTCGTCATCGCACGCCTGGTCCAGCTGGCCTGCCTGTTAACAGTTTTTCTCCTCGGCGGTTTCATGATCGTCATGTTCCGCCAGGACGCCAAGCAAGCGCGCGAAGTGCGCGAACTGGAAAAAATGAGTTCGGTTGGATTGCGAAACGGATCTCGCCCGGAAAGCGAGTCGGATAAGGAACGATGAATTACATCAGCAAAGTATTGTGGGAATTCCTCGTCAACTGGATGAGCCATTCACAGCTTTTCCCGGATGAGGCGTCCACCATCGCGCCGCAGATGGACCTGCTCTATCTCTTCCTGATAGGCATCTCCCTCGTTGGCCTCGTCCTCGTTGGCCTGCTCGTCGGCTGGTTCTCCATCCGCTATCGCAAGGATCGCAATCCCGTTGCCACGCAGATTGAAGGCTCCGTCATCCTCGAAGCCACCTGGACACTCATCCCCCTCGGCCTCTTCATGATCTGCTTCGTCTGGGGCGCGCTGCTCTACTTCCGCGTCTACAACCCGCCCGTCAACTCGATGAACATCTACGTCGTCGGCAAGCAGTGGATGTGGAAGGCCGAGCATCCCAGCGGCCAGCACGAAATCAATTCGCTCCACGTCCCCACCGGCCGCCCCGTCCAGCTCACCATCATCTCGCAGGACGTCTTCCACTCCTTCTCCATCCCCGCCTTCCGCGTCAAGCGGGAAGCCATCCCCGGCCGCTACCAGACCGTCTGGTTCAACGCCACCAAGCCGGGAACCTACCATCTCTTCTGCACCCAATATTGCGGCACACTCCACTCGCAGATGATCGGCGAAGTCGTCGTCATGACTCCCGCAGAGTACGACAAGTGGGCCGGCGGCAGCACCAGCGGCATGAGCCTCGCGCAAAATGGCGAGCGCCTCTTCACCACCCTCGGCTGCGCCAACTGTCACTCCGGCGACGCAGCCGCACGCGGCCCAAGCCTCGCCGGCGTCTTTGGATCGCGCCTCGTCATGTCCAGCGGCAGTACCGCGCAAGTCGACGAAGCCTTTTTGCGTGAGAGCATACTCGATCCCTCCAGCCACGGCGTGGCCGGGTATTCTCAAATCATGCCCACCTATCGCGGACAGGTCAGTGAAGACGGCATCATCTCGCTTGTCGAATACATCAAAAGTCTCAAGACCGACTATCGCGTCCACCAGACGCTGACCAGCAACGAAACCACGCCCACCGGAGCAGCAGCAGCCGGCGCGGCGCCAGCAGCAGGGACGGTGAAGCCATGAGTACCGGTGCATTGCATCTTCCAGACCAGGCCACGGCCAGGATTCCCAAGGTCAATTACCTGAATAAGGAACTTGGCATCAAGAGCTGGCTCTTGACCGGCGATCACAAGCGGATCGCCATGCTCTACCTCGTCTCCATCACGTTTTTCTTCTTCATCGGCGGCGCCTTCGCGTCCCTCATCCGCCTCGAGCTGCTCACCCCGCAGCCCGACCTCATGGCTTCTGACACGTACAACAAAATGTTCACGATGCACGGCGTGATCATGATCTTCCTCTTCCTCGTGCCCAGCGTTCCCGCCACCATCGGCAACTTCTTAATCCCCATCATGGTCGGCGCCAAAGATCTCGCCTTCCCGAAAGTTAATCTCCTCAGCTGGTACCTCTACGTCTTCGCCGGCATCTTCATCCTCGCCAGCATGATCCTCGGCGGCGTCGACACCGGCTGGACCTTCACCACGCCGCTCTCCACTCACTACCTGAATACCCACGTCATCACCACGGGACTCGGCATCTTCATCGCCGGATTTAGCTCCATCTTCACCGGACTGAATTTCATCGTCACCATCCATCGCATGCGCGCCCCCGGCATGACGTGGTTCCGCCTCCCGCTCTTCTGCTGGTCCAACTACGCCGCCTCCATCCTCATGGTCCTCGGCACGCCGGTCCTCGCCATCACGCTGGTTCTCGTCATCCTCGAGCGCACCATCGGCATCGGCGTCTTCGATCCCGCCAAGGGCGGCGATCCGCTCCTCTTCCAGCATCTCTTCTGGTTCTACTCGCACCCCGCCGTCTACATCATGATTCTCCCCGGCATGGGCGTCATCAGCGAAGTCATCAGCACTTTCAGCCGCAAGCGCGTCTTCGGCTACACCGCCGTCGCCTTCTCCTCGGTTGCCATCGCGGTCTTCGGATTCTTCGTCTGGGCCCACCACATGTTCATCATGGGCATCTCGAATTACTCCGCCCTCGTCTTCAGCCTGCTCACCATGCTCGTCGCCGTGCCCTCGGCCATCAAGATTTTCAACTGGGCCTTCACCCTCTACAAAGGCTCCATCACCTTTGAAACGCCGATGCTCTACGCCTTCGGCTTCATGGGCCTGTTCACCATCGGCGGCCTCACCGGCGTCTTCCTCGGCTCCATGGGCATGGACATCCATCTCACCGAGACCTACTTCATCGTCGCCCACTTCCACTTCGTCATGGTCGGCGGCATGTTGATGGCCTTCCTCTCCGGCATCCACTTCTGGTGGCCCAAGATGACCGGCCGCATGTACCCCGAAGGCATCTCGAAACTCGCCGCCCTCACCACCTTCATCGGATTCATCCTCACCTTCTTCCCGCAGTTCGTCGTCGGCTACAACGGCATGCCGCGCCGCTACCACGCCTATCCGCCGGAATTTCAGGTCCTGAACGTCCTCTCCACCGCAGGCGCCTCCGTCCTCGGCGTCGGCTACTTGCTGCCCATGCTCTACCTCGCGTGGTCGCTCAAGTACGGCAAGATCGCCGGACCAAATCCGTGGGAAGCCACCGGCCTCGAGTGGCAGATTCAGTCGCCGCCGCTCACCGAAAACTTTGTCGTCACCCCGATCGTCGACCACGAAGCCTACGATTACGAATACATGGAAGCCCACAAGGAGCAACTCGTTGGATAGCCACGCAGCAGTCGCCCACTCCGAGGCGCCCGGTCACGAACATCCCGCATTCCTGCGCCACCACTTTGAAACCGTGGCGCAGCAGCGTGAGTCCGCCAGCTTTGGCATGTGGCTCTTCCTGCTTACGGAAATCATGTTCTTCGGCGGCCTCTTCATGGCCTACCTCATCTTCCGCAACTGGTTCAACCCCGCCTTCGTCGCCGGCAGCCATCAGCTCAGCGTTCCCCTCGGCACCCTCAACACCGCCATCCTCATCACTTCCGGATTCTTCATGGCCCTCGCCGTCCACGCCGCGGAAGTAGGTCGCAGGAGCGCGCTCGTCTGGTACCTCATCCTCACCAGCATCTTCGGCATCGCTTTCCTCGGCGTCAAATACATCGAGTACAGCGAGAAGTGGCACGACAGCCACGTCCCCGGCATCAAGTTTTCCATCGCCGACTTCGTCCATCCGCAGCCGGACAAGGCCGGCAAAATGCGCGACAAGCCGCTCCCTGTCGACATGGCCGAGAAAACTGAAATCTACTTCTTCCTCTACTTCGCCATGACCGGCATGCACGCCGTCCACATGATCATCGGTCTCGGCCTGCTCGCCTGGCTCATCCTCCGCGCCCATCGCGGAGAGTTCACCAGCGGAGCTCCCAATTACGTCGCACCCATAGAAAATTTCGGCCTCTACTGGCACTTCGTCGACATCGTCTGGATCTTCTTATTCCCGCTGCTCTACCTGATCAACCTCCACCCCATCAGTTGACGCCACATCCGCACCGGTATTCGCAATAAGTTTTGAACGAAAAGTATTTCGCAGTCCTAAGGTTTTTGGAGCCCGGTTTTTGGAGCCCGGTTTTTGGAGAAAGACATGGCAGCAGAACATCATCCCGACCTCATCGCCGACCCAGCGCACGAAGACCATCACGTCGTCGGCCCAGGTCAGTACGCGATCATCTACATCACGCTGCTCATCCTCACCGCAGTCACCGCCGGCGCCGCGTTTCTGGAACTCGGCATCTTCAACCCCATCGTCGCCGTCGCCATCGCCTGCATCAAGGGCAGCATCGTCGTCCTCTTCTTCATGCACTTGAAGTACAGCTCGCGCCTGGTCCAGTTCACCTGCGGCGCCGGCTTCTTTACCTTCTTAGTCCTCGTTACCATGTGTCTTAGCGACTACATGAGCCGCGCCTGGGGCCAGTGGTAAAAAGTTCTTCTGAGATTTGAAAAGGCGGCTTCGGCCGCCTTTCTTCTTTGCTGAATAAATGCCGCCGCTTTCATCCCATGAATCCCCTCGCGGAACAGCGCCGATCCGTTTCCTTAATATGAAGAAGCCATGCTCCCCTCCGAATCTCCAGCGCATCACGAAAGGGAAGCAGCCAAGCTCCCGCGCGAGCTGTCATCACTCCTCGACGCCCGCACAAGAGTCCGCAAAGGCGCCCCGCCAGCAAAAGACGGAAAGTGCGTCGTCTACTGGATGCAGCGCGCCCAGCGAGCCCTCGACAACCCCGCCCTCGACCTGGCCGTCACGATCGCGAACGCACTCAGCCTTCCAGTAGTCACCTTCTTCTCCGCGATCGACAACTTCCCCCACGCCAACCTCCGCCACTACCACTTCCTGCAGCAGGGAATGGTCGACGTCGAGCAAGACCTCGCCGAGCGCAACGTCGGCTTCATCATGCGTCGCCCACCCACGCACGAAATCGCCCCATTCCTCGAAGAAGTCGGCGCGGCAGCAGTAGTAGGCGACGAAAACCCGCTACGCTTCATGCGCGCAAAACGCGACAAGCTCGCGCATTCAACAAAAATCCCCTACCTCACCGTAGACGCCGACATAGTCGTCCCATCGCGCCTGCTCGAAAAAGCCCAATACGCCGCCTACACCGCCCGCCCCAAACTAGAAAAGCTACGCGGCGCATGGCTCCAACCCTGCA
>Ga0302324_100026176_pt1 | contig 11161 bp, 8 predicted proteins | sample Palsa_T0_1_FD_201949 | JGI IMG/M metagenome (GOLD analysis project Ga0302324, IMG submission 201949) | Peat permafrost microbial communities from Stordalen Mire near Abisko, Sweden - Palsa_T0_1 | ecosystem: Environmental > Terrestrial > Soil > Palsa > Peat permafrost | place: Sweden: Abisko... | reverse complement strand
CCATCACCCAACACCCAAAAGTGCAAAACTCTAGACTAGCGGGCGACGAATGCTGTGCGGCTGTGCCGGCCTCCTCGGCTCCCCGTCGTCATGCAAACAGGCTCCTTGATATCTGGCAGTTCGACTCGGCGCAACAGACGAGTGTATCGAAGGCCGATATCGTAACGAGATCGGCAGATAATCCACTAGGGAGCTACCCGGGTCGTCAGAGCCGCGCTAGACGCTCCCAGCGCAAAATCCTCCTACCGGATACGCCAGACTGGAGTTGCCATTCAACGTCGTTCACTGGCTCTTACTCCCAGCGCTCGTCCGCTCGGCCTGGGTTCAGAAAGCTGGAGCAGTCAAGCAAGGAGAAGGATTGTGTACATGACAGTAGACACTACTATGTCCTCCAGAGAACAGTAGTCTGCGACCAGTAACAGTGAAATGAGAATAAACCTTGTCGTTTGTGCCCCTAAAGTCCTTAGTTATTGGCTGCTATCGGCAGTACGAAAGGCCAGTCGAATGCATCGGTGGGCTGGGTGAACAGAACTGGGCTTCGATCGCACCTTAGCACGGCGGGCCATTTAGAAGATCGCTCGACCGCACAGGCTTGGTTGACCTCATTGAATCTCTTGGCGGTTCGAGGAACTAAACCATTTGCTCGGGCCGATCGAAGAGGGTTGGCAATCCTCGATTGCCCGGGCTTGAGCCTGCGGGTGCGTCGCTCGTGAGTGCAGCAATCGCAGGGCCTTGGGGACGGAGAAATCCTGGCAATTCCTTAATGAACACGCTTGGCCGCCGGCGGCAAACGCTATGGATTAATTTCCTTCTCGCTTGGGGTCTTTTCGGGACGACCGGGAGTTGGGCTCAAAACCCGTCTGCAACCAATCTCACCGATATAAGCCTGGAAGATCTGATGAACATTCAAGTAACGTCTGTTTCCAAGAAGGAGCAGAAACTGTCTCAAACCGGCGCGGCGGCCTATGTGATCACCCAGGAAGACATTCGCCGGTCGGGCGCCACAAACATCCCCGATCTGCTTCGGCAAGCGCCTGGCGTAGAAGTTGCACAAATCGACGCCAACACCTATGCGATCAGTATCCGCGGCTTCAACGACCGGTTGGCGGACAAAGTCCTGGTGATGATCGATGGACGCACCGTCTACACGCCGACCACCTCGGGCGTTTATTGGGACCAGCAGGATGTACCGCTCGAAGATATCGACCGCATCGAGGTGATCCGTGGCCCTGGCGGTACAGTTTGGGGTGCGAATGCGGTAAATGGCGTAATCAACATTATCACCAAGAGCGCCGGCGATACCAAGGGCGGCTTAGTGCGAACGGATGGAGGCTCTCAGGGTGCGGCGGGCGGGTTGGCGCAATACGGCGGCGAAATCGGACACAGCGGAGCTTACCGCGCCTTTGAAAACTATTCCAACACGGGGAATCTGACATTGCCGGATGGCCAGAGCGCGGCGGACGGCTGGCACATGTTCCATAGCGGATTCCGGTCCGATTGGACGCTGTCGCCGCACGACACCATGACGGTGCAGGGCGATTTCGTGCAAACCAGCGAGGGGCAGACTATATCCGTGGTATTCGCCAACGCGCTTCCTCTGATGCGCACTTTCAACGACGCGGTCGCCACCGGCGCAGGCAACTTCCTGGGGCGGTGGAACCACACTCTATCGAACGGTTCCACTATGTCGCTGCAGGTCTACTTCGACAGGTATGACCGCCACGACGAGGGAGTTCATGAGGGCTTGGATACCCTCGACATCGATTTCCAACATCATTGGCGAATCGGGCCGCGAAACGACATTGTGTGGGGACTCGGCTACCGCTTCACCAGCGACAGTCACACCGCGGGATATGGGAAGACTTACATGCCGCTCAGCGAAGCGAACAATCTCTTCAGTGTCTTCGCTCAAGACCAGATCCGGCTCGCAGAATCTCTGTCGCTTACCGTCGGTTCGAAACTGGAACACCAACCCTACACCGGGTTTCAATTTGAACCCAGTGCGCAGTTGGTTTGGACGCCAACGGATCGCCAAACCGTATGGATATCCGCCTCCCAAGCCGTCAAGGAAGTAAGCCGGGAGCAGGAGGCGCTCCAAATCGAACCGTACACATTCGCATTGCCCGGGGGCGGCTTCGGAGTAGCCCAATACAACGGCAACACAAAGGCAGTGGCCGAACGGTTCCGCGACTTTGAAATCGGTTACCGCACTCAGCCGGTTAAGCAATTCTCGGTGGATGTGACAGCCTTTGGCGGTCTCTATCACAACCTTGAGACCCTCGATCCAGGCGCACCCTACTTCACTACAGATCAGGGACCTCCGCACGTGGTATTGCCATTTTTCTTCGGTAACACCGCCGACGCCCGCACTTACGGCGCTGAAGTTTTCGCAAACTGGAACGTGACTTCCCGATGGCGAATCAGCGCCGGATACAGCGCCATTCACCTGAACGTGATTCTCGATCCCGGAAGCCAGGACACAAATCAAACTGAACGGGCGGATAACACTCCGGAAAATCAGGTGCAAGTTCGCTCCCAGTTGAACCTGACGCGCACCCTGGAGTGGGATAGCGCCGCATACTACGTGGGCCATTTGCGGGATGGCGGGAACGGGCCAGTGCCGGCTTATACGCGGGTGGATACACGACTTGGGTGGCGGATGGGAAGGCACATAGAGCTCAGCCTCGCCGGCCAGAATCTACTGGCGCCGCGCCATGCCGAGTTTCACGACGCCTATGAAGTGAATGACACGCTGGTGCAGCGGAGCGTTTTGGGAAAGATCACGCTACGATTTTGATCTCCGATCTGCGATGCGAATGAGAAGCCACGAGCCTGCCTCTGGATAATCGAGCGTACTTGGTGCTGCTTGCCGCAATGCTGCTCCCCGGCCACTAGCCGCAGCAACACGCGGGAAGCGACGCTTCCCTTCGACGCCGCATCGAGCATGCCCTTCTGAAGCGCTAGTTCTCCGACCGCCTGAAACGGTATGTCTTACACATTTTGTACTCAAGATGTGTGGGCTTATGATAGGTCATGCGGGCTTATCGTCGCCTCTTTCGTCCGCTTGCCTAAGCGGCACTGTGACAAGCTAGACTGCATTCTCAGTGGCGGAATTCAGCCGGTTCGGATCGTTGTCCGTGCTCTGGCTCTCAATTGCACCAGGGACAGCCAGCTGCGGGGATAGCTACCAATCTTCGGCTAAATCCCAAGACCGTCCGTGAGATTGGTCGTCGCTATCAGGACGCGGTAGGCGACATGTAATCAGCAAGTTGCAGATTCCAAATGGCCCCTATAAGTTCGACCCCACCTACACGTACGACCCAAATACCTTGCAGCTCGCCATGATGACCGATGCCGATGGCAACACTACCAGCTATACCTACGATTCCATGGGAATATGCTCATGATGACCGACGCATTGGCATACGTAACCACGTATACCTATGATTCCGTGTTCAACATGATGACCAGCACGACGCGACGGGGACGCGTCACTACCTACACCATCGATCCGGCCATGGCAACCGTATTCAGGAGATCGACCCACTGGGGCAGACGAACAAATGGACTTATGACGCGCGCACGGCAAGTAATTTATTGCGCTTTCAAGGAAAGCTTGTTCACAGCCTTACGCTTCAGCTTCTCGTCCGGATCGAGATACTGCCGCGTGGTCTCGATGTCGCTGTGCCCCATCAGCTTTTGCACGGTCACGATATCGCATCCGCTTTCGAGGAGGCGGGTCGCGTAAGTATGCCGAAACTTATGAAGCGTGGCATTCGCGACCTTCGCCGCCTCGGCGATCTCTTTCAAGCGGCGCAGCAGATGAGTCTGCCGATTGCCGGTGCTTGTTGGGAAAACCCACGTCGTAGTTCGCGGGAGCTTTCCCACTAGCGCCGCCAACTCGCTGGGGATCGGCAGGACCCTTTCCTCATAGTCCTTCGGCGAGAACCCCGGCTTGCCCTCGCCGCTCACGCGAACAGTGGCGTCGTCGGCATTCGCCAGGTCAACATCCGCCCATGTGAGAAAACAGAGTTCTTCGTCCCTCAGCCCGGTAAGGAGCAGCGTCGCGAACGCTGCCTTCTCGGCGGCATCGCACTGCGCGAAGATCCGGTCGATCTCCTCCTGCCGGTACGTGGGCGGCCTGCGCTTCGCCTTGGCGCGCGGGTCCTTTAAGTGCTTGAACTTCGCGCACGGGTTGTCAACCCGGAGATTCCGCTCCCGGATTAGGAAATAGAAGAAGGTCCGGAGCACGGCAATCTCATAGTTGATGGTTCGGGGGGTGATGCGGCGGTTCTTGTGCTGCGCGCTCGACTCCGTGCTGCGTGCGGCCTTGTAGTCGTCGATGTCCGGGCGCGCGATCGCCTCCACAAAAGTCTTCCTGCCCAGAATCCGGTTCACGTGGTCCAGTACCGCGGCATACCGCCGGACGGTTCGCGGCTTATCCGGCGAGTGCACACGGACGTGCTGCAAGAACATTTCGGTGGCGTCCGTGAGCAGCGTCAAGGGCGCTTCCGCCGGCTTCGGCGCTGCGCCCTTTCCACCGAAGATCGCCTCCCCCACCAGCTCGTTCCGTTTCCGCCGCTGCGCTTCCGCTGCCTCGCTCGGCGTCTGCCCCGCGACTTGCCTGCGGCGCTTCACGCCTTCCCACCATTCCACGAAATAGCAGCCTGGCCGGTCATCCCACGCGTACCGATTGCCAGCCCGCTTCAGCGCAATGAACCGCCAGACGCCGCTGCTCTCCCGGATCTTCTTGATGATGCGAACCCGTTTCGCTTTCGCCACTTGACGCTCCTTGGTGTCGGTATTTCGGAAAACACCGACACCATGAGCCTATCACTTCTTTGAAGCTGTTAAATCAAAGAATGTTAGAAAATTATGGCGGAGAGACAGGGATTCGGATGATGGAGTGCCTAACACCCTCCACAACTTCCAGAAAACAGATTGCCACATCAACCAAGATTGCTCTGGTTGCCACCGCCCATCGCCCTGAATCGCCCTGAAGATCCTCGCAATTCTGATGTGCTTCGTTACCGTTCCGGCACGACACGGATTTCGGCGCAGCGCTGAAACTACGCGAGAGTCCGCCGCCGCCCGTTGTCGGCGTCGAAGCCCAATAGCGCCTTGGGTATTCAAACGGTGATCAGCGTTAACCATACCGAAGGGTCCAAGAAACTCATGCGGCTCGCCGATGGTAATATCCTGGCCACGGACAGGCCGCCAACGGTTGAACAGGAAGGAATTTCACGAAGCAAGGCCTGGGGGCAAAGATTCTCGGAATCACTCAGTCCACATTTTCCAGCAGTGCACCGACGACTTCCAGCTTGGGAAAATGACCGCAGATTGAAAATGAAGGACAGTGGCGTCTACAGCGGTAAATCCAGTCGCAATGAAATCAGCAACTTCCGAAATTCCCCATCAAAACTGCCTTTAAACTTAATGGAATGGAAATGGAGTGGAGACCATCGAACGAATTCCGATGAGCCCGGCTAGCAGCGAGCTGCTTCTCTGACTCGCCTTTAAACGGATCAGGCCGGCGTTCGAAGGCTCTGGTGTAACGTGGACCTTGAGGTGCCTTTGACCCCCAATAAGGCGGCTCCGAAGGGCCTACCTTAATTTTTGGCGCAGCTTGGCCGCCGGTAGTGGAAGTAGGCCGATCCATCAGTGGTGCTGTTAAACCCGTCTAAAAGCGTGGTCCCAAGTTGCGTGCGCCAAACAGTGGTTACAGCCTGAGACAGCATCCCGGCTGATTCCCTTCAGAAGAGTACCTTTTGATTTGCGCGGCTTGGCCTATACCTGAGTCGACAGGATAAACCGGTATGTCCAAGCCAAAGAAGCATCCAAAAAAGCCCGGCGAGGACAACGTCGCGACGGGCCAAGGCAAACGGGGCCAGAAAGGGAAAGGGATATGCCTGGAAGATCGACCCATACTGGAAGCCACACGGCAGGAATTGATATCGGTGCGAGGGAAATCTTTGTATTCTCAGACTTCACCGAAGATTTGGCAGAAAATGGCTCAATAGTTGGTAAGTTGTGGGGTCACCACGGTGGCGATGGAATCCACTTGGGTGTACTGGATTCCGCCCTACGATGTGCTCGAACAACACGGTGTGAAGCCTTGTTTGGTGGACGCCCGTGGCATGAAAGACGTGCCCGGGCGCCGCACCGACTGGCACGAATGCCAATGGCTGCAGTTTCTGCATTCGGTAGGATTGCTCCGGGCGGCATTTCGACCGGACGGGGATGTATGCGCAGTGCGGTCGTTGATGCGGCATCGCAGCGATCTGGTGCAGATGGCCTGTCAACATATATCCAGCATATGCATATCCAGCATATGCACAAGGCCCTGACGCAGATGAATCTGCAGATCCACCACGCGATCAGTGACATGGGAGGGTTGACCGGCCTAGCCATCGTGGACGCCATTGTGAAGGGGCAACGCGACCCACTGGAGTTGGCGAAGCTGCGAGACGTGCATATCCGAGCCAGTGAACCTAAAAACAGCAGTTAGCCGGTGGCGTTGGCCAGTCGGCCAGTGCTTCCCAAGACCCTCCCACCCAGAAAATGCTGAAAGGCGGCGCTGAGAATCAACCGCCACCGTTCAGGTTGAGCTAACTGCTCCGCAGTCGCCTTGATTCGCTTGAGGAACCTGCTCACCTTGGTCAGCGCTTCGGCTATCACCTGCGCCTTGGAGTGCGTGCTGGTGACCTCCACCGTGGTTTGATTGGCATGCCGGGTCCGCCGAGCGATGCCATGCAGCGCCAGCGGTCGCGAGGTAATCGCCTCAGCGTGCTTCTCCGGGATTCCCAGCCGCATGAAAATCGTCCACCAGTTGTAGATGAGCGCTGTGATGCGCGCCATCACCTGGCATCGCTTCCGGTCGTGCGTGGTGAAGCCGGCCCATCCCCACTGGTTCTTCAACTCGTCGAAGTTGTTTTCCGAGTCTCCGCGATCCCGGTAATGCTGCGCGATCGCCAGCACCTCGTCCTGCATCGATGTCACCAGCACGGCATACTCATAGAGCACGCCCTGATGCGTCGCTTCGGGCAGATCTAAAGTCAACTGTTTGGCGGCCTTCTTTTTGGAGTTCTTCTCATCGGCAACTCCTTCGCGCAACGGTCGCCGCAACACCACCACGCGCCGCTTCTGCGTCCAACCGCTCAACTGCAGTTCCGTGGCCAGACCTTGCCACTTTTGCCCCGCATTCACCCACTGGTCGTTGCCGAATAGCTTGGCAATCAACTTCCTCACATTCGGGCTCTGCTTCAGCTTGAACAGATACCCAGCTCACGCTCCTCGGCTCCTTTCATCGCCCGCTCGTTTCCCCACTGGCAGTCGCCGCGCAGAAAACCCGGATGGCTGGACTTCGGCGTTCCGTCCAAGAACGACCACAACTCCGGCTGCGCAAATGACGCGGCCGTCTGATTCCCCGCCCGCACTTCCACGTCCACCACCATCCGTAAGTTCGCGATGAAATAGCTGTGGTAGGCGTGCGAAGGTCGCCCGGGCTTTTGCGGATTGTATCCCACCTTCGCATCTTCCTGGTGTCCGTACAAGGGCTTCACCGTCGTGTCCACGTCCAGCGCTCACGGCTCTTCCAGGAGCGGCTCGTAACTAGCTCTCAGGTGCTGTTTCAGCCACGATGCGCTTTCCTCTTCCTGCAGCGCCGACAAGGCGCGGCGCACCGAATCCTCGCTGGCAACCTTCGTCATTCCCAACAGCTCGGGATTCACTCCATCGCCTCGTAGCGCACTGATATGCGCATAGCGCCAATGTCCCGCCAGCACCGATAACAAAATCGTCCCCAGCACATCCTGCTTCCGCGGCGCGTTCGGACTGGTATAGCGCAGCGGGCAATCCTTCACCCAGTTTTCGAATAACCCACTGGTCTTCAAAAATTCGATGAAAAATGGCATCTGCCCCAGACTGCTCACCTCGGCGTCTGGAGCCCACCTGAACTGGATCTTGCCCGCGAACGTATCCAGGCTGATGGCGGTCTCCCAGGGCTCATTCCCGGCTTTTTGCGGCTCACCCTCCGGGTGAACCTTCATCAAGGCTGTTTCGTCGCTCATCTTGAACAGTATCAGCTACTTCTCTGCTCGAACGAAAGATTGGCCGCCGCTTCTAGGGTGAAGAGAACGATTCGCAAGTCGCTGGTGGGCACTTGGCGGCCGGAGCACCTTTTCACGCTGAAGCAATCGCCCCAGATGTACCAACATTACCAGGAGCAGATTGCGGCTTGCGATGAACAGATCGAGAAGTTGTTGGTAGCGTTCCAAACCCGGGTGGACCCCAAAGAGAAGCCAATGCCGCCGGACCGGAAGAAGGAAAAGCGAGGACGCAAGAAGAAGAACGCCAATCCGAAAACCGGTTTCGATCTGCGAACGGAGTCCTACAAACTGTTTGGAGTGGACCTGACACAGATTCCCGGGTTGTTGACGATGATGTTCACCTTGTTCAGTGAAGTGGGGCGCGATGTCGAGGTGGAAGACCGCCGAGCGCTTCGTGTCCTGGTTGGCATTGTATCCGGATAACGACATCAGTGGAGGGCGAGCGCTGTGGCGGGGTAGCCGCAGGGTGCACAACCGGGCTGGAAGAAGCTTATTCCGCATGGCGGCATATCCCCTCCATCACGACAAAAGCCCATTAGGCGACTACCTTCGGCGGGTGAAGAGCAAACTGGGACCCGCGGGGGCCACCACAGCGACCGCGCACAAAGATCGCGATCATCTTCTACACAATGGTGAAGAAGCAAGTCGAGTACGGCGACACGCTTTGGGCACAGCGCGACGCCCAATGCGAGAAACGATTCGAAGCGAAACTCAAACGGCAGGCCCAACAACTCGGCTACAGACTGGTACTGATCGAAGAAAAACCTGCCGCGTAACCGGCTGAATCGAAAGGTTCGGGGGGAGTTCCTCAGGCTCAGAAGAAGACATCTTAAAAGAAGTTGGCACTCGAAGAAAAATATTATAGACTTACTGGGCAGTCGGAAATCCGACACGAAAGCTCCTCGGTAACCCCTTCTCAGACCGAGGGGCTATGGCTTTCGAGGCAAGCTGAGTTTGTGCCAGAGGCTCCCTCTTCGACGACGCAGGACACGGGTCGACAGACCCCGGAGTCGCCGTTTTCTGCGCCGCAGATCAATCTGCCCAAAGGGGGCGGAGCGGTTCGCGGAATTGGGGAGAAATTCACCGCGAATGCGGCCACCGGCACTGGATCGCTGACGGTCCCCATCGCTCTGAGCTCCGGGCGTTCGGGGTTCGGGCCGGAGCTTTCGTTGTCCTACGACTCCGGCTCCGGCAACGCCGCTTTCGGGATTGGATGGAGCTTATCTTCGCCTTCGATCACGCGCAAAACCGACAAAGGGTTACCGCATTATAGCGATCTCTACGAAACCGATGTCTTCATTCTCTCCGGCCAGGAGGATTTGGCGCCGGTGCTGCGCGAGGACGGGCACGGGCTAGCGTTCGACGAGTTCGACGCGGAAGGATATCGCGTCAAACGATATCGCCCGCGCATTGAAGGCTTGTTTGCGCGGATCGAGCGCTGGACGCGAGTTGAAGATGGCGATCAGCACTGGCGGTCAATTTCGAAAGATAACATCCTGACGGTGTATGGACGAACACCGGATTCGAGGATCTTCGATCCGGAGGATCATGCCCGCGTCTTCAGTTGGCTGATTTCGGAGAGCTATGACGACAAGGGCAATGCAATTGTCTACGAATATGTTCCGGAAAATGACGCCGGCGTCGACCTGAAGAAAGCTTGCGAGCAGAACCGGGTACGCACCGCCAATCGTTATCTGAAGCGCATTTTTTACGGAAATCGGCGGCCGCTGATGTTGGACGAAAAGGTTCCCGGTCTTCGCGCCTCGCATCTGGACGCGCGCCCGCTGGAGGCGGCCGGCTGGATGTTCGAGGTGGTGTTCGATTACGGCGATGAGGACTATCGCGTGGAGGGGGACGCGGCCGACGGCAGCGCGTGGGCTTGCTTCACTCGCGGGCTGCGGCCATGGCCGGTCCGCAAGGATCCTTTTTCAAATTACCGCTCGCGGTTCGAGGTGCGGACGTACCGGCTCTGTCACCGAGTGCTGATGGTCCATCATTTTCCCGAGGAAACCGGCGCCGATTATCTGGTTAAATCGACGGACTTTGAGTACCGGCAAAAAGAAATCGGCTCGTTCATTACGCGGGTAACGGAGTGCGGTTACGTCCGTCATGGGGACGGACGGTATCTGAAACGGTCGATGCCATCGGTAAATCTGGATTATACGTCGAGCCCGCTGGAGGACGAACGGTATCGCCATTATCGAGTGAAAGAGGTCGATCCGCAGAGCGTGGAGAATCTTCCCGCGGGGATCGACGGGCAGAGTTATAAATGGGTCGACCTGGATGGCGAAGGCATTTCCGGAGTGCTCACCGAGGAGGGCGACTCCTGGTATTACAAGCCGAATGCAGGAGGCGGAAGGTTCGGCGCCAGCGAGCTGGTGGCGAGAAAGCCGTCGCTGGCGGCGTTGAGTCGAGGCAGGCAGCAGCTTCTCGATCTGGCGGGTGACGGAAGTCTGGACTTGGTGCAGTTCAATGCGCCTACCCCCGGCTTTTTCGATCGAACCGACGAGAAAGGCGGGGCGGAGAAGGGCGTCAATAAAGGCTGGCAGATTTTTCGCACGTTCCATTCGCTTCCGGTGCTCGATTGGCAGGATCCGAATCTCCGTTTCGTCGATGTGACTGGGGATGGCATCGCCGATATCCTGATCACCAGCGACGATGCGATCACGTGGCATGCGTCGCTTTTGGACCTGGGCTTCGGGCGCGCGATGCGCGTTCCGGCGCCTTCGGACGAGCGGAAGGGGCCCTACGCAATCTTCGCCGATGGCGTCCAGTCCGTTTATCTGGCGGATATGTCGGGCGACGGGCTGTCGGACATTGTACGCATCCGCAACGGCGAAGTGTGCTACTGGCCCAACCTCGGCTACGGGAAATTTGGTCCCAAAGTGACCATGGACCATGCACCCTGGTTCGAGGATGACGGACTGTTCGATCAGTCGCGCGTCAAACTGTCCGATACGGATGGGTCAGGCGCTACCGATATCGTTTACTTAGCCAGCGCCGGCATTCGAATTTATTTGAACCAGTTGGGCAACGGATGGTCCGACGCGCGC
>Ga0302324_100026175_pt1 | contig 11161 bp, 7 predicted proteins | sample Palsa_T0_1_FD_201949 | JGI IMG/M metagenome (GOLD analysis project Ga0302324, IMG submission 201949) | Peat permafrost microbial communities from Stordalen Mire near Abisko, Sweden - Palsa_T0_1 | ecosystem: Environmental > Terrestrial > Soil > Palsa > Peat permafrost | place: Sweden: Abisko... | reverse complement strand
GAAGCTCGGAGACGCCCTCCTCGCCCGCAGGAGTCTGAAGGTCGGCACTGTTTTTTACGGAACCGAATACGGACACCGTGGGGCTGATGGGATCGGTCTTGACGATGAGACGAATGCCATTGGGCAGGGTGGTATCCGACACTTGCAGTGAATCGGCCGGAACCTTGAGTTGCGCCAATCCGGCCGTGGCCCAAGCGGGAAGCACTACCGGACTGCTCGGCGCCGACGTTACCTCCTCGGCGCCGCCGAATCCCTTGCTGGCCACCGGCTGACCGGTGGGCACGGGTTTCAATATGGCTGTAATCGAATTCTGATCCGCAAGATACCGCCTGGCGACTCGATCGACATCCGCGACCGTCACCCGCTCGATCGCCTGAATATCTTCATCCGGGGAATTACGTCCTTCAGCCGCCAGGGCATTCGACCACGAGTTGGCGAGATCCGGGATGGAGGTACGATCGAATTGTGCGCTCGCGACCTCGCTACGCTTTGCCGCGGTCACCAAATCCTCCGAGACACCGTTCTGTGCATAGCGGGCAAGGATGCCGCGCATCTCCGCTATTGCTGCGGCAGCATCGTCGCCGGCCGGCAACGCCACCAGGCCAAAGCCGACGCTCGCCTTGGGGTAGGTTTCAGTGAGCCCGAATTCCGCCGCGAGCGCCTTCCCTGCCGGCACCATTGCGAACAGATCGGCGCGTTGGCTGCTCAGCACATCCGCGAGAATTTGTGCCGCCGCATAATCTGAAGAATCCGTTCCCGGTAGACGAAACGCAATGAAACCGAGGACATAGGGTAGATTGCTGTCGAGAGTAAACGACTCTGATTTCACCGGCTGCAACCTGACGACCGGCCGTGCCGGCACGGCATGGTTCGGAATATCGCCATAGAGGTGTCTTACTTTCGCCAGGGTGGCGCCGGCATCCACGTCGCCGGCGATCACCAAGATTGCGTTGCTGGGTGCATACCAGCGGCTATGAAAGGTGCCAAGCATCGGACCCGTCGTGGCGTCGAACGAACTCGTGGTGCCCAGCGCATCGTGCGCATACGGTGTGCCCTCGAACAGATCTTGATTCAGACGAGCGATGAACTTATAGGTGGGATTGGAAAGATCCCGCGCCACCTCCTGTTCGATGGCACCCCGCTCCTCGGCCCATTGAGCTTGGGTGTCCTCGATGCCCCTCAGGCACGCCGCTTGCGCCTCGAGTGCAATATCCAGATCCGCGCTGGGAACTGTCGCAAAGTATTGGGTGACGTTCTGTTGCGTGTCCGCGTTATTCTGCCCCCCGAGCTCGGCATAGATGGCGGCGGTCTGATCCGCCGTCATGCCGGTGCAGCCGCGAAACGCCATGTGCTCTTGCGCATGCGCCATGCCCGGAAAGCCCGCCGGCGTCTCATCCGCCCCGACGAGCATATTCATCTCCACAGTCACAACCGGGGCGAGCGCATTGGGGAGAATGACGACTCGCAGGCCGTTGGCGAGGGTGGCCCTCGTCACCGACGCTTTCTCCGCCGATTGCGCGCCAGCCGAATGGCTGCTCACGATGGAAAACAGGCACCCGAGCACGGCAAGCGGTTTGTTTGCGAACTTCACTCAAGACTCCTCATGAACCCAAAGCACCGTTGTCGACCCGCGCATCATCTATCTAGTTCAACTGCTGCCTTCATGAGTGCCCTTCGCCGCGGAGAATTGCGCACCGCGCGCTCATGGCGGCGTGTGGCTGGCCGGTTTCCGCCGCTGTCCTATAAAATGCCTCATTAATATATTTTATTTATATGATTATTATATATTTTATCCCGCGAATACCCCAAAAAACCGGACCGGAACGAAGAGCGTATTGATCGCCACCAAATCGTCTGTGTCGGCGTACAATCCCGCAAGCCGATGATATCCCCGCGATAAAACCTCGGAGCCGATATGTCGACCTTGCGTCGGATGTGTGCACTGGTTATACCGTTGACACTCGAGGGATGCCGCACGGCCGTCCTTTCTCCCGCGGGACCGATCGGCGCCGCGAACCGAACCATCCTGCTCGACGCGCTGGTGATCATGCTGGCCATCGTCGTGCCGACGATCCTGGCGATACTGGCGTTCGCCTGGTGGTTCCGCGACTCGAACAAGCGTGCGCGTCGCCAGCTCACCTTTACCTACTCCGGACGTGTCGAGCTCATCGTCTGGTCCATTCCAGCGCTCGTGGTTTTCTTCCTCGGCGGCATCGCCTGGATCGGATCCCAATTGCTCGACCCCGCCCGTCCGATCGCCTCCCCCACGAAGCCGCTCGAGATCCAGGTGGTTTCGCTCGACTGGAAGTGGTTGTTCATTTACCCCGAGCAGGGCGTGGCATCGATGAACTACCTGGTGGCACCTGCCGGAGTCCCGCTGCACTTTCGGATTACTTCCGCGAGTGTGTTCAACGTCTTCTTCGTACCCCGGCTCGGCAGCGAGATCTACTCAATGTACGGCATGACGACGCAGCTCAATCTGCAGGCCGACCAGCCGGGTGTCTATCCTGGCCTTTCAGCCCAATTCAGCGGCGATGGCTTCTCCGACATGGCGTTTGACCTGCGGGCCGTCACGGCCGACGAATTCTCGGCATGGGCCGCAGCCACGAGTGCCTCGGGCCCGGTGCTGGATGAGGCGGGCTACCGCGATCTGTTGAAACAAAGCCAAAACGTCAAACCCTATACCTATCGGTCGGTCGAGACCGGTCTCTTCGATGCAATCGTGATGCAGAGACTCCCGCCCGGCGAAGGGCCGGGTTCTACGGCACCACAGGAGAACTGAAGTGTTCGGCAATCTCACCTGGCACGCCATCCCCTTCGATCAGCCCATCCCGCTTGCCGCGGGAGCGTTCGTGGTTCTTGCAATCTGCGGCGTACTAATCTGGGTGTGGGCCAAGGGCTACCTCCCTTATCTATGGCGCGAATGGATCACGAGCGTCGATCACAAGCATATCGGCATCATGTACTGCGTGCTGGCGCTGGTCATGCTGTTGCGCGGCTTCATCGATGCGCTGATGATGCGCTCGCAGCAGGCGCTCGCGTTCCACGCCGCAGGCTACCTGCCTCCGGAGCACTACGATCAGATCTTCTCGGCGCACGGTACGATCATGATCTTCTTCGTCGCCATGCCTTTCGTCATCGGTCTCATGAACTTCGCAGTTCCTCTGCAGCTTGGCGTGCGCGACGTGGCTTTCCCGACACTGAACTCCGTGGGGTTCTGGCTGACGGCCGTGGGGGCACTGCTGGTCAACCTGTCGCTCGTCGTCGGGGAGTTTGCCCGCACCGGTTGGCTGCCCTATCCGCCGCTTTCCGAACTGGCCTACTCGCCCGGGGTCGGGGTGGATTATTACCTGTGGGGCATCGAAATATCGGGAGTCGGCACGCTCATGACCGGTATCAACCTGGTCACGACGATTCTCAAGATGCGGGCCCCCGGCATGAGCTACATGCGCATGCCGGTCTTCTGCTGGACCTCACTCGCCTCGAATCTTCTGATCGTCGCCGCCTTCCCGGTCCTCACGGCAACCCTTGCCATGCTGCTGCTCGATCGCTACCTCGGCTTTCATTTTTTCACCAACACCGCGGGCGGCAATGCGATGATGTTCATGAACCTGATCTGGGCGTGGGGACACCCAGAGGTCTATATCCTCGTACTGCCGGCATTCGGGGTGTACTCCGAGGTGGTTGCGACGTTCTCCGGCAAGCCCCTGTTCGGCTATCGCTCGATGGTGATCGCCACGATGGCGATCTGCGTCCTCTCCTTCACCGTGTGGCTGCATCACTTCTTCACGATGGGCGCGGGCGCCGACGTGAACGCCATCTTCGGCATTGCCAGTATGCTCATCGCCATCCCGACAGGCGTGAAAATATACAACTGGCTCTTCACCATGTACGGGGGACGCGTGCGCTTCAGCTCTCCGATGCTCTGGGCGATCGGTTTCATGGTGACCTTCGTGATCGGCGGCATGACCGGGGTGCTGCTCGCGGTGCCCCCGGCGGATTTCGTGTTGCACAACAGCCTGTTCCTGGTGGCGCACTTTCACAACGTAATCATCGGCGGGGTGATCTTCGGGGCCTTCGCCGGTTACACCTTCTGGTTCCCCAAGGCCTTCGGGTTCAGCCTGGATGAGCGCCTCGGCAAGGCGGCGTTCTGGTGCTGGTTCGTTGGCTTTTACGTCACCTTCGTTCCGCTTTACGTGGTAGGTCTCGAGGGAATGACACGGCGCATGCAGCACTACGACCGGCCGGAGTGGCATCCGTGGCTGCTGGTCGCCGGGCTCGGCTCCCTGATTATTCTCTGTGGCATTGCACTGCAGGTCGCTCAGCTCGTGATCTCCATCCGCACCCGGGAGCGGCGGCGCGATCGAACCGGGGATCCTTGGGACGGCCGTAGTCTCGAATGGGCGACCTCATCGCCGCCACCGGAGTTCAACTTCGCGGTGCTGCCCACCGTCACTCAAGAGGAGACTTACTGGAGCGTCAAGCAGAGCGCGCGCGAGCAAATGCGCCTGGTCACCGCCGAACCGCACTACGAGCCGATCGAGATGCCGCGCAACAGTCCGGTCGGTTTCGTCACTGCGTTCTTCGCGGCCGTGACCGGCTTCTCCCTCATCTGGCATATCTGGTGGCTCGTCGTGCTGGGACTTGTCTGCGCCTACATTACCTTCGTCGTCTTCGCTTGGCGCGACGTTGCTGAGTTCGAGATTCCTGCCGAGGAAGTGGCGCGGATCGACCGCGCCAATCGCCAGGCGCGCGCCGAAGCCTTGAGCGGGCTCGCCCGATGAGCACCGAGGCACTGCGCACACCGCCCGATTCCCCTCATGGCGGGCCCCACACGGCGGGAGCGGATGCATTCGGGCACGTGACCGGACATGGCGCCGGGGGACCTGCGCCCAAGCGTATCGTGGTCGGGTACGGCTTTTGGATCTTCCTGCTCTCCGATGTGATCATGTTTTCGGCCTTCTTCGCGGCCTACGCGGTGCTCTTCAAAAACACCGCCGGCGGCCCCACTGCGCAACAGCTGTTCGATCTGCGCAATACGGCGGCTGAGACAGCCTGCCTGCTGGCCTCGACCTTTACCTGCGCCATGGCGAGCCTTGCGGTCGGTGAGCGCAATCAGACGTGGACCCAAATCGCCCTGCTCGCGACCGGTCTCCTCGGCCTCGCCTTCATCACCCTCGAGATCCGTGAGTTCGCGAGCCTGATCAGCCGCGGCGCCGGCCCCAGCCGCAGCGCCTTCCTCTCCTCCTTCTTCACCCTGGTCGGATGCCACGGTGTGCACGTGACCGCCGGGCTGCTATGGCTGGGCACCATGATGGCGCAGTTCTATGCGAAGGGGTTTCGCCAGGACATCCGCCACCGATTCCTGTGCTTCAGTCTCTTCTGGCATGCCCTCGACATCATCTGGGTGGGAATTTTCAGCTTGGTATACCTGGTCGGAACCCTGCCTCAGGAGCTGCTACCTTGAGTAACAAACACGAATTCGATGCAGGCTCGAACGTCGGTGTAGATCGCGCGCCCGGGGCCGAATCCGCCGCCGGAGAACGCACCCTCGGCCAGGAGGTGCGCGGCTACGCGCTCGGCCTCGCGCTCGCGGTGGGGCTCACCGCAGCTTCGTTCTGGGTCCGCGGCACCACCCTCGTCTATGGACCCGGGCTCGCCCTGGCACTGCTCGTACTTGCCGTCGCCCAGATGGGCATCCATCTCATCTTTTTCCTGCACATCACCACTGCACCGGACAACGAGAACAATGTGCTCGCCCTCGCCTTCGGAGTCCTGATCGTTTGTCTGATTGTTTTCGGTTCTTTGTGGGTCATGGAACATCTGAACCACAACATGGTACCGATGCAGGATTTGATGCAGATGCAACGGTGATGCGGCGACGCGCCCCGCGATCGTGACCGTGAGATCCGCGCCCCTATTCTTCTATACATTGACGATTCGGTGACAGACACTGCCCGGCATGCGTGTATTGCTCGTTGAGGACGATGAAATGATTGGGCAAGGCCTGCACACGGCGCTCCGCCAGGCGTCCTTCGCTGTGGATTGGATGCGCGACGGCAAGAGCGCGGGGGCCGCCTTGCAGTCCTCGCATTTCGACCTGGTGCTGCTCGATCTTGGGCTGCCGCAGCGTGACGGCATCGATGTGCTGCGCGAGCTGCGCAAGCGAGGCGACTCCACGCCGGTCATCATTCTCACGGCTCGCGACGAGATTCAGCACCGAATCGCGGGACTCGATGCAGGCGCCGACGATTACATCGTCAAGCCCTTCGATCTGGATGAAGTCACCGCCCGCATGCGTTCGGTGCTGCGTCGTGCTGCGGGCCGCGGCGATCCGGGCATTCAGCATGGCGACCTGCGTCTCGATCCGGTGACCCGCACGGTCGAACGCGAAGGCAAGCCGGTCCCCTTGTCCGGCCACGAATACGCCGTTCTCGAGGCGTTGTTGCAGCGGCCGGGCGCCGTGCTGTCGCGAGCGCAGCTCGAAGACCGCCTGTATGGCTGGGATGAACAGATCGGCAGCAATGCGGTCGAAGTCTACATTCACGGCTTGCGCCGCAAGCTCGGCAGTGGCGCGATCCGCACTTTGCGCGGCGTCGGCTACTTCGTTCCAAAAATATGACATCGATCCGCGCACGGCTGCTCATCGCATTGATCGTCCTGGTAGCGTTGATATCGCTGTTCGCGGCCGCGGTGACCTACCGGCGCGTACTCAATGAAACCTCCACTCTGTTCGACTACCAACTGCGCCAGATGGCGCTGTCCCTGCGTGGCCAGATTTCTCTGGCGCCGCGCATCGAGGTACCTCCGGATCAGGGCGACACGGATTTCGTGGTGCAAATCTGGGATATTTTCGGCGCGCGCACTTATTTGTCGCGACCGGGGTTGCCGATGATCAATCAGACCGTGCTGGGCTACGCGGATCTGTCGTTGCGCGGTGAAGCCTGGCGGGCCTACGGCTTGCAGACGGCCGCCGGTGTCATCCAGATTGCGCAACCGATTCGAGTACGCGAAGTATTGGCGCGCGCCGCGGCGGCACGGGTCGTCATACCGCTCGTTCTGTTTTTACCCATTATGATCGTGGCGGTGGCGTGGATCGTGCGCCGCGGCCTCCAGCCGCTGCAGTATGTTACCGCCGAGGTGCAGCGCCGCGATGTGCGCACGCTGCGGCCGCTGGGCACCGACAATCTGCCGCGGGAAATCGAGCCCTTGGTCGGTGAGCTCAATCGGCTGCTGGGCCGGTTGCAGCAGGCCTTTGCCGCCCAACGCGCCTTCATTTCCGATGCCGCGCACGAGCTGCGCTCGCCGCTCACGGCGCTGCGCCTGCAGCTGCAGCTGTTGGACCGCGCTCCGGATGAGGCCGCGCGGCTCGAAGCACGCAGCCGCCTCGGCGCCGCGGTGGAACGGGCCATTCATTTGGCGGAGCAGTTGCTGGCCCTGGCCCGCAGCGACCCACAGGAATTGGCCGTGGATTTCGGCCCCGTGGATTTGGCGGCCGTCGCCGCCGAGGGCGTCACCGATGCGCACGATCTCGCACTGGCGCGCGGCATCGACCTGGGCCTGGAGGCAGCCCCCGACATCGTCGTGCGAGGGGATCGTGAGGCGCTTCGCATCATGGTGCGAAATCTGGCTGACAATGCCGTGCGCTACACACCGCCGCCGGGTGCCGTTCAAGTGCGCTGCCGCGCAACGGCCGCGGGCGCGGTCATCGAGGTCATCGATACGGGACCCGGTATCCCTGCCGGCGATCGGGACCGGGTTTTTGACCGCTTTTATCGGCGCGCGGGGTCGCAGGAAAACGGCACGGGTCTGGGGCTGGCGATCGTGAAGTCCATCGCCGAGCACCATGGTGCCCGAGTCGCGCTCACCGAGGCCCCGGGCGGCGGGTTGCACTTCTCCGTGAGCTTTCCTCCGCCCTCTTAAGATTGCCTTAAGGAAGGCATGTGAAGCTGCTCCCCATCGCACTTGCCCGAGTGTTTGTTTTGGAGGAGATCACATGCAGATTCGACCTAGGACATTGGCATGGTCGGCGGTAGGCTTGCTCGCCGTCGGCGCCGCCACGGGGTTGTCCGCCCCCACTTTACTTCATGTCGCCGCAACTGACGGCAGCCAGGTCCCGAGCAATTCGGCAGTGCCGGCCTCACCGCAGCCGATCGCCTTGACCACGGCACCGAACTATCGCGCCATCGTGGCGCAGAACCAGGCCGCCGTGGTCGGCATCACGACCGCCGGCCCGATGAAAACCGCGGCGCCGCAGGGGTTCAATTTCGGCGACCCGAACGGCGACGATGACAATCCGCTGCGGCAATTCTTTCGCGGGCAGCAAACGCCGCGCCCGCGCGGCATGATGCACGCCCAGGGCTCGGGATTTCTGGTCTCGGCCGACGGCCTGATACTGACCAACGCGCACGTGGTCGACGGTGCAAAAGAGGTGACCGTCAAGCTTTCGGATCATCGAGAATTCAAGGCGAAAGTTCTGGGCGCGGATCGCAGCAGCGACATCGCGGTGCTGAAGATCGATGCCCATGATCTGCCCACCGTGCGTCTCGGAAACTCCGATCAATTGCGGGTCGGCGACTATGTGCTCGCCATCGGCGAGCCCTTCGGCCTCGAAGAAACCGCAACTGCCGGCATCGTCAGCGCGAAAGGCCGTTCGCTTCCGGGCGACGGCTACGTGCCCTTCATCCAGACCGATGCGGCCGTCAATCCGGGCAATTCGGGTGGTCCTCTGTTCGACGACACAGGCGCCGTGGTGGGCATCAATGCGCAGATCTACACCACCTCCGGCGGCTATGAAGGCGTGTCCTTCGCCGTGCCGATCAACCTGGCGGTGCAAATCAAGGAGCAGATCGTGAAGACCGGCAAGGTCGTGCACGCGCGCCTGGGAGTCGAAGTCCAGACGATGGATCAGTCCCTCGCCGACTCCTTCAAACTGAAGGCGCCGAACGGTGCATTGGTGGCCAAGGTAGTGCCGGACAGCGCAGCCGCGCAGGCCGGAATCAAGGTGGGCGATGTCATCCTCAAATTCGACGGCGATCCCATCGTGGATGCGGGACAGCTATCGGCCCGTGTGGGCGTTGCGGCACCCGGCGATAAGGCTTCGCTGGATGTCTGGCGCGACGGCAAGACTCTCACGCTCACCGCCACCATCGGCAACGCGGCGGAGTCGACCGTGGCGGACAACAACACGGGTGAAGGCGCGCCGAGCCGGTTGGGCCTATCCCTGCGGCCTCTGAATCCGGACGAGCGTCAGCAATCCGGTATTTCCGGCGGCCTCGTGGTCGAAGACGCTGAGGGTCATGCCGCCGAGGCCGGCATTCAGCCGGGCGACGTGGTTTTGTCCGTCGATGGGACCCCGGTGCAGAGCGTCGGCCAGTTGCGCAAATTGGTTCAGGACCATGGCAAGCAGGTCGCACTGCTCATTCAGCGTGGCGATGCCCGTCTGTTCGTGCCTGTGACCCTGGGCTGATTCAGCACGGCGATACCAGGCTGATCGACTGAGTATGCGCACCGGTCCGTGCAAGTGCACGCACCGGTGCGCCGACCGGTTGGCCCCGCTGCACCTGAGCAATCGCCTTTGTCCGCCAGACGCTTCCGCCCGAGACGCTCCCGCTCGCGACTTGCCATTCAGCTATGCGGCAGTTAGCATCTGCCCCGAAGTTGTTAGGTGCTCAGCCCTCGTCTCGGTATGAACTGAGAGTGACGGCGAGTGAAACGGGAAGCCGGTGCGTGTTTTAGTCTCTCACTAGAACCAAAGCCGGCGCTGCCCCCGCAACGGTAAGCGAGTGACGGCGAATTCTTTATGCCACTGCATCCTAGGGATGTGGGAAGGCGAATCGCCAGCATTGATCCAATGCGCTCGTGAGCCCGGAGACCGGCCTAGCTACGTGATCTGCGAACATCGCGGTGGGCGATTGGTGCGTTGCTGTAGGTTTCGGTCGGTACGCGAGGAGCACACGCCTTCGGGACCCGCCTCATCCTTCCGGCGAACTCCCCCAGTCCATTCTCCGCGCCGTGTTCGCATGCCTTTTCGAAGCATGCCTCGCGTGTGCACAACATGGGGAAGGACAAGATGAAGGGGATTTTGCAGTTTGCCACCGCCTGTGGGCTCATCGCCGCATCGATCGGCTCTGCCCAGGCGCAAAGCGATTCATCGCTGGATGAAGTCACGGTCACGGCAAAAAGGCTCGAGGAGGAGATCCCGCAACAACTCGCGCAATATGGTACCCACCTCGACGTCATCACTGCGGCGCAGATCAAGAACGGCGGCTACATCGATGTGGCCAGTGCCCTCGAGGCATTGGCGCCCGCTCTCTACGTCAGCTCAAAAAACGGCCCTTTCGACTACGTGCAGGTTTCCCTGCAGGGCTCGCGGACTGAGGACGTGTTGTGGCTGGTGGACGGTATCCGCATCAATAATCGGTTATACGCAGGGACGACGCCGCTCGACACCATACCGGCGAGCATGATTGAACGCATCGAGGTGCTCGACGGAGGCCAGGCGCTCTTCTATGGGACCCAGGCGGTGGCGGGCGCCGTCAATATCGTCACAAAGTCATTCACCGACACACCGAGCGGGGCCTTCAGTGTGGGTGCGGATACCAACAACAGCAAGCTTTTCAGCGGATATTTTCGAGATACGGTGGGGAGCAATCATTTCGTCGTCTACGCATCGCGCGATCAGTCGCCGGGGATTCAGCCGTTTCCCGATGCCGATTATCAGCCAAGCGGCACGGATCGGCATCGTTACTTCTATCTGACGACGCTGGGTGGCAAGTACGCGTACGATTTTACGGACCATTTGACCTTGAGCGCCTCGTATCAACATACCGAGGGGAAGCTCGATGACGCACAACCGGACTTGACCGCCCTCGCTTATAACCGCAGAGACGAGGATCTCGTCAGCAGCAAACTCGATTACGAGCCAAGCGATGCGTTCAAGGTTTATGTCAAGGACTACATCCACTACTGGAGATCGCATTACACGGAGGTCGATAACGGCACGACGGCTTATTCCTATACCCCAGGTCCTCCGGGCGCGACCACGGTGGCCGAGGATGAGGGGGGCTGGGGATACAGGGACTCCGGAATCAATCTTTTGACCGAATTCGCACCCACTCGCGGATTGGTGTACGTCGCGGGCTACGACTACCAAGACTAC
>Ga0302324_100026170_pt1 | contig 11163 bp, 9 predicted proteins | sample Palsa_T0_1_FD_201949 | JGI IMG/M metagenome (GOLD analysis project Ga0302324, IMG submission 201949) | Peat permafrost microbial communities from Stordalen Mire near Abisko, Sweden - Palsa_T0_1 | ecosystem: Environmental > Terrestrial > Soil > Palsa > Peat permafrost | place: Sweden: Abisko... | reverse complement strand
GGAATGCCAGGCGGCACTGGACGAGGCCGGCATAACAGTCAATAAGAACACCATTCCTTTCGAAACCCGGTCGCCTTTCCTGGCCAGTGGCATCCGCCTGGGTACTCCGGCCGTCACCAGCCGGGGCATGAAAGAGCCGGAAATGGCGGCCATCGCCGACATGATCAGCGAGGTTTTGCTGGATATAAAGAATCTTGACACCGCTCACCAAGTAAGACAACGTGTCCGGGAATTAACGGCAAGATATCCATTGCCGTATTAAACATAGAAGTTGGGCAATCCCCCAAATTGGCCGCCCGGTTTGAACAATTTCAAACCTTTTGCATCCAATGGGTTAGACGAATGGGTCCTGCCCAATCCTCGAATTTACATTTACATTTTGCCTATGCCAAAAGCCGCCCCTAAAAAAGCCGCAAAAAAAACCGCCAAAAGCGCCGCGCCCAAGTCCGCCCAGGGCGTCCCGGAGGAAGCCTTTGCCATCGCGCCATCCCCGCTGCCGTCCGATGGCCTGCCGTTGCGCTCGGAGATGAAGCTGGAACCGCCGACCCGCGCCGTTGAGACGCACGAGGAGACCGAGCCTTCCAACACCTTCGCCAAGTCGTCCGGCGGGACGACCAACATCGCCGAATTGCAGGCCATGGCCATGCCGGAGTTGAATCACAAGGCCCGCGAAATGGGCATCGAGAACTTCGGCACCATGCGCAAGCATGAGTTGATCTTTCAAATCCTCCAGAAAAACGCCGAACGCGCCGGCATGCTTTTTTCCGAAGGCGTGCTGGAGATTCTGCCCGAAGGCTTCGGCTTTCTGCGTTCCCGCAGTTTCAATTATCTGCCGTGCCCGGAGGACATTTACGTCTCCCCTTCCCAAATCCGTCGTTTTGACCTACAAACCGGCAACTTGATCGCCGGACAGATTCGTCCGCCCAAGGACAAAGAGCGCTTTTTCGCCCTCCTCAAAGTCGAGGCCGTTGACACGGAAGAACCGGACAAAGCCAAGGACAAGACTCATTTTGACAACCTCACGCCGTTGTTTCCCACCAAACGCTATTTGCTGGAAACCGCCCAGGACGAATTATCCACGCGCGTGCTGGACCTGGTTTGCCCGATTGGCAAAGGCACGCGCGGCTTGATCGTCGCGCCGCCGCGCACCGGCAAGACCGTGTTGATGCAGAAGCTGGCCAATGCCATTCTTAAAAACAATCCCGAAGCCTATCTTTTCATTCTGCTCATTGACGAACGACCGGAGGAAGTCACCGACATGGAACGCTCCTGCAAGGGTGCCGAAGTGATCAGCTCCACTTTCGACGAACCGCCCGAACGGCACGTGCAAGTGGCGGAGATGGTCATTGAAAAGGCCAAGCGCATGATCGAGCACAAACGCGATGCCGTCATTCTGCTGGATTCCATCACGCGTCTGGCGCGCGCCTACAACACCATCCAGCCGCATTCGGGGAAAATCCTTTCCGGCGGCGTGGATGCCAACGCGCTGCACAAGCCCAAGAGGTTCTTTGGCGCGGCGCGCAACATCGAGGAGGGCGGTTCGCTGACGATCATCGCCACCGCGTTGGTCGATACCGGCTCGCGGATGGATGAAGTCATTTTTGAGGAGTTCAAAGGGACAGGCAACATGGAAGTGCATTTGGACCGGCATTTGGTGGACCGGCGCATTTTCCCCTCCATCAACGTCGAGCTTTCCGGCACGCGCAAGGAGGAATTGCTTTACCATCCTGACGAATACAACAAAGTGGTGATCTTGCGCCGGGCGTTGACCGGCGTGCCGCCGGTGGAAGCGATGGAATTGCTGCTGGGCAAATTAAAGAAAACCAAGAGCAACATCGAGTTCCTCCTGGGCATGGCCGTCGGATGACGTCGGATGTTTGGCGAAGGCTGCACAAACCACAAAACAATGAATGAGACACGACTATGACAAAAAATTACGCGGTTAATTCTTATCTGTTCTTTGATGGCCGTTGCGAGGAAGCCATCGAATTCTATCGCAAGACAATTAACGCCGAGCTGCTCATGCTGATGCGCTTCAAAGACGCGCCGCCGGAAGCCAAGGCCCAGCAAGGCGGAGCGCCGATCAACGAAAATAAAGTCATGCACGCGCGTCTGCGTATAGGCGACTCCACGATTTTGTTGAGCGACGGACCTTGCTCGGGGAAGTTCGACGGCTTTTCGCTGTCGCTGGCGGTGCCCAGTTCCGCCGATGCGGAGCGTTTGTTTGCGGCCTTATCGGCGGGCGGCCAGGTGAATATGCCGATGGCCAAGACCTTTTTTTCGCCAGCGTTTGGCATGTTGACCGATCATTTCGGAGTGAAGTGGATGGTCTATGTCGGAACTTCAACTTGATGCAAACATTTTTGGAGCGCGGCGGCTTAGAGCTTATCCCTAAATTAAAAGGCCCTCTGCGGCAGTTGATTTTGGATGCAGTCAAGGCGGCGCATCGCGCGCATCCCCGCAGCGGGCTGTAAGCGATGAGCCAACGCCGACTGCATTCAAAAGCGACGCCGCCCGGAGGGTTTATGAGCAAAAGGCCCACTGGCTTCGTTGCTCGTCGGTTACAGACCACTGCGGGTATGCTCCCTCCTCGCTTCTCGCCATTGGGCCTTTTGCTCATAAACAGAGGGTCTTTTAATTTAGGGATAAGCTCTTAACCTTCAAGGTTCCGGAGTCTCTCGCTGAGGCAGATCCATCACCGACCGCCTGGGGAATGCACAAAAGCCTAGCGCGGCTGGCAGAACCCCAATTCTCGAAGGGAACCGTAACGAGGGAACTATGCCCCGTATAAACCTATGGCGTTGTCTTTCAAGCACTTACGCATTACCATGTTAGGAGAATAGTCCATTTACAACGGTTTTTTACAACAGGACTAAGGTTTTCCAAGGCTGTCAGGACGGTCAAAGCTGTTCGGGAAGTGCCCCCCATTACCGCGAGCTCTCAACTTCCCTCGCTTACGAGGGCGCGTAGCAACACAAGCGTGGCCCCGCTTTGCGGCTTACGCTCGTAATCTTCCAAAGAGGGAATCCCCCCGAAATGTTTGCACGCATCATGCAGAATTCGCGCAGCACTCGGAGGCAGGTTTGAGGCGGCGACGGTCTGGGCGCCGTTATTGTGCGGCAGGCTTTCGGACCGGTTGGCAAATCCATTTTGGCCGGCGCGCCACTGGACGAAATCCTGCCAGAAAATGACTCCGTGGAAGGCCGGAAAACCGGCCAGATAAAATCAAGCAAGCCGTCGTAGAAGATAAGTCCTTGCCCATTTCATTGCTCCCCGGATCCTTCCTTCTCCGGGTAAACATCAAGCGGATCGCCGTAGGGAGGCCGGTATCCTTCAGGGAATCCATTCGGGTAGCGGCGCTCCATTTCCGCGCGAACTTGCCGCGTCACCTCCTCTTCTTCGTATCTCATGGCGGCCCCTGGACCCATCCACTTCTTGTTGAAGTTATCCCAATGCGCCTCAAAACGGCCAGCGCCCATGATTTCGTTGATTCTCTCTTCTTTTTGCTCCGGCGACATTGGCTCCGCGGCGGCTTGCTCTGCGCGCATCCGCTCATTCTGCAAGGCCTCCTTATTCCGTTCCTCGATCACTCTCATGCGGTAATAATCCGCCCGCTGTAAAAAGAGAAAGGAAGCGACAAGGTTTCGCCATTCGGAGGATTTTGCCTCGCCTTCCTCCATGGCGTCGAATCGTTGCAATTCGGCCGCGAGCCGCGCCGCAAGCACGATCGATAATTTGCAGTTCATTTCCTCCAGCTCATTCTCGTTCATCCTGGCGCAGGCGGATGAAAGTGAGGATACGGCCTCCAGCGTCGCGCGTTCCTGCAGCCAGCCCATAAACCCGCCGTGCCGCCACTTGGAAAGGTTGCCTTCCGTGATGGCCTGGCCGTCGAACTGCTTCTTCAATACATTTTGCACGGAAGGCAGCGCGTTGAGCCAGAGGAGAATCTCGCACGGCGGTTCGCCATCCTGAAGGCGCTGGTTAAGCTCCGTGCGAACAGACGCGGGCAGCCGCGCTATTTTGCTGTTGCGGGCGCGTCCTTTGGGGCCGGACCACGAAGTCTTGACTGAAACGGCTTTCAAAGAGGATTCTTCGGCAGCCCGTTGCTTGGTTTTCAAGGTCTTCACGGTTCCACTTTAACACATGCCGGCGGCAATGCAACAAAAAAAATTGACACAACACGAAACAAGGGGAATAGTCTTGGCCAACAGCCTGAAAAGCTGATGTTCTTTGAAAATTTGCGGACTTTCGAACCGTGCTCGAAGCCGGTGGCGAAACATCAAGTTGATGCACCGGCCAGCCCGCCAAGTTGTGCTGTTGCAGAAAGGGTTCTGCAACGAACCCCCTCTTCCGGCCTGCGGCCACCCTCTTCCCGCCAAGCGGGGGGGGGAGGGCAGGGAGAGATTTCCCCGAAAGCATTCGCGCATTGAACACATGAACCCGGGAGCGTCGTTCCATCTCCCTCTCCTCCACATATTGGTGGAGGAGAGGGTTGGGGAGAGGAGGCTCCTTTTTCAATGGGAGATTCATGGGGAGGGTTCGTGCGAAGGTTTCTATTAGAGTCTTAATGGATTGCGACTTATCGCAAGCTCTCGCAACCTATCGCAAGCAGTCTCAAGTAGTCGCAGGTTTACCCCCCCGGTAGGGGAGGGTGAATTCCGGCGAAACTCAAACTCGCCAACGCCCCCTCTTCCTGCTTCAATCCGCCGTCGTGAAAATCCTGGTCATTGGGTCCGGCGGACGCGAACACGCACTGGTCTGGAAACTGGCGCAGTCGCCGCGCGTCACCGGCTTGTGGTGCGCGCCAGGCAACGCCGGCATCGCCGCCGAACAATTGGCCGCAACTAGGACGCACATCCAGTGTGCCGGCATTCAGGCGGAGAACCTGCCGGCGTTGCTCGCCTTGGCTAAGGATAATCAAATCGCACTCACCGTCGTCGGGCCGGACAATCCGCTGGCCTTGGGCATTGTTGATCTCTTTCAGCAACACGGCCTGCGCATCTGGGGGCCAAACCGCCACGCTGCTCAATTCGAGTCCTCCAAAGCTTTTTCCCAGGAGTTCATGGAGAAGCATGGCATCCCCACCGCGCGCTCGAAGATTTTCTCCGACGCCAGCCCGGCCAAGGAATTCGCCGCCGGACTGGGCGGGAAATGCGCCGTCAAAGCGGATGGGCTGGCCTTGGGCAAAGGCGTCCTGCTATGTCATTCGACGGAGGAGGCCAGCGTGGCTATTGATGAAATGCTCGTCGGGCAAAAATTCGGCGCGGCGGGAAGCCGGATTGTGATTCAGGAACTGCTGGAGGGGATGGAGATTTCGCTCCACGCCCTGTGCGATGGCCGCACCACCCGCCTCTTTCCCACTTCGCAGGACCACAAACGCATCGGCGAAAATGACACTGGGCCGAATACCGGCGGCATGGGCGCGTATTCGCCTACGCCCTTCCTGAGCACCGGCGAATTGGACCAGGTTTCCACCGCGATCCTCGACCCGTGGTCCAAAGGATGCCGGCAGGAAGGAATTGATTTCCGCGGCGTTCTCTATCCTGGTGTCATGTTGACCAAGAGCGGCCCTAAAGTCTTGGAATTTAACGCCCGCTTCGGCGACCCGGAAGCACAGGTCTATTTGATGCGTCTTGAGACCGACCTGCTCGATTTGCTGGAAGCGTGCGTGGATGGCGTCCTGTCCAAGTGCGAGGCCCGTTTTCGCGGCGTGGCGGTCTGCGTGGTTATGGCTTCGGCGGGCTATCCTGGCGCCGCTCTCAAAGGCAAAGTCATTCACGGATTGGAGGAGGCGGCCCGGCTGCCGGACACAAAAATCTTTCACGCCGGCACCGCACTAGACGGGGACAAGATCGTGACCGCCGGCGGCCGCGTTCTGGGCGTGACGGCTTTGGGCAACACCCTGGCCGAAGCGCGCGACCGGGCTTATCTGGCGGTCAGCAAAATACAATTCGACGGCGCGCAATTTAGGCGCGATATTGCCGCCAAAGCACTGGTGTAGTGATGTTAAAAAAGACGAAAACGATGAAAACGCGAAACCTGATAATTTGTTTTTTCCTGGCGGCCGGATTGTCTCGCGCCGATTCGACCGCTTCGATCCCGAAATTCCAGGAAGTCTATCAAGTCTTGAGCACGAATCTGGAAGGGGTCAACGCGACTGAATTGGACCAGGCCGCCGTGCTGGGGCTGATCCATCAACTCGGGCCGCGGGTGAACTTGGTCACCGCCGAGGCGGATTCCTCCAACGCTGCTCCTCTGGCGGATGTGCGCATGTTCGACGAGTCCTTTGCCTATTTCCGCGTGGACTCCGTGACGGCCAATTTGCCCGAGGCCTTTCGCGCCGCCTACAAGCAGATGACCGAAACCAACAAAAGCAAAATCAAGGGCCTGGTGCTAGATCTTCGTTTTGCCGACGGGTTCGATTACGCGGCCGCGGCGAAATTGGCCGACTGCTTCCTCAGTTCCGACCACCCGCTGCTGGATTGGCAAACCGGTTCGGCGCGCGCGACCCTCAAAGCCGATGCGATTACCATACCCGTGGCCATTCTGATCAATTCCCAAACCGCCGGCGCGGCCGAGGCCCTGGCTGCCGTGTTGCGCGACACCGATGTCGGGCTGATCCTGGGTGGCCAGACCGCCGGGCGGGCCAACATTTTCAAGGAATTTCCCCTGCGCGACGGCGGCAAGCTCCGCGTCGCGGTGGCGCAGGTCAGTTTCGGCGCCGGCAAGACTCTGCCCCACGGCTTGACGCCAGATATCGCCATCAACACGAGCCTTGAGGACGAACGGGCTTACTTGCAAGACCCCTTCAAAGGTTTGCATCCGACTGCCGTAGCGAAAGCAGAAGGCGCCGCCAAGGAAGTCGTGAACCAGCCGCGAATGAACGAAGTAGAACTCATTCGCGAGCATAACATCGGAGAGGATCGGAACGAGACTCCCGTCCGCAACACGGCCGACGTGCCGCAACCGGCGCCAGTGGTAGCCGACCCGGTGTTGGCGCGGGCCTTGGATTTGTTGAAGGGTCTGGCAGTAGTCCAGCCAAACCGCCCGGGTTAACGGACGGCGCCCTTCATCCATCCGCCGGAGCCGCGACGGTGGCGCGGATAACTTTTTTTAGTTGGTCCAGACCCTGGTCGAAGGCCGCTGAAATAGGCAACACCCGCAGGCCGCGCTGCCGACGCTTGAATTTTTTCAGGTTCTCCTCGGCCACAGGCTCGTCCATTTTATTGGCCGCGACCAGCCGGGGCTTCTCCAGCAGGGCCGGGTCGTGCAATCCCAATTCCTCCAGCAATTGCCGGTAGTCGTCCGCCGGATCGCGCCCGTCGGTCCCCGCCATGTCAATCAAAATAACCAGCAGCCGGCAGCGCTCGATGTGCCGCAGGAATTTATGACCGAGGCCCGCATCTTGATGCGCGCCGGCGATCAATCCCGGCACGTCGCAAACCGTCAGGCGGAAATAGTCGGGATACTCCAAAATCCCGATTTGCGGATGCAGCGTGGTGAAGGGATAGGGCGCGACTTTGGGCCGGGCCTGGGAAATGGCGGTCAACAGAGTGGATTTGCCGGCGTTGGGAAAGCCGACCAGGCCCACTTGGGCGATGGTGCGCAGCTCAAGCATGAACTCGCCTTCATCCCCCGCCTCTCCGGGTTGGGCGAAGCGGGGCGTTTGCCGGCGCGCGGTGGCGAAATTCCGATTGCCTAATCCGCCGCGGCCGCCTTTGCATAAAATGAACTGCTGGCCATCCTGGATCAGGTCCGCGACCAACTCGCCTTTGTGCGCGGAAAGATGCTCCAGACTTTCCTGTTCCAAATCAATTTCCATGGCGCGTTCCGGTCCTGCGTGGCGGATGATGGGCCGGCCGGCCGAAGCTGTTAGAAGCGTTCCCGGCTTGGTTTCCGGTTCGTCTTTGGCCACGGGCTCCACAGCGCCTTCGACGCTCCAGACCAGTGTGCCGCATGGCACTTTCACAATCAAATCTTTGCCTGAGACGCCGTCCATGCCCTTGCCCAATCCCGGTTCGCCGTCCTGGGCCAGGAGGCGGGAATTGTAAAATTGCGCCACCAGATTGTTCAAATCGTGGTCGGCTTGGAGGATGACGCTGCCGCCGCGCCCTCCATTGCCGCCGCTGGGGCCGCCCTTGGGGCGAAAGGTTTCGCGCAGGAAGGCGACGCAGCCTTTGCCGCCGTGGCCGGCGCGGGAATAGACTTTTACTTCATCAACAAACACTCAGTTGCTGGCCAGCTTTGCGGCTGTGGCCGGCTGCACGTTGATGCGGCGGCTCTGTTTGTCGAACAGAACCCGTCCATCCGTCAAGGCGAAGAGCGTCCAATCGCGCCCGGTGCCGACGTTCTTGCCGGCGATAAACTTGGAACCGCGCTGACGGACGAGGATGCTGCCGGCGGTGACAAATTGACCGCCAAATTCTTTGACGCCGAGGCGTTTGCTGACGCTGTCGCGTCCGTTGCGCACACTGCCTTGGCCTTTCTTATGTGCCATAATCGGTCTCCTTAACCTTTGATTTCTTTGATCCGCACCACCGACAACTCCTGGCGATGGCCGATCTTTTTATGATAGCCTTTGCGGCGTTTCATTTTAAACGTAACTTTTTTCTCGCCGCGAATATGCTCCACCACGTCGGCCTCCACGGTCGCCTGGGCGACCGTCGGCGCGCCGTGCGTGAATTTGCCTTCGCCACTGACGAGCAGGACGCGGTCAAACGTGACCGTTTTGCCCGCTTCCACGGGCAGCCGCTCCACTTGCACCGTGTCGCCTGCGCTGACGCGGTACTGTTTGCCTCCACTTTCGATTACAGCATACATAAGACCACTTTCAAAAAAGGATTGAGATTCAAACAAAATCCCACATACGTGTCAACGTTTTGTTCGACATTTTTCAATCCCCGTAATTCAGTCTGTTAGATACTGATAATCAACATCTTAACACAACTTCCGCCGCCGCGCAAGAGGGAAGGGCATGATTTTGCCCCTTTTGTCACAATGGCCCGAAACAATCGGGCGTATCCTGGTTTTTGGCAACGCCACAGTGTAATCCCTCTGCCTCTTGCCCTTCATGCTTTTTCGGCGTTCAGCCTCGAGCCAGGGGTATATCCCTACCGTAAATTACCGTAAGCCACCCTGTCCGCGACTCCTGAATGACCACCCGGATGGCCGATTCGCCGTCTTTTGTGATGAGCGCCAAAGTGCGATTAGCCGCTATTAACCGCTATTAACCGCTATTAACTGGGGTTTGACCGCGCCCAAAACAAGACTTTTTGACAGGATTAACAGGATGATTTGGCCACAAAAGAACACAGCCCCGCCGCCGAGGCTATGGAGGCCAGAAAGATCACCAAAGAAGCAGGAACATAACATACAATCAATGCGCTCTTTGTGTACCTTCGCTGCAATTGCCTCTTTTGGCCGGATTTCCTCGGATTTGGCCGGGATGCGTGAATTTCACACAATTGTCCGGCATGATTTTTCTTTTTTTCAAGCCTTGACTGGGCTTGACTAGCCTTGACTAGCCTTGACTAGACTTGATTGGCGCCTTTCCGAAACCGGCTTTGGCTCCCCGAAAGACCCGTTTCAGGACGAAGTGTGAGGAAGTGACCGCGAAGACTCGCAAAAGACGCACAAGGTCATCCGAGCCGACTTCAGAATCGATTCGGTTTTCACACCTCACCAGGCCGACTTCAACGTTGTCAAAGAGCAGGGCGCGCGAGCGCCGCACATATTTTAGACTACCACACGTTTATGGGAATTCAAATATAAAGCATGGCCGGTGGCGCGCTTTTGCTGTAACGGCATTATAATGAACCCCTCTCCCGGCCTGCGGCCACCCTCTCCCCGCGAGGCGGGGAGAGGGCAGGGAGAGGGGATCGTTATGCAGGTTTCATTCAAAACCCACGCCCCGAGTGAGCCAGCGTTACCCTCTCAAAAGGGCAATTATCTGCCAAACGAACGAGGGCTACAGACGAGCGATTAGACGAATCGGTGCGTTCGGCAATCCCGCAGGGATTGAATCACTTAGCCCAGGGTTGGCCGATTCAGAGAGGCCTACCCTGGGTATAGTCATTCAATTTCCACAACCCTGAAAGTGGTTGAATCAATCCGGTCTTCTGACATTCTGAAGCCATGCCACAATCGCTCGCAAAGATTTTGGTGGTTCCTCGACGTTTATAATGGAGAAAAACGTCCAAGCGGGAGGGCGGAGCGCTGCGACGCCCTTAAATTTGGGACTCGCGGCGCTCGTCCCTCCCGGAGAAGGACTTGCAAGACAAGTATTGGTTGACAATGGCGGTCCTTGCTGTTTGCGAGGATATCCATTACAAACGTCGAAGAAGCATTTTGGTTCACTCGGTTTTCTCCACGAAGGACCGCCGCCCATTCCTGCGCGAATGGCCAGCGCGCGAGGAATTGCATCATTACATAGGCGGAATCCTGGCCCGACTCGATTGTCAGCCCATCATCGTCGTCGGCGTGGAAGATCACGTCCATTTCCTTTGCGCGCTATCGCGCACTTGCGAACCGGCGGCGATGATTAAGGAAGCCAAACGCGGCTCCTCGCTCTGGCTGAAAACCAGAGGCCCGGAGTGGCAGGACTTTGCTTGGCAAAACGGTTATGGCATATTCTCCGTTGGCTTCTCGCAAATTGATTCGGTGCGAAAATACATCGCTGGTCAGGAAGCACACCATCGGAAGACCTCGTTTCAGGATGAATCCCGGCAATTGTTGAGGCGTTACGAAATCGCCTTTGACGAACGGTATGTGTGGGATTGATTCAACCTCTTTCAGGGTTGATGAATTCTTGCTTCACACCTAGGGTAGGCCTCTGTGAATCGGCCAACCCTGGGCTGAATGATTCAATCCCTTGGGATTGGCGGACAGGTCTTTCGGAACATATACAGGCGGTCCTCGCTATTGATACGAATTCGCGAAAAGAGTCAATTGTGAGGCAGGACTGAAACCGACTCGGCGGCTGCGACAAGAGGTCACAATGCCCTTGCGGTGGATAGTTCAACGATTAAACATGAGTGCCGCCGGTGCCTTGGCGAACCTGCTGCGCGGTGGATGAAGAAAGAATGAGATGCGATTATGCGGGACTGATAAACATTAAGGGCGAAGTGGCAAAGGAAGGTTTCCTTCCGGTAGAACGTTGTTGTC
>Ga0302324_100026167_pt1 | contig 11164 bp, 7 predicted proteins | sample Palsa_T0_1_FD_201949 | JGI IMG/M metagenome (GOLD analysis project Ga0302324, IMG submission 201949) | Peat permafrost microbial communities from Stordalen Mire near Abisko, Sweden - Palsa_T0_1 | ecosystem: Environmental > Terrestrial > Soil > Palsa > Peat permafrost | place: Sweden: Abisko... | reverse complement strand
CTGTCTGTGAGAAATGCGGATTAATCCCAGGGCGCCTACGGTTCCCGGCCGCCGCACACTTCTAACCGGCTGCTGAAAGCCCGGCGAGAGCCGCCGGCATTCGAACTCTAATTGTTGGCCTCACGCCGCTGAATGGATACTCTCCCGGCTGATGACCCGATCGCCCGGAACCACGGGGCGGAGGCGGAAAGAGTTATTCCCCGCCGGGATAAGGGCCAGCGGAACGACCGGTTGTTTGGGCTGCGGTCGCAGGTTTTTCGCTTCCAACCACGCGCACAGCCGCGGGTCGTAGATCTCGGGTTCGCCATCCCAGAAATCAGGCTTCAGACCGCATTGGATATGCAGGTGATCGAGTTGAAGCTCAATAACCGAAATGTGCTTGGGAAAATAGCGGCGAACGTTCGTCGAGCCCACATGAAGTCCAGTGAGGCCCCTACCCTTACTGTGTGTTTTTACAACCATGATGCACCTGCTCTGTCGCCTTGATTAAGGTCAGTCTAGGGAGCCAGGCAATGGGGAAGTCGTTGGGTTGACGGGAATTATTTGTGCAATTCCTCAATCGGCTCAGACCACTCCCGAAGTCCAAAGTGGGAAGCATCGTGCGATACCCAATGTGGAAAAATCGTGCGCCCATTTTGACCTTCTGTCAAGTACTGCCCCGTTAATTTTCCTGGCAGGGAGTCTACTTCCCTAGATGCTGGAACGCAACGAAAGGTTAGCGGTCAGTCGACGAAAGTTCATCGCAGGGTGATTGCGGGGAGAATCGAAGAGGCTCAACGGGGTATTCGGGGGAACCTCATCGACTGGGCGCAACAAACAGAAAGGCCCGCACCCGACAATTACGATCGGATCCGGGCCGCCTGAACCGTTTTACTACTTGCCGGACTTCGGCTGAGTTGCAATGATCAGGGGCGCGATCTTTGCGTAGGTCGCCGCAGGGACGATGTTCTTCGACTTGAGCTGCGTTTTGTTGGCGTACGGACGACCCTTGATAATCGCGGCCGAGTAGGCGTCGCCGATGCCAGGAAGGGTCTTCAATTGTGCGGCGGTCGCCGAATTGATGTCGATCAGCTGGGTCGTGGTAGCGGATGTTTTTGTCGGGGCTGCCTGCCCGCCGACGGCCACGGCCGGCATAACGCCGAACAGGACCATTGCCGCCAGAGTCAGAACCGCAGAGGTAAATCGGGATGCTCTCATGTGTCTCCTCTTTCCTTTTGTGCTTCGGGTCGTTCTGCTCGGCCAGACTGCCGACCGGCTTCTTCGCCGAAAGCCGATTGCCGTCTAAGATTGCTCCGGACTCCGCTCCGGAGCCCCAAAATCAGTCCTTTTTCCCGAACATCCCTTCCGCCGCGCCCAGCAGCCCACCCAGGCCGCCAATGACGTTGGAGCCTGCCGGCGCGTCTCCGCTGCCGCCGAGATACTGGTCAACAATCCCCTGAAACTCCGACGGGACCTTCGACTTGATCATGTCAACGATCACCTTTGCCACTTCCTGGGCCTGGTCTGGACTCAGTCCTGCCCGATCCTGCAAAATCTGCACAATCTCATCCATTTTTCGTAACCTGTCCTTTGTAGGTTTGGCGGGCTCGGCGCCCGTGGGCTGGATTCGTTCGCGATCTTTAATTGACTCGCGACTGCTGGGGAATATCCATCCGCGGGCACTCTTTGCGCCGAAAGGCGTTTAGCGCGGCCTCAGGCTTCCCGACAAGCATACAGCCCCCAAGCCCGCCGCTGGCAAGCGGAAAACCCCGTTTGATGATGAATTTCACGTTCCCCTCACCCATTCCATCTTTCACTCTGGGCTGGGACTCTTCTCGCTTAGTCAAACCCATCCGGTTGCTGCCCTACGGCAGCGGCGCCGGCTGCTTGATCAGCAACCCATCGAGTTCGACCGTGGTAAGCACCTGCGTGATCGTCGTCGCTGCTGTTCCGTTCCCGTAGGGATTCTCCATCCCCTTGAGGCCGACTCGAAATCCCGGGTCCAGCGCCTTCTTCAGCGCCGCAACAATCGCCTCGGTCTCCGCAGGCGCATCGGTCACGTTGGCCGCCCGTTCCCGCCCCTGTTGCCGCATGCCCACGTTCACCGCCGGCAGCGCGAACGACGCCGCTTCCATGATTCCACTCGACGAGTTGCCCACCATCGCATCCACTTGGCCGAGCAGGCTCCAGTAAGTCATCGCGTCCAGGTTTACAAACACATGTGTATCTGCCCGCGTTGCCGCCAATGCTCGGGTCCGCTCAATCAGCGCCATGCCCCCGGCGTCCGCGTTCGGATAGACGAAAAGGAGCTGCCCCTCAGTCTGCGCCAGCGCCGCAAATAGTGCATCGGCCTCGGCATTCGTGTCCCTCAAAATCGTTACGGGGTGCCACGCCGCCAGAATCGTTGGTGGCTTCAGTGCCACGCCCAGTTTTTTCTCGAGCGCCGCCCTTCCCAGCAGCGTGGACCGCCGCACATGGTCCAGCGAAGGCGCGCCCGCATGGTGAACTCGCCACGGCTCCTCGCCCATCGCAATCACCCGCCGCTTCGCCGTCGGCGTCGACGTAAAGTGAATGTGCGCCATCTTCGTCAGTGCGTTCCGCACCTGGTCGTCGATCGCGCCCTGCGAAATCTCGCCGCCTTCGATGTGCGCCATCGGAATCCGCAACGCCACAGCCACCGAAGCCGGCGCCAGCATTTCATAGCGGTCTGCAATTAGCAGCAGCAGGTCCGGCCGCCACGCTGTCAGCGCATCGGCCAATCCCAGCATCGCCAGTCCGATGGTCTTGGCCATGCCGGTGTCAGTGTCCGAACTAAGCAGGCACTCGACCTTCGCTTTAATTGGAAACCCATCCCGCCCGATCTCCGCCCCCGTGTTGCCAAACTCCGGCGAAAGGTGCGGGCCCATCGCAAACACACCCAGCTCAACGTCCGGATGCGCCGCCAGGTCCTTGAGGGGCCAATACAAATGACTGTAGTCGGCGCGCGATGTCGTCACAACGCCAATGCGGCGGCGGCGCGTCTCTGCTGGGCTTGCATTCGTGGAGATTGCTTGTGTCGATTCGTTCTCTGTAGGGATCTGCATTGGCTCGGTCATCGGGAATTTGAATCCGGCGCGATCACTCGAGCAGTATAGTCGCCGCTGGCATCGATTCTTCCGCCGTTCATCGATTCCTAGTTTGGCGTCGGCTGCTCTTCGATGTGGTCGATGACCAGCACAGGCACAGGACGCTTTTCCTTCTCCAGCTTCACCCCTAGCTGGTTCTTGACGGCGTCGAACAGAGAGATGGCGCCATTGGGGTCGGATGGCGCCGGCGCGCCGTTGGGTGAAGGAGCGGCCCCGCCTGCGCCCGGCGCAAAATGATCGGCAGAGCTGAAGCTCAGCGTGAAGTCGTAGGAGCCTTTCAAACCCGTGTGGTCGAGCACAGGGCTGAAAATGAAACCGGGAGCCAGCGTTTGAAGCAGAACGCCAAACTGCGCCATGTTCAGGTTCTGGCAGGTCAAAAGGCGGTTGAGCACCGGGTTTGTGAGTCGCGGGTCCTTGCCGTCCGGTCCCGCGCCTTCGTTGCAATGAGTCCGGCTTTTTGGGTCGGCTTGAGCCATTTTCGGGCTGACCGCGACCAGGTTATACGCGGTAACGGGACGGTTTTCCCAGTGGTCTTTCATTTTGAAGCGCTCTTCGATAAAACCGCGCAATAACTGCTGTAGTTCTTGCTCCAGAACCTGCTGCGTTTTCGGCGCGGCGCCTCCGGAATCGTCTGTCGCAAGCTTGGCCATAATGTCGATGCGGTCTTCGCCAAGCCACTTCGGCGCGCCTGCCAGCGATTCGTTGTCGTTGAAGTTGAGGTCCCACGCAAATTGGATATACGTCTTCAGGCTGATCGCCTGCCCATTCATCTGATCGCCCTGGATTCTGAAGTTCTGTCTCTCGTCCGGCTTGGAGGGCTTGATGGTTGCGACTTCAATTTGGGGCGGCGGCAGAGGCGGCATACGCTTATCGAGATCGGGCGGGTTGGGCGTCGCCGACTCATTCACACTGTCGACGATCAGCACCGGCCGGGGCGCGGTTTCGAGCGCCAGCTTGAGGCCCAGTTCCTTGTCCACCGCGTCAAAGATGGAGATGCCCTCGGCGCCGGCGCGATCGAGTTGCCCGCGCCCCGTCCACTTGAGCTCGAAGTCGTACGCTCCAGTCAGCCCGGTTGAATCCACGACCGGCTTGTCCAGATAACCGCCCGCCCATTCGTGCACATCCTGGGCAAACTGCTCCATCGTCTCGTTGTGGCATTTAAACACAATCTGCTGAATTGTCCCGGCGGGCTGATTATCCGGTGGAGGCTGATATTCGCAGTTCGGATCTCCGGCACTTTCAGACTCTTTCAGCTTGGTCTTTCCCTTCGGAGCCGACAGCACGAAGGCGGCTATTGGCGCGCTGCCGGTGTGGACCACGAGATTGAACCTCTGCGCCAGCAGCGACTGAAGCATGAGCCGGATCGTTACCTTGGATGTTGCGGGCGGAGCTTTGGCAATGATGTCGAAGTGATCCCAGTCCAGCCAACTGGGCCCGCCCTGCACATTCGTGGGGTCGAGCTTATAGGCGGCTGCAATGAGTTCAGTCATCGTAGCCTGGTGAACAATGTACCTGTCACCTGCAAGGTTCCCGCCATCCATGAATGGGAATCGTACAAAGGCGCTCGCATGAACATCCGCGACCTCAAACGCTGCAGTGGCAGGCGTGGGCGCCGGTGCGGCTTCCGTTTGGGCGATTAAGCCCGTCGCGGAAGCGGCCACGGCAACGCCCGTTGCTGCGGCCACGAGAAACGCGAGGCTATTTTGGAAACCGCTGGGCATCATTTGAGCCGTCCTGAGATTTGGCGTTATCAGGATAGACGTTGGGCATTCTCGATCGCTTCAGTTTAAAACCGATCCTGGCGCGGGAATGTTTATCGAATATCTCGCCTTGGCGAGCGCACGCTCTTTCTCCGGCCCGCACCTGCCAAGGCGTCCGCCGCATTTGCGCCACTTCAGAACTGCCCACAACTCCGCCGATGCGTTGCCAATGTCTGCGCGTCTACACTATGAGGTCAGGCGGCGGGCGCTGGGAACGGTCGCGCCGCAACAGGGAAGTGAGACAAGAAACGATGCACAGTTTGAGGGCGATTGCCCTGATGTGTTTTGCCGCAGGAACAGTCGCAACAGCGCAGGCCCATTTCGACGCGGAGGCCATTCGCATCAACAATCGAGGCGTGGCGCAGATGGGCCAGCAGTTCACTGACCGCGCTGCAGCCACCTTTGCCGACGCCATGAAGAAGGACCCAACGCTGGCGCAGGCCGCAGTCAATGAAGGCATCGCGCTGCTCACCCTGCAGAAGCTCGACGAAGCAAAAAAGGCGCTCCAGACCGCGCTCGCCCTCGACCCCAAAAGCCCCCAGGCCTGGTACAACCTGGGCCTCGCTCAGCATGCGGCCAACGAATCGGACGAAGCCCTCAAGAGCTTCCAAAAGGCCGTCGATCTCGATCCGCGCGATGCCGATTCCTGGTATTTTTTGGGCGCCTGCTACTCCGAGCTCAAGCAATACGACAAGGCCATCGCCGTCTTCAAGCAGGCCATCGAGATCGATCCAAACCACGCATCCAGCGAGTTCCAAATGGCGCGCGCCATGCAGCGCTCCGGCGACGTCGATCAAGCAAAGGTGCACTACAAGCGCTTCCAGCACCTCACCAGCGCCAAGATCGGCTCGCCCATCGGCCTTGCTTACGGCGAGCAGGGCCACTACTCCATCGTCACGCCCATCGCCGAGCCCCAGGCCGTGCAGAAGACAATGATTCCGGTCAAGCTCGTCGCGCAGCCGATTGCTTTGAGTGCAATCTCGTCCGCGCCGACCGGCGGCGCCTGCATGATGGACGTTACCGGCTCGGGCAATATGGATCTCATTCTCATGCAGAATGGCGATCAGGCTATCGGCGTTTTGAAGTCGAGCGGCGACGGCAACTTTGGCAACTTCGATGCAATTGCGGCTGGCCTCAAAGCATCCGGACACGCTGTCGCCTGCGCTGTGGGCGACTACGATGGCGATGGGCTCAACGATCTCGCCGTTGCGCTCGATGATCGCGTGCTGTTGTTTCGCAATCTCGGCAAAGGCAAGTTCGAGGACGTGACCGCCGCAGCCGGCCTCACGCCGAAGAATCGGCCCACTGGGATTACGTTTATCGACTACGACCATGACGGCGATCTCGACCTGTTTCTGACCGGTTCAAGTCTGGACAAAGAGTGCGAACCCGACCCCAAAAACAGGAACCAATGCTTGTTAAGACCTGGGAATGTGCTGTGGCGGAACAATGGAGACAAGACCTTCACAGATTGGACGGAGGAAACAGGACTGGGCGGTGCGGGCGAGACCGAAGCCGCCGTCCTCACCGACTTCAACAACGATCGCGCGGTGGACATTGCCACAACGAGAGACGGCTGGGTGGGCTTGATGTCCGTTGCGGGGGATATTTCTACGAGGAAGGAGATGTTCATTCAGTCGCAGGTGGCTCCGCTGATCTATGTGAATCCGCGAGAAGGGAAGTATCCGGTGCAGCCGTTGTTCGAAGGAATGCAGGCTAGAAGCGAAGAGACTCCGGGGCGCGATTCGCCACTCGGGCCGGCGCGTGGCATTGCTGTGCTGGATTTCAACAAAGATGGCTGGATGGATGTTGTCCTCACGCATCCGTCCGAGCCGGGACTGAGCCTGTGGCGAAATGTCGAGGGCGACAATCATGTTGGGCGGAAGTTTAAGCGAGTAGAACTGCCTATCCACGGCAGATCACTCTTTAGTCAAGAGAAGCCGTCACAGGATGACGTCATCGGTGGCTGGAGCGTCACCGCCATCGACATCGATAACGACGGTTGGGTCGATCTCGCAGCAATTGTCGACACAACCGCCGGCCCGCGCGTGAAGGTCTTCCGCAACCGCGGCGACGGCACCTTTGAAGACGTCAGCAAAGCTCTCGGCCTCGACGAAATTAAACTCCAAAATCCCCGCGGCCTCATCGCCGCCGATGTCGATGGCGATGGCGCGCCCGACCTCATCATCACGCAAGAGAACGCGCCGCCCGTGCTTCTGCGCAACGTCGGCGCTAACAAAAACCACTTTGTCCGCCTCGATCTCTCCGGCTTTGCCGACAACAAGACCGCGCTCGGTGTAAAGGTTGAAGTCTTTGCCGGCGGCCTATGGCAAAAGTGGGAGCTGGCCGGGGCATCGGGCTATCAAACGCAGGCCCCGCCGCAGATTCTCGTCGGCCTTGGCCAGGCAAACGGCATCGACCTTCTGCGCATCCTCTGGCCCACCGGCGTCCTGCAGGACGAAATCGATCTGCCCGCTCTCAAGGATGGCCGCGCCGTCATCGCCATGAAGGAGGCCGATCGCCGCGGCAGCTCCTGCCCTGTGCTCTTTGTATGGGACGGCCACAAGTACCGGCTCGTCACCGACGTGATTGGCGCGGGCGTTGTCGGCCACTGGTTCACACCCGAGCGCCGCAATATTCCCAACCCCGGCGAGTGGGTGAAGGTCGACGGCGCGTCAACCGCTCTAATAAACGGCAAGCTCAGCATGCGCTTCATGGAGCCGATGGAAGAGGTCAACTACATCGATCAGCTCCGCCTCGTTGCCGTCGATCATCCCAGCGACGTGACCGTCAATCCAGACGAGCGATTCCTCGACGATCCGCCCTTCGCATCTGGCCGCGTCATCGCATCTTCCGCCACGCGCCTCCCCATCGCCGCGTCTGACGGCCAGGGCCATGACGCGCTCTCCGCGCTCAGCCGCGCCGACCACAACTTCGCGAGCGGATTCACTCCGTTGCCCTACGACGGCTTCGCCAATCTGCATTCGCTCGTCCTCGACCTCGGCCCGGTCGACACGCAGTCTCCGCTCAAGCTCCTCATGACCGGCTACGTTAACTACTTCAGCGCCACCTCGCTCTACGCCGCGTGGCAGGCCGGAATCAAGCCCATTTCACCCTATGTCGAAGCCGAGATGCCCGACGGTTCGTGGAAGCGCATCGTCGACGATGCCGGATTCCCCGCCGGCCTCGAGCGCACCATCGTCGTCGATCTCACTGGCCGCCTGCCCGCCGGCGCTCATCGCATCCGTCTCATGACCAATCTCGAAATCTTCTGGGACCAGGTGCTCATCGACAACCACCCCGAAGCCGCTTCGCGCTCGACGGAAGTTCCGCTCGCCTTCGCCACTGAGCACTTCCGCGGCTACCCGAAGCAGATCGAGGCCGGCAGCCCCGGCGATCTCAACTACGATTACGATCGCGTGAGTCTCACTGGCCCCTTCCAACACCAGCGCGGTAACTACACCCGCTATGGTGACGTGACCGCGCTCGTCAAGGGGACCGACGACCGCTACGCCATCTTCGGCTCGGGCGATGAGATCGCGCTCGAATTCGACACAGCCACGCTGCCCGCTCTGCCCGCCCACTGGACGCGCGACTACTTCTTCTATGCCAACGGCTACGTCAAAGACATGGATTGGTGGGATGCCTCGCCATTCACCGTTTCGCAGTTGCCCTTCCACCACATGAGCACCTATCCCTACCCGGCCAACGAGCACTTCCCGGATGATGCCGGCGCGATCGACTATCAGCTCAACTTCAACGACCGCTTCGATTCCGGCGAGCCGAACCGCTCCTACCACTTCAACTATCAGTACTTTCCCTCAACCCCAGCGGATGATCGTGCAAACACGCCAGGCGGGACTGCGGCGAATCCCCTTGCTCCGAGCGCCAACAGCTTGGGTGCCCCATCCTTCTCGCGGCATTTCGAGGAAAAAATGCGAGAAGGGCGGGAGACGACGCAAACCTCGGGCTCTGCGAATCCCTCCGCCCCGCAGGCCGCCCAACCATGAGTCAGCTCGTTCTAGAGCCGGCGGTCCGGCAGCTTGAGCTCCTTCGCGCCGGTGAGGTCTCCGTCGGCGAGCTTGCCGAAGCGCACCTTCATCAAATTGCCCGCCTCAACCCGGCCCTCAACGTCTTCGCCGACTTCGACCCCGACCGCGTCCGCACCGACGCCGCCCGCCTCGAGGCCCTCCCGCGTGCGGCTCACGGCCCTCTTCACGGCCTGCCCGTCACCGTAAAGTCTTCCATCGCCACAGCAGGATTCAAGTGCGAAATCGGCAGTCTCCTACGCAAGGGCGATGTGCCCCAGGAAGACGCAGTCGTCGTGGCGCGTCTACATGCCGCCGGCGCGCTCATTCTTGGGACGACGAATTGCCCAGAATTTCTGATGGCCTACGAGACCGCCAACTTGCTCCACGGTGCAACGCACAATCCCTGGGACCTTACGCGCTCGCCGGGAGGATCGAGCGGAGGCGAGTCAGCCGCGATTTCCGCTGGCCTGTCCGCCGCCGGGCTCGGCTCCGATTCCGGAGGCAGTGTACGCGTCCCCGCCCACTTCACCGGCATCTGTTCCCTCAAGCCCACGCCCGGTCGCTTTCCCGGTCGCGGCCATCTTCCACCGTGCGTTGGCCCTTTCGCTATTCTCGGTGCAATTGGCCCCATGGCCCGCACCATCGCCGACGTCTCACTCCTCTTTCATACCCTCGGTGGCCAGGACGCGGAAGACCCATCGAGTCCGCCGATCCCTCCGCGCCGTCACTCCCCGGATGCTCTCCGCGCCCACACCATAGGCTTCTTTGAAAACGACGGCCTCGTCCACGTCACGCCCGAGACCCGCGCCGCCGTGCAATCAGCCGCTGCCGCCCTGCGCGACGCCGGATTCCGAGTCGAGCCGTTTCGGCCCCGCTCCCTTGAGCCTCTGCGACGGCTATGGGACATATTCTTTGTGCAGTGCGGCGCCATGTTTTACGCTCCTGAGATTCGCGGCCGCGAACATTTACTCAGTCCCATCTTCCGCGAGTTTCTTGAGATCGCGGACTCTCGCCCAAAGCTTTCCACTACTGATCTCTTGAATGCATGGGCCGAGCTCGATCTGGTGCGCTCCCAAATGCTCGCGGAGATGACCGCGTTCCCCGTCCTGCTCTGTCCTGTCGCATCCATTCCGGCCTTCCGTCCCGGCGAGCGTAGCTGGATTCCCGACAATTCCGAAGATGGGAGTATGGCCGGTCGTGACGTCGGCTACCTCGACGCGGTTCGCCATACGCAGTGGTTCAACGCGCTTGGCGCACCCGCTGCCGTCGTTCCCGTTGGACGATCGCCAGAAGGCCTTCCCATCGGCGTGCAGATCGCCGCCCGTCCTTATGAGGATGAAATCGTACTAGGAGTCGCCGCTGTCATCGATGCCGCTTTCGGCTATCGCCCACCGCCAATCGCGCTCGAGTAACTGTCTTCGTCAACAATCCTTCGAAGCGGCCAATCGCGCCGCGGATGCCAGTCAGAAAACCACGAATCAAAACGACGCTGTATACCTGTTCATCTCTATTGCGTCTTCTCAGACTTGGCCTGCTCGTTCGGCGAAAGCGTGGGCACCGCGCCAGCGGTGAGGGCATTCGACAGGATTTGGGCCAGGACTCCTTGACCTTCAGCGTTCAGATGGGAACCGTACGGGTCGTAAAGACCGTCCAAATTTGGGGCCTTTTCAAGTTCCGGGACAACATCGACATAGATCGCACCGTTACTCGACATGATTGTACGCAAGTTGTTGTTCAACCGATCAGGATCAATGCCGGCTGGACGCGGACTGATAGAGAGTAATCCCGATTCACCACGATTCGGCAAGAACACTGCTACCACCGGCACGCCGGCAAGCTTAGCTTGGTTTGCAATCGTCGAAACATCGAGGGGCAAATGGCGCATTCGCTCAGCTTCCTCGGTATTGACAGCTGCAGATAGGTGAGCAATCCCTGGTACACGTCTCATATAGGCGGCCATGAACAAACTCTGACTGCGGTAGAGATATCCCTTCAGGAAGGCTGTGATCTTAGGCTGATTTAATAGGCGGCGCACATCGCGCAATCGAATTTGGCTTCCTGCTGGTGGCGCAGGGGCATCGTCAGGTTTATCGGGATTGACATCCCATGAACTTATTACCCAGAGCATGAGGTCTGGCCGCAACGCCATCAATTGCGGCATGCGGTTGACCAGAAGGTCGGGTGAACCGGCGGTGCCGAGCATCGCCGCGTTATACACCTCTACTCTGCGATGTGTGGACCTTGAGAGGTCGGCGGACAGCCGCTCAGC
>Ga0302324_100026166_pt1 | contig 11164 bp, 6 predicted proteins | sample Palsa_T0_1_FD_201949 | JGI IMG/M metagenome (GOLD analysis project Ga0302324, IMG submission 201949) | Peat permafrost microbial communities from Stordalen Mire near Abisko, Sweden - Palsa_T0_1 | ecosystem: Environmental > Terrestrial > Soil > Palsa > Peat permafrost | place: Sweden: Abisko... | reverse complement strand
GAAGGGCGACGCTCCCGGGGCCCTCGATCGACCCCTCGGTGGCTGGTAGTGCACATGGCGCCCATCCCGGTGACACTGCGATCTCGCGAAGCCGCCCTGGGCATCAGGTTCAGCCACCATCCACCTCAGCCTTCATCGGGAAGCTGCACGAATTCCTCAAGTGCACGAGAGAGGCGTTGAATCTGCGCGGCCAAGTCGCCGCCCTCCCAGTGCGCTAGGCCCCGCCGAGTATAGCGTCCTCCCTGCACGGCTGCGTTCAGGCGAGGCAATTCGCGCAGCAAGAGATCAGCGCATTCGTCTTGAAGTTTAGGGCCGGGCTTCAAGCGCCGCTGCCAACTCAGCAGCGATATGGCGACGCACGAGGGGATGCCAGGAGTTCAGCCACAGCTGATTGGCGTTCAGTTGGAGTTCTACTTCAAGAAGGGCTTCTGCGCTCGGCACGATTCCTTTTTCCTACAGATTAGACCGTATCACGCGAGGGGAGCGAATTCCGAACGCGTAGGAGCCAGGAGGGCCTTACCCTCATGATCTCTCCCGACTCGCTGTCCGGCGGGGATCAGGTGTTAGCCCTTCGGAGCGTTCCCGTTGGTCGCTCAAACCCCTGGCCAGGGGGCCAGTCGGTACGCTCGCTCGCGAGAGTCTGCATCAAAAGTAGAGTCAACTCCAGCGATTTGGAAAAATGGGTCTCGTCGGGCGCGCTGGGAAATTCTGAGATGTCACAGAGCTTTAGGTTTGAAAAGGTGGGGAAGCTGGGCGCGGGCGGCTACACGGTTTTAAACGGAATCAGCCACATCCCACTTCGCCGGAGCGGGCACGGTGCGATAGCCGACAATCCTGCGGATAATTGTTTGATTAGACGCTCTCGCCCCTCGGCCGAACCCGAGCGCTTGCAAGGTGTTCAGCCGCTGGAGTCGTAAGATGTACGTGGTTGCATTACGGGTCTTGCGGCTAATCATTTGAATGTGAGGCGTTAATGAATCACAGTGGGATAATGGTCGCTTCAAATCAGAAGTCCATGTGGCGCCTGGAACGAGTGTGGGAAGAACGTAACCGAACGCCAGTCCTTCTGGTCAGCGGGGCAATCATTTTGATGGTCGCCGTCGCCGACTGGTGGACGAAACCGTTTGTAGCGTTTGGAGTCCTCTATTTGTTTCCCATCATGCTTGCAGCAGCATTCCTCCCTAGATGGGTGATCGTCTTGCTGGGTATCTGCTGCGCGGTCCTCAGCGAGCTTTTCAGTTCGCTCGACCAGTCAACCATTCGCTTGGGTTTTGAAACTCTGGCACTTGCGGGCTGCGGACTTTTCGTTGCAGAGCTCGGTCGCAACCGCCGGCTGACTTTGGAGGCGCAGAAGAGGACCATGGAGGCGCAGGAGAGATTGAAGGCTCTGATCGAGACGAGCCCGGCGGGGATTGTTGCCGTCGACGAGCGCGGCTTTATCGAACTCGCCAATCGCGCGGCTAGTGAACTGATGGCCCCGCGGGACGGAAATCTCATCGGCAATCCGATTGCGGCGTTCCTGCCGGAACTTCACCATGCTCTGCGGTGGGAAGAAGCTCCCCAGTTCCGGGCAACGATGCAATGCCGGTGCCATCGCGGCAATGGAGAGTCGTTTATGGCTGATGTTTGGTTCTCAACGTATAAGGAGGGACTGACGCACAAGCTTGCCGCGATTATCGCGGACGTCACAGACGAGACATCCGCAGCCGATTCCAATTCAGCCCCTCCCACATCCTCTGACCGAGCCTCATTGAACGACCGCGAAATGGACGTGCTCCGCTTCTTGGTTCAGGGGCTGGCCAACAAAGAAATAGCGGCCCGTATGGACGTCTCCGACAGCACGGTCAAGAACACACTGCAGCAGCTCTTCTACAAAACGAACGTCCGCACCCGCGCTCAGCTCGTTCGCGTGGCACTCGAACAGTTTCGAGATCTCTTATAAACGGGACGTATAATCTATTGACAGCGATGCCAATGGACGTATTGCCTGCAAACCTCGGCGTGCTCATACCCCGTTGCCCTCATGCTTCCTGTCTGAACTTGCGATCAGCGCACCCGCCAGTGCAATTCTGACGGGTCAACTTCTTGTTCGGACGCTCGCCTTGATAAATAGCTGTTGCAGTGCATCTTTTATCGTGGATTCTGACGAGCCCATCTGGTTGCCGATCTTTCTGTTCGACAAGCCGTCAACAAGGCCGTTCACTATGGTCTGCTCCCCGTCCGTTAGCTCGCCCCACAATCGATCTTCATAGCGCGGGTATCTCCGAAAGCGCCGTTAAGAATAATCTGCAACACCTTTCTACCGAAAAGCAATGTGCATACACGTGCCCAGCTCGTCGGTGCCGCAACGGAACGGTACCCCACCGTCTTGTAATTGAAATGGGTACGGGCGGCCAGCTCGAAGTGGCGGTAATCAAACGGTCATTCATGTGATTCGCCGCCCGTACGGGACGGAACGGCAATCTGTCTGAATTCACCGTTTCGCGCAGCATCCCCTCTCGCCAGTCCGCATTTTTTGATGAACCCCGGTTGGGTACCCACGAGCTTCGAGTGCGGCCCTCACAAGCTGGCTTCGAGTCCTGACACCTGACTTAGTAAATAGCCGCTGAATGACGTTCTTAACCTGGCTCTCTGAAAGGCCGAGGCTATCTCCAATCCTCCGATTGGACAGGCCCCCCACGATGCCGGCGAGCACATCGCGCTCGCGCTCATCCGGGAGCGTGCCACGCCTTTCTCTGCCGCCCTCGCCGAAGGCAGGGCACTGATCGATTAACTGGTCCGCTAGAAGCTGAATTATCTTCGGATCGACCCAGACTCCACCATCCGACACTACCTTGATGGCCCTTAAGAGGCGCTCAGCCAGTCCGGATTTCAGGAAAATTCCGGACGCGCCAACTCTTAAGGACAGGGCTGATTTCATCACGTCGGGCGCTCCGGCGACGATCAGGAAGTTCCCCTGATAGTTGGCCTCCCTGGCGGCAGACATAAAGTCAGTCCCGCGTTCGGTGCCGACTTCAAAATCCAACAAAATGACATCTGGTTTTGAGTCTTCTAAAAGACCGAGGGCTTCCGTGGCAGTGCCGCATTCCCCCACCACCTCGAAGTCAGGTTCTGAGGCAAGAAGGTGGGCAAGACTGGCACGGAACAAGCCGAGTTCGTCGACAAGCAGGATTCGGATGCGATGATCCAATGCTTGTTTGCTCATCCTATTCAGAGAAGCGGTTTCAGACGGAATGTACGTTGTTTCCATGGCTCATCCAAAGACGCCGGGTCATTGTGCCAATCCTACAATGAGCGGCTGGTTACGAAAAGGGCTTGCTCCGCAAGATTGGAGACTCAGATCGAAAGACTAATTGCCGCTAATTATGCCAATCAAACCCGTTCAAGCCAACCATGTGACCACTCCGAGGATCGTGGCGATTGGACAAGAGAACAGTGGCTTCCTCGTCTGGACCGCGTTAAATTTTAGTCACCTGCCACATGAAGCCTTCGATTCAAATCAACAAACGAGTCCTTATCGTTTGCGCGACTCCTATAGCGATTGTCGTCGCAGTGGCCCTCCTGGCGCCCGGGCGAACCCGCGACGTATGGCGGCAAACGATCTCTTATCTCCAACAAATCCAAGCCAAACCTGCGGACGGGACGTTGCGGTCACCCGGTAAAAATTCCAACACGCCGAATGCTAAGGCGGCGGTGGATTTGTCGCCGAGCCAACTGACCTCGATCAAGATCGAGCCGGTGGGAACGTATCAGTTCCCGGTTGATAAGGAAACAGTTGGAAACATCAGCTTTGCCGATGAACAATCGGTTCAAGTCTTTCCGGCTTTTCAAGGAACCATTATCAAGGCCTTTGCGGAGCTCGGCAGTCAGGTGGAAAAGGACCAGCCTCTTTACACGATCAAAAGCCCCGACCTGATCCAGGCCGAATCGACGCTGATCGGCGCGGCGGCGCAGTTCGAATTGACCAAAAAGGAACTGGAGCGAGTCAAGGGACTTCCCGGAGTCGCCCAGCGCGAAGTAGAGCAGGCAACCTCCGATGAGCAGACCGCCGACGGCGCCCTCAAAGCCGCGATAGACGCGGTGCGCGTGTTTGGCAAGACCGACGCGGAAATCGATCAAATGATCGCTTCGCGCAAGACCGACCCCGCGCTTCTGGTTCGCAGCCCGATCACCGGCAGGATTACATCCTATAACGCGCCGCCGGGTTTGCTGGTGCAACCCGGGAATCCGCCCGCGCCCTATACCGTTGCAGTTCTCTCAGTTAAATGGATGCTGGCGGATGTCGTGGAAAGCGACCTCGCCCTGCTCCAGTTAGGACAGTCCGTTCAGGTTAAGGTCATGCCCTATCCCAACCGCGTGTTTAAGGGCAAGATATCAAAGATCTATCCGATGGTCGATCCGAACACCCATCGTGAAACGGTCCGTTCGGAAATCGACGACCCCAAGGATGAGCTGCGCCCTGGAATGCTCGCGAATTTCATCATCCGTGTCGAAGGTCCGGTGGCCGGGATCGCGATACCCGCCAACGGAGTGGTGCGCGAACCCGACGGCACCATGACGGCGTGGGCGACCACCGACCGCCGCCATTTTGAGCAAAGAGTCATCAAGACGGGCATGCGAAAAGATGATCGGGTCCAGATCTTGAACGGTCTGCGGCGGGGAGAACTGGTGGTCACCGACGGCGCCATATTTCTAAGCAGTATGCTGTCGGCGCCCGCAGAGTAAGACCATCATGTTCAAATCTCTTCTTGCATTTTGTTTAAGCCGCCGTGCGATTGTCATCGTGGGATTAGTGCTGTTTGCCGGCGCCGGGATCGTCGCGTTCAAACTACTCAACATCGAGGCCTATCCGAATCCGACTCCGGTGATTCTGGAAATCACCGCACAGGCGGCGGGTCTGTCCGCCGAGGAAATGGAGCGTTACTACACGACTCCTATGGAGATCGGCCTCTACTCTACGCCCGGCATTGAGGTTATCCGCTCGACTTCGTTCTACGGCCTGTCCTTTGTCCGCGTCAATTTCAAGTACGGCGTGGATTATTTCTTCGCATACAGCCAGGCGTCCGTGGCGATCGCGCAGAATGTCAGCCTGCCGGGCAACCAGGTGCCCAACATCCAGGCCAACAGTTCGACCGGCGAAATTTATCGCTATCAAGTTGTCGGCCCGCCGCATTTTGGAATCATCAACCTCCGCACTGTTCAGGATTGGATTGTCGCACGCAGGCTTTTGACCATCCCAGGCATCGCGGCCATCAATAGCTGGGGAGGGCCCACTAAGGAGTTTGAAGTTGAGGTCGACCCTCATAAGCTGGAAGCCTATAGCGTGACGGTGCCCCAGATTCTGACCGCACTCGGCAACGCCAACATTAACGTAGGCGGGCGGGAAATCCGCATAGGCCAGCAGTCCATCAACATTCGCGGCGTCGGCCTGATTAACGATGGCGGCAGCGACGATTTGACCCAGGGCTACCGCGTGAACGACATCGAGAATATCGTTCTAAGCCAGGAGAACGGCGTCCCGGTTCTGATGAAGGATGTCGCAACGGCTTCGGTGGCCTACCGGCCAAGGCTCGGCATTCTAGGCCGCGACCATAACGACGACGTTGTCGGCTCAATCGTGGTGCAAAGACGAACCGAAAAAACAGCCGACATGATTCCCAAGGTCGAGGAAGCGATCCAGACGCTGAATCGCGACGGCAGTCTTCCGCGCGGGGTAAGAGTGGTGCCTTTCTACGACCGTTCGGCCCTGGTGGCGCTCACCACGCATACGGTCCTGCACAACCTGGTTTTTGGATGCCTGCTGGTTTTCCTGATCCAATGGATCTTCCTGGGCGACCTTCGCAGCGCAATCATCGTGGGATTAAGTATTCCATTTGCGCTGTTCTTCGCGACCATCTTGCTGGTCATGCTGGGAGAAAGCGCCAACCTGCTGTCGGTAGGGGCGGTCGATTTCGGCATCATTGTCGATTCAGCAGTCATTCTGGTCGAGAATATTTTCCGGAATTTTCAGCGTAATCCAGAAGAGAGAAACGTTCTGTTACAGCGGCTGACGAAGGGCTTCTGGGGTCCCGACCCCACCAGCGTTGCGCACCCGGAAGCAGGCCCTACCTTCGCCTGGACGGATCGCTTGCGGCTGATTCTGGTCAGCGCGCTCCAGGTGGATAAAGCGGTCCTGTTCTCGGCGCTCATCACGGTGGCCGCCTTCGTGCCTCTCTTCACCATGCAAGGAGTCGAAGGGCAGATCTTCGGTCCCATGGCGAGGACCTACGGCTACGCGCTGGCCGGAGCGTTGATTGCAACGTTCACGATTACGCCTGTGATCGCCTCCTTCCTGATTCCCAAGAACGTGAAGGAAGTAGAAACGATCATTGTCCGCGCGCTGCACTGGCTGTACGACCCCGCTCTGCGTTTTACGCTGAGAAACCGGTACCTGGTGGTTGGATTGGAACTGGCCTTCTCGCTTGGGACCTTCTTCTTTATCGCTCCGCGGCTGGGCAGCGAGTTTCTCCCGCACCTGGAGGAAGGCAATTTCTGGATCCGCTGCTCCATGCCCATCACGCTTTCGCTCCAGGACGGTGAGGGGCAGGCACGAAAAATGCGCGAGATTCTGCTGCGGCACCCCGAAGTCCTTACCGTGGTTTCCCAACACGGACGGCCGGACGATGGCAGCGATGCCTCGCCATTTTCAAATGTCGAGTTATTCGCCCCGCTCAAACCTCCTGACGAATGGCCCAAGGACATGACCAAAGATAAGTTGACTGCGCAAATTCAAAAGGAATTTGAGAGCGAATTGCCGGGCGTCATTTTCAATTTCTCTCAGTACATCGAGGACAACATCGAGGAAGCGATTTCAGGCGTCAAAGGCGTCAATTCCGTCAAGATCGTCGGTCCCAACCTGGAAGAATTGACGAAGCTGGCCGATCGGGTTCGCGACGAGATGAGCCAGGTTCGCGGCGTTACCGATCTCGGCATTTTCCCGGTCCTGGGCCAGCCCAACCTGAACATCAAAGTGGATCGGGAGAAGGCCGCGCGCTATGGCCTCAATTCGGGCGACGTAAATACAATCGTGCAAGCAGCCATGGGCGGGGCTGTGGCGTCTCAAGTCCTGGAGGGGGAGCGGCAGTTCGATCTCGTCGTCCGCTATACCCCGGAATACCGCGACAACATCGATGATATCCGTAACATCAAAGTGGGATATACCAGCCCCAGCGGCGCGAACGCATATATCCCTCTAAGCGAACTCGCCACCATCTCGCTCGACACAGGAGCGGCCTGGATTTATCACGAAAGCGTGCAGCGTTTTATCCCCGTGAAGTTCAGCGTACGGGGGCGCGATCTCGGCGGAACGGTCGCAGAGGCACAACAACGCCTCGCCAAAAACGTAAAGCTTCCGCCCGGATACCGTCTCCTGTGGGCGGGCGAATTCGGAGATCTTCAGGAAGCCATCAAGCGTCTGGAGATCATCGTGCCGATCAGCTTCATCCTGATCGCCGGTATGCTCTATGGCCTGTTTAACAATTTCCGCGATTCCATGCTCGCGCTGGCGGGCATTCCCGACGCGATTGTCGGGGGCATTCTCGCGCTCTACCTTACGGGTCTCAACTTCAGCGTTTCTGCCGCGATCGGTTTCGTTTCTCTATTCGGCGTTTCAGTCATGGACGGCATCCTGATGATCACCTTTTACAACCAGGAAAGGTCTCACGGTTTCGCGCCGGTGGAAGCAATGTATCGCGCCGCAACCACGCGCATGCGCCCGCTTCTGATGACGTCGCTTTCGGCATGCATCGGTCTGCTTCCCGCGGCAATTTCAACCGGTATTGGTAGCCAGGTGCAGCGCCCGCTCGCCACTGTAATCGTCGGCGGAATGTTGGTTGGTCCGGTGATGCTGCTGCTCGCGGTACCTGCGCTGCGGTTGATCTTCATAGGCTCCGACAAACACCACCTGTATGTGCCGGATGAGCCTATCGTCCCAGAGGCGCCGAAATGAGAACGGCCCCGCTCCTACTCGCTCTGTTGGCTTGCCTGGCCTTGATCCCTGGCGCTGTTTACGCGGATGAGAAACGAGATCAGAGCAACCAGCAGCTGCTCTTAAAGCCTGCGCAGTCCGGCCACAAAGGTCTGGCAGAAGCGAATCCTCACAAACAGCTCCAGAAGCGCCCGGCGCATCGTCCACCTGCGCGTGTAATGAATCCTCGTCGGGGTTCCAGTGGATCTTCTTCTACCGCAAGGAGCCAGGTGATCCAGAACCCAATAGCGGGGCGAAGCCGTCCTGTCCGGCCGCAGGTTGCCGCTCGAACTCCGACGCCATTGCTCAGTAGCGTGCGTCATCACAGTCCTAACTCGGCCGTCATTTCCGGCTCCACGAGCCTTAGCACGAGAAATACCGGCTCGATCGACGGACGGCAAGTGCATCGGCGGCCATAACTGATGGATTTTTTATGACTCTCATTCGGCAATTTCGCGTTTTGGCCTCCGTCTCGATCTCAGCAACTTTGCTGCTCAGCGTGGGCTGCGTGGTGGGGCCAAACTTCAAGAAGCCTGCACCTCCGCCCGTGCCAAACTACACGCCCACAGCTCCCACGGCGACGAGTAACACTCCCAACGTCCCGGGCGGGGAGTCGCAAAGCTTTGTTGACGGACGCGACATTCCGGGCGACTGGTGGAGCATGTTTCACTCCCAGCCCCTGAACGATTTGATCGAGCGCTCGCTCAAAGCCAATCCCGACTTGAAGTCGGCGCAAGCGGCACTACTGGTGGCCAAGGAAAATACGCTGGCGCAGCGCGGTTTTTATTATCCAAGCGTGTCGGCCGGTTTTTCCGCCACTCGCGCAAGAACATCCTCCGAAGTTTCGCCCTTCACCGCCTCAAGCGCCCTCAACTATAGCCTCTATACGCCACAGGTCAACGTGTCCTACTCGCCGGACGTATTTGGTTTGAATAGGCGAACGATAGAATCTCTAAAAGCGCAGGAGCAGCAGGCTCGATTTGCGTTGGTCGCGACACACATCACATTAAGTTCGAATGTCGCCTTGGCAGCCATTCAAGAGGCGTCGTTACGAGGACAGATTGACTCGACCAATGAACTAATCTCCATCAGCAAGAAGATATTGGAGATTTTGCGCACCCAACGCACCAAGGGTTATGCCACTGATCTCGATGTCGCGGCGCAGGAAGCTCAGCTCGCACAGACCGTCGCCACCTTGCCTCCGCTGCTAAAACAATTGGCCCAGCAGCGTGACTTGCTCGCCGTGCTCTCTGGCGGATTTCCCAATCAGGAGCTTCCGGAAAAGTTCGAGCTTTCGAGCCTCCAGCTTCCGAGAGAGCTGCCCCTGACGCTTCCTTCTCAACTCGTCGAACAGCGCCCCGATGTACGCCAGGCCGAGGAGAACCTGCATTCGGCAAGCGCTCTGATCGGCGTGGCGCGCGCGAACCGCCTGCCAAATTTCACGTTAACGGCCGATGCCGGCAGCATGGCCGTTATTTTCACCCATATGTTCGATAAAGGAGGCTTTTGGGACGTCGGAGGAGGCCTCACACAGCCTGTATTCGACGGAGGAACGCTGAAGCACCGCGAACTGGCCGCTAGAGCGGCTTACACGCAGGCCGACGAGCAATATAAAAGTACTGTCTTGACTGCGTTTCAAAACGTGGCGGACACACTACACGCGATCACCCAGGATTCCGACGGCTTAAAGGCCGCGGCTGCCGCAAAGGACGCCGCCGCCGTAACGCTCAACATCACGCAAAAGCAATTGGACAGCGGCTACACCAATTACCTCGCGCTCTTGAGTGCGGAACAAGCCTTGCAGCAAGCCGCGCTCAACGTCGTGCAGGCTCAATCGAATCGCTTCGCGGACACTGCCGCGTTATTTCAAGCTTTAGGCGGCGGCTGGTGGAATCGCCCGGATTTGCCCAAGAATTAATTCGAGGAACCGTCTCATAGTGAAAAGCGAGGAGAGGACCAACGAGCGGCGGGCATAGGTGATCGTGGGCATTGGTTGAGATCGTAACACTTCGTGACGATCAGAGGTCGTAAACCGCCTAACAACCGGGGTGTCCTTCTGCGGTCGCGTCGGTACCGAAGAGAGGAACCGCAGCCAGAGAAAGAATGCCGACCTCAAAGAAAAGAACGATAATGTCCAGGTCGCGAAAGCAAAGCTTCGCCAACTCTGCGGTGTTTCCACGATGGATGTTGGCTGCCGGCGTTCTATTGATCGGCTTTATGCTGTTGTTGGGCGCACGTTCGGATGCCTCCGGGAGACTGAGGGCGCCAGGCCTTGGCTCGGTTCTTTACATGGCCGCGGTTAGCGGTGTCGCCGCATTCCTGATCTATTCCGGCCGGAGGCGTTCAGTCACGAGGAATCACGGAAGGGCGGTGTCTAGAGGATCACGCTCGATGGAGCCGTCCCAAACCGCCTGGCATCGCTGGTGGAAGCCAAACAATGAGCTTCTTGTGGAGAGAAAGCGACTCAACTAGCCCGCGCAGATACAAACAGGCAATGAACCTATTGTTGAGCACTGCCGCCGTGGCGCTCGGAGCGTTTGTTGCGGTTTCTCCGGCTCGGGCGGCCAGAATTTGGGGGTCAGAATTCCTTGCAAGAGTGACGCCTCCCCAAAAGGTATGGCTTCTGCGGACGTGGCGGGCATTCGGAATTCTTCTTTGTGTTGGAGGCGTACTTTCCGCGATCGATAGTATCGGGTTTAACAAATTATGAGCGCTAGCACGATGCGTCCCGCCCTGACCAGTTCCACCACTTTCGGCTCGGGAAGTTGTGGACGCCAGATCGGCCCCGCTTCGCGATGCTATCGCTCACCGACTCGACCCGATTGTCATCGAGGTGGATGACGCCGGTATCTCCGGATCGGTCACCCTCCCAACTGACCTCGCCGGAGAGCGTGTATCCGTTCGGCTGAAAGAATCTCACGATCAGGAGCCGCAACCACTCATCCTGCTCGCCTCGGGACTCGCCTTCAACGCTTAAGCGACCGCCGGATAGCTGCCAATCACAGCCGTGATACAAGCCTTGCCCCTCTTCCGCGGTGATTCCTAACAGTGCTGGATTGCTTTTTGTGAGCGCTTCGTCCAAGAGCGTCGCATGCTCATCGCTCAGTTCGGGCGAGATGTCGATCTCGCCGTTGTAATAGACCGAGTACCCCATGAATC
>Ga0302324_100026164_pt1 | contig 11165 bp, 9 predicted proteins | sample Palsa_T0_1_FD_201949 | JGI IMG/M metagenome (GOLD analysis project Ga0302324, IMG submission 201949) | Peat permafrost microbial communities from Stordalen Mire near Abisko, Sweden - Palsa_T0_1 | ecosystem: Environmental > Terrestrial > Soil > Palsa > Peat permafrost | place: Sweden: Abisko... | reverse complement strand
TGCATTGAATGTACGGGCTGAAGCCAGTACCTTTCAACGGGAATGGGGGAACGCACACTTCACGCTCCCCTTCCCGGCTGGCTTGCTATTTGCTTTGTGTCGTTACGGTAGAACCAGCAATCCGGCCTCCAGCAGTTTCTCTGTCAACCGGTCGATGGCTTGCGGAAATTTGTAGGCGACGGCACGGACGCTCATCCCCAGCAAAGTTGCCGCTTCGGCCTGCGTGTACTCCTGGATCACAATCCGGCACAACATCTGACGGTCAAGCGATCCAAGGTGGTTCACACAGGTCTCAACATCGAGGACAAAAATGACCGCGTCCTCGAAAGTGCGGACGGGCCGGCTGGATACCCACCCCCGCCCGATTGGATCGCCGAGGATGTTCGGCGCCCTGCCCACTTGCATCGAGGCATACAGATAACGCCGCAACATCTTTTCCGTATGCTTTCTGTAGAAAGCCAGGCTGACAATCGGACAAGCCGAGGGCGCCTTTGTTGCCGCTCCGGCTTCAGGTTGTGCGCCAAGCTTCGGTTCCCATCCTCTTTCGTCTTGCTCCCACTTCCGCTTTGAATTGCCGCCTTCCACAAAAATCGGCAACTGGAGCGCCGCGCTCATTGCGCACCTTCCGTTTCCACAGCAACCGCCCAAACCCTGGCAAGCGCCTTACGGCCTGGGCGTCCGCGCCGCTTGCGGCTTTCAGGCGTTGGAAAGTCCTTCAGTTTTGTTTCACACCTAAGGCAATACACGCTCCCTTGGGTCTGAGCGCGGTACCAAAGGCATCCGCACCCCTCGCAAATTTTCAATTGCACGCGCAATTCCATGACTTTTTCTCCGTGTTCGAGCCAGTTCCCGACGGCTGTTTTTCTTAAATGCTCCGCGGGGTAAAGACAACCAGACGCGGCAACTCAGGTTTCTTATGTCCTGATGAGGGATTGCCGCCCGTGTTCTCTCGTTTTTTGTCATGCTCATAGCGCGCAGATCCTGGAATGTTCTCGACTGGCCTGCCCCTGCGCCTCTGCTGAGCGCCTTGGGACAATGCGGTGAAACCGGAATGGCCGAAGTCCTCCGGCAATTTGTTCATTCAAGGCCGAATGGGACGGAATTCTTCCCGTTCGGCCCAGCGGAAGCGTAGCTTTTCTCAAGAGATTCCCACAAGCCAGTGCGAGATTAAGTAAACCAAATGTAGAAATATGATTCTCTTGCGTCAATCTTCATCGATCATCTTCTGCCTATTTGCTTTCCATCCATGAGCAAAGCGCTCAAACTAGAGGCCAATCAGCATAGATAGGTTTTCCTGGGGCAAACGAAAACCATCCTCTCCCATTGCTGGTGGCGGATTTTCCACAAATGAATTTCACCCAGATGCACGAACGACTCCGCCTGGAACTGCTGCGCAGGATACAAAGAGGTACGCTCAGTGTCTCGTTGTTGTCACGTCAAACCGGATTTGGACAGCCTCATCTTTCCAACTTTCTTCACAATCGGCGGCAATTGTCGCTGGAGGCCATCGACCGCGTCCTGGCCGCCCAGCATCTGACAGCCGCGGATCTTCTGCCCGCCTTGCAGCGGGGGGAAGCTCTTGACGAGGATGGGGAAGGCAGCTCGGTGCCTGTGGTTTCCCATTACGCGGCGCTCAATGAGCCGTACATCCGCTCCACCTCAATCCAGGGGGTGCTCCATTTACCAGCGGGCGCGCTGGATTATATGCGTACTCGTGTCTCCAACCCGCGCCGCGCCTGGCAACGGTTTGTGGCAGTTCGCATTTCGGCTGCCGACGCCCTGCCAATGGAACCCCTGGTGCTACCCGAAGCGATTGCGCTGCTGGACCGCCACTACAACGCATTGATTCCATACCGGCCAAGCCGGCCAAATCTGTTCGCGGTCCGGCAAGGGACGCGCTTGACATTGCGCTACGTGGACTTTATCGCCAATCGATTGGTCTTGCGGCCGCACAACATCGCTTTCCCGGTGGACCTGATCGAAGTCGATCCCGACGAGTCCTATGGCAACCTGATCGCCGGGCGCGTGGCGCTGATTCTGAATGAGACGTGAGGGACCGCAAAAGCTGCCACTTCGGATGCCGGTTAAGGTCCGATCTTGCTGCGGTCGGTCAGTCTTCTCGATGAGTAACTCGGTGATTTCTCGACAGTCGGGGTGAGAAGCGCGAACGCGAGCCGTGTCTTAGGTAGTAGCCTCTGCGCGTCCCTCTGACAATCCGCGAATGGTCACTGCGTGCCCAATATAGCCGCGACCGCATCGCCATAGGTTGTGCCTTCGCCAACGGTCGGCAGCAGGTGACTGCCCTCTCCGAATTCGTTCCAGGCTTCCATCATTACCAGCGGAGGAGTCGGAGCGGGTTCCACGCGAAGCGCGGTGTTGGCGTTGGCCCAATTAATTTCTGCGTCGACGAAGGTTGCCACATCCTGTGGGTTGCGGCTGAACCAAACATTGCCCTCGTCCCAAGGCCGCGGGTCCCATCCATCCATGGCGACGGGAATAAATGGCAATGGGCTGTTTGTTGCCGCCTGGGACCAGACCCATTGACCAGCTTCGGAAACCAGAGAGAAGCTTTGTTCTCCGGTGACTGTGCCGAAGGAATAATTGTAAAGAGACACAGCGTCATAGCCGTCGGCCACGGCCGGTGAAAGATCAGGGAACGAACCCGTCTGCGTGCTGTGGTCGTAGCCGGACTGAAATCCTCCGACGACGTAAACTCCCGGCAAACCGGACGCTACAGCAGCCGTACGCAGCTGATTCAGGGCGCTCGCTACAGCGGCCGAAGACCCAAAAGTCTGTCGCATGAGGCCCATGTCGATCACCGTCAGAAGCGGCTTTCCGTTTACGGTCACGTAAGCCGGGTCGCTCATGTAGCCAATCCACTGATTGATTGCGGTTGGCCAATCCGCGGGAGCAACGAAAACGGACGGCGAATTGACGTAGAGGATGGCGTACTGCATGCCATGGCGATCAGCAAGCTGATGTGTGATGTCGAGGGCCGAATTGAGGTCCTCACCGGGATCGGAGCTGACGTACCAGTCGAAGAGGAAGAAATCGATGCCGAAGTTGTGCGCGACAGCTAGTTGCTGCTCCACCGCACACTGACTGTTGTCCTGCCACCCCGAGAGCGGCTGGCGATCCTGGTACGGACCCAGCGGCAGACCTTGGAAATGGAAGTTGGTAAGCGGACCAGACCATCCGTCGAAGTAATAGGCTCCAACCCGGGCACGAGTCTGCTGCGATGAGCCGCCTGGGGGTGGAATGACGCAGGGCACCGCGAAGCTCAGCGCATTGGAGGAACCTCCGGTATCGACAACCGTGACATCGTCAGGTCCCTGAGCGGCGACTTCCGCAGCCGGAATTGCCGCAGTAAGAAGGTTCGCGTTCACGAAGGTAGTGGGCTGTGTCGCTCCATTCCAATCAACGGCGGAGTTTGCGGTGAAGTTCGAGCCCACCACGCTCAACGTGAACAGCGGTCCGCCCTGCGTGCTGCTGTTGGGAGATATTGCACTAACGACCGGAGTGGGGCCAGGATTGACGGGGGGAACTGATTTTCCTCCTCCGCACGCTGTGAGTACGCCTAAAGCTCCGAAAACCGCAACCTTCAAATACAATTCCATCGAGTCTCTCCGAAAAGACAGCCGAGTCTTTGGGCAGCTACTTACTCTATAAGCTGTCACAAGATGGCCGCCCTGGTCGTTGTGAAGGAATCGGCAACTGTCACTCCCGCAAGCGTTGCGAAACATCATACTCGCCGACCCAATGAATTTCCATAGAAGTGTTGTTAACAGGCCAATGCGCTCATCGCATCCCTGATTGCCGTCAGATCGCGAGGGCTGAGTCCCGATTGTCAAACCTTGCGAACTTGGAAACAAAATTCAGATAATCGGTGTCGGTGGGGTCGTTGCGCTGCCAAGCTCGTGAAATCACATCCAGGCACTTCCGACGGATTGTGTGATCATTTCAGAGTGCACGGAGGTCAGCATGGCACAAGCCATTGACAGTGATCTCGTCCTGGCAATTCTCGATTCCTGGGATCGCAACAATCGCATTCTGGTTAACTTGCTGCGCGCCTTGCCCCCGGGCGGGCACTATGCCCGCGTAATGGCAACGAGCCCGTCTGTCACCGAGATGTTTGCTCACATGATCTATGCGCGCCTGATCTTCGTCTCCGAAGATGCGCCAGAGTGGGCGGGACCGGTTGACCCCCGCACCTGGATCCGCGAGACCGATCCCGAACGCCTGGCCGCCGGACTCGAAAGTAGCGCCCGTGCCGTGCGCGACGCGGTCGAAGACTGCCTCCGGTCAGGCAAACCCATGCGACAACACTACGATCACCCGCTCCTGTTTGTGCAGCACATGGTTTGGCACGAGGGTTACCACCACGGCCAGATCAAACTTGCGCTCAAGGTTGCCGGCCAACCCTTCGACGACAAAGAAATTGGTCCCCTCACATGGAGCGTGTGGAGCAGGAAGACTCGCAGCGCCTGAATCGCGAGCGGGCCTGCACTCTTATTGGCAATGATGGCTACTGTCCCGTCTCCGAAGTCCATATCACAAAATGGCCTGTCATCCTGAGCGAAGCGTATTTCAGCGGAGTCGAAGGACCTGCTTTTGGGACGCTCACCGCAAGTCAGTCAGTCCTCAAGAAATGCTACGAACTTCGGAGACACCGCACGAGCGCGTATCGAAATAAAGTCCAGCGATGTTCAGGAGGAGAACCGAGCAACAGCATCCGCGATTTGGCTGCGTTTCGTGGCGTGGACCCCTCAGCGAGAATTTGCGCCGGTTGCCGACCCGGGGGTTCGCTGTTGTAACCAGCCGAGAATCTCTTTTTCGAGCGCAATCCGATGATCCGTGAATGCGTGATCCGTATCCATCGAGATGGTGGTGACATCCGCTGCGTGCAAATGACCCAGCGCAGCAACCAGCTCTGTGCCTTCGTCGTCGGCGGAGTCGTGTTTCGCGCTTACGATCAGAATTGGCAAGTTCTTGATACCCTCCGCGCTGGTTTCAAGACGCCAGTCATAGCCGGGCGTCAGAATTTCCCTGGCCATATCGACGTCGGTGTAACCACCCATCCTGCCCTCATCGTCGTCGAAAATGCTGTGAGCCGCGGCAGCGAATTTTTCCTGAGGCACGGTAAAAAGCGGGATATCCTGCGCCGGACTCCAGGGCGCGATCAGCAGGAGCGCTGCAATATTCGGATGCGCGGCGGCAACGCGGGCCGCTGCGAAGCCTCCGTAACTGTGGCCAATCACGATGATGCGCTTGGTATCGATGTGAAACCTTGCAGCGACGGCGGGATCCTGCAGGAAAGCAAGTGCGGCAACACTGTCGTCGACGCCGCCGGCTTGCGTGAACTTTCCCGGACTGCCCCAGGCACCCCGGTAATGAAATGAGAGCACGTTGTATCCGGCGCGGCGCAGGGTTTGCGCGATGTCCAGGTTTTGTTCGTTGCCGGGGGTTCCGTGAAGATTCAGAACGGTCGGGTGGTTTCCGGTCCCTGCTGCCGCGTACATTACGCCGTTCATCAGCACGCCGGCGGCGGGAATCCAGACGGCTTCATTGCGCGTTGGGTTTGCGGCATCGCGCGGCGGATCAACGAAGATGGCGCTCGGAAGATTGCTGGGCTGCTTCTGAGCTAACATCGGGAGTTGGCAAGATGGCAATGCACTCACCATCGCGCAGCAAAAGGTCAGAATTCGTTTCTTCATCGCAATCCTGAGTACGGCAGCCGGAATGTGGTTCGCCTGCCTTGGTAAGAGAGCTTCGGGCCCTAGGGTATTCAGTGAGTCTTCCACGAACAACTGACGCAAGCTGCCAACAGGCCAATGCGCTCATCAAATTCCTGATCGCGGCTAGGCCGTGTGGGTCGAATCCTGATTGTCGAAGCGCGTGAACTTGGAAACAAAATTCAGATAAACGGTGTCGGTGGGGCCGTTGCGCTGCTTGGCGATGATGATCTCCGACTTGGCGCGGTCGGCTTCGGACATCTCTTCGCTGCGGTTGTAGTAGGCCTCGCGGTGGATAAAGGCCACCACATCGGCGTCCTGCTCGATCGAACCTGACTCGCGCAGGTCGCTGAGCATGGGGCGCTTGTCGTCGCCGCGGCGCTCGCTGGCACGGGAGAGCTGAGACAGGGCGACGACCGGGACGTGCAGCTCCTTGGCCAGGGCTTTCAGGCCGCGGGAGATGGCTGAGACCTCCTGTGTGCGGTTCTCGTAATTCTTTTTGCCGGACGAAGGCACGGTGGCCGACATCAGTTGCAGGTAGTCGACCACCACCAGGTCGAGGCCGCCGTGGGTCTGTTTGAGCCGTCGCGCCTTTGCCCGCATTTCGGCCAGGGAGATGCCTGCGGTGTCGTCGATGAACATGCGGGACTCGACCAGTTGCCCCAATGCATTCTGCAACTTGTCGTGATCTTCACGGCCCAGGAAGCCGGTCTGGAGCTTGCGCTGGTCAACCCATGCCTGCGAAGCCAGCATGCGGCGCAGCAGCGACTCCTTGCTCATTTCAAGGCTGAAGACGGCCACAATGGCCTGGTGATTGACGGCGGCGTTCTGGGCAATGTTGATGGCCAGAGCCGTTTTGCCCATGGAAGGGCGGGCGGCAATGATGATGAGCTCGTCCTTTTGCAGGCCGCTGGTGATGCGGTCAAATTCGGTGAAATCGGTGGCCAGGCCCGTGACTTCCCTGCTCTGCTTGTACAGGTTGTCGATGGTTCCAAAGGAGTGCTGGACGATCTGATCCAGAGACTGGAAACCGTACGCCAGGCCCTTCTCGCTGACCTCCATCAGTTGGGTCTCGGCGAGGTTTAGGACTTCAAGGGCCGACTCGGACTGGTCTGCGGCACGGGCAATGGCCATGGAGCAGATGCCCATGAGCTTGCGCAGCAGGCTCTTGTCCTTGACGATGCGGATGTATTCCTCAATCACCGGCCGGCGCGGCAAACCCTCAGTGAGCGACGCCAGATAGGCGACGCCGCCGACGGACTCGACCTCTTTGTAGCGCGCCAGTTCGTGGGCCAGGGTGACGATGTCGACGGCCCGCTGCGCATTCATCAAGTCGCTCATGCGAAGGAAGATACGGCGATGGGAGTCGAGCGAAAAATCTTCGGAATCGAGCTTCTCGGCGGCTTCCGAGTGGGCCGCGTTGTCCAGCAGAATGGCGCCGAGGATAGTTTTCTCAGCCTCGACATTCGCGGGCATTCCAGCGTCCAGAGTGAGATCGGGGATGGTGGCCATAGCGTACTGTCTCCGTCAACTAGGTTCTCAAAAGAGTCTAGGCCGAGGCCCGATATCACAGGAAAAGGAAGATTCGGAAATTTCGGAAAAGGCGTCAAGAAAAGCAAGGCGACATTCCTTGTTGGGACTTGTTATAGCCATAAATTATGGCTATAATTCTAGGTATGGAAGTCAGCACCGCAGAAGCGAAAAACCGCCTCACCGAGTTGATCAGGGTTGTGGAAGGCGGTGAGCCTGTGGTAATCACCCGGCACGGGCGGCCGGTAGCCCAGCTTGCGCCACCGCCCGTAGAACACAGCAAGGTTCTCTTCGACGGAATGAAAGGCCGGATTCGTTTTCTGCCCGGATGGGACGATCCCATGACCGAAGAAGAGCTGCTGGGTGAGGACAATTGAGCCAGGAAATACCGGCGCGCGGCTACCTGCTTGACACGCAGGCCGCGCTCTTCTCGATGGCGAAATCAAGATCCCTTTCGACCGCGGCAAAGGCTGCCATCGCCTCAGGACGAAACTCCCTCAGTGTGGTGTCCTATTGGGAGGTCATGATCAAGACCATGAAGGGTAAGCTCGATGTTGGCGACCCGCGCATTTGGTGGCAAGATGCCCTCGTTCACCTTTCAGCGACGGTCCTCTTGCTCAAACCTGACCATGTCGCCGCAATCCGCCGCTTGCCTCTAATCCACAAGGATCCTTTCGATCGGGCGCTACTCGCGCAGGCGATGGTGGAGGGGCTGACGCTGGTGAGCAGCGATGCTGAAATCGCGCGTTATGCTTCGAAAAGCTTAAGGATTGTTGGGTGACAGGCAATCAGCCTGTGCTCGCGACTCGACGAAAGTTCTTATACGGTTGGCTGATCTTCTGGCGGGCCTTTCGGCCTCGGCTGGGGCGGAATGGGGTCGGGCTGCGTTGGACGCCAGCGCAGGATAGGTTTTCTTGCTGCTTGGACTTCGTCGAGTCTTGAAACTCTGGTGGAGTGCGGGGCCGTTTTTACCAGCTCAGGTGTTTCTTCGACTTCCTTGGCGATCGAGCGCATGGCGGCGATGAAGAGGTCCAGTTCCTCGAGAGATTCACTTTCAGTGGGCTCGATCATGAGCGCGCCGTGGACGATTAACGGGAAGCTGACCGTGTAGGGGTGGAATCCGTAGTCGATTAGGCGCTTGGCGATGTCGCCGGTCTTGACGCCGAGGGCGGCCTGGCGCTTGTCACTGAAGACAACCTCGTGCATGGAGGCGGTTTTGTAGGGGAGCTCGTAGAAGTCTTCAAGGCCGTGGCGGATGTAGTTGGCATTGAGGACGGCGTCCTCGGTGGTCTGGCGCAGGCCGTCGGGCCCGTTGGCGAGGATGTAGGCCAGGGCGCGGATAAACATGCCAGTATTGCCGTAGAAGGCGCGGACACGGCCTACGGAGTGGGGGCGGTTGTAGTCCCATGTGAGCTGACCGACGGGTTGAGAGCCTTGGTTTCCAGCTTTCTCCGCAGCTTCTTCCTCAATGACCCGCGCAAAGGATGGGAAGCCCAAATCGGTTCGGACGGATGGTGGGTGTGACTCGAGGTCTCCTGCCCTTTCGCCAGATAGAACGCGCAAGGATGGGGCGCGTAGACTTTGCGGATCATTGGCTGCGGAGTTGCGGACGAGGACGGGTGTCGGAAGGAATGGCTCGAGGAATGCCTTGCAGGCTACAGGGCCAGAGCCGGGGCCGCCGCCGCCGTGTGGGGTCGAGAACGTCTTGTGCAGATTAAGGTGCATCACGTCTACACCGAAATCGCCGGGGCGCGCCTTGCCGACCAGGGCGTTCATGTTGGCGCCGTCCATATAGAGCAGCGCGCCCTTGGCGTGGAGAATTTCTGCGATCTTGTGAATCTGGCTTTCGAAAACTCCGATGGTGGAGGGGTTGGTGAGCATGAGCGCGGCGGTTTCTTCATCGACCTGGCGGGCTAGGGCTTCGAGATCGATTCCACCTTCGGGGTTGGACTTGAGGTTCTCGACCTGGTAGCCACAAATCGCGGCCGTTGCGGGATTGGTCCCGTGGGCCGAGTCGGGGATGAGGATTTTCTTGCGGGCGTTGCCCTGCGACTCGTGCCAGGCGCGAACGAGAAGGATGCCGGTGAATTCGCCATGTGCGCCGGCAGCGGGCTGGAGAGTGATGACGTCCATGCCGGTGATTTCGATGAGGCAGCGCTGAAGCAGTGCGATGACTTCAAGAATGCCCTGGGCGCGGGCGTCTGGGCGGTAAGGGTGGGCTTCGGCAAGACCCTCAATGCGGGCGACGAGTTCGTTGACGCGGGGGTTGTATTTCATCGTGCATGACCCGAGCGGGTACATGCCGAGATCGATGGCGTAGTTCCAGGTGGAGAGGCGCGTGAAATGGCGGATGATTTCGATTTCGCTTAGCTCGGGGAGTTCGGCGGGTTTGTCGCGCCTTGCGGCGCCGAGCAAAACAGCCGCGTCAACAGCAGGCACATCGAGCGGGGGCATTTTGTAAGCGCGCTTGCCAGGCGAGGACTTCTCGAATACCAGCGACTCGTTCTGAGTCTGGTGGGGTCGAACTTTGCCGAGAGTCTTGGGGGCGGTTGCGCTGGTCGTCATTTATGCCTCCACGGGTGCGGTTGCGAGGATGTTTGCCGCGGCGTCGATCTGGGCTTTGGTGATGACTTCGGTGGCGCACCAGAGGGTGGCGTTGGGAAGTTCGGGATACCAGCGGCTGAGTGCTACTCCGCCGACGATCTTGCCGTCAAGAAGGCGCTGGCCCAGCGATGCTGTGTCTTCCTGGGTTTCAAGAACGAATTCGTGGAAGCGGGGCGCGCCTTGGAACAAGACTTTCGAGCCGGGCTGGGCAGCGAAGGTTTTGGCTGCATAGTCTGCCTTGGCCAGGTTGTGCTCGGCTAGTTCGCGGATGCCTTCCTTTCCGTAAATCGTCAGGAAGATGGTGGCCATTAGAGCGACGAGAGCCTGGTTGGTGCAGATGTTCGACGTGGCTTTCTCGCGGCGGATGTGCTGCTCGCGCGTTGACAGGGTCAAGACGAAACCGCGGTAGCCATTGGAATCGACAGTCTGGCCAACGAGGCGACCGGGCATCTGGCGCAGGTATTGATCTTTGGCAGCGATGACGCCGCAGTAGGGTCCGCCATAGCTGAGGGCGACGCCGAAGGACTGGGCTTCCATGCTGACGATGTCGGCCTCGAGGGGCGGCCGGACAACGCCGAGGGAGATGGCCTCTGCGATAGAGACAATGAGCAGTGCGCCTTTGGCGTGGGCGATGGCGGCGATGGCGGGAATGTCTTCAATGACTCCGAAGAAGTTGGGACTCTGCACAAGCACGGCGGCGGTTTCATTCGTGACCTGGGCTTCAAGAGCCGCGAGGTCAACGCGGCCGGTTTCCTTGTCGTATGGAACCAGGGTCGAGGGCAGGCCCTGGTGTTTGGCGTAGGTCGCCATCACTTCGCGGTACTCGGGATGGACGGTTGCGGCGACGACGGCCCTGTGGCGGCCAGTGACGCGGACGGCCATCATGACGGCTTCGGCGGCTCCGGTTGATCCGTCGTACATGCTGGCGTTGGCTACGTCCATGCCGGTGAGTTCAGCAATCATGGTCTGGAACTCGAAGATGGCTTGAAGCGTGCCTTGAGTGATCTCGGCCTGGTAAGGGGTGTAGCTGGTGAGGAACTCGCCGCGCTGGACAAGGGAATCGATGATGACGGGGCGATAGTGGCGATAAGCGCCGGCGCCGAGGAAGCTGGGAAACCGCGTGGCCGTCTGCTGCGCGGCAGAGCGAAAGTAATCGATGATTTCGCTTTCAGCTTGCTGGCGAGGAACGTCGAGATCGCGGTTGAGGCGGTACTCGGCGGGAATGACGGAGAAGAGATCGTCAATGGAAGCCGCGCCGATTTCGGCGAGCATTTGCTTTCGTTCGGCGGGGCTTTTTGG
>Ga0302324_100026162_pt1 | contig 11165 bp, 10 predicted proteins | sample Palsa_T0_1_FD_201949 | JGI IMG/M metagenome (GOLD analysis project Ga0302324, IMG submission 201949) | Peat permafrost microbial communities from Stordalen Mire near Abisko, Sweden - Palsa_T0_1 | ecosystem: Environmental > Terrestrial > Soil > Palsa > Peat permafrost | place: Sweden: Abisko... | reverse complement strand
CAATCCACCCGCGCTCCCACCCTCAATCGCAACTCGTTCTTTGTCGCCCAACTTATTGGCCGTCAAAAACTCCACGCTGGAAATAAAGTCGGTGAACGTGTTCATCTTGGTCATCATCCGGCCGCCATCGTGCCACGGCTGCCCCAGCTCGCCGCCGCCGCGAATGTGCGCATACGCCATCACTACTCCACGATCCAGCAAGCTCAGCCGGCTGCCACTGAATCCGATGGGCAGCGAATAGCCATACGAGCCGTAGCCGTAGACGTACAGCGGATTCTTCCCATCCGATTTCTTGTCCTTGCGATAGACCACCGAGATCGGAATCTTCGTCCCATCCGCCGCCGTCGCAAACACGCGCTCCGATTTGTAATTCGCCGGATCAAATCCGCCAGGAATCTCCGTCCGCTTCATCAGCGTCGACACATGCGTCATCACGTCATAGTCGTAGACAGAATTCGGCGTCGTCAGCGACTGATATGCATAACGAAACAATTTCGTATCGAACTCCGCATTATTCTGCGGCCCCGCATTGTAAGTCGGATCCGGAAACTCAATATTGCGGCTCGACCCGTCAGCAAAGTTGACGACGCGCATCGTCGGCAGCCCCTGCACCCGCTCCTCAACCACCCAGAACTTCTCGAACAGGTCAACGCCTTCGAGAGCAATGTCCGGCCGCGCCGCAAGAATTTCCTTCCACTGCGCCTTCGTATCAGGAGCCACCGGCGCAGTCACCAGCCGAAACGTCCGCGCCGTATCATTTACCCGGATATAAAACGTGCCATGCCGCTCGTCCGCGTAGTACTCAATATTGTCCGCACGCGGCGCGATCATCTGCCATTCGCCCGTCGGCTGATCTGCCGCGAGATATCTCACCTCAGACGCAGTGTGGCTGCCAATCGTCAGCAATAAAAATTTCTGACTCCGCGTCCGGCCCACGTCCACGTTGAAGCGCTCATCCTTCTCTTCGTAAACAACCGGGTCCTTCGCCGCATCCGTTCCCAGCGCATGCCGATACAACCGGTACTGCCGCTTCTCCACCTCATCTTCCTGGGTGTAGAAAAGCGTCTTGTTATCCGCCGCCCAAGTCACTGACCCAATCCGCGGCGCAGTCTCGCCAAACACTTCCCCCGTCTCAAGATTCTTGATGTGCAGCGCGTACTGCCTGAATCCGACATTGTCCGTCGTGTAAGCCAACAACTTCCCATCGTCGCTGATCGAAGTGTCCCCCAGCGACATGAACTTCTGCCCCTCAGCTATCTGGTTCACATCCAGAATGATTTGCTCCGGCGCCGTCAACGCCCCTTTGCGGCGGCACAGGATCGGATACTGCTTCCCCTCCTGCGTCCGCGAGTAGTAGTAGTACCCTCCACGCAAAAACGGCACACCCTCATCCGTCTGCTTCAAATGACTCAACATCTCCTGATACAGCTTGTCCTGCAGCGGCTTCGTCGGCGCCATCACCGCCGCCGTGTAAGCGTTCTCCGCCTCCAGATAGGCGACAACTTTTGCATCCTGCTTCTGCCGCAGCCAGGCGTAATCGTCCACCAGGACGCCGCCATCCAGCGTGCGTTCCGTGTGAACCTTTTCTGCGACGGGTGGTTGAGGAACAGAAGTCTGGGGGAAAGCAGCAAGTGTACTCATGGCTGTCATTATCAGAACACAGCCACTTGTCCGCATGTGCGCACGTGAAAAGCGCCACGCTTTCCGGTTCCAGTGAAATGCGGATAAGTCCACCTAGGCAACTCCTGCCAGCGAATTCCAATCTTGTATATCAGTGGTACCTTAACAGGCCGCAAGTTTGTCAGACCGGTCAATCTCCCCCCCGCGCAACCACAAGAATCGCAACAAGAAAGTTGGAGCACACCAATGAAGCGAATCAACAAGTTTCTACTGTCCACCGTCGCATGCGGACTTGTATCGCTGCCCATGTCCGCGCAAATGTCGGGCCACAGCCCTGCAGCACAGGTAGCCAACGACCCCACCCGCAATCAAATGAGCAACGGCATGGATGCCGGTGCTACGCAAGATGCGTACTTTCTGAAGAAGGCCGCGGCCGGTGGCCTGTCGGAAGTTGCCATGGGCAAGCTGGCCCTGGAAAAATCCTCCAACGACGACGTCAAGAAGTTCGCCCAGAAAATGGTGGATGACCACACAGCGATGGGCCAGGATGTCCAGACCGTGGCCGCCAGCATGAAGGTCAATCTTCCCGACGGTCTGATGGGCGGCGACAAAAAGGAGTACGCCAAACTCCAGAATCTAAGCGGACCCGCCTTCGATAAGGAATACATGGCCTACATGGTGAAGGATCACAAGAAGGACCTCAGCGACTTTAAAGCTGAAAACACCAGCACTCAGAATCCGCAAATCAAGGACTTGACAACCAAAGGGGCTGGCATAATCCAGGGACATCTCGAGATGGCAGTTAGCCTCGACAAGCAGGTCAACGGCTAAGCAGCAATCTATTCGGGCTAACTGACCAGCTGTTGCAAGCGGCGCGCTCTCTCCGGGCGCGCCGCTTTATTTCTTTACGCTCTGAAAATCTGTACACTCTGCTCGTATCTCCAAGGAGTAACCATGCGCTATCGTTTTGCCGCTCTCTGTATCTCCGTCCTCGCCCTCTCTCTAACTGCTCAGGCGCAATTTTCCGGCTCTTATGATCCGCGATACGGCTCCAACGCCGGTAAGCCGGGCGGCGATGAAAGTTTCATCGAGCAGGAAATGAATATCGTCAGCGCCGAAATCGAGTGGAGCCAAATCGCGGCCAGCAAGGGCACCAATCCTGACGTGAAAGCATTAGCAAACGAAACCGTCACCGAGGACGCACCCGTAGCTGGTCGGCTTATCGCGGAAGCAAAAGCGGCAAAAGTCGCAGTTCCGAACGGATTGAGCGGAAAATACAAGAAGGAGAGCGAAAAACTGAATAGCCTCTCCGGCGCCGCCTTTGATAAGGAATACGTCACCTCATTGATCAAGGTGCAGCATGAGGACGTCGGTACCTTGCTCGACGAAGCCAAATCCACTAGGAACCCCGCACTGGAAAGCTTCGCGGAAAAAACCGGCAACCAGGTAAGCGGCCGCAATGATTCAGCAAAGATGCTCGACAAGATGCTGGTCGCCAAATAACTTTCCGGAACGTAGTAGGTTCCACTTTGCGTGGGCGCGGAGTTCACTTATAACTGGTCTCGCGAAATATTCTTATGCCGGCGAGTTTCCACGAATGTACCGAGTTATATCTGCCGCTGTCATCACGCTAACTCTCATCTCCAGCGGACTTGCGTTGACTCAGAATTCGTCATCTGGATCGGTTGGCTACGGCCCCGGGACGGACGCCCGTTTAAGTCTCGGCAGGCCCGGTGTGGATGAAGCCTTCCTGGAAGATGAAATGAATATCGTCAGCGCTGAAATCGAGTGGAGCAAAATAGCCTCCGCCAAAGGCACAAATCCCGACGTCAAGGCACTGGCCAACGAAACTGTCACGGAAGACACTCCGGTGGCAGCCCGATTGGTTTCCGAAGCCAAAGCATCGAGAGTGAAGGTTCCGGACGGCGTAAGTGGCAAGTTCAAGAAGGAGAGTGAAAAGCTGAACAGTCTCCGGCCCGGCCTTCGACAAGGAATACGTCAGTGCATTGATCAAGGTGCACCATGACGACGGCGGTGCCCTGCGCGACGAAGCTAAATCCACCAACAATGCTGCTCTCGAAAACTTCGCGGAAAAGACCGGCAGTCAGGTGACCGATCGGAACGATTCCGCAAAGATGCTCGACAAAATGTTGACTAATAAGTGAAAAATTTGCCGCCTCCTGCATAGCCAACGATGTATCTCCGTCGTCCCCCAGTCAGGCTTCCCTTTCGCCGTGAATTTCGCTTATAAATTATGCAAGTAAGTCTTCATTCCCCCAGGTGGAGGTAAAGTATGGTCCGGATATCAGCGACGGGAATTCTTGCCATCTTCCTTATTTGTGTTGCGAGCGGAACTGCGCAGAGGATGGGCGGCGGTGCCTACGCCGCCGGAAACGATCCCCACATGACCATGGGCAGCCCCAGCCAGGACTATGACTTCGTCAAGAATTCCATGAACGTTGTCAGCGCTGAAGTGGAATGGAGCAAAATCGCAAACGCCAAGGCCACGAACGACAATGTCAAGACCCTGGCGAACGAGACAATCACGCAAGACAACACCGTCGCCAGCCGGCTCGTCACTGAAGCACAAGCCCAGAAGATACAAGTTCCAAATGGCCTGAGTGGAAAATACAAGAAGGAAGCCGACAAACTGAACGGCCTGTCCGGCGACGCGTTTGACAAGGAATACGTCAGCGCACTCATCAAGCTGCAGCATGACGATGTCGGCGCCATGCGCGAGGAGGCGAAAACCTCGAAGAATTCATCTCTAGCCGACTTCGCAACCAAAACTGCTGACCAGGCGACAGCCCGGAACGACGAAGCCAAGACAATCGAGAAGCAACTTGGCGGAAAATAGCCGCGCAACAGAATTGTCCGGGTGCTGATTAGGCAAGGACTCTACAATGGAGGAATGTCGCTCACGCGGCGCGTCCTAAAAACTGCATTCCTCTGGCTCGGGTTAGTCGTCGCCTTCGCAGCCTCCCACGCCATTGGCGCCGCCCAGACACCCGCCCAGACACCCGCCCAGACACTAGACCAGCTGCAGCCACGCGGCTACGTCAACGACTTCGCCGGCGTCCTCGCCCCGCAAACCGTCCAGTCCCTCACCCTGCTCTGCGGCCAGGTCGACCAGCGTGCCCACGCGCAGATTGCAGTCATCACCGTCAAGAGCATCGGCGATGAGGACATCGATGACTTCGTCAACAAACTGGAAGAACGCTGGAAGGTCGGCGCCAAGGGCACAGACCGCGGCATCCTCATCTTCCTCGCGGTCGACGACCACAAGTACCGCATTGAAGTCGGCTACGGCCTCGAGGGCATCCTGCCCGACGGCAAGGTCGGCGGCATCGGCCGCCAGATGGTTCCCTACCTCCGCCAGCAGGACTACAACAGCGCGCTCATCCTCGCCACCACCTCTATCGCGCAAGTCATCGCAACAGACGCCGGCGTCAAACTCGATCCGCAGTGGAATCCCCAGCCGAGCCAGCAGGAGTCGCAAGCCAAGCCGTTGACCCTCGGCCAGATCATCATCGGCGGCATCTTCCTCATCCTGTTTCTGATTTTTATCGCGAAAGCCGGCGGCGGCGGCCTCCTCGGCTTTATCCTCGGCATGTTGATGAGTGGCGGAGGCGGCGGTGGTTTCGGCGGTGGCAGCGGTGGCGGCTGGGGCGGCGGTGGCGGCGGTGGTGGATTTGGCGGCTTCGGCGGCGGCGGTTCCGGCGGTGGTGGAGCGTCCGGCAGTTGGTAAAGTCTTGAAGTGAACTCGAGAAAGGTATCGCAATGAAAAAAGGACTCGTAATTCTTCTGGTGATCCTCGCGATCATCGTTGTCGGCATCCTGATGGTCGGCGGCAGCTACATCGGCGCGCGCAACCAGATGGTCGCCATGAAGCAGGCAGCCGATCAGGCATTCTCCGGCGTCGACATTCAAATGGAGCGCCGCGCCGACCTCATCCCCAATCTGGTGCAGACCGTGAAGGGCTACGCCACGCAGGAGCAGGTCGTCTTCGGCGACATCGCCAACGCCCGCGCCGGACTGCTGAACGCGCAGGGACCGGCAGCCAAGATCGCCGCCAACAACACGCTGGACGGAGCCATCGGCCGCCTGCTCGCCATCAGCGAAAACTACCCGCAGTTACGCTCGAATGAAAATTTCCTGCGCCTGCAGGATGAGCTCGCCGGCACCGAGAACCGCATCTCCGTGGAACGCCGCCGCTACAACGAGGCGGTCAACACCTTCAACACCTACATCCAGCAATTTCCCAACAACATCTGGGCAAAGTTCGCCGGATTCAACTCGCCCCTACCTTACTTCCAGGCCTCGCCGGAGTCCCGCGCCGTGCCTAAAGTAGATTTCGGCGGGACCACAGCACCGGCAGCGCCGTCAGCAACTCCGGCGCCAGCTCCAGCCAAGTAGTCAACATCCAGCAGTAAGGGCTGCCCCCGGGGCAGCCCTTACGAAAGCTCCGTAACACGGCGGCTGCGGCTCGACCAACACCGTTGCATCGTCTAGTGGGCGAATCGGTCGATCAAAAACTCCGAAAGGAGTTGAAGAAGCTCGTTGGCAGCTGTGATCTTCCCCACGCTTCCGAGAAATCCATGCGCCATGCCTTGCCATACTTCAAGGCGCACATCGACTCCTGCTTCCACCGCACGCTCCACCAGGCGCGCGGAGTCGTCGAGCAGCACCTCGTCCTCTCCGACATACACCCGGATCGGAGCCAACCCTTTCAGGTTTGCGTAAAGCGGCGACGCGAGGGGATCCGCAGGATCATGACCGTTGAGATAGGAACGCAGCAACTCGGTCGCTTGCAGTTGGGTGAAGTAGGGGTCAGCAGCGGCGCGTGTCCACCAGCTCTCTCCAGAAAGAGACAGATCCGTCACCGGCGACAATAACGCTCCGCCCACCAAAGCATCAGCACCAGCCTCACGGTTTGCTGCAAGATACACAAGCAACTCAAGCGCCAAGGTGCCACCAGCAGAGTCACCAGTGATGGCAACTTTTGTGAAGCCTCGCTCGGCGAAGCCAACGTAGCAGGCCAGGATGTCTTCCGACGCTGCTGGAAACGGATGCTCCGGCGCAAGTCGGTAATCCGGCACAAACGCCGCGATCTTGGTAGCTGCGGCGATGTGGCCCGCGAGATGGCGATAGGCCTGTGCCGAGCCCCAATTAAACCAGCCGCCATGAAGATGCAGGATCGCCTCCTGGCTCCGCGCACCTTCAGGCCGGCACCAACACCCTGCAATGCCGCCAACGTGGCCATCTTCGTAGATAACCCGGGCAGGCGCCGTGACGCGCTCCATGATGGCGTCGAATGGAACTCGCGCACTTGTTCCCTGAAGCTTTCCTTTGTTCGGTTCTACGATCGCGCGCATCGCGGCCATCGCAACCTGATCTTCCGGACTGAAGGGATGGAGCGCAGACCAGGAAGCTGCTACTTGATTCTCGATCGCTGTCGTCATCATTTTCTCCTGAACTCCTTTCGCCAGACTATGGGCCGAGTCGGCACTCCGTCTGAGCAGAAGCGACCAGTCTTGCTGAGGATCAAGTTGCATTGAGGCTCGGTTTGATCACAGCCTCGGGACGACCCCGGCGCAGCAGAAAGGGCTGCCCCGGGGCAGCCCTTTCTACGTTGCGTTCTTGAACTCTTACTTCGTGAACGACCCTACCGCGCTGGCTTCGTCGTCCTTGATATCGAATACGGTGTACAGCTTCGTAATCTGCAGCAAATCGTGAACCTTCTTCGTCAGGTTCAGCAGCTTCAACTGGCCGCCCTGGTTCTTCACCGTCGTAAATGCACTCACCAGCTCGCCTATTCCCGAGCTGTCGATGTAGTTCACGTCGCCCAGGTTCAGCAGAATGTTCTTCTGCCCCTGTGCTACCAGGTCGCGGATCGCGTCACGCAACTGGACGCTGCCTTCACCGAGCGTGATCCGCCCGCTAAGATCCAAAATTACAATGCCATCCACCAGGCGGGTACTAACTTTCATGCTCACGGCAACTTCCTCCTTAAGCGCCCGTCTGGGCGTTGGGTAAATGTTTGATCAGTGTCAACTCTGTTCCAGAATCAAGCTTTCGGAACTGGACATCGTCCATAAATGACCGCATGAGAAAAATACCACGTCCGGAGCCTCGCAGAATGTTCTCTGGCGCTAAAGGGTCAGGCAAGTGCTCGAAATCCACCCCGGCTCCCTGGTCAGTAATGCGAATAATAAGTGAAGAGCCGTCGTTGTCAAACGTCGCAATCACTTTCTTCGCCGGGTCATACGCATTGCCGTGCATCACCGCGTTCACCGTCGCTTCCCGCACCGCCATCGATATCTGATAGCGGTCATCCTCGGGAATTCCCGCCCGCAGTGCCTGCTGTTCGGCCATGGCTTCCGCCTGCTCTACGCTGTCCAGCGTCGAGTCCAGCGTCAGGGTTACCCGGTTGAGGGTGGAATCTGCCAATACATGCTCCCCTTGGAAGGGCGATCTAGATACGTTTGTGGCGGGAATCAACAAAGCTATGCGCTTAGGCAGTTTGCTTGCGCAACGCGGGCTGTGTCAAGAAAAAGGAGCCGCGTCCTTCCCATCCCACCAAGCCTCTTCCAGATTGATATCATCCGCTGGTAGCCAATTTTCTCGCTCACACGTCTTTCATCCCAGAGGTAATTCCTTCTTGTCACTCTCTTCGTCACGCCGGGTTTCGACTTTTCTCCTCGCCGCCGTCTTCATATCGTTCTCCTGCACCGCAGCGTTCGCCGCGCCACATCACACACCAACTCCCGCGCCGGCTCACGTCGCTCCAAAAATCCCCGACATCATCTACGAAAAGTACACGCTCCCCAACGGCCTCGAAGTCATCCTCTCGGAAAATCACCGCCTCCCCCTCGTCGCCGTCAACCTCTGGTACCACGTCGGCCCCGTCAAGGAACGCGCCGGCCGCACCGGCTTCGCTCACCTCTTCGAGCACATGATGTTCGAGGGCTCAAAAAACGTCGGCGAAAAAGCGCACTTCAAATATCTCGAAGCCGCCGGCGTCTCCGATGCCAACGGCACCACCGATTTTGACCGCACCAATTATTACGAGACCCTGCCGTCGAACGAATTGGATCTCGCACTCTGGCTCGAGTCCGACCGCATGGGCTTTCTCCTCGACACCCTCGACGCCAAAAAACTGCAGAACCAGCGCGACGTCGTCCGCAACGAGCGCCGCCAAAGTGTCGAGGGCGAACCCTACGGCCTCGTCGGCGAAGCGCTCTACCACGAACTCTTTCCCCAAACCCATCCCTACTATGCCGACGTCATGGGCTCACACGCCGACGTCGAAGCCGCCCGCCTCAACGATGTCCGTGATTTCTTCCGCCAGTTCTACACGCCCAACAACTGCACCCTGGCCATCGTCGGTGACTTCCGCAAAGACGACGTCAAAAAGCTCGTCGAAAAATACTTCGGCCCCATCCCGCGCGGCCCCGAGGTTCCTAAACTCGACATCACCACACCCGCCATCACCGCGCAAAAGCGCCTCACCGTGCCTGACACCGTCCAGCTTCCGAAGGTGATTATCGCCTGGCTCACCCCGCCCGCCTTTTCACCCGAGGATGCCCCCGCCGACATCGCCGCCCACATCCTCGGAGGCGGCAAGACCAGTCGCCTCTATCACGCGCTCGTCTATGACCAGCAGATCGCGCAATCGGCCTCCTGCGGCCATCAGTCGCTCGCCCTCGCGTCCCCTTTTACCTGCGAGTTTCTCGCCCGGCCCGGCGTCACTCCTGAGCAGCTTGAAAAAGCCGCCACCACTGTCATCGCAAAATTTCGCCAGGACGGTCCCACCCAGGCCGAAGTTGATCGCGCACGTAACATCACCGAGTCGGGCGCCATCATGGGCTTGGAAAGCTTCGGTGACGTTGCCAACCTCCTCAACGACTACAACCAGTACACCGGCGATCCGGGTTATCTCGCCAAAGACATCGCCCGCTATGAAGCCGTCACGCCGGAGTCAGTCAAGTCGTTTGCCGCCTCTGACCTCGGCACCCAGCAGAGCGTCGTCATCTACGGCGTTCCCGGCAAAAAAGTTGTCAATGACGTCCCCCGCTCCCCGGACAACACCGACGCAGACGTAAAAATAAAGCCCGAATACTCCGCCGCCTTCGACGCCTCACAGGCGTGGCGCAAAACTCCGCCGCCTCCCGGCCCCGAACCAAAATTCGATCTCCCCGTGCCCGAAGTCTTCCAGCTTTCCAACGGCCTCGAAGTTTATTTCGTCGAGCAGCACTACCTTCCCATCTTCAGCGCCAGCCTCGTCAACACCGCCGGCAGTGACGCCGATCCGGCTACTCATCAGGGCTCAGCATCGTTCACCAACAGCATGCTCACGCAAGGAACCACAACCCGCTCCGCTACGCAGATTGCAGAAGACGCCGAACAGTTCGGCGCCGGCCTCGGCAAAAGCGCGACCACGGAATCCGCCAGCCTCGGCATCAGCTCGCTCAGCAATTACGCATCTCCAGTTACAGATCTGCTGTCCGACGTCACCCTGCACCCCGCCTTCGCAGATAAGGAAATCGAACGCCTTCGCCGTCAGCGCCTCACCACGTTGCTGCAGTTAAAAGACGAGCAACAGGAAGTCGGCTTCCAGATCGCGCGCCGCGCCCTCTACGGCGCCGACAGCCCGCTCGGTCACATCGCATTAGGCGACGAAGCTTCCAACAGGTCCCTGCAGCGCTCCGATCTCGAGTCGTTCTACAAATCCCACTACGCGCCAGGCAATTCCCTGCTCGTCCTCGCGGGCGATCTCAGCAAACGCGAAGCCCGCGACCTGGCCGAGAAATATTTCGGCAGCTGGTCGGCAACCGCACTGCCCTCGCCGCAACCCGCTCCCGCAACTCTCCCCCAACGTCGCGTCATCCTCGTTGACTTTCCGGAAGCTCCGCAGACGACAGTGCTCTCCGTCGGCGCCGGCCCCGCCCGCTCCACTCCGGACTACCCCGAAATCCAGGTCATGAACACCATGCTCGGCGGACTCTTCTCCAGCCGCATCAACATGAACCTCCGCGAGCAGCACGGCTTCACCTATGGCGCGTTTTCTTTCTTCCAGTATCAGCGCACCACCGGCGCACTTTTCGCCGGAGCTGATGTCCGCACCGACACCACGGCCCCAGCCGTCACCGAACTCTACAAGGAACTGGGCCGCATCCGCACCGAACCACTCAGCGCGCAAGAGCTCAAGCTGTCCATCGACTCCAACGTCCGCTCCCTCCCCGGCCTCTTCGCCACCGGAGACGACATCGCCGGCACCATGGCCGGCCTCTGGATCTACCACTTGCCACTCGACTACTACAAAACCCTGCCAGAAAAACTCATGGCCGTAACCTCAACCCAGGCCGACGAAGCCGCCAAGAAATACGTCGACCCCAACAACATGTTCCTCATCCTGCTCGGCGACAAAACAAAAATCGAGCCAGGAATAAAAGCCCTCAACCTCGGCCCCATCGAATACTGGGGCCCCGACGCCAAGCCAATCGCAAAGAAATAAAAGGCGCTGGAAGAAATTTTACTGGACG
>Ga0302324_100026148_pt1 | contig 11169 bp, 8 predicted proteins | sample Palsa_T0_1_FD_201949 | JGI IMG/M metagenome (GOLD analysis project Ga0302324, IMG submission 201949) | Peat permafrost microbial communities from Stordalen Mire near Abisko, Sweden - Palsa_T0_1 | ecosystem: Environmental > Terrestrial > Soil > Palsa > Peat permafrost | place: Sweden: Abisko... | reverse complement strand
CCACCCCCACCCCTTAACATCTCCTTCTCACATCCTTCACAATCCTTTAGCGATTCACCCTCGCAACCCCCACACGCCCTGTGCTTTATACATTGTTTAACAGACCCCACTAAACGAACCGCTCCCCCCGGCGTTCTATATACTGTACAATAATTTATCATCAAATAACTTGAAACAAATGAAAATGAAACTCGGGGTAGCGTTGCTTGGTGCAGTTGCAGTCATCGGCAGTGCGACTCTTTTCGCGCATGGGTTAGGCAACCGCCTCGGCATTGCCAATAAGCCGTTTAACAGTATCACAGATACTGACGCCGCACCCATCTTCAAAACATCTTACACCGGCGCACCTGTAACAACGGTTCAACCGGTAGACTTCGAAAGAGCCGCCTCGCTCGCGGTTCCTTCCGTCGTTCACATCAAGGTCCTCATAAAATCCAAAGAGACAGCCAGCCGTCAGGCACCCGGCGACGACCAGGATCCCATGGGCGAAATGTTCAAACACTTCTTTGGCGACGGCGGTGGCGGCGGCAGAGAATTCCAGCAGCAGTCTCCTGACCAGCGTGCTTCCGGTTCCGGCGTCATCATCAGCCAGGACGGTTATATCGTCACCAACAATCACGTCGTCAACGGCGCAACGGAGATCACCGTTACGTTGAACAACCGCGAGAATTACAAGGCCAAGGTCATCGGCACCGATCCCAACACGGACCTGGCGCTGATCAAGATCGAAGGCAAGAACCTGCCCGTCATGGCCATCGGCAACTCCGATGATGTCAAGCTCGGACAATGGGTCATGGCCATCGGTTATCCCCTCAACCTCGACGTTACCGTGACACAAGGTATCGTCAGTGCTAAATCCAGGAATATCGGCATCAATACGCAAGGCGCCGCACCCGTGGAAGCCTTCATCCAGACAGATGCCGCCGTCAATCCCGGCAGCAGCGGCGGCGCCCTCGTCAATACCAACGGCGAACTCGTAGCCATTAACTCCGCGATCGCTTCTCCGACCGGCTCCTTCGCAGGTTACGCCTACTCTATCCCCTCTAACCTCATGAAAAAGGTCATCGGCGACATCATGAAGTATGGTTCCGTCCAGAGAGGTTATATCGGCATCAGCATGGCGCCCGAAGGTCTCGAAGACGCGAAGAAAAAGGAATTGGGCATCAATACCGATGTAGATGGCGTATACGTGATGGAAGTCGCTCCTAAAGGCGCAGCCGCTCAGGCAGGCCTTCAGAAAGGTGACGTCATCGTCAAAGTCAATGGCATCAAAGTAGACGAGAACGCACAATTGGCAGAACTCGTCGCCCGCCAGAAACCCGGCGATAAGGTCAGCCTCACCTTCGTCCGCAACGGTTCCGAACAGACCGTCGACGTCACACTGCAAGGCAAGATGGGTGAATTCGCCAGCATGAAATCCGCTGCGGTTCAATCTATGGGCGCCGACTTCTCCGATCTCAGCAAGGATGACGCCGCCAAATTAGGCGTCGACGGCGGAGTCGTGGTCAACAATATCAAAGAAGGTGGCGTACTGAGCAATCAGACCAACATGCGCCCCGGCTTTATCATCACCAAAGTAGGCGACCAGCCGGTGAAGAGCGTCGATGAATTCAGGGACGCCCTCAGCAAACAAGGCAGCAACTTCCAGGTCCAGGGTATCTATCCCGACAGTAAGGAAGTGTACTACTACGGCATCAACGATTTCAAAAAGTAAAAAGGTTTGTTTTGAGGTTATATGGTAAAACCGCTTCCCGAAAAGGGGGCGGTTTTTTTGTGGTCAAATCCATCCCTGATCAAAACCACTTGTCATTTTCCGCTTGACGGAACCGTTGAATGTTTCTACATTCAATACATACCACTCGCTTATGTTAAAGAACTACCTGACGACTGCATTGCGCAATCTTTGGAAGCGCCGCGCATTTTCCCTGATCAATATCCTGGGATTATCGGTCGGTATGACCGCCTGTTTCCTCATCTTTCTCTACGTACGCTTTGAATTAAGCTATGACAGCTTTCACTCCAGCGCCAACCGCATCTACCGGCTGGTCTGCGACGTAAAGACCCCGACAGAGACCATCAAGGCAAATGGCCCCGCCTGGCCTGTGCTGCCCAATATGAAACCGGTATTTCCCGAAATAGAATCCGCGGTCCGCGTGGCAACGGTAAGCTTCCTCTTCAGGAAAGGCGATATCAAATACCAGGAAGAAAATTCCCTGCTGGCGGACCCCGCATTCTTCGAGGTCTTCGATTTCCCGCTCCTGCAGGGAGACCCCAAAACAGTCCTGAAAGAACCCTTTACCGCCGTATTTTCCGCTACAACCGCAAAGAAATATTTCGGCAACGCCAACCCGGTCGGACAAACAGTCCTGCTGACAGCCAAGGGCTGGCCCGTCAAAATCACAGGGGTCATGAAAGACCTGCCGGAGAATTCCCAGGTCAGCGGCGACGTCATTGTCTCGATGAGCACAGAGACCCAACACCTGAACCAGGGCATGGAAGACGATTGGCAATGGAACAACTATCACCCTATATGCTTTCTTCTCTTAAAGCCGAATACCAATATCCGGGCGCTCGAGGACAAATTCCCTGCCTTTATTGAAAAAAGGGAAGGCCAGGCCATGAGGAGTCAACAGATGTCTTCGACACTTTCTCTCGAACCCTTGAAAGATGTATACCTGTATTCGACGCGCGATGGAAGTAAAAATGGCAACTACAAAAATGTCTACCTGTTCTCTTTTGTCGCCGCCATTATCTTACTGATCGCCTGTATCAACTTTGTCAACCTGACCACTGCCCGATCGGCTGAACGTGCAAAGGAAGTCGGGATCAGGAAAGTCATTGGTGCGCTGCAGGCTCAGCTCGCCGGACAGTTTGCCGGGGAATCCATCATACTCTGCCTGATCGCTTTTTGCCTGTCCCTGTTTTTTGCCGGCCTGCTTATCCCGGAATTCAATCAGCTGTCCGGAAAGACCATCAGCAATGGCGTTTTCGAGCACCCTGCCTATATGGCCCTGCTCTTTGCGGCATCGCTGGGCATTGGCTTGCTGGCAGGTATTTATCCCGCCCTCGTCCTTTCCTCCTATAAGCCATCAATAGTATTAAAAGGACGCTTTGCAACGGGCAGCCGCGGCAGCCTTCTCAGGAAAGGGCTGGTTTTTGTTCAGTTCACACTGTCCATCGCGTTCATCATCGCCACGATCGTAGTATACAATCAATTGAAGTATATGCGCGAACAGGACCTGGGTTTCGACAAACAGCAGCTGATGATCATCAACACCGAAGGAGATCGGCATACAAAGGCTTTCCAGCAGTCGCTGAATGAAGTCCCTGGCGTGGTTTCGGCTTCCCTTGCCTCCGACGTCCCCGGCACACAGACGCTGATCCTCAATTGCCAGATAGAAAATGCCAAGGGTAACCTGCAGGTCGCCAACATGAACTCCTATTTTGTGGATTGGGATTATATCGACCAGTATAAGATCAAAATGGTGGCCGGCCGGGCATTCTCGGGAAATTTTCTGACCGACACCACCCAGGCCATGGTGATCAATGAGGCCGCTGCGAAAATGTTCGGTTACCATACACCCCAACAGGCCGTAGGCCGGCGTTTTAGTCAGGTCGGAAGAGAGGGCAGGATCATCGGCGTGATGAAAGACTTTCATTTCCGGTCCCTGCAGGAGGAGATCAAACCGCTCTGCATGCGCATCGAGCCTGATTTCTGCTATCTTGTTTCCGTCAAAGTATCGACCGATCATTTACCTGCTACGCTCGCAGCCGTTGAAAGCAAATGGAAAAGCATCGTTCCCTACAGGCCGTTGCTGTATTACTTCCTGGACGAGCATTTTGACAAACAGTACCGCAGTGAAGAAAGGTTCGGAAAGCTCTTTTTATATTTCACCGTTTTGGCCATCTTTATCTCCTCTATGGGCTTGTTTGGGCTGGCCTCGTACAGCATTCTTCAACGGACCAAAGAGATCGCCGTCCGGAAAGTCATGGGCGCTTCCATGCCGGGTATCGTCAACCTCCTGTCCAGGGATTTCCTGCAATTGGTCGTCATTTCCTTTATCGTGGCTTCTCCGGTTACCTGGTGGCTGATGCATCAGTGGTTGCAGGATTTCGCCTACAGGGTAAGCCTCAGTGTGTGGAACTTCCTGGCGGCCGGTCTTCTTGCCGTACTGATCACGTTGCTGACCATCAGTATTAAGGCGATCAATGCGGCTATTGCAAATCCTATCAAGAGCCTGAGGTCGGAATAGCCGCGCCCGCGGCACGCCGCGTCCCCCTCACTCCTCCGTATCCCGCTTGTAAAAAGCCCGTTTCATCTTAATATTCGAGATCGGATTGACCACCAGCGGTTCATACTCCACCACCGTCTGGTTGCTGTCCAACCCATAGGCATTTTTTTCCGACTGCGCCAGGTTGCCAATCGTGAAGAACGCATTCAGCAAAAAACCCTCACGGACCGAAAACTCATTGTCATATGACAGGAAGCGTTTCACGATCACAAACCTGAAATCCGACGGCCGGATATTCGAAAAGATCGGGTACCGGCTCACAATATCCAGCTCCTTACTCGCGCACATCTCCTGCACCACCTTCCGCAGCATCAATCCGATCTTCGGCTGCACCCTGAACCCCAGCCGGAAATCCACCCGGATGATCTTGTCGTCCCTGATCTCTTCCACCCCATATTCGATGGTGAACGGATCGTCCGTCCGCTCGATATGAATGAACCAATACAGCTGCGCCTTCTTTTCTATATTGTCGAAAATGGAATTCATGATCCGCTCTTCAATCATCTTCGAATTCGGCGAGCGGGTAAAATAGATCAGGTGCGTCGAATACTTGGGGACGGTAGTATCCTTGCTCAGCGTCTCCAGCATCGGGATATAATTCGCCAGCGGCACAAATTTCAAAAATCGCTGAGTGATATTCCTCGCAGTATACCAGATATACATCGTCGAGATCAGCCCGATCTCGAACACCAGGAAAAATAACCGCTTCAGCAGCTTCACCGCATTGGCGACAAAAAAGCTCATCTCCACACACACGAACACCGTCAGGATCGCGCCCACAACCCAAAAAGGCCAATGCTTGATCCGGCGCAAAAAATAAAACATCAGAAAGGTCGTCATCAGCATGGCGATCGTGATCGAGAACCCATATGCCGCCGTCATCGCCTCCGACGTCCGGAAATACAGTAGCACCAATGCACACCCGACGAAAAGGATCCAGTTGATACTCGGGATATAGATCTGCCCCCTGATATTGGACAGGTATTTCACATTGATCCTGGGCCAGAAGCCCAGGCTGATCGCCTCATTGATGAGGGTAAAGCTGCCGCTGATCAACGCCTGGCTGGCAATGATACTGGCAGCTGTGGCGATCACCACACTCGCCAGCTGCAGCCCGTGAGGGACAATGGCGAAGAAGGGGTTGACCCCATTGATATTATCGGTATGCTGCAACAGCACCCAGGCTCCCTGGCCCAGGTAATTCAACACCAGCGTCGTCTTGACGAAGATCCAGCTGATCCGGATATTCTTCCTGCCTACATGACCCAGGTCCGAATACAAAGCCTCCGCCCCGGTCGTACACAAAAAAATGGCCCCCAGCAGCCAGAAACCCCGCGGATGCAGCGTCAGCAGCTCGATGCCATACCAGGGGCTCAGCGCCTTCAGCACGGAAGGGTACTGGATCACCTGCCACAGCCCGAGCGAGCCGATCATCAGGAACCACAGGAACATGACGGGACCGAAGGACCCTCCCACCACCCTGGTGCCAAATCGCTGGAACACGAACAGCAGCATCAGCACCACCATGACAATCTCCACGACCAGGGTATTGCCCGGCACGATATCCTTTGACAGACCCGGCACAGTATTCAGCCCTTCGATGGCCGAGGTGATGGAGATCGGGGGAGTGATGATACCGTCCGCCAGCAACGTGCCGGCTCCCACAATCGCTACGATGTACAAGATTTTATTATAGTGCCGTACCAGCGCATATAAAGAGAATATGCCTCCTTCCCCATGGTTATCAGCCTGCAACGTGATCAGCACATATTTAAAGGTGGTCTGCAGCGTCAGGGTCCAGAAGACACAGGAAATGGCGCCCAATACCAGCGATCGGTTGGCTGCTCCCCCCTCCGTCAGAATGGTTTGAAAAGTGTACAGCGGGGAAGTGCCGATGTCCCCGTAAATAATCCCCAATGCAATCAATAGACCCGCAGTCGATAATGTTCTATTCAGATGCTTCGATTCCATGATGGTTTGGTAGCAATTTTTGATCCGTAGAAGGATTTCCCCGCCAAGTTATCGAATAATAGCGGCAATTACGGATCATTCAAAAAGGCGCCGGAAACCTCCAAAAAGAGCCGTCAGACCAACCCCAACCCAAAAAGTTTAACCGCCCCGCCCGCAAACGGCCAATTTCTATAAAAGGAAAAAATAATATGTCCACCGGTTAAACTTCACCATTCAATCGGCCATCACAGGGCTATATCATTCAATCATTAAAAAATACTATTATGAAAACAACATTGCTTTCTGCCGTTGCCCTGACGGTCGCCATCGCCACCCTGGTCGCCGCCTGCAATAAAAGTAACAACACAGGGTCGTCTTCCGCCGGTTCAGGCACCACCCCTGTCCAGGTAGAGACGCAGACCGATGACGAGACGCAGGTATCCAACGAAATGGACGCCTCCGCCAATGACGTCAATAATGCGCTCAATACCCAGGCCACCGTCAGCGGCAACAGTTCCACCAGCTATTCCAGCGGTATCCAGACCACCGGCGGCCCGGGTGGCGGCAGCCTCGACATCGATTACAGCATCTGTGACGGTACCGTCACGATGGACACTGCCGATGGACTCCGCCAGGTCATCATTACCTATAATGGTAATAATTGCTGGGGTAACCGCATTCGCACCGGGGTCGTCGTGATCTCCATTCCGGTCGGCACCAAATGGCGCGATACCGGGGCCGTCGTCACCGTCAACTTCCAAAACCTGAAGATCGTCCGGGTACGAGATGGAAAGACTATCACCTTTAATGGAACCTATTCCTATACCAATGTTACCGGCGGCCTGCTGGTTGATCTCGCCACCCGGGATTCAATCACTCACACGATCTCCGCCGACAGCGTCTCCATCGAGTTTGCAGACAGTGCCGCCCGCGTCTGGAGCGTATCCAAACAACGCGTATTCACCTACAATGACGGCATCGTCATCACCACCACCGGCACGCACTCCGACGGCACCAATACCGATGTGTCTGTTTGGGGAACCAACCGCTACGGCAACTCCTTCGAGACCCTGATCACCCAGCCCAAGGTCATCCAGCAATCCTGTGACTACAGGCTGACCAGCGGACAGACGGAGACTATCCGCCCCGCAGTGACCACTACCGTGACCTATGGTCTCGATTCCGATGGCAATCCTACCAGCTGCCCCGGCACGGGAACTTACTACTACAAAGTCGTCTGGGTCATCAACGGGAAAACGTATACCTACATCGCACCTTATTGATCCGATCGGATCGTCACCCAACCAGATCGTCGCACCCTGTTAATCCGCTGCTCACAGATAGAAAAAGGCCGTTCCGGGCAACCGGCAGCGGCCTTTTCATTTCCGCCAAACAGCATAACTTCGCCATATGAGCAACAGACGTCAATTCCTCTCCTCTGCGGCCCGGGCCTCCGCCTTCGCCTTCCTGCCCTTCCCCGCCAGGCAGCTACTGACTGAAACTCCCTTCTCCACCGACACCATCATCGGTGAAGTGGAGATCATCCAGGTCACGGGGCCCTATACCACCCAGCCTGGCCTGAACAAACAATATCAGGTACAGCCGATCCATATCTACGACGATCTCCGTCCGCCTGTTTACCACGACAATCCGGACGCCAAACCGACCACTTCCGATATGACCCAGGCCTACATCCGGATTAAGACCAAAGCCGGCATCGAAGGTCTGTACGGGATGCTGGAGCCCGAGACTGTCACGCCGATCTTGCAGCAGCTGCGGCCTTTCCTGCTGGGTAAAGATGCGATGAATGTTTCTGCCCTGTGGGATGAGCTATATCGTAATAACCGGCATTCCCGCGCCGGGCATTATATGATGGCAATGTCAGCTGTGGACAATGCGCTGTGGGATATCCGCGGAAAATATCTGAAAGCCCCGGTATATGAGTTGCTGGGCGGCGCCACCCGCAAGGAAGTCGGCGCCTATGGCAGCTGTTTAAGTTTTTCGGTGGAAAAAGGCAGGATAGCCCCCCGCGCGAAAGAGCTGTTCAGGCAAGGGTTTGTGAACCAGAAATGGTTCATGGCCTATGGGCCCGCCGATGGCTATGCCGGCGTACGGAAGAATGTGGAGATCGTGGAAGAATTGCGGGATGCACTGGGCGAAGACGCACAGATCATGTTTGATGCCTATCAGAGCTGGGATATTCCCTTCGCCACTCAGTGGTGCAAAGCCGCTGAAAAATACAATCCCTATTGGATCGAAGAGGCCTTCCCCGTCAACAGGCTGGAAAGTTTCGTTCAACTGCGGCGCAATACCACCATTCCACTCGCGACGGGCGAGCATTTCTACAGCCGCTGGGAGGTCCTCGAGTTTCTCCAGGCGGGAGCCATAGAGATCGTACAGGCAGACCCCGAATGGTGCGGCGGCGTCAGCGAACTGGTCAAAATATGCAGCCTCGCATCAGCCTATGGCGCCAAGGTATATCCGCACGGCCACAACATCCACGCGGCCCTGCACGTCGTGGCCAGCCAGTCGCCCGACGTCTGCCCTATGGTCGAATACCTCATTAATCACATGCCATATAAATTGCAATTCCAAAAGGACCCCTTGCTGACCACCAATGGCATCCTTCAACTGCCGACCAAACCCGGCTTCGGCATTGAGTTCGACGAGACAAAGATCAGCCGGCGCCAGGTGCTCACGAGTTAAAAACCCACAAACCCGGCGCCTTCGCAGTCGCATGCATCCCCTCACACCATCTTCGGGCCTTCCCGCAGCGCCCGGATTATTTCCCGTATAGCTTCCAGATGATGCTCATCATGATCCGCGACAAAGCTCGCCAGATCGATGACCCGCATCGGCTGCTGCAGGCGGGGATGCATGCTCGTCAGACTCTCATCCAGTACGTCAACCCCATCCAGCAAAGCCAGGGATTGACTTCTTTCGTCCAGAAACCTTTCTACCAGCGAAGAAATGGAATAGCGGTTGAATCCGGCTTCAGTCGTCGCCGCATTATTGAGGTCGGCTGCTGTCAGCACGGGCTTCTTTTCCAGGATGTCATGCCAACGGACCCGCCAGACCGGCTCCAACACCGAAAGATGCCCTGCGTGTTCCTTGATAGACCATTTGCACTGCGGTTGCTGCACCAGCATGGCTTCAGGCAGGTGAAGGACCAATTGCTGCAGGATATCCGGCGCCTTCTTCAACCGCTGATAGATGGCGCTATAGGCATCTACCCCAAAATTGAAATCGAATTTTCTGTCAAACCATTTTCCCATATCCATATCGTTGAGGTTATAACTATTACCAGAGACAAATCTTGCTACTCACGCTCATCAAGCACCGTAAAGATAGATACGTTTCGATAGTTCGATGCATAATTTTGACAGCTTCAACAATTCTTTGTTAAAGCTCGCATCTAAGGCATCCACAAAGACAATCTTGTCGTATTTTGTTATGGTCCGCATAAGATATTCCTCAAAACACCGTTATTCTCTATTCCATCATCGTTTCGTATACACACTTTAACACACATGAGGTATCAAATGCCTGACGCAATTAGTAGCGCCCCCCAAAGTAAGAAAAGCACAAATCTGATGGACAATGTACTGGCGGAACCTTCCTATGGCTGGAAGGACAAGGAAGACCAGTTGGTCACGCCCACCTCCCGTCAGATCCTGAAAGAGTTCCTTTTCCGTCTCAACATCGTCCGATCAAAAAAGAACTGGCTGGCCTTTCTCGGCTGGCTCAAGCTGGCCCTGCTCCTGCCCTGCCTATTCATCTTCTTTTTCAGGTATTTCAATTTTTACCTGCTGGGAGCAGCCTTCTTATACAGTATGGTCATCATGGGTACTCATGGTACCATCTGGTTTCATCGCTACTGCACCCATGGCGCCTACAAATTCAGGAACAAGTTCTGGGCCTTCATCACCCGCAACCTCACGCTGGACATGATCACCGAAGAGATCTATGTCATCTCCCATCATGTCCATCACGCCAAGTCCGATGAACCCGGAGATCCTTATAATGCCACCGCCGGTTTCTTATATTGTTTCCTGGCGGACGTCAATCACCAGCCCATTTCACATCACCTAACGGAAGAAGAATATGCGCGGGTGGTCCGCCTGATGGCTCATACCCCCGTCAGGCCCAACAGCTATGCGCAATACAAGAAATGGGGTTCTATAGCCAGCCCATGGCGGTCCATCGCCGGATCGTTATTGAACTGGGCCTTCTGGGGGACCGTATTTTACCTGCTGGGCGGCCCCGGGCTGTTCTTTGCGCTGTTCGGCGCGGCGGGGTTCTGGGCGATAGGAGTTCGCACCTTCAATTATGAAGGCCACGGCAAAGGCAAGGACAAGCGCCGTGAGGGGACCGATTTCAATTGGAAGGATCTTTCCATCAACCAGATCTGGCCCGGATATGTAGCCGGCGAATGGCACAACAACCATCACCTCTTTCCGTCGAGCGCGCGCAGCGGCTTCCTGAAATATCAGCTAGACCTGGCCTGGTGCTACGTCTGGCTCCTGAGCAAGATCGGCGCCGTCAGCAGCTACCACGATGCCAAAAAACTTTTCCTCGCGGAATACCATCGGCCTTATCTCGATAATAAGAAGCCTTTGACCGCACGGGCAGACAGCCCGCTGCCCGATTCCCCTCTTCCGGAACCCGCGATGCGGTAGGATGTCCCGGCGCTGCCCGGTCGAAGGCCCGCTCGCAATGCATGAGGCCCGGCCTGCTCTGATTATCTCAGCGCTGACCGGGCCCCGTTCTATCTGTTGATTTTTTTCTTTATATGTCGGGCGTCTGCCTTACATCTCCGCCGTCTTCCCTACATATCCGGAGTCTGCAGCAGCCTGTACAGCTCGTCCAATTTAGGCGATAAGATAATATCCGTTCTCCGGTTCAGCGCACGGCCATCGGGCGTGCT
>Ga0302324_100026145_pt1 | contig 11170 bp, 8 predicted proteins | sample Palsa_T0_1_FD_201949 | JGI IMG/M metagenome (GOLD analysis project Ga0302324, IMG submission 201949) | Peat permafrost microbial communities from Stordalen Mire near Abisko, Sweden - Palsa_T0_1 | ecosystem: Environmental > Terrestrial > Soil > Palsa > Peat permafrost | place: Sweden: Abisko... | reverse complement strand
AGAAGCACCCGGGCTCACCCGATCCGGACACCGACGCGCGCTACTTCGTGGCCAAGTGCCGGGCCGGCGCGGACTTCGCCGTCACCAACATGTTCTTCTACCCGGAGGACTACCTGCGACTGCGGGACCGGGTCGCCGCCTACGGCTGCGACGTGCCGATCATCCCCGGCATCATGCCCGTCACCAGCCTGCGGGTGATCGAGCGCGCGATCGAGCTGGGCGGCTGCCGGATTCCTACCGAGCTGTGGGAGCGGCTGCAAGCGGTGGCCGAGGACCGGTCCGCGGTCCGCGAGATCGGTGTGGAATACGCCGCCTGGATGTGCGAGCAACTGCTCGCCGAGGGCGTGCCCGGCCTGCACTTCTACACGCTCAACTGGTCCCGGGCCACCCGGGAGATCTACCAGCGCCTGGGCTTGGCTGAGCGTGGCTTGCCCGCCGCGGCGCGCAGCGGCAGCTCGGCGCCCATCACCGCGTAGGGCGGCTCGTTGCCGGGAAAGAACGCGAAACCGGTCAGCAGGTCGCTGAAACCCACCCCGCGGTACAGCCGCCGGGCCGGTGAGTCGGCGTCCCTGGTCGACAGCAGGGCGGTTCGTTCCGGCCGACCCGAAGTGAGCTGGAGCAGCAGGCCCGCCCCGACGCCGTGGCCCTGATGGTCCGGGGCCACGTGCAGCTCAGCAACCTCGAACGAGTCCTCCAGCCAGGCCGCGGCGACCGCCGTGCCGTGGCTGGCGGCCACCGCGCGGGCTACCGTGTCGTGCCACCACTGGCCGGCCGCGCCGTGGAAACCGTAGCCGAACCCGGCCGGCGCTCCGGACCCGTCCTCGGTGGCCAGCAGCGCGCGGAACCGCGGGTTGGCGGCGTGCCCGGCCATGATCGACCGCCGGCCCGCCAGCATCTCGACGGGCGGCTGCATGGCCGCCGCGTACACCGTGATCATCTGCTCGAGCCGCGCGACGAACTCGCCCGGACTCAGTTCGCTGACCGAAAGCACTCGCCGCATCCTCGCAAGCTTAGGAGAAGGCCGATTGTCGGCCGACCAGCGGATCACGCCAGCTGGCTGCCTCGGGTCGCGGGCACCGACCGCACCTGGACCTGCGCCTGGCCGAGTTCCGGCTGGCTGGCGGCCAGGATAATGGTCCCGGTCTGGCCCGGCAGCGAGCGGATCCAGACCGCACCGAGCCCGCCGTAGGCACCGAAGGCGAAGGGGTTGTCGCCGATCAGCGTGGCCGGACCGGTCAGCGTCAGCGTCACTTCCCCAGCTGGGTACCGGCGCAGGTTGCCGTACTTGTCGGTCGCGCGGAACACCGCCCGGGTGGCGTCGGACCCGTCCGCCACGATGGTCGCGTCATCGACCGTCAGGGCCAGCGTGTCACCGGCCGGGTCCGACGACATACGGAGCTCCGTCACCTGCTGGTCGCCCACGTACCCCTCGATCATGAGCTCCGGCCTGGTGCCCTTGACGCGGGCCGGGAGAGTGACCAGGAACGGGGGGTAAGCCAGGTGACCGTACAGCGACGGCCCGGTCGCCGGCAGCCCGGTGGCCACGTGCGCGCCGTTGACGAAGATCTCCAGCCGCTCACAGTTGCTGGCGATCATCGAGGTCGGGGACGTAATCGGGAACACCCCGGCAAGTTCCCAGAAGAACACGGGCACGATGACCGGGCGGACACTCGGGTCCACCTGCGACTGATAGATGCCGGCGCCGGGTTTGGGGACCCGGAAGAGGTCCACCACTCCCGCCCACTTGACCGACTCCGGATCCAGGCCCTCTGGTGAGTCGTAGTCGAACGCGGCCCAGGCCAGCATCCCGGAGTAGCTGGGATTAGACCGGGCCAGGCTCTGCGCCTGGCCGTGCAGGGAAGCCTGCTCGGCCAGTTGGGAGGGCGAGTCGGTCCACGCGAAGCGATGCGGCTTCCACTCGTCCACTCCCACCGCCTCGGTGATCAGATAAGGCAGGCCGGGGATCGGCGGCCGCAGCAACGCCTCACCGAGCTTTATGTCGTGGTGGTAGTCGTTGTAGGCGAAGACGTCCTCGTTCCACCCGGCGACCTCGTGGTGGGCCATCGCCCCCGAACTGGGCCGCGAGCTGTCGAGCTGGGCGGCGGCCTGCTTGGTGGCGGCCCACAGGCCGGGAAGGTCCGGTGTCTCGTTGAGCCGGGTGCCCCAGATGATGACCGACGGCCGGCTCCGGTCCCTGGTCACCATGTCGCGCACGTTCTGCACGACCAGGTCCTGCCAGCCCGGGGCGGCACTCACGTTGTGCCAGCCCGGTGCCTCTTCCCAGACCAGCAGCCCGAGCTCATCGCAGGCGTCGAGGAAGTGCGGCGACTGCGGGTAGTGCGAGCAGCGGACCATGTTGCAGTTGAGTTCCTGCTTCAGGATCTCCGCGTCCGTGCGCTGAACCCGGCCGGGCATCGCCATGCCAGCGTACGGGTAGAGCTGGTGCCGGTTCAGGCCGAACAGCTGCAGCCGCTCGCCGTTCAGGTAGAAGCCGTCGGGCTGGAACGACGCGTCCCGGAACCCGATCCGCCGGGACAGGACGTGGCTGCCCACGCCGGGGAAGGCCAGCGTGGCCTGCACGGTGTACAGCTTGGGGTTGTCCGTCGACCACAGGGTGATATTCCCGAGTCCGGTCAGGCTCAGCTTCCAGGTGGTGATGCCGGGCGTGTCCAGGCTGACCGATGTGGCCTGGGTGGCGACCAGTCGGCCTCCGTCGAACAGCTCGACCACCAGGCTGCCGTTGGCATGCGTTGGCAGCGCCGAGTCGACACTGCACTCCACGTCTACCCGCCGCTGCGAGGTGAGCACGTCGACCGGCAGGGCGAACAGGTCGGACAGGAACGCCTGCGGGAGCACCCGCAGCCTGATGTCGCGGTAGATCCCGCCCGGCTGGAAGAAGTCGATAGTGACCGGGCCGTCGCCCAGGCTCATCGGCGGCACCGGCAGGCAGTTGGCGTCCACCAGGACCGCGAGCAGGTTGTCGCCCGAGGTGACGTGGCCGGTGAGTTCGGCCGAGAACGGCAGGTACCCGCCTTGGTGGGTGCTGACCGTGTGGTCGTTGATCACTATCGTCGCGTTGACCATGACCCCGTCGAAATCGACCATGATCCTGTTGCCCGGCCGACGCGTAGTGAGCAGTGGCCCGCCGTTGAAATGGCGCCGGTAGATCCACATCTGCTGCCACTCGCTGGCGTTCCAATAACGCCACGAAAGCGGAGTGACCGTGTGCGGCACCGTGACCAGCGCGAAGCCGCTGTCGTCGTAGAACGAACTCTCCGAGCCCGCCATGTACTGCCCGCCGAACAGCCAGTTCGAGTTCAGCGAGAAGTTCAGGTTGGTGGGCTGCGGCTCGTTCGGCCGCGACACCCTCCCGACCAGGGTCAGCACCCGCAGCGCGGCGACCCCGGCCCCGCCAATCAGGCCAGCCTGGATCAGTGCGCGCCGCGAGATCCGCCGCTTGGACTTGGTCTCAGTCTCGCCCTCGTGCGCCACCGCGTCCTGAGCCCACGAGATTTGAGCCGGGGAGATTGCGGTCTCCGCCGCAGCCGGGCGGCCCAGCGCGGTCTCTGCGAGAGCCGGGCGGGGCAGCGCGGTTTCCGGGCGGGCCGGAACGGTCTCTGCGGGGGCTGGGCGGGCCGGGACGGTCTCTGCGGGGGCTGGGCGGGCCGGGACGGTCTCTGCGGGGGCTGGGCGGGCCGGGACGGTCTCTGCGGGGGCTGGGCGGCCCAGGACGGTTTCCGGGCGGGCCGGGACGGTCTCTGCGGGGGCTGGGCGGCCCAGGACGGTTTCCGGGCGGGCCGGGACGGTCTCTACGGGAGCCAAGTGGGCCGGCGCGGTCTCTGTGGGAGCCGGGCGGGTCGGCGCGGTCCGCGCCTGCCCGCTCCGCGCCTGTCCGGCCTGTGCCTGCCCAGTCCGCGTTTGCCCAGTCCGCGTTTGCCCGGTCCGCGCTTGCGCGGCCTGCGCCTGCCCCGTCCGCTGTCGGGGCGGCCTGCCTGACGCGGTCGGTCGGCCCGTCGGGTCCTTTCTGGGTTTCGGCGGCGGCGCACTCGTCGTCGCTCCCCGGCTTCCCGCGGCGGCCCGATTCGGCTTAGGGCCTCCGTCCGACTCGCCGCCCCGGGCCGGCTCTGGCGATGCGCCGCTCGCGCGGCCCGGGGCGGGGGCCGTGGCCCCGCCTTCCGGCACCGGGTCTGTCAGGTCGGTGCCGACCTGGGCGGCAGGCCTGGCCGCGGAGCCGGGACGGCCCGCTGAGTCTGAACCCCCGTCGGACTCGCTGACCCCCGCCGGCCCGTCTCCCGTGCCGGTATCGGGGACCGCGTCGGTCAGGGTCGCGCTCGCCAGGGCGTCCAAGCCCACGTCGTCGGTCACCAAAGTGGGCTCGATGACGACCCCGATGGGCTCGGTGCCGTCCTTTACCTCACCCACCGGGGGCCCAGCGCCCGCGTTGGTAACGCCAGACATGACCCGTATCCCCGTCGCACAGGACTCCCCGTAAGCATCCGGTGTGACATCCTCACCGCCGGCCCGACGCGCGTCGGGCCCTTGGCGACTGGTTTTGCGCTCCCATCGTTATTAGCGGATGGGAGCGCACGCGATAAAAATACAGGCCCTCTAGGCTCTGTACGCAAACGGACACGTTGCGCCTAAATAACATAAATAACTTGACCCGTCGCATACCGCCGAGCTTGCCGGCCGGCCACGGCGCGCGCCCCGGCCCGCGGTGTCGTCGTCCCGGCGCGTCCTCGGCCAGGTCGCGACGGCTCCGGCGGCGCCGCCTCCCGCCTGTCCCGGCCGGGCAAAATGTCAGACGCTCGCGGTACCTTCGAACAAGAATCGAATAGCTACTGGACATCCGAACGAATTTAGGTTCGAATAGATGTACCAGCGTCGGCCGGGTGGGGTGAGGGAAGCGTCTCACCTGGCCGGGCCACCGGAGGAGATGAGAAGCGATGGTGAACGCAGCGGAGGTGCGGACGGGCGGCGGGATCGGCCCGCGGCACGCTGGAATACCGAGGGTCCCCGGGGTTCCTGTGGCGCCGACCGTGCTGAGCATGCTCCAGTCCGCGCGCCGGGGACTGGACGAAGCTGCTGACGAGACGTCGGCTGGCGCCCGTTATGTCACGGCGCATCTAGCGGCGCTGCGCGCCGCGGCGGCGGTGGTAGCAGCCCGAGGCGAGCCCAAGACCAGGCGCCGGAAGCCGCACAGCGTCTGGGACCTCCTGCCCCAGGTCGAGCCTGCCCTGAGTGAGTGGGCCGCCTACTTCGCGGCCGGGGCAGGCAAGCGCGCGGCGGCCGAGGCCGGCCTGCCGCGCGCGGCGTCTGCCCGTGAGGCCGACGACCTGCTGCGGGATGCGGAGACGTTCCTGTCGCTCGCAGAGACCGCGCTCGGCGTCGAGGTACAGTCTCCGCTCCCGCTGCGGCCGGCCGGTTAGCGGAGCTTAGAACCCATCCATCGCGCCGCGCGCGTCGGCGTCCAGCACGCCCCAGCTGATGAGTTCCTCGGTGAGGTCAGCGGGGGACTTGTCATAGATGACCGCGAGCGAACGGAGGTCCTCGTGCCGGACCGACAGGACGCGGCCGTTGTAGTCGCCGCGCTGGCTCTGGATGGTCGCGACGTACCGAGCTAGCGGGCCGACCTTGTCCTTGGGCAGCTGACCCATCCGTTCTAGATCGATGACGAGCTTGGGCGAGGGCACCAGCGGTGTCGGGGAGGCGTCGCCGGGCAGCAGCTCGGAAACGGGCACCCCGTAGAACTCGGCGAGCTCGGCGAGCTTCTGGACGGTGACCGACCGGTCTCCGCGCTCATAGGAGCCGACGACGACGGCCTTCCACCGCCCGCGGGACTTCTCCTCAACGCCGTGCAGGGACAGTCCCTGCTGGGTGCGGATGGCGCGCAGCCGCGCGCCGAGCGTCTTGGCATACTCAGATGGCATATTTCCTCGGTTCCCGGCCATTCGTCGCTTACGGTAACGGTTACGCTCAGTGACGGTAGGCGGCGAGCGCGACAAGGTCAAGCCGAATGGCAAAAACTGGCTTAACTCGTACGGTAACCGGCTTGCCATCCCGGATCATTACCTACCCTCCGCCGGCCGCAAGAATCCAGCTGTGATCAGGTTTCACGTCGCTGCGGGCAGGTCGCGCGGAACGCGGCGGACGATCGTCACCTTCTGGTCGTGTCTGTCTGGTGTGACGGAAATCACACACTGTGCCCGGCGGCGCGCTGCGGCCCGGCCCACTGGTAACTCCCCGTATGATCTTGACCGAAGACATCCTTTAAGGACCGTCCGGAGAGGCGGGGAAGGAGGTCCGTTCATGAGCGCAACCGGCTATCCGGTCGCGGGGCGTGATGGCCTCGCGGTACTCGATACCGAGGAAATCAGGCGCGCACTGACCAGGATCGCCCACGAGATCCTGGAACGGACGCACGGCGGCGAAGAGGTAGTCCTGCTCGGCATCCCGACGCGCGGCGTGCCGCTGGCCCGCCGCCTGGCCGCCCGGATCGGGGAGTTCGAGGGTCTCGAGGTTCCCTGCGGATCGCTCGACGTGACTATGCACCGCGATGACCTGCGGTTGCACCCGGCGCGCGCGCTGGGCCGCACCGACCTTCCACCTTCGGGGGTGGACGGGAAGACGGTCGTCCTGGTCGACGACGTGCTCTACTCGGGCCGCACCGTGCGGGCAGCGCTCGACGCGCTGACTGACCTGGGCCGGCCTCGGGCCGTGCAGCTGGCCGTCCTGGTCGACCGCGGCCATCGCGAGCTCCCGATCCGCGCCGACTACGTGGGCAAGAACCTGCCGACTTCGCAGCGGGAGGTGGTCCACGTCCTGCTGGCGGAGGTCGACGCGCGGGACGCGGTGATGATCGGCGACGAAGGGCGGCCGTCATGAAGCGTCATCTGATCTCGGCGGCCGATCTCAGCCGGGGCGACGCGCTGCTCATCCTCGACACCGCGGAGGAGCTGGCCGGCCTGGCCGACCGCCCGATCAAGAAACTGCCCACGCTGCGCGGCCGCACGGTCGTCAACCTCTTCTTCGAGGACTCGACCAGGACCAGGATCTCGTTCGAGGCCGCCGCGAAACGGCTGTCCGCCGACGTGATCAACTTTTCGGCCAAGGGCTCAAGCGTGGGCAAGGGCGAGAGCCTCAAGGACACCGCCCTGACCCTCGAGGCCATGGGCGCGGACGCGGTCGTCATCCGGCACAGCGCCTCGGGCGCCGCACACCGCCTGGCCGGCTGGGTCCGGGGCAGCGTGGTGAACGCCGGGGACGGCACCCACGAGCACCCCACCCAGGCCCTGCTCGACGCGTTCACCATCCGGCGCAGGCTCTTCAAAGGGGGCATCGCCCCGCGGGGGGGTCTGGGGGGGTCGTCCCCCCGAGGCAGCACCGCCAGCGGCCGCGGGGCCGGGCTGGACGGCATCCGGGTCACGATCGTCGGCGACGTGCTGCACAGCCGCGTCGCCCGGTCCAACGTCCTGCTGCTGACCACTCTCGGTGCGGAGGTGACCCTGGCCGCACCGCCCACCTTGTTGCCCTTCGCCGTCGATACCTGGCCCTGCGCGGTGAGCTACGACCTGGACAGCGAGCTGCCCAAGAGCGACGTGGTGATGATGCTCCGCGTTCAGCAGGAGCGGATGACCGCGGCGTACTTCCCCAGCGTGCGCGAGTACAGCCGCCGCTACGGGCTGGACACCGCGCGCATGGCCCGGCTGCCCGACCACGCCATCGTCCTGCATCCCGGGCCCATGAACCGGGGCGTGGAGATCGCCGCCGAGGTGGCCGACTCGGCCCGCTCGATGATCGTGGAGCAGGTGGCCAACGGGGTCACCACCCGGATGGCCGTCCTGTACCTGCTGCTCGGCGGCACCGAGTTCCCGGAGGTGGCCTCGTGACCGCGTGGCTGATCAAGGACGTCGAAATCACCGGGCCTGGCCACCACGGGCCCACCGACCTGCTGGTGGCGGACGGGACGATCACGGCCATCGGGGCCGGGCTGACCGACGCGGGCGCCCAGGTCCTCGACGCGGCCGGCCTGATCGCCCTGCCCGGCCTGGTGGACCTGCACACGCACCTGCGCGAGCCGGGCCGCGAGGACGCCGAGACGATCGAGACCGGCACCCGCGCGGCGGCCCTGGGCGGCTTCACCGCCGTGCACGCCATGGCCAATACCGAACCCGTCGCCGACACCGCCGGAGTGGTGGAGCAGGTCTGGCGGCTCGGCCGCGCGGCGGGTCACTGCGACGTCCAGCCGGTGGGCGCGGTCACCGTCGGACTGGCCGGGACCAGGCTCGCCGAGCTCGGCACCATGGCCGACTCGGCCGCCCGCGTCCGGGTGTTCTCCGACGACGGCCGGTGCGTGGCCGACCCGCTGCTCATGCGCCGGGCCCTGGAGTACGTCAAGGCCTTCGACGGGGTGATCGCCCAGCACGCGCAGGACCCTCGGCTCACCGAGGGCGCGCAGCTCAACGAGGGCGAGATCTCCGGCCGCCTGGGCCTGGCCGGCTGGCCGGCCGTGGCCGAGGAGGCGATCATCGCCCGCGACTGCCTGCTCGCGGCGCACGTGGGCTCCACGCTGCACATCTGCCACGTCTCCACCGCGGGCTCGGCGGAGATCATCCGCTGGGCGAAATCCAAGGGCTGGCCGGTCACCGCCGAGGTCACCCCGCACCACCTGCTGCTGACCGACGAGCTCGCGGTCGGCTACGACCCGGTGTTCAAGGTCAACCCGCCGCTGCGCACCGCGGCCGACGTGGCCGAGCTCAGGCGTGCGCTGGCCGATGGCACCATCGACTGCGTGGCCACCGACCACGCCCCGCACCCGGTGGAGGCCAAGGAGACGGAGTGGTCGGAGGCGGCCTTCGGCATGACCGGGCTGGAGACCGCGCTGCGGGTGGTGCAGCAGGCCATGGTGGACACCGGGCTGCTGGACTGGTCCGGCGTGGCCGACCGGATGTCGGTCCGGCCGGCCCGGATCGGGCGGCTGGCCGGCCACGGCGCGCTGCTCGCGGTCGGCGTCCCGGCCAACCTCATGCTGTACGACCCGGCGGCACCAGCCGAGGCGGTGAGTCCGGTCGGCGCGTCCAAGAGCCGGAACACCCCGTTCGCCGGGATGCCGTTGCCCGGCCGTGTGGTGGCCACCTTCCTGCGCGGCACGCCCACCGTGCTTGACGGAAAGCTCGCCTGAGATGACCCAACAGCAGGCTCTGCTGGTGCTCGAAGACGGCACCACGCTCCACGGCACCGCCTTCGGCGCGGAGGGCGAGACGTTCGGCGAGATGGTCTTCAACACCGGCATGACCGGCTACCAGGAGACGCTGACCGATCCCTCGTACTGCCGCCAGATCGTCGCGATGACCGCGCCGCACATCGGCAACACCGGCGTCAACGACGAAGACCCCGAATCCGGCCAGGTCTGGGTCAGCGGCTACGTGGTGCGCGAGCCGGCCAGGCTCGCCTCCAGCTGGCGGGCCACCCGGGACCTGGACGCCTATCTCCGCGCCGAGAACGTGCCCGGCATCGCTGTCCGCGGCACCAGGCTGCTGACCAGGCGGGTCCGCGAGCAGGGCGCCATGCGAGCGGCGATCAGCACCGTGGAGAGCAGCCCGGCGAAGCTCCTGGAGCGAGTGCTGGCCAGCCCGCAGATGACCGGGGCCGACCTGGCCCGGGTGGTGAGCACGCCGGAGCCATACACGATCAGGCCGGAAGGGCCCGCGCGGTACCGGGTGGTCGCCGTCGATCTGGGCATCAAGGCCTCCACCCCGCGCTACCTCGCCGCCCGGGGCTGCGAGGTACTCGTGGTCCCCGCCACCACGACCGCCGCGCAGATCCTCGCCCAGGCGCCGGACGGGGTGTTCTTCAGCAACGGCCCCGGCGACCCGGCCGCGGCCACGTACGCGGTGGACGCGATGCGCGGGGTGCTGGACGCCGGGTTGCCGGTGTTCGGCATCTGCCTGGGCAGCCAGATCCTGGCCCTGGCCCTGGGCCTGGGCACCTACAAGCTGCGGTACGGGCACCGCGGCGTGAACCAGCCGGTCATGGACCTCGCCACCGGCCGGGTCTACATCACCAGCCACAACCATGGCTTCGCCGCGGCGCTGCCGGGTGACGCGTACGGTCCCGACGAGGGAGGCGTTTCCGCGGAGACGCGCGACGCAATTGCGCCAGACGTTTCCGCGGAGACGCGCGACGGCACCTCGTGGGCCCACGTGCCGTCACGGTCCCGGCTGCCGTTCGAGACGCCGTACGGGCCGGCCGTGGTCAGTCACGTCAACCTCAACGACGGCGTGGTCGAAGGCCTGCGCCTGGCCGAACGCCCGGTGTTCAGCGTCCAGTACCACCCCGAGGCCGCTCCCGGCCCGCACGACGCCGCGGACCACTTCGACCACTTCTGCGCTCTGCTCGAGGGGGGGAGCGATGCCGCGGCGTGAGGATCTGAAGTCGGTCCTAGTGATCGGGTCGGGCCCGATCGTCATCGGGCAGGGCTGCGAGTTCGACTACTCCGGCACCCAGGCCTGCCGCGTCCTCAAAAGCGAAGGCATCAGGGTCAGCCTGGTCAACTCCAACCCGGCCACGATCATGACTGACCCCGAGTTCGCCGACGCGACCTACGTGGAGCCGATCACCGTCGAGACGCTGGAGAAGGTCATCGCGATCCAGCGTCCCGACGCGGTGCTGCCCACCATGGGCGGCCAGACCGCGCTGAACGCCGCTGTCGCCCTCCACGACCAAGGTGTCCTGCAGAAGTACAACGTCGAGCTGATCGGCGCCAACATCGACGCGATCCGGGCGGGCGAGGACCGCGAGCGGTTCAAGGAGATCGTCACCGGCCTGGGCGCCGAGGTCCCGGCCAGCCAGATCTGCCGCGACCTGGCGGAGTGCCTCGCCACCGCGGCAAGCCTGAACTACCCGGTCGTGATCCGCCCGAGCTTCACCCTGGGCGGCCTCGGGTCCGGCATCGCGAAAACCGAAGAAGACCTGCGGCGCATCGCCGGAGCCGGCCTGGACGCCAGCCCCACCCACGAGGTCCTGCTCGAGCAGAGCATTCTCGGCTGGAAGGAGTTCGAGCTCGAGCTCATGCGCGACCAGAAGGACAACGTGGTCGTGGTGTGCTCGATCGAGAACGTCGACCCGATGGGCGTGCACACCGGCGACTCGGTCACCGTGGCTCCCGCCA
>Ga0302324_100026142_pt1 | contig 11171 bp, 8 predicted proteins | sample Palsa_T0_1_FD_201949 | JGI IMG/M metagenome (GOLD analysis project Ga0302324, IMG submission 201949) | Peat permafrost microbial communities from Stordalen Mire near Abisko, Sweden - Palsa_T0_1 | ecosystem: Environmental > Terrestrial > Soil > Palsa > Peat permafrost | place: Sweden: Abisko... | reverse complement strand
CTGGACCTGAATCAAGTCCAGAGGAAAGAGGAAGAAGAAAATTCCGATTGCTGCGTAGAGGGCGAGGGTGAGCAGGTTGGCTCCGCTAAAACTGGCAGATCGAAATATCGCTAACGGAACCATGGGCGCGTTCGCCGTGGTTTCGACGAACAGAAAGAGAATGAGACAGCCGCAACCGATGACCAGGCTGATCCACACCGGAGGTTGGGTCCAGCCCATGCTCTCCGATGCGATGATCCCGTTGACCAGACCTGCGAGTCCGACGGTGACGAGGAGCGCTCCGAGCCAATCGAGATGGCCACGAACGGCGGCGCGGCTTTCGGGAATATGCCATAGCGAAATGACGATGACGACGGCGGCGAGGGGAAGGTTGATGAAGAAGACCCAGCGCCAGGAGGCGTGCTGGACGAGCCATCCGCCGAGGACAGGGCCGAGCGCGGTCATGATGGCGGTGAAGCCGGACCATGTGCCGATAGCGGTGCCGCGGGTCTTCTCGTCGAAGGAGGTGCTGATGATGGCGAGGCTGCCGGGAACGAGGAGCGCGGCGCCGATTCCCTGGACGCTCCTTGCAATGAGGAGCTGATGGATGCTCGCGGCCAATCCGCAACCGGCGGAGGCGGCGGCGAAGATGACGACGCCGAGGAGAAAGATGAGGCGGCGTCCGAAGATATCGCCGAGGGATCCGCCGACTAGAATCAGCGCGGCAAGCAGCAGTCCATAGGATTCGACGACCCACTGCACGTCGGCCACTGTGGCATGAAAGCTGGCCTGGAGCGCGGGCAGAGCGACGTTGACGACGGTCGAATCAATGAAAGCCATGCTGGAGGCGACGATGGTGGCGGCAAGGATCCAGGTTTGTGCCCGGGCGGTGCATGGACTGGCAGAGGCACCGGATCGGATTACGGCTTCGTCGCAGGGTGATCTCATGGCGCAGAGATGAGTATCGCGCGATTTTGTTGGGGGCCGGATTTATGCGGAGCCTGGACGGCGAAGAATTTGAAGCGGGGCGCGGCTATTGCCAGGTGGCGCCGTTGTCGGTGGTGGTCCAGGCGATGCCGTCTTCGGATTCGATGACGATTTTTTGTTGCGGCTCGATGTGGATGTGGGCGATGGCGTGGTCGCGGCCGGCGGTGGAGGGGAGCTGGACCTCGATCCAGGTGATTCCGCTGTCAGTGGAGTGGAAGAGGCGAAGATGATCGCCGCCGGCCCAGATTTCTGCGCCGGATGCTGAGACGATGCGGAATTTTGCGGAGTCGTCGATGGAGACGGGCTGCCAGACGCCGGTTTCTGTGGAGCGCTCGACGTGGCCGGTGCCGTTGATGCGGAATTGCGGATGGAGTGCTGGCCGGGCCATGAGTCCGCCCATGGCGTGGAAGGCCTCGTCGCCGAGAGTGCTCCTTTGCTCGATCGGGGCGGGTGTGGTGGGCCGGGGCGCTGCTTTCGCGGTGAGCATGGTGTGGCGGCCTTCAGTTAGCTCGGGCTCTACCTGTGCCTGAGCGGGTGCAGGGGTTGCGCTGCGCGCGACGTTGCCGAGAGTGACGCGGGACGATGCGCCTTCTGCTGTGGTGGCGGGGCTGGGAGGAACGAGCGTCGGGAGCGGGGCGCTGGCCTGTTCGGGCTCTGGCGTGGGTGTGGGTGTTTGCGGGTGCGGCGCGCGCTTTGGATGTGGGGCTGGAGTTGAGTCTGCTCGCTGCTTGAGATTGGGCGTGGATGCTGGCGGTTGGGGCGCGGACTCGGGCGCTGCCGATGTGGACGGAGGTGAGGGAGGAGCGCTGGTGGCGGTTTGTGTGTGGGGGGTGCCGGTGCGCGTTGCGTGGTAAAGGAGGACTGCTGATCCTGCGATTGCGAGGACGGAAGTGGCGATGGCGAGCGAGGGGAACCAGGTTTGTCGCCAGGTACGGACGGGGATTGGTTGCGGGAGTGAGGTTGGTTCGGGTTCGGCGGCGGTTGATGCTTGCAGGATTGCGCGGCAGGTTGGGCAAGCGGCGAGGTGGCCGAGGACTACGGTGCGCTCACGGGTGAGGAGCGTGTTCTCGGTAAACGCGGTGAGCTGATCCGCGTCGGGGTGAGGACCGGCGTGCTGGCTCTGAGCCAGTTGCGCGCGCAGCGTGTTGGTGGGGATTGGTTTCACGATGCCGATCCGTCCTTGTTATAGAACGCGGGGGCTGGCGTTTCTTGCCGCAGTTTTGCGGAGAGATTGAGGTCGAGGTCGCGGACGTCGAGTTCCTGCAGGAGTTCGTCGCATTGGCGCGCGTTGAGGCCGGCGGCGCGCAGATGTTTGAGGATGCGCTTGCGGATATGCGTGACGAGGCGATCGAGGCGGCGGCTCAAGGTGGATTCGTGGACGTGGAGCTGGCGCGCGAGTTGGGCCAGGGTGCATTGGTCCAGATACCAGGACGCGAGGAGGAAGCGGTCTTCGGGGGTGAGTTCGCTGAGGGTTTGGTCGATGGCGGCGGCGAGACGGGGATCGGGTGCGGCTGTGTTGGCTTCCGCAGGCGCAGGGAAGCTGACGCCGGCCTCGACTTGCTCTTCGAGGCTGACACTTTTCGAATACGACCGGCAGCGGTCGATGTGGTGCTGGGAGAGGACGGTGCGGAGCCAACCTTCGAGCGAGCCACGGCCCATGTAGTAGTCGAGCTTAGAGATGCGGCGGCCTTCGCGGTTCGGGATGCCGTAGAGGTCGGCGTAGAGTTCGTCGGCGATTTCGCGGCCGGTGGCTTCGTTGCCGGCAATGCGGTAGGCGCTCTCATATAAGGATGCGCGAAAACGGAGGAGGAAACCTTCCCAGGCGGCTTCGTTGCCGGCGGAACAGGCGCGGGCGAGGATGAGCTCTTCGAGTTTCAATTTGCCGAGGAGTTCGATTTGTTCCGACTCGTTGGAGCCGGCAGCGTATTTTGTCACAACGGCGGTGACAATTATGTGGAACTGATCTGGGGAGATTCCAAAGCGGGCGGCGGTGGAATTGGGGTAGAGCGCTTCGATGGCCTTCGAGACGGCCGGGCCGAGGACCGGCGGCTCGGCAACAACACGGGGCTCGGAGGTTATGGACACAGATTCACGCAAAATACGCTGCAAGAAGAGACACCGCGCGCGTTCTTAGGTTGCGGAGGAAGCCTGGAGCTGACTCGCGCGGAGGCAGATATGAGGATAGAGCCCAGGTATGTGCGGGGGAAGAGTTCTCGCCGGTTGTGGTTTGGTTTGGGTTCGTCGCTGATGGTTGGTTTGGTTTGCCTGCTGACGGCGGGGCCGAGCGGCGCGGGGATTCAGAATGAGGGACCGTATCGGGTGCTGCCGGCGATCCGGCGCGGGAACCTGACGATTTTTCCGGTGGTGGCGGCGAAGTCGTATAACACCTCGCAGCTTTTGACGCTGGACGAGGGGATTCGTACCGGGGAAGTGGTGGTGACGGAGACAGGGAGCGAGCCGGGACTGGTGCGGGGCGAGCATCCTGTGCGCTATCGCGGGGGCGCGGAGGTGAACAAGCTGGTGCTCTACAACAACTCGGGACGACCGCTGCTGTTGCTGGCCGGAGAGATTGTGACGGGAGGCAAGCAGGATCGCGTGATCGGCGCGGATCGCATTGTTCCAGGGAAAGGCGGGCCGATCGATCTAAGCGTTTTTTGCGTGGAGCCGGAGCGGTGGGTGGAGTCGAGCGCGAAGTTTGGTTCGATGGCCGCGCAGATGGCGCAGCCGAGCGTGCGTACGCCGGCGATGGCAGCGCAGAATCAGAGTGAAGTTTGGAATCAGGTGCGGGCTTCGAACGCGAGGATGGCGGGTTCGCTGTCGACTTCCGAATCGCTTGGAGATGTGGCGCACACGAGCTCGTATGCGAAGGTGTTTGCGAGCCCGCCTGTGCAGGCGAAGTTGGCGGAGTACGGAGGGAGTGCGAGTGAGCAGGAGATTCTCGCGGAGTTGCGCAAGAACGGCGCGGTGGGTGTGGTGGTGGCGGTGAACGGGCGCGTCGAGTGGGCCGATGTGTTCGCGAGCTCCGAACTGCTGGCGAAATACTGGCCGAAGCTGATGCGGAGCTATGTGGCGGAGGCGGCGACCACAGCATCGAGCGGAGACGATGCGCAGCTGGACGATGCGCAGTCGTTCATGGGCAAGCTGAGCGGCGGGCGCGAAGTGGTGGAGACGGAGGCTGGAATTTTCCGGCGGACGGAGACGACGGGAGAGGGCTATCGGGTGTTCACGCTGCGGGGATTGACGGCGGAGTCGGACTTTGATGTGCACATCACGAAGATGACGGATTGACTGCGACGCCGAGCATGGATTACAAGAGCTGGCTAAACCCACGTCTCAGAATCGAGACGTGGGGCACCCAGGTTCTGCAGGAGCCTCGCGGGGATGATGGACTGGCGCTGATCGTGCTACTTCTGGAGGCGCTTCGCCATAGTGGCGAGAAGTTTGGGGCGAACGGCGGGGCGCGTCCAGGGGCATTCGGCGATGCAGATGCCGCAAGAGGCGGCCTCGGCAAAGAAGGGGATGCACTTGTCGAAGTCGACATACCAGCGTTCGACGCCGCGGACCATTTGTTTTTCCGGGCCGATGGCGCTGGGCGGGCAGGCGTTGGTGCAGACCTGGCAGGTGGAACAAAACTCGTCGGCACCGAAGCGGTCGGGTGCTGTGGCGACCAGGGGCATATCGGTGGTGACGCCGGCGAGCCGCACGCCCGATCCGAAATGACGGCTGATGAGCGAACCATGCTTGCCAAGTTCACCTAGCCCAGAGGCGATGGCGGGGGGGATGAGAGCGATGGCGCCAGCGGACGGGCCGGGGAAGGCTTCGGCCTTGTATCCCTGGGAGCGAATCCAGTTGGCGAGTGCGTAGGAAGAGCGCGTGCCGCGTGCGTACTGGTCGCCGACATCGCAGACACCGACGCCGTTGGTTTCGTCTGAGGGAACTTCGCGGAGGCGGTCGTAATTGTGGGCGAGGGCGAGGACGATAACCCAGGGCTCGTCGATGGTGTAGCCCTCGAAGACATAGAGCGGGTCCATGGCGGCGATGCCGACGGCGTCAGCCTCGTGGGCGAGCGCGAAGGCGGTGGCTTCGGCAGCGAGTTGCGCAGCCGGGGCTGGGTTGCGCGTTGCTGTGATGGGGATGAGTTCGGGGTGGGTGTAGGCGGCCTGAAAGGCCTCAGTCGAGCCTGGGCACTTACGCGAATTGGTGCGTGCGACAATCTGCAGATCGCCCCATGGATGCTGATCGGGAGGGTGCCAGAAGAAGGGCGAGGGTCGGCGGGGCGCGGTTTCGCCGAGGCCATTGATGGGATTGCCGGAGACCCTGAGGAGCGCAAGAGTCTCGGGCTGGGGACGATAGGTTCCGCGGGCGGGGCGCCTGGGATTGGGTTGGTCGGACATGGGTGTTCCTGGGGACAGCTATTGAAGCGCCACCATTATAGGGGCGCTCGATGGCGGCGGGGATCGATCCAAAGGTGGAGATGGCGTGGCGGTCAGCTGTCTTTGCGGTAGAGCATGTCGCGCATGACGCGGCGGCGTTCGGCATTGGCTTCGCGGTCGGTGAAGCCCGAGGGGGATGGGGCGGCGGGGCTGGAGTCTTCGGGCTCACTGCAGGTGGGACAGCGATTGGCGAAGCCGGGCTTGTCGGGCTTCAGCTCGAATTCTTCACCACAAACGGCGCAGGTACGGATTGGGAAGGACATCGTAGTTCTCTTGATATGGCCGGCGATGGCCGGGTTGGGCTAGACCGTTGCGAGTGCCTCGACTGGTTGTGACGCAACGGGTTTGGCGGAATGTTCCGCATAGACTTGTTGCGCTGCGGCGAGGGCTTTGCCGAATTGGAAGCCGGGCAGGTTGAGCGAAGTGGCGGCGACCTGTTCCAGCGCGCCGATGATGGCGATGGTGTCCATGTAATCGAAGAGGCCGATGTGGGCGATGCGGAAGATTTGGCCTTTCATCTCGCCCTGACCGTTGGTGATGACGGCGGCGAAGCGACGCTTGAGTTCTTTGACAATGATGCCGGAGTCGATGCCGGCGGGTGGAAGAATTGCAGTGGCCGCGGCCGAGGGGGCGGTGGGCGCGAAGAGCTTGAGGCCGAGTGCCTGAACGGCAGCGCGGGTCATGGCGGCGCATGTTTCGGCGTTGTCGATGAGGGCGTCACGGCCGGCGGCGAGGTCTCCTCCCGCTTGTGCGGCGATGTAATCGAGAGCCGCGCCGAGTGCTGCGATGAGGGCTACGGCGGGCGTATAGGAAGACTCGCCCTTCTGCGCGTTTTTGCGCTCTTTGCGGAGATCGAAATAGTAGCGCGGATTTTTTGAAGTTTCGGTGGCCTTCCAGGCGCGATCGCTGAGGCTGAGATAGGCGAGACCGGGCGGGATCATGACGGCTTTCTGCGAGCCGCCGATGATGACGTCAACGCCCCAGGCATCGATGTCGAGATGCGTGGTGCCAAGGCCGGTGATGCCGTCGACGATGAGGAGGGCTTCGCTGCCGGAATCCTTGAGGAGCGCGGCGATGGCTTTGATGTCGTGACGAGCGCCGGTGGAGGATTCGGTGGCCTGCACGAAGACGGCGCGGGTGTCGGAGCGGATTGCTTTCTTTATGGCGTCGAGGGAGAAGGTTTCGCCGTAGGGAACGGTGACGAGGTCGACCTGGCATCCGAAGGCCTTGGCGAGGGAATCCCAGCGCTCGCCGAATTTTCCGGCGGAGAGGACCACGACGCGATCGCCGGGCGAGGTGAGGTTGGAGACGGAGGCTTCCATGGCTCCGGTGCCGGAGGAGGCGAGGAGGAGGACGTCGTTCTTTGTTCCGACGAAGACTTTGAGCTGCGCGAGGACGCGTTCGTAGAGGGCGCGGAATTCCGGAGTGCGGTGATGAATGTCGGCGGCGGCCATCGCGAACTGCGCGGCGGGGAGGAGAGGGGTCGGGCCGGGGGTGAAGAGACGCGTCTTGCGAATCATGGTTGGGAGAGCCTCCTCTTTATTTTAAGACGGAAGGCTGCCGAGGCATCTACCTATAATGATGGGGATATAACACAGAAGGGTAAACCAGGGGGCGCACGGATGGAGCTGGTGAAACAGATCGATCACGACATGATTGCGGCCATGAAGGCGCGCGATGTGGAGCGCACCTCGACGCTGCGTATGGTGAAAGCTGCGCTGAAGAACAAGGAAATCGATAAGCGCGCGCCGCTGACGGATGCTGAGGCGCAGCAGGTGTTCGCCACGATGATCAATCAGCGCAAGGATTCGATTGAGCAATTTCAGAAGGGGAACCGTCCGGAGTTGGCAGCGAAGGAAGCTCGGGAGATTGTGCTGATCGAGGGCTATCTGCCGAAGACGATGGGCGAAGAGGATCTGAAGAAGTTTGTTGAAGAGGCGCTGACGGGGACGAGCTTTGGTCCTCGGGATATGGGCGCAGCGATGAAGGCGGTGCAGGCGAAGATCGCGGAGGCGGGTGTGCGTGCGGACGGGCGAAAGCTGAGTGAGCTGGTGAAGGCGAGACTGGCGCAGTAGGAGAGGGTAGCCCCTCGCGAATTCCGACGACCAGGGTCGTCGGAATTGCTGAACGCTCGGGAGGTCCTTCGACTGTGTTCGGCTCGCTACGCGAGCTGAACTTCGCTCAGGATGACGGGGCACCCAGATTTTTATCTATGCAATGGCGCGCATCGGGGAGCTGGCGGGTGCGTCGGTATCTTTCGTGGAGTCGGTGGCGGACAGCTCGCCGGCGAGTGGCAGGAAGACGCGGAAGCAGGTGCTGGTTCCCTGAGCCGTGTGAACGCTGCGGAATCCGATGGTGCCTTCGTATTTCTGAATGATGCCTTTGCTGATCCAGAGGCCGAGGCCGGTGCCCTTGGCGGATTTCGTGGTGAAGAACGGCTGAAAGAGGCGTCGCGCGTCTTCGCGGCGAATGCCGTTGCCGGTGTCGGTGATGGAGATGACGATGCCGCGACGCTGGGTTTGCCAGTCCGTGGTTTCGCCGACGCGGAGGCGCAGGGTACCACCCGAAGGCATGGCCTGGATGCCGTTGCTGATGAGGTTGAGAAAAACCTGGCGGAGCTCACCGGGGAATCCGCGCACGATGCCGGTGGAGGAATATTTCTTTTGAAGTGTGATCCGGCTGGCGACGATGGGGCGCTGCTGGAGTTCGATAACGTTGTCGAGCAGATCGGTGACGGAGACAGGGATGGGCTGCTTGGAATCGCGATAGAAGCTGAGTGTTTGACGCGTGATGTGCGAGGCGCGCTGCAGCTCCTGCTCGGCGAGGGAGGCGTAGTAGCGGGCTTCTTCGTCGAGAGAAGGATGATGGCGCACGAGGTAAAAGGCGTTGGTGATGGCCTCGAGAGGGTTGTTGATTTCGTGAGCAATGATGCCGGCGACACGGCCCATGGCGGCTAGTTTTTCAGCCTGACGAAGGGCTTCTTCGGCCTGGATTTGCGCGGTGATGTCGCGCTGAATTTCAAGAATGGCGTCGCCTTCGCGATTGACAACTTTGCGGGTGGAGACGACGATTTCGCGGCCGTCGCGAGCACGCTGCACGAGGTTGCCCTGCCACGAGCGATGCGTGTGGAGAGAACCTTCTACTTCATCTTTGGAGGCGGGGAAGACGGTGCGCAAAAGCTGGTGGATGTTGCTGCCGACGACTTCATCGCTGTTCCATCCGTAGAGAGCTTCGGCACCGGAATTCCAGAAACGAATTCGGCCCTGGAAATCTCGCACGATGATCGCCTCCGTCGCGAGCTCGAGGAGTTCCGCACGTTCACGATGGTGAGCCTCGCTCTGGCGCAGTTCTTCGGTGCGTTCCGTGACTCGGCGTTCGAGGTCGGCGTTGAGGCGTGTGAGCTGGCGCGTCTTGCGGTGGAGCTCAACGAAGACGCCGATTTTTGCACGCAGGACTTCGGGGATGACGGGTACGGAGATGTAGTCGACGGCGCCGCGACGGTAGCCGTTGATCTTGTCAGAGTCGGTGAGGTGGACGCCGGAGATGAAGATGATGGCGGTTTTGCCGAACCGCGGATGCTCGCGGATCATGTCGGCGAGTTCGAAGCCGTCGAGCTCGGGCATGCTGACGTCCATCAGGACTACGGCGATGTCGTTTTTGAGGAGGATGTTGAGAGCTTCTTTTGCGGACGCAGCTTTGATGAGGTTCTCGCCGAGATCACCGAGGATGACCTCGTAGCTGAGAAGCTTGGCGGGCTGATCGTCCACCATGAGGATGTTGACTTTCTCGTCCGCCGTCATCAATTTCTCCGAGCCCAGATGTTCTCCTTATTTACCGATGCAACCACATGCGCAGCGCTGATAGCAACTGCTCGGTGTTCACCGGCTTGGCAAGGTATTCCGAAGCGCCGGCTTCGAGGCATTTCTCGCGGTCGCCCTTCATGGCCTTGGCGGTGAGCGCGATGATGGGGAGCCGCCGCAGCGAAGCATTTTGACGAATGACCTGCATGGTTTCGTAGCCGTCCATTTCCGGCATCATGATGTCCATGAGGACGATGGCGAGGTCGGAAGTGGACTCGATAGTCTCGATGGCTTCCCGCCCTGTGCCGGCGGTGAGGACTGACATTCCACGCCGTTCAAGAACACTGGAGAGCGCGAAGATATTGCGGACGTCGTCGTCGACGATGAGGACCTTGCGGCCGAAGAGGGCTTCGTCGGACTGGTGCAGGCGGTCGAGCATACGCTGCTTGTCCGCAGGCAGATCGGCGACGACGCGATGCAGGAAGAGCGCGGTCTCATCGAGGAGGCGCTCGGGGGATTCAACGTCTTTGACGACGACGCTGCGCGCCAGCATGTGCAGGCGGGAATCCTCTTCGGCGCTGAGCTCGCGGCCGGTGAAGACGACCACGGGCAGGTCTTTGAGTTTCTCGTTGTCGCGGAGCTGATCGAGGACTTCGAAGCCGCTCATGTCGGGAAGGCGAAGATCGAGGACAGCGCAGTCGTAGCTGGACTGTTCGAGATTCTCAAGCGCGGATGCTCCGGAGTCGACGACATCGATGTCGATGTCGCTGTGCCCGAGGAGTTCGCGAATGCTGAGCTGTTCAGCCGGATTGTCTTCGACGACGAGCAGACGCTTGCGGCGCGGAACGGAGAAGTCGTGGATGCGGGTGAGCGCGGCTTCGAGTCCTTCGGTCGAAGTGGGTTTGGTGACAAAGGCGAAGGCGCCGCGCGAAAGGCCGTGGCGGCGATCGTCGTCGAGGGTCAGCATTTGTACAGGAATGTGGCGGGTGCGCGAATCCTGCTTGAGATGGTTGAGGACGGTCCAGCCGAGCATGTCGGGGAGGAAGACGTCGAGGGAGATAGCGGAGGGGTTGAACTCGCGCGCGAGGGCGAGGGCTTCGGCGCCCGTCATCGCGGAGAGGACCTTGAAGCCCTTGTCGTGGGAGAGGTCGGAAATGACGCGCGCGTAGTGCGGATCATCTTCGACGATGAGGAGGATGGTGTCGCCTTCCTGGAGATTTTCGCGGTCGTCTTCGACGCGGGCAACCTGCTCCGATACGACAGGATTCGCGAGGAAGACCGGCGCGATAAAGGAGGCGCGGTGCCTCTCCGGCAGCGGGGAAGCAGCGGGGCCGACGTAGGTTTGCGGCACATATAAGGTGAAGGTGCTGCCCTTGGCCGGCGTGCTGCGGAGCTGAATTTCGCCGCCGAGGAGGCTGGCGAGCTCGCGGCTGATGGCGAGCCCGAGGCCGGTGCCTCCGTACTTGCGGCTGGTGCCTGCATCGGCTTGCTGGAAGGCCTCGAAGATGATGCGTTGTTTTTCTGCGGGAATTCCGATGCCGGTGTCGGAGACTTCAAAGGCGACAACGGAGCCGGCACCGCTGAGGATGGGGTGATCGGGTCCCCAGCCTGATGCGGCGCTCGATACTGTGAGCCGAACACCGCCCTGTTCGGTGAATTTGAATGCGTTGGAGAGCAGGTTTTTGAGGACCTGCTGCAGGCGGCGCGGATCGGTGACGAGGCTGCGGCCGAGATGCGGATCGCCCTTGACCTCGAAGAAGAGCTTGCGATTTTCGGCCTCGTGACGGAAGGGGCGCGATACGGCTTCGAGGAGGCTGCCGAAGAAGAGCTCTTCGGGCTCGACGGAGACGGTTCCGGATTCGATCTTGGAGAGGTCGAGGATGTCGGAGATGAGGTTGAGCAGGTCGGTTCCGGCGCCGTGGATGGTGCGCGCGAATTCAACCTGGCGGCCGCTGAGGTTGCCGTCGGGATT
>Ga0302324_100026141_pt1 | contig 11171 bp, 10 predicted proteins | sample Palsa_T0_1_FD_201949 | JGI IMG/M metagenome (GOLD analysis project Ga0302324, IMG submission 201949) | Peat permafrost microbial communities from Stordalen Mire near Abisko, Sweden - Palsa_T0_1 | ecosystem: Environmental > Terrestrial > Soil > Palsa > Peat permafrost | place: Sweden: Abisko... | reverse complement strand
ATAAACCTGCCGTCGCTGCAGCGAACGCTGATCAACCGGAATTACGCAAAGCTGTGGTACGGCCAGGCCGTGTCCGCGGTCGGGGACACCGTCTTTGGCACGACGCTCGTGCTGTGGGTGTCGCAGGATCTCGCGGGCGGCCGGTCTTGGGCCCCCGCCGCGGTCAGCGGCATCCTGGTCGCCGCCACCGCCGCGTTTGCCCTGGTCGGGCCGATCGCGGGGGTTTTCGTGGACCGGTGGAACCGGAAGTCGACGATGATGCGGACCGAGGTGATCCGGGCGGCGATGGTAGCGGGTCTCATCGGGCTGTCGTTCGTCCCGGTCCGCAACCTCCCCGTCGGGCTGTGGCTCGCCGCCGTTTACCTGGTCGTGTTCGTCCTGAACGCCGCCGGCCAGTTCTTCAGCCTTGCCAGGTTCGCGACGACTGGCGACGTGGTGCATGGCGAGGAGGATCGGGCGCGAGCGGTCGGCCTCGGCGAGGTCACCACGTCGGCGGCCGCGATCATCGGCCCGCCTATCGCGGCCCCGTTGCTGTTCACGGTCGGCTTGCGGTGGGCGCTGGCCGCTAACGCCGCCTCCTATGCCGTGTCCTATCTGGCCATCCGCTTCCTGCGGCTGAGCCCCGAGCCTCGCCCGCCGGGCTCTGCTGGAGCGGGCGAGACCAGCCTGCATGCTGAGTTCTCCGCCGGGTTGCGGCTCTTCGCCCGCAACCGGTTCCTGGTGACACTCCTGACGGTGACAATGATCTGTCAGTTCGGTACCGGGGCGATCAACGCGCTGAACGTGTTCTTCGTGACCCACGACCTGCACGCGTCGTCCTGGCTGTTCGGCGTCGCCGAGACGGCGATGGGGGCTGGCTTCATTGTCGGCGCGCTCGCGGCCGGCTATATGGTGCGGTGGATTGGCGCACGCGCGCTCACCTGGTCCGGCCTGCTGGCGACCGGTGTCCTGGCGGCTGGCTACGCCCTGCAGCGCAGCTTCCCGGCTGGCCTCGTCATGCTGGCGATCTATGCCATTCCGATCGCCATGCTGAACACAGCAGTGGCGCCGCTTCTCCTCGATGCGGCACCGCGCGAATACATGGGACGGGTGATGGCGGTGTTCAATCCGGTCAACCAGTTCGCGTCCATGGTCTCGGTTGTCGTCTCCGGCTGGCTGATGAGCACTGTCCTGCGGAGCTTCCGCGTCTCGTTTGTCGGCATCACCCTCAACTCGGTGAGCCTGATATTCATCGTGGCCGGCGGCCTGATCTTCGTATCAGGCATACGCGCATTCGCTGCCCTGCCCTCCGTATCAACGCCCTCGGGGCGGTGAGGCTGCTGGGACCATTGTGGTCCGCAGCCACACGCCTGGCCTAGCCCGGCTGGCCGAGGCGAGCGGTGATCGCCGGGGCCGCCTCGCGCAGCCACGCCTCGGCGCGCGGCAGCACGTCCTTGGCGCCGCCCTCCCATAGCTTGCGGTACACCGGGTCCAGCTCGGCCGAGGCGCGGGAATCCTCGTGATAGCGGCGCGCCATGTCGACCAGGAGCGGCGCCAGCTCCGCGCGATGCCGCGCCGTCATGCCGTAAGCGTCCGCGAACACCGCGACCCGGTGCGGGATGTCGGCGTCCGCGAACGCGGGCGCCCGGTCCCGCGGATCGCGCATCGGCGCCCAGTACCACAGCGCGTTCGCCATGTCGTAGAGCCGGGTGGTCGGCTTGGCCAGGTCGAAGTCGATCAGCGCGACGGGCAGCCCGTAGCGGAAGACCACATTGCCCGGGTAGTAGTCGCGGTGGCTGACTAGTTCGGTCGTTCCGTTGTTGGGGCGTCCCGCGCTGGCCGGCGTCCCGCCCCACACCGCGTCGGGCGGTGGCACCCACCCGGCCGACGCCTCGTGCAGCGCACGGATCAGCCGGGCCAGGGCGACGAGCACGTCGTCGCCCGCCGTCTCCGGCGGCAGCGGGTTGCGCGGCACGTCACCGGGGACGAACGACAGCACCTCGCGCCCCTGCTCGTCGACGCCGAACGGAAGCGGCGCGCCGGTGAACCCGGCGTCGCGCAGGTGGGCCAGGTACGCCTGCACGGTCAGGCTGAACGGTCGCAGCGGCCGCCGCACCGTGTCCCCGATCCGCACGATCCCCTGGGTGACGCCATCCCCGATCAGCAGCTCGCCTTCGCTCATACCGCAGCAGCGTAGCCGCCTCCCCGCACCGGCTCACGACGCTGGCGGCCCCGGGCGGTATGACGAATCAGGCCCGGAAGAAAGGCGGCTTGAAACAAATACCGGACAGTATCCGCCCGGTATTCGTGCGACACTTTGCTCTATGACCCGGCCGACCGCCCGGGTGCTCGCCCTGCTCGAGATCCTCCAGGCCGGCGGCACTCGCACCGCCGCCGACCTGGCCATCCGGCTCGATGTGGACGAGCGCACCGTCCGCCGCTACGTCGACCACCTGATGGACCTGGACATCCCGGTCTGGTCGGTACGCGGCCGGTACGGCGGTTACCGGCTCGCCCCCGGCTACCGGATGCCCCCGCTGATGCTCACCGACGACGAGGCACTGGCCGTGCTGCTCGGCCTGGTCGCCGGCCTGCGGGCTGGCCTGGTGACCGCGTCCGCCAGCGCGGTGGAGAGCGCCGCCGCCAAGATCCGCCGGGTGCTACCCGAGGCGCTCGGCCGCCGGCTGGATGCGCTGCTGGCGGCCGCCGACTTCACCACCGCGGCCAGTCCTGCCGCCACCCAGGAGACGGGCATGCTGCTGATGCTCGCGGAGGCCGCGCGGCAACGCCGGCCGGTCGCCGTCAGCTACGCCGCCCGGGACGGAAGGCGCAGCGAACGCACCGTGGACCCGTACGGCATCGTTGTCCACTCCGGGCGCTGGTACGTGACCGGGGCGGACTCGGCCAGCGGCGAGGTGCGCACGTTCCGGCTGGACCGGATCGAGACCGCAACGGTGCTGCCGGGGTCGTTCGATGTACCCGCAGGGTTCGACCCGGCCACCCGGGTGCTGTCCGGGCTCGCCGAGGTGCCCTACCAGCACGAGGTGTCACTACGGGTCCTGGGCCCGGCCGAGCAGGTCCGCGCCCGGCTCCCGGCCGGGATCGCCACCGTACTCCAGATCCCGGAGAGCGGTGAGTGGGTGCGGGTCCGCCTGCGGGCCGAGCGGCTGGAGTGGGTCCCCTCCCTGCTCGCCTGGCTGGACCGCCCGTTTGTGATCGAATACCCGGACGTCCTGCGCGATCACGTGCACGCCTTGGCCCGTCGACTCACCATTAGCGCAACCCATGGTGACGGTCGGCCGCCGGGGGAGTAGGCACTCGCGCAGCTGCGTGGCGGCGCTCCGAATTTGGCGGGCCTGTAGCCGGGTCGGCCCCCTGCGGTCATATCCCGTTCACCTGAGTTCTCTACGTTCGCGCCATGAGCGAATCGAGCACAGGTGGGTCACAAGGGAAAGCCACATTTACCCGGCGCAGGTTCATCATCGGGACCGTCGGGGTGAGCGCGGTGGCGGCGCTGGGCGGGACGGTCGTCCGCGCGCCCCGCGCGGCTGCCAGCAGTCCACCGAGCGGGCCGCCGACTACCACGCTGCCGCTGCCTACCACGACTGAGCCAGAACAGCTGCTGCTGACCTGGGGCAGCGACCCGGCCCGGGAGGTCACCGTGTCCTGGAACGCTCCCGGCACAGTGGCTCAGCCCGCGCCTACGCTGGCGGTGTCGACCAAGCCGATCACGGCAGGCAACCCTGGCTGGCTGATCAAGCTGCCTGACCCGAAGCCGCTCGACGTGACGCAGCGGTACGCCGACGCCGCCTCGGTCAGCTTCACCGATGAGCTGAACGGGCAAACCACGTACTTCTACCACGTCCAGCTCACCGGCCTCGAGCCAGGGACGCGGTATTACTACCAGGTCAGCGACGGCGCGGCCGCGCCGTCCACGGCGGGGGCGTCGTTCGAGACCGCGCCGGCCGGGCGCGCGAAGTTCCGCTTCTCCAGCTACGGTGACCTGGCCACCCCGTCCTGGGACCTCAACACGTCGGGGAACATCTGGCACGAGTCCTGCGACAACTCCTGGTACGCGGTCACCGCGATCGAGAACCCAGGCGACGGGAGGGGCGCGCCGCTCTTCCACCTGCTCAACGGCGACCTGTGCTACGCCAACCTGGACGTCGACAACGCACCGGGCGTGTGGCGAGACTTTGGCAACAACGTCGCGCGCAGCGCGGCCAACCGGCCGTGGATGCCAGCGCTCGGCAACCACGAGTGCGAGTTCGGCACCGACACGCGCTCCGGCCAGCCTGGCGACGCGCCCGGCGGGATCGCGGCACAGGGCGCGGCGGGGAACCATTGGAACGGTCCGTACGGCTTCGGCCACTACCTGAGCCGGTTCCTGCTGCCGGACAATGGCCTGACCAACTGGGACGGCAACCGGCTGCGCGGGAACTTCTACTCCTTCGGTGTCGGCACGGTGAAGTTCATCTCGCTCGACGCCGACGACGTCATCTACCAGGATGGCGCCGCCAACTACGTGATCGACACGGCGAACACCCCGCCGGAGACCACCACGACCGGCGCCGAGATCCCGAACGGCACCACCAACTACACCCGCTTCTACACCGGCGGCCTGACGCTCGACGCGTCGGGCAACTCGCTGGTCCCCGACTACGCCAGCGGCCAGCCCAACCTGCAGACCATCTGGCTCGAGCGGACCCTGGCCGACGCCCGCCGCGACTGGTCGGTAGACATGATCGTCGTGTTCATGCACCAGGTCCCGATGTCCACTTCCATTTCCGGCAACGGCTCCGACCTCGCCATCCGCCAGGCCTGGCTGCCGCTGTTCGACAAGTACGAGGTTGACCTGGTGCTGCACGGTCACGAGCACGACTACGAGCGGACCTACCCGGTCCGCGGCTACGACGCCGGCGAATTCGGCACGGTGGTCGCCCCCAACCCGGGCCAGACCAAGGGCGCAGCCGTCGACACCCGGCGACCCTCGGTCGTCACGACCGAGCCGTACACCTACGACGGCATACCGGCGTGGAACACCTCCGAAGGCACCGTCTACCTGGTCCTCGGAGGCGGCGGCACCAACGGCCCGACCAACGAGTACGGCACGGACACGGCGGACGACAAGCCGCAGGCCAAGGTCATCACCACGCGGAACGCCGTGGTCGGCAGCGAGGCGACCGGGTTCACCAAGAACGGCGCCGACTCGGTCGAGGACGCGCCGTGGTCCGCTGCCATCAACCCGACCGACGCCTACGGCTACTCGATCTTCGATGTCGACCCCGGCCAGCGCCCCGGGGAGACCACGATCACCTTCCAGTACTTCGCGATCCCGGCGGTGACCAATGAGGCAGGCTCCGCGCACGACGGCACCACTACGCTGCCGACGCAGCCCACCGAGAAGTTCGTCTTCGGCCGCCGGGTGGGCCGCCCGTAACACAGTGACGGGTTGCCCGGTTCAGCCCATGCATTCCCGGCGGCATTACCAGGTGCCGTTCCGGATTCTCATGGGCAGAGATGATCACGTATCGCGTAGGCGAAGCATCGCGCCGCCGAGGACGAGAGCGCCCGCAGCCCACATGGCGACTACCTCGAGGCCCTGCCACGGGGTGAGTGGCAGGGCGCGCAGCCTGGCCGTGGTCATGCTGTCCAGGCCTGCAGACATTGGGCCGACCTGCTGCAGGCGTCGCTGGATGGCCGGGTTGCCGACCAGGCCTGCGACGACCGGGAACAGGTAGAGCAGCCCGAGCACGATACCGATGGCGGCGGCTGAGTCGCGCACGACCGAAGTCACGCCAAGGCCAAGCACCGCGACCAGCATGAGGTACAGCGCCGCACCGCCCGCTGCCCGCCACGTCGCCCCGCTGGCCAGATCGAATCCATGCGCGGGCGGTGAACCCGTGCCCCGGCAGGACGAGCCACCCGGCCAGCATCGAGGCACCTGCCGCGGCCGCCGATGCCGCCAGTACCGGACCGGCCAGCACCACCGCCTTGGCGGCCAGCAGCCGGTCCCGCCGCGGAATCGCGGTCAGGGATACGCGGATCATGCCGGTGCCGTACTCGCTGCCGACAAGGGCGGCAACCGCCTGGCCGAGGTAGACGCCGGTGAGGCTGATCCTGGCCGGATCCTGACCGCAGCCCGCGGCTGGGCAGCGGGCCGTGCCGATCGCCACGGCGCTGACCGCCACGGTCAGCGCGATGAGGGTGCCAAGCAACCAGCCTGTGCCGGGATCGGACCATGTCTTCGCCCACTCGGCGCGGATCGCCCGCCTCACGCGTCCCTCCGGCTCAGCGTGACGTACCCGAGCGCCAGGGCCAGCGCGACCCAGGCGCACAGCACCGCGAACCCGGCCCACGCGGCCAGCGGGTAGTAGCCGTAGGCGGGCGCGTACACGTCGTCGACCTGCGGGTACTGGATGACTGTCTGCTCAACCGCGAACGCCGCGGCCGGGGTGACCCGCATCAGCCAGTCGGCTACGCCGAGCGGCAGGACCGGGATCGGCACCGTGAGCACATACGGCACGACGATCAGCGCGATGACGGCCGCGTCCGCGGCGGCGCCGCGCCGCAGCACCGTGCCGATCGCGACCGCCAGCACCGCGCACAAGGCGATCACGGCCGCCGTGCCCACGATGACCCGCAACTCGGTCAGCGCCGTCACCGGCCAGACATACGCGCCATGTGAGCGCAGCAGCCGCTGGCCGAGCGGAACCGCGACCGAGGCCCCGGCCAGCCCGGCGGCGAACGCGACTAGCCCGATCACGGCAGCCTTGGCGGCCAGCACCTGGCCGCGCCGCGGGCACGCGGCCAGGGTCACCCGGATCAGCCCGCGCCGGTACTCGGCGGTGATGAACATCGCCCCGATGACGGCCAGGATGATCAGCGCGATGAACACGCCGCTCAGCGTCTGCGCGATCGTCACGCCGATTCCGGACGCCCCGGAGGTGGCGGGTGCGATGTCGCCGGATCCGGTGATCGCGAACCCGCTGCCGGTGCGCGAATAGCCGGTACCGGGGCCGGCGGCGCCGCCGGACGAGCCGCCCACGTTCGTTCCGGTCCACGTGCTGCCGTGCCATGTCAGTGTCACCTGGCCGAAGACGGCCGTGGACTGGCTGGGACTACCGCTGATCGACGCCACTCCGTCGGAGGTCTGCGAGTACTGCGGCGAGGTCGCGAACAGCCCGCCCGGGACGGTCGGCGGCAGCCCCGGCAGCGTCACGGTGCCGACCCGGGTCCAGCGCACGCCGTCCGGCGACCCGTAGCCGGTGATCGTGGCACCGGCCCGGACCAGCCGCAGCCAGCCCGCCCGCATCGCCGGTCCCGCGATGTCGCCGGTGAAGTCGTCCTGCATCCGGATGCCGTGGCTCCCGGTGACCATGATCGCGACGTACGCGGACCCCGGCGTGAGGCTGGCCTTGAAGATGATCCCCGCCTTCGCCCACGGCACGACGGTCCGCTGAGCGCCTCCAGAAGGCACCGGCACCGTGCTCGTCACCGACGTCATCCGGACGGCGATGGAGCCGTCTCCTGAAACTCGGCGCTGTCCCGGGTGAGCTCGAGGTAGGCATCCTCAAGCGACCGGTAGGGCTGACCCTCGACCACGGCGGTCCCGGAATCGGGGCGGTCAAGGCCCAGGATGACCCGCATCGTGGTGGACTTGCCCGCGCCGTTCGGCCCGGCGAACCCGGTAACCCTGCCGGGCAGCGCGGTGAAGGTCATTCCGTCAAGGGCGAGAGCCGGCCCGAACCGCTTGCGGAGTTTTCTGACTTCGATCACGCGGTTCGTTCTACGCCGGCGCCGGTGTCACAGCGGTGCCGGACGCTGACACCTGGCTGACACCGTTCCCTATGGCATCGTTGGCACCATGCGAGTACTGGTCGCCGAGGATTTCGAGATCCTCGCGAAATCCAAAGCGACCGGGCTGCGTCGGGAGGGCATGGCGGTCGACGTGGCCCTTGACGGCGAGGACGCGCTTGAGTCCCTGGCGGTGACCAGTTACGACGTGGTCGTCCTCGACCGCGACCTGCCCGGCATCCACGGCGACGAGGTCTGCAGGGCGAATCGTGGCCGGCGGATCGGGGAGCCGGGTGCTGATGCTGACCGCCTCGGCCACGGTCGCCGACCGCGTGGACGGTCTCGGGCTCGGGGCCGACGACTACCTGCCCAAGCCTTTCGACTTCGCGGAGCTTGTCGCCAGGATCCGGGCGCTCGCGCGCCGGCCGGCAGTTGCCATACCGCCGGTGCTCGAGCGCGGCGAGCTCACCGTCGATTCTGGCCGCCGTGTGGCATTCAGGTCCGGGCGGCGGCTTGAGCTCAGCCCGAAGGAGTTCGGCGTGCTCGAATGCCTGCTGCTGGCGGATGGCCGGGTTGTGTCCGCCGAGGAACTGCTTGACCGGGTGTGGGACTCGGAGGCGGACCCGTTCACCACCGCGGTGAAGACAACCATCCGGCGGCTGCGGCTCAAGCTGGGCGACCCGCCGGTCATCCACACCGTCCGCGAGGGCGGGTACCAGGTGGGGGAGCCATGACCGTCCGGCTGAGGTTTGCGCTGCTCTACTCAGGCGCATTCCTGCTCACGGGCTTGCTGGTGCTGTCCGTCGCCTTCCTCACGGTGAGCTCCACCCAGCAGGTCGGCTCCGCCGGGCCGGTAGTCGTCAGGCACCCGTTCGCCGAGGCATCCGGGCCGATACCGGAGGTCGTCGCGAGTCTGGCGGTCCTAGTGGTGTTGTCGGTCGCGTTCGGGTGGCTGCTCGCGAGCCGGCTGCTCAGGCCGGTCCGCGTGATCACGGCGGCGGCACGGGACATCTCCGTGAGCAACTTGAGCCGGCGGCTGCGGCTCAGCCGCCGCGACGACGAATTCACCAGGCTCGGCGAGACGCTGAACGACCTGTTCGCCAGGCTGGAGGCCTCGTTCCAGGCACAGCGGCACTTCGTGGCCAACGCGTCGCACGAACTGCGAACCCCGCTCACGGCCGAGCGGACCCTGCTCCAGGTGACGCTGGCGGATCCGGAGGCCGACGCCGCGACCCTGCGCGAGGCCTGCGAGCAGGTGCTCGCCCTCGGGATGCGGACCGAGCGCCTCATCGATGCCTTCCTGACCCTCGCGACGGGGGAGCGGGGCATCGAGCGGCGGGAGCCCTGCGACCTCGCCGACCTCGCCGCACGCGCTGTCCAGCCCCTCGCTGAGGTAGCCGCGAGCCGGAACATTCGGCTCCACACGAAGCTGGACCCGGCGCCGACCGACGGCGACCCCAGGCTGGTGGAGAGCCTGATCGCCAACCTGGCGGACAACGCCCTGTGCTACAACGTTCCCGGCGGCTGGGCCGAGATATCGACCGGGACGCGCGGCGGCCGGGCAGTAGTGTCGGTGCGCAACACCGGCCCGGCGGTACCGCCGGGTGAGGTCGGCCGTCTTCTCCAGCCGTTCCAGCGGCTGGGGACCGAGCGGGTTCAGCGGACCGGCGGGCACGGGCTCGGACTCGCGATTGTCTTGGCCATCGCCGACGCCCATGGTGCTTCGGTAACCGCCCGCGCCCGCGAGGGCGGTGGCCTCGACAATGCCGTCTCGTTCCGTTCGGAAGAGCGGTAAGCACCGACCCGCTGCCTGTCGGCAGGGCCCATCCTGCAGTGGCGGCGGCCGAAAAGGGCTGATGATGTGCCAGCCATCATGTCGTTTCCGGAGCTCAGTCGGGTTGGGCTTGCCTGTAACGGAACCTCAGCCCGGTGCTGGCAGTGGCTGGCTCAGCCGCAGGTGGTTACCGCTGGGGTCGCGGACGGCGGCATCACGTACGCCGTAGGGCTGGTCGACGGGCTCCTGGAGGACCTCCGCCCCGGCGGCACGCAGCGACTCGAAGGTCTTGTCCAGGTCGTCAACCTGGATGAAGACCGCCAGGTCGCCCTTGGCGACAATCTCGCGCATCGCCTGCCGGTCGGCCGGCGGGATGTGGTGATCCACAGCCGCCAGCAGCAGGTCGTGAGGGTCACCGGGCGCATGGACGGTGAGCCAGCGCATCTCCGGCCCCATCGGGACGTCGTCGCGGACCTCGAAGCCGAGCCGCTGGGTGTAGAAGGCAAGCGCCTCATCCAGATCAGTGCAGTACACGGGCGTGTGCGTAATGGAAAGTGCCATGTCAGCGACCCTACGCGCGGTCGGCCAGGAACGCTTCTCCGATCCTGCATGGTTGCGCGGTCCATCCCGGGCGCGCCCAGACGCGCGTCATGCAGGGCGGAACCGGTGCGAGCCGCGAGTGGTCACGCGCCTTGTAGGCGGACGGGGGCTCGCCGACAAGGCGCGTGAACGTCGAGCTGAACGAGCCAAGCGAGGTGAATCCCACGGCTATGCACACGTCAGTCACGGACATGTGGCCGCTGCGCAACAGCGCCATCGCCCGCTCCACGCGCCTGGCCTGCAAGTAGCCGTACGGTGTCTCGCCGTACGCGTCGCGGAACCGGCGGGCGAACAGCGATGGCGACATCAGCGCAGCGCGCGCCATCACCGGGACGTCCAGCGGCCGCGCGTACTCGCGGTCCAGCAAGTCCCGGGCCCGGCGCAGATGCGCCAGCTCAGCGACCTCCATACGAGGACCGTACATCGTGGCGACATCACAGCCGCGATCCGGCATGTCTTCCGACATGATGGCCGCTCCGCGCTTTCGTCGGTCCGGCGTCTCATCAGGTCGGGGTGGCTGCGGTCGACGCCACCTGGCCGACCTCGGGCGTGCTGGTCGTGCTGCATCCAGCCTTTCGGGCCAGGGCGGCGAACTGGGCCGAGTTGATCACCGCCGCCCCTCCCGGGTCGTTGTTGAAGTAGACGTACACATTGGCCTGGTCCGGCCAGGTCTCGGTCAACCGTGCCACCCAGGACCTCAGCGCCTGCGGCCCGTAGCTGGGCCACGGCTGGGCAATGCCCTGATGGAACCGCAGATAGCCCCACGTCGCGGTGCGCCACAGCGGTGTGATGGGGCGGCCGCGCCGGTCGGCCCAGCACAGCGTTGCGTTGTGCGCGGCCAGGATCTGCCGTATCTCGTCGGTCCACCAGGTCTCGTGCCGCGGCTCCACCGCAAGCCGGAGCTCGTGCTCGCCCAGTGCGGCGGCCGCCGTCCGGAACTCCTTCAGGCACGCGTCCAGCGTGTCCGGGTCGGCCTTCAGCGTCGGCGGCAGCTGGAGCAGGACGGGCCCGAGTTTGGGTC
>Ga0302324_100026140_pt1 | contig 11171 bp, 10 predicted proteins | sample Palsa_T0_1_FD_201949 | JGI IMG/M metagenome (GOLD analysis project Ga0302324, IMG submission 201949) | Peat permafrost microbial communities from Stordalen Mire near Abisko, Sweden - Palsa_T0_1 | ecosystem: Environmental > Terrestrial > Soil > Palsa > Peat permafrost | place: Sweden: Abisko... | reverse complement strand
CTGCCCAAAGCTTCAGCGCCTCTGCCCCATCCGCGTTGCCTTCCAGTCTTTTTGAATTGATAAATCCATAGACCAAAGGTACGTGCCGCTTTTTCAGAATCGCCAGCACATTCTTCGCAGTCTCCGCCCGCGTAACACCCGGCGGCAGCTCTCCATTCAGCGGTAGATCATCAAAGGTGATTGCCAAATTTTGCGCCGCGCATGCCCCGCACAGCACCAGGAGCAAGCACCCCACTCGGAAGGTCACACGCAGAGGATTTTTCATGCGGAGAGGGTACGGGACTTTGCATGTCCGCCCCCGGATCCCTTCGTGTAGAGCGGACACTGTTGTCGTCTAAAGGCTGGAAAGAACATTCTTTGGTGCCATCGAAGGGACTCGAACCCCCACACCGTTGCCGGTACATGGACCTGAACCATGCGCGTCTGCCAATTCCGCCACGATGGCAATCTGAATTGCAAGGCAGCGGCGGCTAAGGCCGCCGTGTCAGGAAGACCAACCACCCCATTTTACAGCCAAGTCCGAGCCTGTCAAACCAGCGGTTCACCACAGAGGCACAGAGACACGGAGAAGACGGGAGGAACGAAGAGAACGATCAAAGGCTTCCTCCCTGTCTTTGTGGTGAAAAGCGCTTCTTCAGCAACACCAAACTCTATGTCAGCTTCGCGGTCATCGAGATCTTCGCGTTCAGCACTTTCGACACCGGACAGCCCTTCTCCGCCGCCTCTGCGTATTTCTGAAACGTCGCCGCATCCGCTCCCGGAACCGTCCCGACCACGTCGAGATGACTGGATGTAATCGTCCATCCCGAATCCTGCTTCTCCATGGTCAGGGTTACGTTCGTGCTGATCATCTCCGGCGCCAGATTCGCCCCGCCCAGTTGCGCCGAAAGCGCCATCGAAAAGCACGCCGCATGCGCCGCCGCAATCAACTCCTCCGGATTCGTCCCCGGCGCATTCTCAAAGCGCGTGGTAAACGAATATGGAGTGTCTTTCAGTACTCCCCCAGGCGCCGAAATCGTTCCCTTCCCGTCCTTCAGTCCGCCCCTCCATACTGCACTCGCCTTACGTTCCATCGCGTTCTCCTCATCATGCCGGATAAATTAAATCTCTCGCCATTGTAGACGCAGATCGCCCGCCATGTCAGGTGGACGCTTCGCCCGTGGGGAAACCATCCCACTCAGTAAAAATCCGCACCGCAAATAAAATCCGCATCACCTGCTCTCCTTCAATTCCGCCGAACAGCTCGGACAAAAGCGCTCCCGATGTCCCAGTCCTCGCTCCGCCCCCGGCGCCGCATCGACTGGCTTCGCTTCTGCCCGGCCCCCTTCCCCCGGTTGCTGCCCGGCTCGCGCTCATCCGCCTAACATTACCCCCGCATGCACCCGCGCACAACCGGACAACCGCCTTGCTCTCCACCGGTGCTCAGGAACTAAATTCTTTCTTCCCTCCATCAAAAATCTCCTGTTTCCACAGACTGTTTTGCGTTAGAATGCGTGTGCATTCAAGAGCGTAATCCATCGGGCCGCGGATGCCGCTCTTGGCCTTCCCCTAGGAGGTAGTAGATGTATCGCCCCTATCCTAGTTCCCTGGCGGACTCTCGTGCGTTCTTGGACGTCGAGTCCATTCTCCGCAACCTCGGACAAGATTTTGTCACATCCTTCAACACCGGCAACTACGACCAGGTTGCCGCGCTCTTCGCGCAGGACGGCGTATTGATGGCGCCGCAGCACGACCCTGCCTACGGCCCCAAGGCCATCGAGCGTCTGCTCCGTCAGATCGGCGAAACGGGATACGAAGACCTCCGCCTCGAAACTGTGCGTGTCGAAGCTTCCGGTGACCTTGCCGTGGAGATTGGCCGCTACACGGTCGCCATCCGCCAGCCCGATGGCACCGTCCTCGCCGACCGCGGCAAGTACATCAAAGCTTGGCGCCGTCTCGGCGCATGGCTCATCGTGGGCGATTGTTGGAGCAGCAACCTGCCTGCCCATCACTCGTTAGCCCGCGCGCCACAATCGAGCCTTCCTCAGGCGAGTTAAGGAAAACTGGGTGCTCGCCCGGGAAACCGGCGATCGAGAACTGCTCAAATTCGGGGAAGCCTCAAATGGCAATCCGAGCCAACTGCGGTTCAGGACTTGGCGGCGAGCACTTCGCAAAGCCGGCGGATCGTTTCTCGCTGGGGGTCGTTGAGAGTGAGGAACTCAAAACCGTAGCGTAGACCCTGGCGGCAGCGCACGATGGCCCGCACTCTCAAGGGATGGGGACTGAGGGGCAGCGGAATCTCGAGGGAAACGATTTCGCCGGTTTGGAGGTCGCCAGTAAGAGTGGCGCCGACCCCGTCCTGACCGAGTTCAGTGGAGCGTCCCCAACAACGGCGGAATTCGCCGTCCTGAAACATCCGGACCTGCATGCGGACGTCGATGACGAAACGCGGGAAACGGCGAGTATCGGCGGGAGCCGATTTATTGGTCGCGAGTTTCCTGCCCGGTGCTGCCATATTGAATTGCCCCGCCCGATCTCGTTCCGCTCGCGCTTGAGTTCCCGTTCGCAGGCGGAGTTCAGTTACTGTGCAACAGATAGCCTGGTTCCAGTGGAAGTTTGCCTGCGATCTTGACTACCGTGACACTGCTGTTGATGGCATATACGTCCACGACACCAACGGCTCCGGGGAGGGACGCCACCTTGTTGACGAGGTCGTCGTCTGAAGTGGCGACCACGATGGCGGGACGTTCGTTTCGTCCGTGATTGGAGGTGACGATGAGACCACGGACCTCGTTCTCGGACATGCCGTAAACCTTTTCCAAGACCACTTTCATTGCGGGGACGGACGGTGAGCGCATGACGAAGGTCACCGGCTTGCCATCCGGCCAGCGATTGGTCTGCGCTTTCGAAACCTTGACCAGATCGGCGAGGGTTATGACGCTCACCGCATTCGATTTGTTGGAAACCAGGGCAAGATCCCGGCCCCACGCCAGGGAGGCGCTGATCAGCACCAATATGGAAACACGCAGAAAGCGTCGATCGAGCACTCTTCGTCTCCGCAGTTTGTCCGGACCTCGGAATTATTGTGCTTGAACATTAGATACTCATTAAAGGTAACTAAGGTCACGAAGCAGAGAGGACGGCGGAATGGAGTGAACCGGTTGTAGAATCTGCCGGATGATTCCGCGGGGCAAGACGGGGGAATTGGCATAGGGGATGGCGCCAGTTACCCGCCTCTCCTGCCGCATGCCCGGTACCATCGGAAAAAAGGCGCGGCCTTCGAGCCGCGCCCGCAGTTGTTTTCCACGATCGTCAGAGTCTAGTTCTTCCGCCGCTTCAGCGCCGAGTGTTGCCGAACTGCGGGCCGAAGTATGGAGGCCAACGACTGCACCGTTCCACCGGAGGAATTGCTTTGCTGCTCGAATGTCCCCTGCCCGACCTGACTGGTATCAGTTTCAAGCAGGATATAAGTTGTAGGGTTCACGACGTAGAAGTTGAACTCCCAATAATTAGTGGTGGCCGATCCTCGGCCGTTGCCGTCCGGGGCAACGTAGGTTGCACTCAGTGCTTTACCGGTGGATAGGGTGGTGTCATCGTTGAGGTCGGCAATTCCACTGAAACCGCTAGAGGTCGTGGTGAACTCGGCGATATCGTCTTCTTCGCCATTTGGGTTAACGCCGCTGAGATTGAATCCGTATCCTTGGGGCGGTGACGCTAGAGTTACACTGCTCTGCGGGTACGCTGCACCAGACGTGATCCCAAGATCATCGATTTCGAGCAACTGAATGCCCGTGCCACCACTGTAGGTAAATGGATAGGCCGCAAATGTGTAATTGCCCGCAAGGTCACTTGCGGCGCCGTTCACGAAGCCGGTGAGGTTGAGAGTCGAACGTCCGCCCGACAGTGCGCTAAAGCTGCCACCACTGATGGTCGCTTGGTTAACAGTCAAAGCGTCGTTGAAGTCCTCAAGTCCGGCGGTGATCGTGCCGCTCATGTTAGTCAGCCAGCCGCCGACATCGATCGGCCCGCCGCTGACGTCCTCTCCCGCCATGGTGTACACCAGTTGCCCGGAGGGTATGGAGGTGGCCTGGGTGTATGCATCCCCTGAGAGCAGAAATGCCCCGTCGCTTTCGATAAACTTCAGGTGCGTGCTGTCAATCGGATAAACATCGAACCCGAACGTGCCCGAGTTGCTCTCGATCACAGCTGTTCCCGGTGTGGATGTCAAGTTCACGAAAGACGACGTGGAGAGCCCTGCGACTCCCGTGTAAGCGCCGTCGTTGTTGATATCCTGAAGCCCCGTGGTCACGCTTCCTGTAGCACCTAAAGTCATCGAACCGACCATGGCGAGCGGTGACCCGGTGGTTCCAGCGCCCGTCAGACCAAAGGTATAAGGGCCTGCAATCTGGGTTTGCGAAACTGGGGTCTGCAGGTCAATTGTGCCACTGCCGGTACCGTTGCTGTCGTATTCGGTCACGAGTCCGTGCGAACTCGTCGTCAGGACCAAATCCAGGGTAAAGGTAACGCGGGTAGGGCTTCCGCTCGAGTTGCCCGTCGTGGTATTAAAGCTGATTTGTCCGCGACCGTCAGCCGTAATATTGTAGGAACCGCTGGTGATCGGTTGTGCGACTGGCGAGAGCAGATCGATTTCCTCTCCGATGATGTCAACCGTGCCTCCGCTAATGCTCCCGCTGCCGTTGGCCGCGACCGTTCCCGTCATGGCCAAAAAGTCCCCATTGGCATCTACTCCGGTTGATGAAAAAACGTAGGTGCCGTTCAGGTCGCTGTTGCTGAAGGCGCCGCTGGGGGGCGGTACAGGCTTAGGAGAACCGCTGCCTCCGCAGCCGACTAGAAGTGCAAGTGTGGAGAGCGCGATAAATAGACCGACTCCATTGCGTACTGACATAACTTCCTCCGGGGAAAATCAATGGTAGAACTGGTCACCTTTAAGTGCGAGGTTAGCACAGCTCAATTCATCTGCGTTAAACCCGAACCAAGGAAGCAAGTAGCGCGGAAAGAAGAAAAAAATCTGTGGCGGGGCGCAAGCTATACATATCTTTACATTCTGGCCTCAGGTGCGGAGTGCGGGCTTCCGGATTCCGAGAAACTTGGATGGTTGAGGTTGGTCCTCGGGTTGGTTGGGAAGTACATACACGTGCACTCCTTTGCAAAAGAAGTTCGCAGAACGCGCAGCGTGAGTTGCGTGACTCTGTGAACAAAAGCTTATACGCTGATCATGCGAGGGAAATGTTCTCGGGGCTAAAAAAGTGAAGCGCAACTCCCGAATTGGGACTGGCGCTCCTCTCGGTTTTCGGAATCCAACTCGGTACAACCGGTTGATCGTCGGCGGAATTGTGGGAGAGGCGGGAGAATTCGGGTAGCATGGTGGAATGAACACTCGTCGAATTCTCGAGTGAGGTTTGAACGATAAGCAGGATGAGGCGGGGACTGACATTCCGGCGAGGAGCATGCTTCGGCTCAATGGTGTGCGCGCTGGTGGCGGTCTTGGGCCCGACCGCTCTGCGACTGGCGGGGGCTGGGCCGACGGATTCAGTCCGGAGCGTAGCGGACAACGCTGCGCCGGATAAAACTTCGCAGGACAAGACTTCGCAAGATCAAGACGAGGGATTGGTGATTGAGCCGGGAGACTTGCCGGCAACGTATCCGCACGGACCGTACCAGGTGAATTTTCATGCGCGGGGCAAGTATGTGCCAGTACTGCGCTGGCGCGTCGCGAGTGGCGCGTTGCCGCCGGGGATCAAACTTGAAGACAACGGCGTGCTGCATGGGGAGGCGGAGCGGGCGGGCGAATTTCAGTTTGTGGTGGTAGTGCGGGATGGCGGCCAACCGCAACAGGCAATGCAGAAAGGATTCGTGATCAAAGTGGTGGAGGCGATCACGCTGGCATGGAAGGTTCCAGCGCACGTCACGGGAAACCGCATCGATGGCAGCGTGGAAGTATCGAACACCACAGCCGACGACATGGATTTGACGTTTGAGGTGAAGGCGGTAAACGAAAACGGACGAGCTACGGAGATTGGGTATCAGCACTTTCCATTGAAGAAAGGCACGATAGGAATGGCACTGCCGTTTGGTGAGACCTTGCCGTACGGAGCTTATATGGTGTATGTCGACGTAAACGGCGAGATAGCGAAGCGGAACGCAATTTACAAGGAGCAGATGAAGACGCCGGCGGCCCTGCAGGTGCTCGTGGGGCCGTAGGAGCGGTCGGTTTTTCGTTTTCGGAGGGAATTCTCACGCACAGCTTATCCCGGGCACGTGGGGGTTGGCTTCGGCAGAGAAGTGAGAGTCGCCGCAGGCTGGAACTGGAAAACAGAAGCTGCCAACAACCTGCCTCAAATAAATTAAGAGTTCCGAGGTGGTGTTGAGTCCGTTCCTCTCAGCCAGTAGCTCGCATTAGACCCTTGCTTGACCTGCTCTCGCTGCTTCCCTTGCGGGGCCGCTGCGCGCGATCTTCGCTTGGGCTCCGGGCTAACCGCCAACCGGACAAACCTACCCAACGCCTCGGAACTCTATCTTGCCTTCGACGGGGCTTCCCGTTCTCCTCGACCAGCGCTTTGCTATAGACCCTTACTTGCCTTCTCTCCGCATTTTGCAATGCGGAGGGTGACCAAGCTTGAGCCCCGGACGCCGCACCAACCGGAAAAACTTAAGAAACTGTCAAAGAACGATTCCTTTTGTACTCTTTCTAATTTTAGAGTCAACAAAAAGCGTGTGGCTTTATCTGGTTTAGTTTTCAATCAAGTGCAGGCTGTCCACAGGCAGGTGACCGGATTTTGTGCAGGATGGCGAAGCCATTTCGTCGAGAAGGCAGGCGGGACGTGAGTTTTCGCGATAGAAAACAGGCTGGGACGACTGTTGCGGATGGTTGTGGCCGTTTCGCAGCTGTGAAAATCCTGCGAAAGCGCCGCCGGGTAAGGATTTCGCAGCCTAACAGCGGCCGGTGCAATGGGTGCCTATGCCGCGAAATCGGGCGCGTGTAGCTGAATGTTAGAACGGCTGGTAGTGACGTTTCGTGCGCCTACGCAAAAGCACCACTATCGTTACGGCTTAATTCCTTGACAACACGAGTAAGTCTGCTAAAGTTCGAGAAAAGCGACTTCACCCAATACAACTGATTCACAGGTGCCCTGTCTATGAAGAATGTTTACGAAGTTTTGAGGCAGAAAGAGATGGAGTTGACCCGGCTGGAGAAAGAAGTGGAAGCCCTGCGGCTGGTGGCTCCGTTGCTGTCCGAAGAGAAGGAAATGAACTCGGACATGGTGAAACCGGCACTGGCCACCGCTGTGAACGGTCCGCAGCAGCCGATCCGCATCCCGGCGCCTCCGGTAGTGCCGGCGGCGCAGCCAGTACGCGCAGCCGGATGGGACGATACCGCCAAGCGCTGGCCATAAACGCTCGCAACGGCATTCGTCTCCCTCGCCCTCATGGCTTTTCATCTTCGCGACGCAGAAGCCTGTCCTGGACTGCGGAAGGCGTTCTGTTTTCGCTTCCCAACTCGTGCTCGAGCAGCTTGAGAATACGTGGATGGAGCTTTCAAGGCCGCAAAAGACAATCCTAAAGACAATCCTTGGGAAAGACCGACCCCAATCGTCTCACCGAACAAAGCGGCGTCTGCTAGGGCGATCAGTCTGCAGTCGTGTGTCAGTTTGCGGAGAGGCTCATGCGGGGACGTCCAATCGAGCGAAGCTCGACGGTTTCGCTCGCCGAGGCCGGCAAACTGAGACCCCGCCCAGCGATTTCGCCGCTCCAGCTCAATCCGCTCCAACAATTTCCCGCAAAGCCCCCAGCAGCCGATCCACTTCCTCGACGGTGTTATAGTGCACGAGGCCGATGCGCAGGAATCCGCCGGTTTTCTCCACGTCCAGGCACTCGGTGAGGTTCAGAGCATAGTAGTTTCCGTCCCAGGTGAACAAGCCGCGATCTCCTAGTTTGGTGGCGAGCGCGAGCGGAGTGTTGCCCTCCGTCAGATCAACCATGCGCACAGCGAACGTTGGACAGCGATCCTCGAAGCGCGCGGGATCGGTGATGCCGTAAATCTTGAGACCTGGAATCTGCGACAGGCCGGCAATCATGCGCGCCATCAATCGATGCTCGTAGCGGTGAATCTCTTCGAAAGCGGCAACAATCGCAGCACGGCGCGTGGCCGCACGGGCTTGCGAGAGATGGGATTGCGCGCGGCGGCCGAGTTCGACAATGTAGTCCACGCAAGCGGTGATGCCGGCGATCGACTCATGGTTGAGCGTACCCCACTCCCAGCGCTGCGGCACGGCCTCAGTGAGCGGACGGACTTTGTACGGCCGCATCCGTTGCAGGTGTTCGCGCTTGCCGAAGAGAACGCCCATGTGAGGACCGAAGAATTTGTAAGTGGAGCAGACCAGGAAATCGCAGTCGAGCGCGGCGACATCGATGAGCCCGTGGGGGCCGTAGTGTACGGCGTCCACATAAGCAAGTGCGCCGGCGGCGTGCGCTAGGCGAACGATTTCCTTGACTGGATTGATCGTGCCGACTGCATTCGACGCGTAACCGACCGCAACCAGTTTGGTCTTCTCATTGATCTTCGAGGCAAGATCGGCCAGGTCGAGGGTGCAATCGTTTTGGTGAAACTCAGCCCAGCGTACTGTAACGCCTTTTTCTTCCAGCGCGAGCCAGGGCGAAACGTTAGCGTCATGATCGAGACGCGTGACCAGGACCTCATCGCCGGGGCCCAGGTCACGGCCAATCGCGCGTGACATGGCAAACGTCAATGTGGTCATGTTAGGGCCGAAGACGATTTCGTCAGCATGGCAGTTGAGGAAGTCCGCCATCGCGGCGCGCGCGTCGGCGATCATGGCATCGGTGCGGCGGCTGGTCGCGTAGGCGCCGCAGATGTTGGCGTTGTCGCGCCGGAGGTAGTCGGAGATAGCGTCAATCACGCGCTCTGGAACTTGCGTTCCGCCTGGTCCGTCGAGGAAGACGGCGGGGTGTCCGTTGACGGTTTCGGCCAGCGCGGGGAACTGCGAGCGGACCCAGCGGATGTCGAGGGCGGCAGTGAGGTCCATTTCAGTGATTGGCATGGGATGAAGGTCTCCTCGGCCGTAGCGCTGGTGTCCCGCGGGCTTGCCCCTTTGGTCGGTTCCGGAACACCGCTCGAGCTCTATCCCATCACCGTCGTGTGCTCAGGCTTAATCTTGTAAATCACGCGCACTTCGCCGGGCTGGCCATAGGGATACTTGTCGACGCCGAGATATTTCTTGGCCATCTTATCGATATGAGCGCTGGCGCCTTCCTCGGTGATCTCGACCACTCGGCCGCGAATCTCGAGATAGCGGTAGGGATTCTCCGGGTCCACCAAAGCCACGGCCACGCGCGGATCGCGGCGGACATTCTTGTCTTTCTGGCGTCCTTTGGCGGAGTTGAAAATGACGTGCTCGCCGTCAAAGTCGCACCAGACGGGCGTAACCTGCGGCCGTCCATCGGGCATGAGCGTGCCCAGACTGGCGAAGGCGCGCTTCTGAAAAAGATCGCGATATTTCTCGGGGATAGCTTCCGGCATGAGATCTCCTTGCAATCGTGCAATGAATTGACAGCACATTATAGATCGGACTGAACGAATCCGCGCTTGATTTGCCGCCGGGCCGCTTTCCCCAGTATTCTTTCAGACCATGATGACGATAAACCGAGAGAGCCCGGCTCGCGCCAGTGCCTTATCCCGCCGGACGAATGAAACCCTGGCTAGATTCGTGTTTGTACTGCTGGCGCTGATGCCTGTGCTTTCTGCGTTGGCGAACGCGCAGACCGCGAAATATCCGCCGACCATCGTCTTCATGACCGATTTCGGCGTAGTAGACGATTCCGTTGCCATCTGCCGGGGGGTGATGTATTCGATCATGCCCGAGGTGCGCATCGTCGACCTTACCCACGATGTGACGCCTTTCTCCATTCTTGACGGTGCGCGCTTTCTTGCTGGTGCCACGCCGTACTATCCCGCGGGGACGGTTTTTGTGGTTGTGATCGATCCCGGCGTGGGCAGCACGCGCAAGGCGATTGTGGCCAAGTCGAAAGCCGGACAGTATTTTGTGCTGCCCGATAACGGCCTGCTCACGCTGGTGGAGCAGCGCGACGGAATCGAGGCCGTGCGCGAGATCGCGAACACCGACTGGATGATCGGCGCTAAGCTTTCCTCTACGTTCCACGGCCGCGATGTGTTCTCGCCGGCGGGCGCGCATTTGGCTCGCGGCGACGACTGGAGCACGGTCGGTCCTGAAATGCCCGTCAAGAATCTCGTGCGCCTGAATCTGCAGGCAGCCAAGCTCGATGACCAGGGGCTGACGGCGGAAGTCATTGCCACTGACGGTCCATTCGGGAATTTAGTCACCAACGTGGCCGCGGACGTTTTCCTCAAACTCGGCTACCAGCGCGGCCAAGAGGTTCCGGTAGAAATCGGCGGAAAGAAAATGCGGATGAAATTTGTGAATACCTTCAGCGATGTGCCTCTGCAACAGCCGTTGTTCTATATCAACTCGCGTGGATATTTGGCTGTAGCCCTGAATCAGGGCAGTTTTTCCGCGGTGTACGGTGTGACTCCACCGCTCAAACTGCTGATCCCCCGCGCTCGAAAGTAGCCATCGCCGCGCCTGCAGTCTGCACTCAGCCGGCTATGGCTTTGTCGCTCTGAACCCGCGGCAGCACGGCGCGCAACAGCGCCTCGAAGCTGCTTCTGACGCGCTCTCCGGTTTCCATCACTTCTTGGTGCGAGAGCGGCTGATCAACAATGCCCGCCGCCATGTTGGTGACACACGAGATCGCGAGCACTTGGATCCCCATGTGACGCGCGGCGATCACCTCGAAAACCGTCGACATGCCGACCAGGTCGGCACCGATGGCTCGCAGATAGCGAATCTCGGCAGGCGTTTCGTAACTGGGTCCAAGCAGCGCCGCGTAAACGCCTTCGTGCAGCGTCATTCCCAGCTTGCCCGCTTCCTCTCGCGCCAGCTCGCGATAGGGCTTCGCGTAAGCGTGCGTCATGTCGGGAAAGCGCACGCCGAAACGGTCATCATTCGCGCCGCTCAGCGGATTCGCTCCCTGCAGGTTGATGTGGTCGCCGATCAGCACCAGCGCGCCTTGCTGATAATTCAGATTAATCCCGCCCGCCGCATTGGTCAGGATGACGGCGCGAATTCCCATGCGCC
>Ga0302324_100026137_pt1 | contig 11172 bp, 5 predicted proteins | sample Palsa_T0_1_FD_201949 | JGI IMG/M metagenome (GOLD analysis project Ga0302324, IMG submission 201949) | Peat permafrost microbial communities from Stordalen Mire near Abisko, Sweden - Palsa_T0_1 | ecosystem: Environmental > Terrestrial > Soil > Palsa > Peat permafrost | place: Sweden: Abisko... | reverse complement strand
CTGGGGACGGGCACGGTGGCGGTGCGCATGATCGGGCGGGTGGGCTACGATGTGTTCGCCGACCACCTGAAGGCCAGCCTGGCCGCGGCTGGCGTGGACGTGAGCGCGGTGCATGCTACGCGGTCGCAGCCTACCGGGGTGGCCTTGATCTGGGTGGACCGGCAGGGGCAGAATTCCATTGTGGTGGCTTCGGGCGCCAACCATGCGTTGGCCGCGGCGGATGTAGAAGCCATGCGCAAGGTATTTCGCGGCGCGAGCGTGGCGCTGTTCCAGTTGGAGACGCCGCTGGATACGGTGGCGGCGGCGTTGGGCCTGGCGCGGGAAGAGGGTGCGCGCACCATACTGGATCCGGCTCCGGCGCAGCCTCTGCCTGGCGGGCTGCTGGCGCGCGTGGACATCCTGACGCCCAATGAGAGCGAAGCGTCGATGCTGCTGGGGCGTCCGTCGGCCCGCGTGTCGCGGGAGGAGGCTCCGGAACTGGCGGAAGCTTTGCGGAGGCTCGGTCCGCGGAGTGTGGTGCTGAAATTGGGCGACCAGGGCTCTTACTATTGCGGCGAAGGAGGGGGTTTTCATACGCCCGCGTTTCCGGTGGAGGTGCGCGATACCACGGCGGCGGGCGACACATTTAACGCCGCGCTGGCGGTGGCCCTGGCGGAGGGGCAACCGGCGGAGGGGGCGGTCCGGTTCGCAAATGCGGCGGCCGCGATTTCGGTGACGCGGCTGGGCGCGCAGGCTTCGGCGCCCACGCGGGCGGAGGTCGACCGGTTTTTGATGGGAGGCGGTTAAGCGGGGCTCAAGCGTCGCGGGAAGAGCGGCTGACAGCCGGCTGCGGGCATGATTGCCCGCCCCACGGTGAAGACGCCCTCCATCCCCAGCTAGAAGGTAAGGCGGGCGCCGATTTGGGCGGCGAATGGGATGCCTACGGTGGTGCCCGGACCGAAGAAGTCGCCCAACGCTCCGGCCGGCACCCGCAACTGATTCAGGCTGGTAATAGGCTGCGTCTGGGTGCAGGCGGCGTTCAGACAGAAGGCAGTTACATTGGCCTGATTGTTCACCGGCAGCGGGAAAGCGGCCACATTCGTCACATAGTTAGCGCCGGGGTTATTGCGGTTGAATAAGTTGAAGAACTCGATGAACGGAGTAAGCTGCCAGCGGTCATGGAAACTAAATGGCCGACTGACACGCAAGTCCACCTGGATGTAAGGCGTGCCGCGGAATTCATCCATGCCGGTCTGGACTCCATTGACTACCGCGCGATCGTCGAGTGTGTCGCCGAAACCGTTGACATCCACCGGAGTAGTGAGTGTGAAGGGGCGGGCGCTTTCGGCCTGACCCATAAGCGCCAGTTCGAAGCCGCCGGGGGCGTGCCAGGTGCCCGCCAGGACGGCGCGATGCGTGACGTTCTCCCCGGATGGGCCGTAATCGCCCTTGGCGAAGGCGTTGAGCGGATTGCAGACCCCGTTGACGTAGTCGAACAGCTCACCGAGCACGCATCCCCAGGTTTCGGCGCTGGACAGCGTGTAGTTGAAGATCATGCTGAAGCGGCGCGAGACATTGCCTTGCAGGTGGAGCGACATGCCGTCATAACGCGAGCGGTTGTCGGTGCGGAAGACGGCGATGTCGGGCACGTTGGCCTGCTGGGTGGCCATGTCACTGGCGAAGAGCGGCGAAAACAGCGTATAACCTGCCTGGTACTCATAACGCCGGTAAGCGTGCACGCCTTCCTCATGAGTCCAATCGGCGCTCATCATCCATTTGGAATTGAAGGCATGCTCGACGCCGGCGCTGGCATGCAGCGCGTAGGGAGTTTTGTAGGCCGGGTCGATGAGTGCGCCCGCGCCTCCATTGGCGGCGCCCGGAAGGCATCCGGGATCGCCGGGGTTGACACACACGCCGGCCGGCTCATTCACGGCTTGAAAGGCAGTGACCCAGCCGTTTTGCGCCAGATCGTTGTAGAAGAGACCAAAGCCCGCGCGCAGCACCGTGTGTTTGGATTCGCCCATGGCGTAGGCCAACCCCAGGCGCGGCGCGATGGCTTTGCGGTAGTCGTGGGGCGCGCCGGGGTGCTGGAAGAGCGGTATCTGCAGAGCCTCGATGGTGAGCAGCGCGGGGTTATCCAATTGGGACCGGCCGGATGCGTTAAAGAGTCCGAAGGTGGTGTCGTAGCGCAGGCCGTAATTCACGGTCAAGTGGCTGGTGGCGCGCCAGGAATCCTGGGCGTACATGCCCAGGCGCTGCACGTTCTGCGAAAAGCTGCCATTGCCGGCGGGCGTGCTGGCGCAGGTGGTACCGGGAGTGACTTGCAACGCCGCGGTGGGAGTGCAAGTCAGATCCACGGCGAATTGCGCGGGGTTAGCCAGGTAATCGACGGGATTCTGGGCGAAAACGGTCAGATTTTCGGGGTTGCCGGGCAGCGCGCCGCTCATCACCGGCTCGTGAATGAAATCGACGCCGAAGCTGGGTGAGTGACTGCCGGAAGAGTGAGTCACGGCGTAACGCACCTGGTACTTTTCCTGGTTGCGCAGAATAGGAAAGGCCGTGATGGGAGTGACAAACTGGTTATCGCCAAAGGTTTCGAACCCGGAAATCGTCTGAGAGGTGGAACTGAAGGGGAAAGCCAGCGCAAAACCGAGATCCGAGTTACGCGCTTCGGTGAGATGCAGCCCGCTGGCATCGAAAGTAAATGTGCCCAACCAAGTGGGACTAAAGATAAACTGCTGGCCCAGCACCAGGTTCATGTAGTTGGAATGCCAGTCGGCGCCCGTGGAGGGCAGCGTAGCTTGCTCGACGAAAGCGTTGTTGGTTACATAATTGTCGATGGCCGCGCGCAGAAACCACTGCGAGCGCGTGGATTGGGCCCAATCGAACCGCATGGTGCCAAGAAAATCGCGGAATGGGACCGGGGCGTTGTTGGGTACGGGGATGGAACTCACGCCGGGGATGAGCCCTTGCGAGGCCAGAGACGCCAGGGCGCTGAACTGAGTCAGGCTGGCGGGGCTGTAGGCGATGCTAGCATCCTCCTGCACGTGCTCGAACGATGCGAAAAACCAAAGCTTATCCTTCACGATGGGCCCGCCCAGCGTTCCGATGTAGTTCTGGCGGGAGAAGGGCTGCTTGGGCAGGGGCGCGGGATTTTCGATCGGGTAACGCGCGTTGAGCGCCGCGGCGCGTTCGTAGAAAGCTATGTCGCCATGCCAGTCGTTGGTGCCGCGCTTGGTGGTGATCACTACCGAACCGCCCACGGTGCGGCCGGTATCGGCATCTTCCTGCGAGGTGCGCACGGCGAATTCCTGAATGGCATCCGGCGAGAAGTTCTGCAAGAAGCCGCCGATGTAATCGTCGGAATTGTCGCCGCCATCCACCGAGAGCACGTCATTCAGGCCGGAACTGCCGCCGAATGACACTGCGGTGATGCGCGCCTTAGTGGGGTCGGAGGGCTCCACGGGCTCAGTGCCGGGAACCAGGAAAGCGATGTTGGCGAAACTGCGCATGGAAAGCGGGATGGCGGCGAGATCGTGCGCCGTAACTGCGCCGCCATGCACGGCGCTGGTGGTGTCCATCGGTTGGGTGGCAATGGACGAAGCCAGCCCCTGTACGTTTACGGTCTGCTGTACGGCTGCCGGGGTGAGGGTGACGGTGATTTCGCGCGTGGAACTGACCACCACGTTCACGTCCGCGCCGGCGTCGGCGAATCCGAGGGCGGTGGCCACCAGGCGCCAGGCGCCGGGCAGCAGATCGTCGAAGCGAAACTCGCCGCGCGCGTCGCTGGTGGTGTGACGCTCGAGGGAAGAAGCTTCGGCGTGCAGGCTGATGGCGGCGGACCGGATACGGCCGCCGCTCGAATCTGCGACCGTGCCGATTAAGCTGCCACGGAAATCCTGTGCAGGCAACCAGCAGGCAAATAGGAGCAAGATATAGAGACGTTTCATTTAGAGACCCCCCGACTTAGCAGCGCTGCAACTTCCGTGCAGAGAGGCGATCCACTCGCGGATAAGAGCTACACCTTCCTGGTGAACCATGGTGCGGCCTAACTCCGGCATCATTATTTTAGGGGTGGTGGATTCCATGCGGTGTATCAGAATGGATTCTTCGGGCTTGCCCTGGACCACATCGAACAGCAGGTCGCCGGAGCCTTGCCCGGCCGATACCGGTACTTTGCAAAGGCCCAGGCGCATGGGATCGGTCTGCGCCGCGGTCAGGTACAGACCGGTGGTGTTGGCCGGGCCGCGCGGATTGTGGCAGTGGGCGCAGTTGATCTCCAGGTAAGCTCGCGCGCGGGCGTCGAGGGCGCCGCTGGAGGGATCGTCCCACACGGGCAGCTTGGGCGCGCGATCCGGCGGGGGCGCGCCTTTCAGGATCCCGATTTTGGTCCAGTAGGCGAGCTGGTTGGCGCGGCCTTCCGGATAGTTGAAGTCCTTGTTCAGGTTGCGGGCTTTGAGACCGATTGGAGTAACTGTCTTCGACCGATCGTGACATCCCTTGCATTGGTTGGTGTTGGGGATGACATAGTCGATGGTGTAATGCTTACCGGATGGATGAACCCAGTGTACGGTGGTGGGGTCGGCGGCGACATCCAGCGTTGCATCGGTCTGCGCGGCGTTCCAGACATAGGGTAGAGTGACCCATCCGGCGCGGCCATTTACTAGAAGACGAGTTTCTATGATGCGCTGCTTGCCGCCTAGATCGGCATCGGGGTAGGCGAAGGTTTTGGAAAAGATGGCGCCTACGGGGAAGGTGAAGACGTCGGTGTCGTTGTAAGTGGCGGATGTGCCGGGGGGCATCCAGACGAAGCGGTACTTAGTGGCGTAATCGGAGAAGAGGGGGGTGTTCAAGTCGTAGGGGATTACGGCCGTGTTAGGCTTCAAGGCGGCGGGGTTGCCGGTGAATAAGTTCCAGGCGGAGAGCTTGGTAGGGTAGGGTTCGGTTATGTGGGGGCGCACACTTCGGGTGCCACACGCGGAGAGCAAGAGGGCGGCGGCAAGAGTGGGGCAGGCCCTTGGCCGGGGGACCCTCTGGGTCGGGTCCCGTGGACCCGATGGCGGCCTGGGAGGCCGCCGCAGGCCAAGGGCCTGCCCCACTATTTGTGCAGAATCCCCCACCTCTAATTGCCTCCGGACGGGGCGCCGGCGGTTGGGGCGGGCAGGTTCACTGCTGAGAGCGGCGTCAGCGAACAGTTGTAGGGTTTTAGGTCGCGACTTACATGCTTGAAGTGGCCTCCCGCATCGTAATTCATGAAATTGGCGTCGCCGTTGTTTTGAATACAGATGCGCAGATCGTCGGGCAGGTGTTTGGAGGCGGTCAGCTTCTTGGGATTCACGATGCCGTCGAACAGAATCGCGGGCATGGGCTTGCCGACCACCGGGGCGAGCACGTCGGCATACTCGCCGCTGGGATTCGTTCCGCCGCCGGAAATCGTATTGTCGTGGACATAGATAGCTTCCGGGAACGGGTCGTAAGTGGCATCGTTGATGGGATTGCCGGTGGTGAAATAGCTGATCACGGAAACGTTGGCCGTATTGTTGTCCTTGATGGTGTTCTTGAATACTTCGACGTGATTGGTGGCCAGCACGATGACGCCGGTGCCGGTGGGGACTTTGGCTACCATGCTCCCCTTGGCGCCGAAGTTCTGGGTGTTGTTCTCCACGATTTCGTTGTTGAACACGCGGGTGTTGCCGCCGCCCTTCACGGGCAGGTCGGGGAGGTTGAAGACCAGGATGCCGCCGGTATTGTGCTCCGCCTTGTTCTCGTAGACATCGGCGAACTGCGAATTTTCGATCTCGATTCCGGCCACGTTGGCTTCGGCGCGGCTGCGGCGCACGATGATATTGCTGGACTGGCCCACGTAGATGCCGGCGTCGGCGGCGCCGATGGAGGCGGATTCCTCGATCAGCACGTTCTTGCACTGCACGGGGTAGATGCCGTAGGAGCCGTTCTTGTCGCTGGGGCCGCCGGTCCACTCGGTGCGCACGCGGCGGACGGTGACGCCGTTGGCGCCGTTGATCTTGAGCGCGTCGCCCTTGGTGTCTTCGATGGCCAGGTCCTCGATGGTGAAGCCGTTGGAAGTGACTTGCAAGCCGGCGGGTCCGGTCTTCTGATTCTTGAAGGAAAGGATGGTTTTGTCGATGCCCTTGCCGCGGATGGTCACGTTGTCGACGGAGAGGGACATGGCGCGGTCCATATCCAAGCGGCCTTCCGGCAGTTCGATGACGGCGCCGGGTTTAGCGGCGATCAAGGCCTCCTGGAATCGCTTTTGAAAGTCGGGGCCGGCGGCGAGGCCGGAATCCTTTTTCGCGCAGGAAGTCCACAGGGTGAAACTCAGCGCGGCGGCAAGCAGGGCGGTAGCGGTCTTGGTCATAGAAGCTCCTGGGCCATGATCTGGCATTCGAGGGACTTAGAAAGGATAACGCTACGGGTTTGGCGGAAGCAAGGGTGGGTCCAGGCCGGTTTTTAAAACCGGGGGGTTGTACGCGATTATGCTTAATTGTGCGCCGGCGGCGGGTTTGGAGTGCGATTTGGAAAGTGACGAACGAAGTGGTACCTGCTCGGCAAGCGCGCGGCGAAGGTGCGCGCGACGGGATCGATACCCCTGTTTGGGAGGGCCAAATACCCCCATGTTTTGGGTTCGCATCGCAATTAGGCCGATTTTCGCGGCTGGCTTGGGCGCGATTGGGCGTAATTGTGCGGCAGCGACGGGTTTCCGGCGCGATGGGAAATCTGCGAAACTTGGGTTTTCGCGCAGGTGCGACGCTACACGGTAAAAATTCGAAAAGTGTGCACATTGTGTCGCTTTCTGTCGCTTTCGCTGCGTTTTTCCTGGCTTGGCGGCTTGTTTGGAGCCCTCAAAACCACGGTAGCACAGCGGTATGCGGAGGCCATCCGGGTGCGGGTGGGATTGATATGTGTTTACAGTGAGTTACGGGGAATGGGAGGCGAGCATTGCTCGCCTGTGCCGGCAAGAGCGGGGGGCGGTCCCTTCGGGAACCTCCCGGCGCCAGAAACCAGCGCCAGGCGTCTCTGGTGAGAGAAAGCATGGCGGCCTGGGAGGCCGCCGCAGGCCGAGGGCCTGCCCCACGACGCCGGGGCGTGCGCCACTTCCGGTGCACCCTTAGCGGTCCTGTTATAATCGAATGATTCATGCCGTTGAAACCCATCGCTGCCAACCACGGCTCGGAGAAGAAGGTGTATCTGCTGAAGCCGCGGGGTTTCTGCGCCGGCGTGGTGCGGGCCATCGACGTGGTGAAGATCGCGCTGGATTTGTACGGTCCGCCGGTGTATGTGCGCAAGGAGATTGTACATAACAAGCACGTAGTGGAAGAATTGCGCGAGGCGGGGGCGATTTTCGTGGAGGAGATCGACGAAGTGCCGGTGGGGGCACGCGCGATTTTCAGCGCACACGGAGTGGCTCCCGAGGTGCGGCGGGAAGCGACGGCGCGGGGACTGGAAATCATCGATGCCACCTGCCCGCTGGTCACCAAGGTCCACCTGGAAGCGGTGCATTTCGCGCGCAAGGGCTACAGCATCGTGCTGATCGGGCACAGCCATCACGATGAAGTGATCGGGACGCTGGGCGAGGCGCCGGAATCGAGCTACCTGGTGGAAACCGTGGAGGAGGTGGACCGGCTGGAATTGCCGGACCCCACGCGGGTCCGCTACCTGACCCAAACGACGCTGAGCCTGGATGAAACGCGCGACATCATTTTGCGGCTGAAGGAACGGTTTCCGCTGATCGAGGGACCGCCCGCGCAAGACATCTGCTATGCTACCGAGAACCGGCAGATGGCGGTCAAAGGGGTGGCACAGTATTGCGATCTGCTGCTGGTGGTGGGATCGCAGAACAGCTCCAATTCGAAGCGGCTGGTAGAGGTGAGCGCCAACGCCGGGGTACGCGCGCACCTGGTGAACGACCGCTACGAAGTGGACTTGGCATGGCTGAACGGGGTCCGCAATGTGGCGGTCACCGCGGGAGCCTCCGCACCGGAGCATCTGGTGGAGGAACTGGTGGGATTCCTGCGGGACCAAGGATTTCACCGGCTGGAGGAAGTGGAACTGATCGACGAAGACGTGCGCTTCTCCCTGCCGCCGGAACTGTCCCGGGCAGTTCCCGGTTTGACGACGATTTCCGCACGATGAGCACATCAATCGCTTACGCACGAGAAACACTGTCATCGGCGGCCGCGCAGGCAGCGCGGCGCACAGCCGATCACCTATTGGCGCTGCAGGATCCGGAAGGATATTGGTGCGCGGACCTGACCGCCGATACGACACTCGAATCGGACTATATCCTGTTGCAGCTTTGGATGCATCCGCCGGACGGCGCGGCTTGGAATCCGCCGACGCGCGCACTGATCGACAAAGCCGTGCGGTCGATTCTGGCGCGGCAACTCGCCGATGGCGGCTTCAATATCTACGCGAAGGGACCGTCGGAGATCAGCGCGACCGTGAAAGCGTATTTCGCGTTGAAGGTGGCGGGGGTGGCGGAGGACGATGCGCGGCTGGTGCGGGCACGCGACCGGATCCTCGACCTGGGCGGCATTCAGGCGGCTAATAGCTACGTCAAGATCAACCTGGGCCTGTTCGATTTGTACCCGCGGCAATACTGTCCCACGATTCCGCCGGAAGTGATGCTGCTGCCGGGCAATTTCCTGTATCAGATGTCGGCGTGGACGCGGGCTATCGTGGTTTCGCTGGCGATCGTACACTCCAGCAATCCGCGGCGGCCGGTGCCTGCCGGATTCAACTTGAATGAGCTTTTCAAGCCCGGAGTAAGCCTCGAGTTCAAACGAAGCGACGCATTTTTCTCGTGGCGGAATTTCTTCCTGAGCGCAGACCGTTTTCTGAAGTTCTGGGAGAAGCATGGTTCGCGGGCGCTGCGGCGGAAAGCGCTGCAGGTGGCGGAGAAATGGATGCTGGCGCGCTGCGAGAACTCCGACGGTTTGGGCGCGATCTATCCTCCCATGATGTACGCCATTATGGCGCTGGACGTGTTGGGTTATCCGCCCGATCACCCGGCCAGCCAGGAGGCGCGGTATCAATTCGAGCGGCTGATGATCGACGATGGGAAGCGATTCCTGTTCCAACCTTGCTTCTCGCCGATCTGGGATACGGGGATCGGCGGATTTGCTTTGGGTGAAACTGGTGGGGCAGACACGGCGCTGCGCAATGCGGCCGACTGGATTCTTTCCAAAGAAGTGCGGGTGAAAGGCGACTGGTCGGTAAAGCGGCCGAAGACGGAGCCTTCCGGTTGGGGGTTCTTCTTCCGCAACGATCACTACCCGGACATCGACGACACGGCCATGATCCTGCTGGCGCTGAGCCGGGCGCACGCTTCGGACGCGGCGGCGCAGCAGGCCTGCCATCGGCGGGCGCTCAACTGGATTCTGGACATGCAGGGCAACGATGGCGGGTGGGCGGCCTTCGATGTGGACAACAATTGGGAGTTCCTGAACCACGTCCCGTTTGCGGACCACAACGCCATGCTCGATCCGACGTGCCCGGATATCACGGGCCGCGTGCTGGAGGCTTTGGGTGCGCATGGATTGGGTGGCACACATCCGGCGGTAAAGCGCGGCGTGGATTTCCTGGTACGCAAGCAATTGCCGGATGGAAGCTGGTACGGCCGTTGGGGCGTCGCGTATATTTACGGCACGTGTTTCGCGTTGCGGGGATTGCGAGCGGCTGGGTACGACGACCGCGAGGCGGGGATTCTGCGGGCCGGCGAATGGCTGCGCGCCATTCAGAACGCGGATGGCGGGTGGGGCGAGAGTTGCTCCAGCTACGATCAGGGCTGCTTCGAGCCGGCGGAAAGCACGCCCTCGCAAACGGCTTGGGCTTTGATGGGCCTGATCGCGGGCGGCGATACCAATAGCCTGAGCGTGAACCACGGCATCGAATACCTGTTGGATACGCAGCGCGCCGACGGAAGCTGGGATGAAGACTTGGCTACCGGCACAGGCTTCCCCAGGGTTTTCTATTTGAACTACCACTACTACCGCCTCTATTTCCCGTTGCTCGCCCTTTCTGCATTTGCAAAGTGTGGTGCAGGCACGGCGCCGTCCGGAGCCAAACGCATATGAGATTTCCCTTATCGATGACCGCCGGCATGGCCGGATACATTTTCAAGAACAGAATGCGTCCGCGCCCGGAGTGGCAGAAGGACGTTGCCACCGCGCCCGACGCGTCGAATCCGTTCCGCATTCTGCACGGCACGCCGGCGGAGCGCGCCAATCGCCAGCCGCATCCCATGATTCGCAAGCGATTCCCGCTGGTGATGATGCTGGAACCGCTGCACGCGTGCAATTTGACTTGCACGGGCTGCGGGCGGATCCGGGAGTATGAGTCCACTATTACGCAGCGCATCCCGCTCGAAGAATGCCTGACGGCGGTGGACGAATGCGGCGCGCCGATGGTGTCCATTTGCGGGGGCGAGCCCATGATGTATCCGCAGATCGGCGAACTGGTGACGGGCATTCTGGCGCGCAACAAGAATATTTATTTGTGCACCAACGGCATGTTCATTGTGAAGCGATTGCATGAATTCACGCCCGACAAGCGGTTTTTCTTTAACGTGCACCTGGACGGGTTGGAGAAAACGCACGACATTTGCGTGGAGCGGGAAGGCGTGTTCCGCGAAGCCATCGAGGGCATTAAAGCCGCCAAGGCAGCCGGTTTCATGGTGTGCACGAACACCACCATTTACAAAGAAACCGATATGAAGGAGATCGCGGCGCTGTTCGAGTATCTGGAACAGTTCGGGCTGGATGGGCACCAGATGGCTCCGGCTTACGGATATTCCGCGGTGAACGATCGCGAGATCTTCATGACGCGCGACGATATTCGCGAGAAGTTCAAAGATATCGAGCGGATGGCGCAGCGGTTTTATATCAAGCAGACACCGCTGTATTTGGATTATTTGCGGGGCGTGCGGGAATTGCCTTGCACGGCTTGGGGCACGCCGACTTACAACATCAAAGGCTGGAAGGGTCCGTGTTATTTGATCACCGACGGGCACTATAAGACCTTCGAAGCCTTGATGACGCAGACACCTTGGGAGAATTATGGGCCGGGGAACGATCCGCGCTGTGAGCATTGCATGATGCACTGCGGTTTCGAGCCTTCGGCGGCGCTGGGCATCAACGCCAGTTTGGCGGATAGCTTTAAGATGTTGACTTGGGC
>Ga0302324_100026135_pt1 | contig 11173 bp, 9 predicted proteins | sample Palsa_T0_1_FD_201949 | JGI IMG/M metagenome (GOLD analysis project Ga0302324, IMG submission 201949) | Peat permafrost microbial communities from Stordalen Mire near Abisko, Sweden - Palsa_T0_1 | ecosystem: Environmental > Terrestrial > Soil > Palsa > Peat permafrost | place: Sweden: Abisko... | reverse complement strand
GCGAGGTGGCAAATGCCCTGGCGCGAGCGACATCGCTTACTCCGAACATAAGTGCCACCAGATTGGCATTGGCGTGCTCGCGCATAACATGGATCTCGGTGAGGCCGGCCGCTGCGCGCTTCGGCGCATCCGCGTCATATGCCTTTTTCCAGGTCGGATAATCCTTGCATTCATGACTGACCGTCAGGTAGTTCGCCATTTTATTCTCCAGCTTTTAGTTAATGCGATAGGCGCCGCAGGGTAAATGAAATATTCAACTGCTGCATCAAGAGCCCTGAAACAAACCCAGCGTCGGCTTGTGGCCCCGCCGATCCTTCCACGCAATGGCCGGCCAAGAACAGAAGTACGGCTTGCTGTTGCGAGCCCGATGGGCCCGGCGCATCCTGTCAGCAGCAGCAAGATCCTTCGGGGAAAGGGAATGACGGCAGAGGGACCTGAATCTGGAACGGCCCAGCCACCGACTGACTCGCCGACGGCACTACAGGCTTCCAAAGCATCCGGCCATGTCTTCGTCAGCTACGCCTCGCAGGACGCTGCCGTCGCGGTAGCCGTAGTGGACGCCGTGGAGCGACACGGGGTGGCGTGCTGGATCGCACCGCGCGACGTCAAAGCCGGAGCGCTCTACGCAGACGCCATTGTCCGAGCGATTAGCGACGCCAAGGCTCTGGTGCTTGTGCTCTCGGCGAATTCCGTCGCCTCGGCGCACGTCGGCAAAGAAGTCGAGCGAGCCTCGTCAAAACGCCGCCCGCTTATTGCCTTGCGGATTGACGAGGCACCCCTTTCGCCGGCTCTGGAGTACTTCCTCGGCGAGTCGCACTGGGTCGATGCGCGTGCGGCAGGTATGGACGCCGCATTGACCAAGCTCATCGCCGCGGTTCGCGAGCCTGAGCGAAATGCGCCAGGAAACATTCCTGCTGTGGCTGCGGGAATGTCGGCTGGTAAAGCGACTGCGCCACCGCCGCAGTCACGTCGTATCCGGATTGTTCTCGCTGCAGGGATCACCGTCGTCGCGGTGGCACTCGCCGCGCTGTTGGCGCATAAGTTCTGGCTGGCGAAGCATTTTGCGGGGCAACAGGCAACGCCTGCGGCTACAGACGTCGTCAGCGATAAGTCCATCGCCGTGCTGCCATTCACTGACATGAGCGAGAAGAAGGACCAGGAATACTTCGCGGATGGAATAGCCGAGGAGGTGCTCGATCGCCTTGCCAAGGTGCCCGGCCTTAGGGTCGTTGGCCATACATCATCTTTCCAGTTTAAGAATAAAGGCTCCGACCTTGCCAGTGTCGGGGCGACGCTGGGGGTTTCCTACCTCCTGGAAGGAAGCGTGCGCAGGGACGGCGAGCGCGTCCGCGTCACCGCGCAGCTGGTCGATGTGCGGAACGGATCGCAGAAATGGTCGGGCCACTTCGACTCCGAAGTCGTCGACGTCCTGCAGGTGCAGGACACCATTGCAACCGGGCTCGCACGCGCGCTGCAGATTGCCGTCGAGGCGGACATAGCACCTCATGCTGCCATCAAGTCGCCGGGGGCCCTCGACGCGTACTTACGCGGCCTGCAATCACTCGACCGCGACACGCAGGAGGGTGCTGAAGCTGCCGTCGCTCAATTGCAGCAGGCGTTGTCCCTGGACCCGACGTTTGCACCGGCCGCGATTGATTTGGCCAGGGCCTACCTATTTGTCGGGGAGTTGGGTTGGCTGCCGCCGCGCGTCGCCTTCGAGCGAGCTCGCGAGGCTGCCTTGCTCGCGCAACGATTGGACCCGAAGAGTCCATTACCCCACGTATTCTTAGCCGAGATTCATGTGGACTATGACTGGGATTGGGCTGGAGCGGATCGCGAGTTGCAGCAGGCGTTTGCACTTGGGCCGCGTGACACCTACGGGGCACAAGTCGCATCCTCGCTGGCGGCGGCACTCGGCCATTGGGACGAGGCCCGGCAACTTGCCATCGAGGCCATCGCGCTCGATCCTTTGAACGCGAACGCGCACGGGACGCTTGGATTCGCGATCTACCTTCGTTCCGGCAACCTGGCTGGAGCGGAACAGTCGCTCCGTCGCGCGCTGCAGATCGCGCCGGAATACGCCACTGGGCACTATTTCCTGGGTGAAGCCCTGATGCTCCAGGGGCATCTCGATGCGGCGCTCGCGGAGTTTGGTAAGGAAGCTCTGGATGATGGGCAGCTGGAAGGCTCCTCGATGGTGCATTTCGCAGCCGGCCGCAAAGCCGAGTCAGACGCTCAGCTTGCGGAGGCGATTCGTCACAACGGAACCTCCTGGGCCTCCGAGATCGCCCGCGTATATGCTTTTCGCGGCGAGAAAGATCACGCTTTTGAGTGGCTGGACCGGGCCTATGAAGCACGTGATGAAGATCTGTATTTCATGAAGGCTGATCCGTTATTCAAGAATCTCGAAGGTGATCCCCGCTACAAGGCGTTCCTGCGCAAGATGAATCTGCCGGAGTAGGCGCATCGTGTAGCGACGCGTGAGCGTTGCAACTGCGCTGCTCCGTAGACAGCAGCACTTGTTATAGTGGCGAAGAGGGTGGGATTCGAACTCACGAAAGGTTGCCCCTTTGCCGGTTTTAAAGTCTGATGACCCGCGCATACGTGGTACGCACTCGCACGCAATCGCCATAATTTCCGATACTTCGGGCGATGGCCAAACCCTACGATTTCCTGCACTTCATTGTCGAGCGCAACATGAGTGCAACTTACGGGAAGGGCGGCCGCGCCAGAAAGGCCCTTACCCCGCTGAGCCCGGCCCGCTTCAAGGAGTTCGGAGGGACTGACACGGGTATCTGATCCTGGGCACATCACGAAACGACTTACCATATTACGCTGACGGTGCTTCGGTCTTAATTTAAGCTCGGGTGCGAGTAGGTGAATGCGCAAATACCGAACGTGAGGCGAACCGCAATGCCATTTCCCAACGCCATGTCTTTCGGAAGAGCAATTATTGCCCTCCCCCGCACGGTTCTAAGACATGCCAAGTGGTTTCTCTGGTTTTTGCGAGGGCGGAATCGGACGGAAACCTTGGGCGAGGCATCCCCGACGCCGCCCCCGCAGAATGATCTCCAGCGGCATTTCGATAGCACTCAATCCGGCCCCGGGATTTGGAAGTGGCAGCACTACTTTGAGATCTACGATCGCCATTTCTCCAAATTCAGAAACAAACCGGTCAATGTTCTCGAGATCGGCATATACAGCGGCGGCAGCCTTAGGATGTGGAAAAGCTACTTTGGTGCTAGCTGTATCGTTTACGGCGTTGACATGGAAGAGAGTTGTCGAGCTTACGAGGCACAGGGCGTTCGCGTGTTCATCGGAGACCAAGCCGACCGAAACTTCTGGAGGCGATTCAAGCAAGAAGCACCGAAGATCGATTGCGTCATCGATGACGGTGGCCATACATCATTGCAGCAACTCACGAGTTTCGAAGAACTCTTTCCACATCTCAGCCCGGGCGGCATCTACCTTTGCGAGGACATTCACGGCGCAATGTCTTACTTTTCGGCATACGTAAGTGGGCTTTCATGTCAGCTGCACGCGTGCCCGATCGACGCCGATCTTACGAACGACGAGCGTCGCTTGTTCGCTAAAGCTTCCCCGTTTCAGAGCGCGGTCCATTCAATTCACGTCTATCCCTTCATCGCCATCATCGAAAAGCGACCGGCGCCGGTTACGGAGTTTGTGGCGCCCAAGCATGGAACTCAGTGGCAACCATTTCTACGCTAGCGCGAGGCGAACGCGAATTCATCTGTATCTGTTCGCCATGTAGGGCTCGGGGTCCAGCGGCATACTCTAGTTGCAACGGTAGTTGCACTTTCGCGGTATGTCCGTACTTCATTCAATCGCAGCTCCAACCAAGACTGACCCCCACAATGCTCACATCACCGCGGGGGTTGGACTATATTTTGGCGGAGAGGGTGAGATTCGAACTCACGAAGAGCTTGCGCCCTTGCCGGTTTTCAAGACCGGTGCATTCAACCGCTCTGCCACCTCTCCGTCGAAGCCGCCGCTCCTGGGCGTCCAGGCGAGCGAAGGTGATCCTATCCTATAACGGCCGCGACATCGGCCGGCGCTCCGGTATTGGATTCGGTGAACCGGCGCGCCACCAGTGCGACCGCTTCTGCACCTTGAGCCGTCATCGCGACGCCGGCGACGGCGAGAACTGCAACAGCGCCGCGACCAGTCGTTGCAGCAGTTCGCGCAGCGGGGCGGCGCGCGCCTCGTCATAGACCGCGCGCTCTTCGTCCATATAGGCGACCTGCGCCAGTTCGATCTGCAGCGCGTGCACGCCGTCGGCCGGCGAGCCGTAGTGCCGCGTGATGTGGCCGCCTTTGAAGCGGCCGTTGACCACATAGGTGAATCGGCTCTGTGCGCCCAGGATTTCCAGCAGCGGCACGATCAGTTCGGGGCGGCAGGATCGGCCATCGTCGGTGCCGATATTGATGTCGGGCAGGCGCCCGGTAAAAAGGCGCGGTACGTAGCTGCGGATCGAATGTGCATCGAGCAGCAGCGCGAAGCCCAGGTGCCGCCTGGTGTCGGCGATCATGCCGGCCAGGCCGTCGTGATAGGGCTGCCAGTAGCGTTGACGGCGCCGTTCGATCTCACTGGCCGGCAGGGTTTCGACCGAGCTGCCGTAGAGCGGCTCGCCGCCAAAGCTGTGCGTGGGGCACAGCCCGGTTTTGGCCAGGCCCGGATACAGCGCCGCATCATCCGGCGGGCGATTCAGATCGATCACGTAGCGCGAGTAGCCGGCCGCAATCACGCTGGCGCCGAGTTCCGGCGCAAAATCGTACAGCCGGTCCACATGCCAGTCGGTATCGGTCAGCGCGCGCGCGACCGGCGTGAAGCCGTGTTCGATGTCCGGCGGCACCTGCGTGCCTACGTGCGGCATGCTCACGATCAGTGCCTTGCGGCCCGGCACCAGTTGATAGACCAAGGAATCGTTATCGTCCATCGCGGCTCGCTGGTTCAACTCGTGAACAGGCCGTCGCCGGGCAGTGCGCGCAATTGGCCGGAGATGACCAGCCGCTTGGCCGCCTCGATGTCCGGCGCAAAGAAGCGATCCACCGTATAGGGCGGCACGCGCGCGCGCACCAGGCGCAATGCGCTCTCGAGTGTGCGCGAGCTCCTCATGGGCCGATGGAATTCCAGGCCCTGGGCGGCGGCCAGCAGCTCGATCGCAATCACGGTGGCCGCATTTTCCGCCATCTCGAGCAGGCGCCGGGCCCCATGGGTAGCCATCGACACGTGATCCTCCTGATTGGCCGATGTCGGGATGCTGTCGACACTGGCGGGATGCGCGAGCATCTTGTTTTCGGACACCAGAGCGGCCGCCGTCACCTGCGGCACCATGAAGCCGGAGTTGACGCCGCTGTGCCGGACCAGGAACGGCGGCAGACCGCTCATCTTGGCATCGATCAGCAACGCCAGGCGGCGCTCCGACAGCGAGCCGATTTCGGCGATCGCCAGCGCCAGCTGATCGGCCGCCAGGGCCACCGGCTCGGCATGAAAGTTTCCACCCGACAATACTTCGCGTTCGCGAGCGAATACCACCGGGTTATCGGTCACGGCGTTGGCCTCGCGCTGCAGCGTGATCGAGACCGCCCGGATCAGATCCAGACAGGCTCCCATGACCTGGGGCTGGCAGCGCAGCGAATAGGGGTCCTGGACGCGGTCGCATTCCAGATGCGAGGCGCGGATGCGGCTGCCGGCCAGCAGGCCGCGCAGGCTGCCGGCGACGCGACGCTGCCCGTCCTGCCGGCGCAAGGCATGAATCCGATCGTCAAACGGCACATCGCTGCCCTTGAGCGCGTCCACCGACATCGCACCGGCAACCAGCGCCGCTGCAAACACATTTTCGATCGCAAACAGGCCGGCGAGCGCCAATGCCGTCGACACCTGCGTACCGTTGAGCAGCGCCAGGCCTTCCTTGGCCGCGAGCCGCAGCGGCTTGAGGCCGATCTGCGCCAGCGCTTTCTCGGCGCTCAGCACGCGACCGTGCATGCGCACCTGGCCGACACCGATCAATGCCGCGGCCAGATGTGCCAGGGGCGCCAGATCACCCGAAGCGCCGACCGAACCCTTGCCGGGAATGCACGGATAAGCCTCGGTCTCGAGCAGACGCTGCAGTGCGCGGATCGTCGCCGGCTGAACGCCGGAATATCCCTGCGCCAGGCTCGCGATCTTGAGCACCAGCACCAGCCTCACGATCGCATCCGCCAATGGCGCGCCGGTACCTGCGGCATGCGATAACACCAGATTGCGCTGCAGCAGTTCGAGCTCGGCGGCCGGAATCTGCGTCTGCGCCAGCGAACCGAAGCCGGTATTGACGCCGTACACCTTCTTGCCGCCGGCCAGTACACGCCCGATCGCCAGCGCCGATCGCCGCACGCGCAGCAACTCGCCGCGTCCCAGGACCACACGCGCCGGCGCACGCAGCGCGCTACGCAGCGCGTCGAGCCCAAGCTCACGTCCCTGCAGCGCGATGCGAACGTTGCGGACCATACGCGCCATCAGCCGTCGCCGTCGGCGGCGCCCAGCATTGGCAGCATCAACTCGTGCTCGCGCGCACAGGCGATCGCCTGCGCGTATCCGGCATCGGCATGGCGCATGACCCCGGTGGCCGGATCGTTCCACAGTACGCGGCTGATACGGCGCGCCGCCGCAGGGGTGCCATCGCAGACGATGACCACGCCCGCATGCTGCGAGTAGCCCATGCCGACGCCGCCGCCATGATGAAATGACACCCAGGTGGCACCGCTCGCGGTGTTCAGCAGCGCGTTGAGCAGCGGCCAGTCCGACACCGCGTCCGAGCCGTCGCGCATCGCTTCGGTCTCGCGATGAGGACTCGCCACCGAACCGGAGTCGAGATGGTCGCGCCCGATCACGATCGGCGCCGCCAGCTCGCCCGAGGCCACCATGTCGTTGAAGGCCAGCCCCAGCCGATGCCGGTCACCGAGCCCCACCCAGCAGATGCGCGCCGGCAGACCCTGGAACTGGATGCGCTGCGCGGCCATGTCGAGCCATTGGTGCAGGTGCCGATCGTGCGGCAGCAGCTCTTTGACTTTGGCATCGGTGCGGGCGATGTCCTGTGGATCGCCCGACAGCGCCGCCCAGCGAAACGGGCCGACACCGCGGCAGAACAGCGGCCGCAGGTACTGCGGGACGAAACCCGGGATGTCAAAAGCGTCCTGCACGCCCATCTCGTAGGCGACCTGACGGATGTTATTGCCGTAATCAAACACCGGCAGCCCGAGGCGCTTGAACGCCAGCATGCTCTGTACGTGCGGCACCATGGATTCACGCGCGGCGGCCGCGACGCGCTGCGGGTCGGTGCGGCGCAACTCCTCCCACTGCTCCACCGACCAGCCGATCGGCAGATAGCCGTTGACCGGATCGTGCGCCGAGGTCTGATCGGTGACTGCATCGGGTCGCACATCCCGACGCAGCAGCTCAGGTAGTATCTCTGCTGCGTTGGCGCACAGCGCCACGGAGACCGGCTGGCGCGTGCGCCGCGCGACCTCGATGATCGCCAGCGCCTCCTCGAGGCTGTGCGCGCGGCGGTCGAGATAGCCGGTGGCGAGCCGCTTTTCGATGCGTGATTCCTGGCATTCGATCGCGAGCATGGAGGCGCCGGCCATGGTCGCCGCCAAGGGCTGCGCACCCCCCATGCCGCCCAGACCGGCCGTCAAGATCCAGCGGCCGCGCAGATCGCCGCCGTAGTGCTGGCGGCCGAGTTCGACGAAGGTCTCGTAAGTACCCTGCACGATGCCCTGGCTGCCGATATAGATCCAGGAGCCCGCGGTCATCTGGCCGTACATCATCAGGCCCTTGCGATCGAGTTCGTTGAAGTGCTCCCACGTCGCCCAGTGCGGTACCAGATTGGAATTGGCCAGCAGCACGCGCGGCGCATCCTCGTGCGTCCTGAACACCCCCACCGGCTTGCCCGACTGGATCAACAGTGTTTGGTCGGCCTCGAGCCCCTTGAGGGCCGCGACGATCGCCTGGTAGCACTCCCAGTTGCGCGCCGCCTTGCCGATGCCGCCGTAGACGACCAGATCCTCCGGCCGCTCGGCCACCTCGGGATCGAGATTGTTCATCAGCATGCGCAGCGGCGCCTCCGTCAGCCACGACTTGGCGTGCAGTCGCGTGCCGCGCGGTGAGCGGATCACCGTGCCCCGCGCTGCGCTTTGAAAATCATTCGGCATGAGAGTTCACCTGCTAATCGAAGCATTCAATGCGCTCTGCAGCGGCAGCTTGAGCCGCTCGAGCGCGGCGCGATAGCGCGCATCGATCTCGGCCTCGCGCGCGTGCCGGCCGTCGCGGATCACCCAGCGCCCGCCCACCATGACATGTCGGGCGAGCGGTGCCGGCGAGCCGAACACGATCGCGCTCAGATAGTACTCGGGCGGCAGTTGCGGCCAATCACCCTCACTCGAATCAAACGTAACGAAGTCGGCGCGGCCCGGCTCGCTCGCCGCCAGGGCCGGGGCCGGGGCCGGCCGGCCCACGGCGTGCCAGCCGCCGGCGAGCACCGCGCGATACAACCGATCGGCTACCGCCGGCTGGCCGCTCGAGGCCAGAACATTGCGGCGCCCGCGCAGCAGGCGCAACGCCCACTCGAGCTGGCGCAGCTCGGCATAGGCATTGCACCCGATATTGCTGTCCGAGCCAATAGCCAGCCTTCCTGCGGCGTCAAGATAGTGAGCCGCATCGGCGCAGCCGTCTCCCAGATCCGCCTCGGTGGTCGGACACAGCACCAGCGTGGCGCCGCTGGCGGCAATCTGATCCAGCTCCGCGGCCGTGGTGTGGATGCCGTGTACCAGCGCCCATTGCTTGCCCAGCAGGCCGCGCTCGGCCAGCAGCGCTACCGGCGAGCTGCCGTAATGCAGGCGGCACGCGGCCACCTCGGCCGGCTGCTCGGCGACATGAATATGAGTGACAGCGCAGCGTCCGTTGCCGGCAAGCTGCGCGGCCACGCTCGCGATCGTCTGCGCATCCACCGCGCGCAGGCTGTGGAATGCGACGCCCAGTACCGTGTGCCCGTCGGGCGGATAGCGCCGGGCAAGTTCGCTCCAATCCTTCAGGAACTGGTCGGTGGTACGCACGAAGCGCGCCTGCCCCGGCGTCGGCGCGGTCTGGCCGAAATTGCTGTGCTGATACAGCGTCGGCAACAACGTGAGCCGGATGCCGGTGCGCGCCGCGGCCCCCGCTATGGCCGCATCCGCGTCGAGCACCGTCTTCGACCCGCGCGCGAGCCGGTGCAGGTATAAAAATTCCGCCACGCCGGTATAGCCCCCGCGCAGCAGATCGAGATAGCAGCGCGCCGCGATGGCCTCCAGATCCTCGTAGCCGATCTGCGCCGCGGCGGTGTACATCGCCTCGCGCCAGGCCCAGAAGTCTTCGCTCGAGACCCGGGCCCGTTGCGTCCAGGCGGGCAACAGCCGCTGGAAGGCATGGCAATGTGCATCGGCGAGGCCGGGCAGTGTCAGCCCGGGCACATAGGACGCGGAGCGGCCCGCCGAGGACTGCTCTGCCCCGGATTGCTCCGCGACCGAAGGACTGGTCATGGTGCGCGCGATCCGGCCTGCGCCATCGATCTCGACCGCGACATTGGCGCGCCAGGCGCCGTCGATCCAGAGATTGGCAAAGGTGATTAATTGCATCAGGACTGGCGCCACCGCCTCGGGTACGCGATTCTAGCGGTGCCCGGCACCAAACGGTGCGCGGCATCAAACACCTATAGCGCAGCTCATGCAGACACCAGCCGCCTTGCCTTCCTCTGCGACCGCCGCCGGAACCTCGTCCCCGGTACGGGTATTCACGCGCGCGCGCGTGCTCAGCATGCGTGCGGGCGCTGGCATAGCCGACCTCGACGGCAACGATGACAGCATCGCCGCGATCGACGGCCGCATAGCCGCCCTCGGCAGCGAAGAGGAGCTTCGGCGCCGCTTTCCCGAGGCCGAATTCATCGACCTGGAAGGCCGTCTGGTAACCCCCGGACTGATCGACTGCCATACCCATATCGTGCACGGCGGCGACCGCTCGGCGGAAATGGAGCGCCGGCTCGCCGGCGAGAGCTACGAGAGCATTGCCCGCGCCGGCGGCGGCATCCTCAGCACCGCGGCCGCCACGTCGCGCCTGGACGAGAGCGAGCTCGCGGCCGCGGCGCTGCCGCGGGTGGATGCGCTGCTGGCCGACGGCGTCACCACGCTCGAGATCAAATCGGGCTATGGGCTCGAGCTGGATGTCGAGCTGCGCATGCTGCAGGCGGCGCGGCGTATCGGCGCGTTGCGGCCGCTGTCGGTGAGCAGCACCTACCTGGCGGCCCATGTGGTGCCGCCGCAGTTTCCGGGCGGCGCCGAGGGTTACATCGAGCGTATCTGCTCGCAGTACCTGCCAACGGTCGCTGCCAGCGGCCTGGCCGACGCCGTGGACGCCTACTGCGAGCGCATAGCGTTCTCGGTCGATCAGGTGGCGCGCGTGTTCGAGCGCGCGCGCGGCCTGGGGCTGGCGGTCAAACTGCATGCCGACCAGCTCTCCAACATGCACGCCGCGGCACTGGCCGCGCGCTACGCTGCGCTGTCGGCCGACCATCTGGAATTCACCGACGCGGCCGGGGTCGCCGCGCTGGCACGCGCCGGCACGGTGGCGGTGCTGCTGCCGGGCGCCTTCTATTTCCTGCGCCAGAGCCAGGCCCCTCCCGTGGCTGCGCTCCGGCAGGCCGGAGTTGCCATGGCGATCGCGTCCGACTGCAATCCGGGTACCTCGCCGCTGTCCTCGCTCCTGGCCGCGATGAATCTGGCTGCCGTAAAATTCGGGCTGAGCACCGCGGAATGCCTTGCCGGGGTCACGCGTGAGGCCGCGCGCGCGCTCGGAGTGCTGACGGACCGCGGCACCATCGAGGTCGGCAAGAGCTGCGATCTTGCCATCTGGAACGTGGCACAGCCGGCCGCCCTGGTGTACTCGCTGGGCAGCCGGCCGCTGCATGAGCGCGTCTGGAGGGGCCATCGCTGGTCTGCGGCGGCCACGCCGCGCACGCTCGGTACCGGCCCCGCGCTGGCCGATACCCGACGCCATACCCGATGACATACCCGGTGGCAGCTGATCGATGAGCGATCCACCGGCCGTAGGGACTGCTGCTGCTGCTGCCAGAGCGCATCGCGGGCGT
>Ga0302324_100026134_pt1 | contig 11173 bp, 8 predicted proteins | sample Palsa_T0_1_FD_201949 | JGI IMG/M metagenome (GOLD analysis project Ga0302324, IMG submission 201949) | Peat permafrost microbial communities from Stordalen Mire near Abisko, Sweden - Palsa_T0_1 | ecosystem: Environmental > Terrestrial > Soil > Palsa > Peat permafrost | place: Sweden: Abisko... | reverse complement strand
AATCATCATCCCCAAACAGGCCGCGCACATAACCAATGTCGTGGGTCAGGCAGGCAATAATCACATGCGCATAGTCGTCCGCAGTCATGTGGTTGTGCAGCGCCCGACCGCGCAGAATATCGTGTCCGGCAAGCGTTACCAGCAGCGTGTGCTCGACGTTGTGGTAGAGCGCGTCGCTATTTCCAATGCATTCAAGCGCGATACGAGCCGCCGACGGCACGATTTCAGCGAGAAGCGTCTGCGAAGACCCGAACCGACGGCGCATATAGGAGCCGAGAAACTCTTCCAAAGCATCTGCCGCCAGCTCCGGTAACGTTATCATTGATGCTGCCCCGCTTCGATGACCTTGCTCGCGCCGACCCATCCTTCTTCATTTCCAGTACTGCCAGGCCAGCATAGCCGCTTCTCTGGCCATCGACCAATGTCAAATACACAGCGATCGCGTTATTCAGCCATCCAGCATTATTGCATCGCCGAAACGGACTGGGGTGTCGGGTAGGTGAACCCGCCACCTTGCGCCGGATGAACAGGCCGCGCCGCAAGAGCCTTGAAGGAAAATTTGCCGAAGGTTACCATTAAGGCATTGTCATAGTTCTCGATTTTTGCGCGCCGTCAGCTGCCACCCTATTCCATCGACGCAGGCCAGGAACATTCGCCATGTCCCCCATTCCCCGCCGTTCAGGATTGCGGTCGTCGCAGCACGACAAGCTGCTGCGTCTGGGTGGGCAGATTATTCTTTCCGGCGCCGCAGCCTACGAGCAATGGTGGACCATCACGAGCCGCAGCTTGCAGCGCGAGACCGAACGCTTGGTCAGGGGCGCGAAAGCATCCACACCGCCCTTAACGCTGTTGCAGGGCCTGGCCCTTGGCTATGTCAATTGGTTGGGCGAGTTAGCGGCCATGGCGCCTTCGGTCGCCGAAAAGGCTGCGATGGAATTTGCGCAGGCGCCGCCCGGTGATCCGCAGCCCCGTGTTGGTAACGAGGGGGCAGAGCCTGCAACGGAGGGGGATTATTTCGAGGTTGCCGGCAAGCCGTTCGCGATGCCGGCGCGGGTTCTGGATGCTTCGCAGGGATGGGCGATGTTCTTCGTATCGACCGAGGCGGCTAACCGTGCGCTTGGAGCGGCAAGCAGCTATGTCACTGCGTTCGATGCCGGCGATGGTCGGACACCGCTTAGCATTATTGGCGTGGATTATCGCAACAGCGACTTCGGCGTATACCCGGAAATCGCTATCGCGTTGACGGTGACCGCCAAGGGCGATCCCGCAGGTCAGTTATTTGCCTATTATTTGGCGATTATTGTCACACAGGATTTCACCAGAGACGCGGCCCGAATCGTCTGGGGGTTGGAGAAGATCGTCGCGCCGAAGCTGATCGCCAGCTATGCCGCGGACGCCGTGCGGTTCGGCCTGCCCAACCGCGGCGGCAAGGCGCTGTCGATCCAGTTTCCGCGCTTCGGTGACGCACATTCTTCCGATATTCCTACCTTCTCCATCTCGCAGCGCCGCTCGGCTGCGACTGCGAAACCGCAGACCTGTTGGGCAATGATGACGAAGAGCGGGAGCGGAGAGGGAACGCAGGTCGGCGGCTCGGTGCTGCTCGAATTAGGTACGCCAGCAGACGGTCTGTGCTTGTGCAGCGACAACAATTCGGCTTGTTTGTGCGAGATGCTTCGCGGCTTCGACATTGCCGAAAGCTTTCCAGCTGCGAACGGCTGGACCGAACGGCAAACCGCGACCTTCGGTCCGCCCCGGTTATTGGACCTGCCTTGATTAGTACTGGTGTCGGCGGGTCATCCGTTGGGAAACATCCGGGAGAATTGGGCGCGCATCATTGAATCGGCCACCGAAACAACCTTTGCAGCCAGGGCGGCTGGTCGCAGCGCCGCCGCCAGGACCGCGGGGAAAATCGCGGGATAGCTATCGGGCCGGACGATATCGATCGGAGCGCCAATTCCGCGCCTTGCGCGCAAAGCCTCGGCCGCCAGCAACCCGCTGACGACAGCGCCCTCAACCGTAACGACGTCGATAAAGGTCTGGCAGAAATCACCGGCCAGGAAAAGGTTGGGAATATCGCAGGTCGCCTTGGGGCGATTTTCCCAACTGCCAACCTGGTTGACGAAAAGCTCTTCGCCGACATTGGTTTGAATATGACAGCGGTTCTTGTCGACATCGCCGAGCTTGAAATCGAGGAAGCGTTGCAATTCCTTGAGCAAGATATCCAAAATGATCTCGCTCGGATAATCGACAATCAGATCCGCGTTTGAAGCGATGACGTTGAGAGCAGTGCGGTTCGCGGGGCCGTCGTTCCAGACTTGCGAGATATCGAGCAGACTTAGCGTGTACTTCGAATCCAGAAGCAAGGTAATGCTCTTGGTCAAGCCCGGAATCTTTCGCTTGAAATAGATATCGAGCGAGATCATGGGCTCGGTGCGCAGCAGGCGGACCGCTTCGAGGTTGGGCGAGCAGGCGGCGACCTCCCAACTGATGAGGCCGGCGAGCGAGCGCGGCGGTACCGCGAGGATAAGGTCGCCGGGAACGTCGACTTCCCAGGTTTTAGTCGGCTTGCGCGAGGTACCGCGGACCGTGGACGGGTTGATCGGCATGCGCCCGAGCGTCAACTTGCTAACCTTGCCATTTGCGAGATGAAGCTTTTCCAGTCGTGTCCGCCGGCTGATCTTGAAGTGGCGCCCCAGCTCCTTTGCACGCGCTTCCAGGTGTTTCGCCCACGGCTCGAAAATGGCGTCGTTGGTGTTCTGCGAGAGTAACCAAAGCGACGGCACCGGGTGAGGATACCCGTACTTGATCAGGCTTTGATAACTTCGCGCCGACGAAAGATAGCTCGGCGCGGCAAAGGCTTCGGCCAGGGTACGGGAAGCGTTTTCGATCGAAGCCGCAGTACTATAGCTTCTGGATCGATAAAAGTTACTGACCGAGGTTTGCTCCAGTACCTCTCCTGACATCGACTGCGTGCCGATGAGGTCAAGCAACGAATAGGCCCAGAGGAAATGTTCCGCAGGAGGCGCGATGCCATTCATCATGTTGGTCAGGACCGTCGTGAGCGAGCCAGCGTTGGTAAGAAACGGTCTGGTCTCCTTGTCGCCTGATAGTCTGCAGCCGATGACGGGGCTTGGTATGAATTTGTCGAGGGCTCCTATCTCCCTCATCAATTGCCAGAAATTATTGTACCAGTTCAGGTACATATGATAGCAGTGCTCGTGCGGGTCGGGCTTACCGCTTACTCTGTGAGCGCCGAGTTTGCCGCCAAGAAAATCGTTCTCTTCGTATAAAGTGACGTCGAAACCCTGCTCCATCAGCCGCGTGGCTGCGGAGATACCGGCCAAACCGGCGCCGACGATTACCACTTCCGGCATCTTGCCCCCGGATCAAGCCTCGTTATAAAAATGCTATTGGATTGTCTCCTGTCATTGAGCGCAAAGCAATGGAATCCACCCCTCTGCAGGCGACCTATCGCGCAATTTTCACTGAAATGCTTTTGGCCCAATCAGCCGCAATCGGTGCATTCGCCGATGTCGCGGCCCGTTGCGCCCAGTTGGCGGGACGGCAATATCAGCAGGAATTTCTAAGGACCGCTCGGAAGCTGCCCTCGAAAGGCGGGATTGCCGAGCCGACGCATCCAGGCGATGGATCTGACGTTCGAGGGGGCTCTGTGCTGACGCTCGCGGATTCCGCGCGCGCCTGCGCCGCCATGCCGCGGATTTCGATGATGGTGTTCCTTGCGCAATACGACAAGATACGTGAGCGGCGCCGCGCGGTTCAGGACTGACCAGCGTCTGAACGCCAGGGCGGTTGCCTTCCCCAGCCGCCCATGCGACCAATCGTTGAGCAGGCTGCGCCCACCAGCGCGACGCACGGGTTTACGGGTTTGATGAGATGTCAAACACAGAAGGCACGTTTGGTCCTGGATCCGGCCGGTCAACGCAAGACCCGGTTGCCGGTTTTTTCCTTGCGATGCGGGACGCCTGGTCGGCGGGAGCCGCCCTCAAGGAAACCCTGACGACGTCAGCCATAGGCAGCCATCCGCAGGCCACCTCTGTCGCAGCAGGCCTGCTGGGACCGATGATCGGTGTGCTTGGCGCGATGGCCGACTTCGCCGCCACCAACCGTCAGCGTTTTGACCAGCCGGGCGCGGAGCCCGCGGCCGGCTCATCACCGCCCGGTCAGGATGACGCGGCTGCCGCCGATCTCTTGCTGCCTATCGGCCACGCCATGATGGTCGCCGCGAACCGGTCGATGAGTTATTGGCTCGGCCTGGTTCAAATATTTGAAAGTCATCAAGCCAAGTTGGCTGAGGTCGTTGGCCAGGAGGCGGCGGTCGAGGGAAATGCGCCAGGATCCGAACGCCTGGTTGCGGCGGATGAACTGCGTGCATTGCTGCGTGAAGTCGGAGATCTCGCCACCAGGGAGGCGCGCATCCTACAGAAGGATTTGAGCAGCTTGGATGAGAGTTTAGCGCGGGACTTGCAACAACCCGACTTGTCCGGTTCCTACAACAGGCGCTGGCGCAGCAAAATTTAAGGCGACGCCTTTTCAGACATGCAAGAGCAATCGACCCAATCTGTTATTGCACGACTGGGTTTCGACTCAGAGATGACGCAGTTGCGCGAGCGCATTGCGCGATGGGTTGCCGGATGCAGCGAAGAGTTGCGCGAAGCGCTGGAATGGCAGTTTCTGATGGGATCAAAATACTTTCGTCCGCTGACAATCTTCTCCTGTTATCGGGCAGCGAACCAAGGACCGATTCCCGAGCAGATCATGCAGTCGGCTCTGGTGATCGAGTTATTTCACAATGTCTCTTTGATCATTGACGATATCGTCGATCGTTCGCCGACGCGGCGCGGTCGGGCGACCATGCATACCAAGTTTGGAGAACTGTCGGCTCTTATGACCTCGGGCTACATCGTAGCTGAGGGCTATCTGCAACTAAAAGACGATCTAACGGGAATTGCATTGTTTTCCGAACTGCTGAAGCGGCTGGGCGTGGCTGAATGCCTGCAGTGGCGGCTTCGTCGTCAACCCTTAGGCGTTGAGGACTGGCGCAAGATAGCAGGAGAAGATACCGGCTCGATGTTCGAGGTCTGCGCCTGCTTGGGCGATCGCTCGGGGCAGTTGCGAACCTTCGGCGGCCTATTGGGCTTGCTCTATCACGGCTGCGACGATGTCGGCGATGTGAAGGGGCTGGCCGCTCTTGGAGGCGGCGGCGAGGAGGACTTGCGCGACGGCATCCTTACGCTGCCAGCGGCGCTGGCGATCCGCGATCCCGCGGCAGCCAAGATATTCTGTGATACCGAGGGCGGCGATCTGACAGAACTGGGCAGGTATTTTGTCGCCAAGCTCCCGGAGGCGGAGAATTATCTCGACAAGATCGCCGAAGAGGGACGAATCGAAGCGCGTTCGTTCGCGGTAAATCCCGCGCCGTTGATCGCGCTGATTGAGCAAACCCGGCAGTTGAGCCGCTATTAGGTGGCGCCGGGCTGGACGTCGCGAGGATCTGGGCAAGACGCTGGCGTATCAAGGGTTTGGGGACTTGCACTCTTATGGAAAATCTGGATATCGGCGAATGGCTTGAAGGAATTGGGCTTGGCCAGTACCGGGCCCTGTTCGCCGATCAAGCCATCGATAGCGATGTTCTACCTGACCTGACCGATGAAGATCTGGTGCGTCTTGATTTGCCGCTTGGGCATCGCAAGAAGCTGCTCAAGGCCATCGGAGATCTCCTCGGCCAGGAAACCACGGAACGGCGCCCGCCTCTCCAACTGGCGCGAACGCGACCGGACGCTGAAAGACGACAATTGACCGTCCTGATCTGCGACATGGTGGAATCGACGGCGCTTGCCTCCAAACTGGACCCTGAAGAACTCCGCAAGGTGATGGGCATCTACCTGGATGCTTGCGCGCATGCTGTGACGTCTCTTGGTGGCTTCATTGCCAGATATACCGGTGACGGCATTGTCGCCTATTTTGGCTATCCGGCTGCCTTGGAAGATGCCGCGGAACGGGCCGTGCGCGCCGGCCTGAAAATTAGCCAAACAATACCAAACCTGGCACCGCTGCCCGGCGTCACGCTGCATGTACGAACGGGTATCGCGACCGGCCTTGTCGTCGTCGGCGACCTTCTGGGCGAGGGCGCGGCCAGGGAAGAAGCGGTTGTCGGAGAAACCCCGGTGCTGGCCGCGCGGCTGCAGACCCTCGCGCTGCCCGACGCGGTCGTCATTGCCGGTAGCACCCGCCGATTGATCGAAGGCGTGTTCGAGGTTGAATTCCTTGGCATGTGCGATCTGAAGGGTTTGCCCGGCGTAAGGCCGGTCTGGCGCGTGCTGCACGAGGCCGCATCCGAGAGTCGCTTTGATGCAACGCACCAAGCCGATCTGACCGAAGTGGTTGGGCGTGAGAGCGAACTTTCGCTGCTGCTGGGACGATGGCAAATCGCCTGCGAGGGCGAGCGACAGATGGTCCTGTTGGCGGGTGAAGCCGGCATCGGCAAGTCGCGGCTGTGCATGGTCCTGGCTAGTCGGATTGCAACGGAGGTTCATTTCGTCATTCGCCTGCAGTGCTCGCCGTTTCATACCGACAGTGCGCTGCAGCCCATCATCGCCAGCTTCGAGCGTACGGCTGGACTGACGTTGGCCATGGGCCCCGTCGAGAAGTTAGGGCGCGTGACCGCAGAGGTCCAAAAGTCCGGCAATGTGGCGCCTGAAACCGTTGCGCTGTTTGCTGGCCTGCTGTCGATACCTATCGGCGACCGGTTGCCGCAACACGAAGCGCCACTTGAGCAGATCAAGAGCCTGACCCTGGACGCCATTGACGATTGGCTGGTGAATCTGTCGCGAATAAAACCGGTGTTGTGGATACTGGAGGATGCGCACTGGATTGATCCAACCACAGTTGAGGCGATTACCCGTGGTCTGGGCCGGCGCGAGAGTGCCCGCATCCTATCGATAATAACGCACCGACCGGAATTTCACCCCCCGTGGGCCGGCCGCGGCCAGGTCGTGTCGCTCAGCCTCAACCGGCTGAGCCGACGGCAGTCATCTGAGTTGGTCCGGCGAGTGGCGCCGAAAACCTTACCCGATGCACTTGTCGAGCAGATTGTTGCCAAGGCCGATGGAATGCCCTTGTTTATCGAGGAACTGACCAAGGTCATGATCGACTCCGATTCGTTTGCGGCAAACGTCAATTCCTATGACGACAAGCGGGGTTCCGGTGAACTGATGATACCGGTAACGCTTCAAGACTCGCTTCTTGCGCGCATTGATCGGCTGACAGACAGCAAATTTGTCGCCCAAATCGGTGCGGTGATCGGACGGGAGTTCTCATTCGAATTATTGGCCGCGGTACTACCGTCCAAGCCTAAAGAACTTGAAGCCGCTTTGGCGCTTCTCGAAGCAGCCGACCTAATCAGCGCGCGAGGTAGCCCGCCGCAGGTGACCTATACTTTCAAACATGCCCTGGTTCAGGAAGCCGCCTATTCGACATTATTGATCAGCCGCCGCCAAGCGCTGCACAAACGCATTGCCGAAGCGCTGCAAAGCAATTTTGTTCAGATAGCGGAGGTGCAACCCGAATTACTGGCGCACCACTTCACCGAGGCAGGTCTCACCACGCAAGCAACCGATTGGTGGGAGCGAGCTGCTTTGCGCTCAGCGGCACGGTATGCCAACGTTGAAGCGGTCAACCAGTTCAACCGCGCTTTGGCGTTGCTCACGCAACTCGCGGATGACGCAGCACGTCAACGTCGGGAGTTCGAATTGCGGATCGGCCTTATCGAGCCGCTATACGCGATGCATGGCTATTCGGATATGGAGGTCGAACAGAACTATGCCCGGCTCCTTGAGCTTGGTCAGGATCTGGGAGAAACCCGCCAATTGCTGCGCACCATGTGGGGCCGCGCTGGTGGAGCCTTGGTGCGGTGCGAGTTCTCTCGTGCTGACGAGTATGTCGGAAGTTTCCTTGATCTGGCCCGCCAAACCGGGGACGCGACATCGGTAGCGCAGGGGGTCCGGATCAGCGCAATGATCGCGACTGGGAACGGCGAGCTGGAACTCGCACGCGAGCGGTTTTTGGAAGTTATCGAGACATTTGAGCGTGAAGGTACCGCGACGACGCTCGGCGATTATCTGACGATTCCTCGCCCGACGACCTTGGCGCAGTATTCGGTGACCGCACAACAACTTGGTCGCTTGGACGAGGCCGATGAATTATGCGCGCGCAGTTTGCGCGAGGCTCGTGCAAGCGGGCACCACCTCACAAGCTGCTATGCAATCTGTCTGTGTGCGATGAAATCGATGGTGGAGCAGGATACTGCCACCGTTTTCTCACTCGGTGAAGAGCTCGTCGAGATCGTGAATCGTCATCATGTTTTCTATTGGGAATGTTTCACAGAAGGGCTGCTTGGTTGGGCTTACGCCAGAACTGGCGAGGTGGACAAGGGTCTGACACGACTCCAGCGCGGCTGGGAAATCCGCGAAAGAATGCAAACCAAGATCTGGGGTTCCTATTTCCGGATCAGCGAAGCCGATATTCTGGTGCAGAACGGGAGAAATGATGAGGCCATCGCCTTGTTGGATCGGGTAGCGGCTGACGCGGATGCACCGCGGTACGACGATGCTGAGGGGTTGCGTGTGCGGGCCTGCGCGAGACTGGCCCAGGGCGCGCCGATTGCCGAAGTGGAGGTGTTGTTCAACCGCGGTTTGGCGACGGCACGAAAGCAGCATGCGCGCCTGTTTGAGCTGCGGACCGCGACCAATCTGGCGCAGGTTTGGCGGGATGCCGGACGAATTGATGACGCTCGCGCGTTGCTCACACCTACGTATAGCTGGTTCACGAGCGGTCACAACACGGCGGACCTGATCCAGGCTCGCGCTGTATTGGACAGCATGGGGTGATTCTTGCTTGTCGGTCGGTCTCCTGCTGACGGCTAGCGATCAAGTGACGCCTGATCACCTATCGGCTCGTTACGAAAAGCCGGCGCGGCGATCGCTACTCTCAAAGATCGCTGGCCTCTGCCCTAGTTTGAGCGCAGAATATTGACGAATACCTGGGTGTCGACCGATGGCAAAGTCCCTGGTCGTGCGTCGCGCAGAGTTATCGAAATTCGGGTGCGAGCTTGCCCAGCGCGCCGCCCAATACGTGCGGATGTCGACTATTCATCAGCGGTACTCGATCGAAAACCAGGCGGCTGCGATTGCTGCCTATGCCGCGCGCTACAATCTCAACATCGTCCGGACCTACAGAGATTACGGGCTAAGCGGTTTGAAGATCAAAAAGCGCGAAGGGCTCAAGCAACTTATCACTGATGTATGCGCGGGCCGTGCCGACTTCAGCCGGGTGCTGGTGTACGATGTTAGCCGGTGGGGTCGGTTCCAGGATGTGGACGAGAGTGCCCATTACGAATTTTTATGTCGGCAGGCCGGAATTATGGTCGAATATTGCGCCGAACAATTCGATAACGACGGCAGTCTGCTGTCGAGCATCATGAAGAACCTCAAGCGCGTGATGGCTGCGGAGTTCAGCCGCGAGCTTTCTGCCAAGGTTCATGCTGGACAACTGCGCCTCGCTGCTTTGGGTTTCCGGCAGGGCGCTCCCTTGGGATATGGCCTTCGCAGGGAATTGGTCGACGAAAATCGACTTTCGAAGGGATATCTCAAGCGCGGCCAACAGAAGAACCTGAAGACTGACCATGTCGTCTTGCGTCTAGGCAACCCGAACGAGATCGAGACGATCCAGCGAATATTCCGGGAGTACGTCGAGGACCGAACATCTGAAGAGGAGATCGTGCGGCGGCTCAATCGCGAAGGCATTCCCAATCATCTTGGACGTCCTTGGACGAGACGAATGATCGACGACATACTTCGCAATGAAAATTTCATCGGCAACACCGTTTATAATCGCGAGTCGTTTCCGCTGCGTGGGAAAAAAGTCAAGAATCCCCCCAACCTGTGGATCAGAACCAAGGGTTCGATCGCACCCGCGGTTGACCGTAGTATTTTTCTTCGCGCCCAAAGACGCTTGACGCTTCGATGGCTACATCTCACTGACGACGAATTACTGTTGCGATTGAAGTCGCTGCTCGAGAAAGAAGGGCGGCTCAGCGAAAAAATAATAAACAGCACGTTGGGCGTTCCCGCCATCAACGTCTATTGTGAAAGGTTCGGCAGCCTCCGGAACGCTTACCGACGCATTGGCTATGAACTCGATTGGGATTTTGACTGGATTGACCGCAGAAGCGAATTCAACGAGCTTCTCAGGGACACTGCCACCAATCTGGCTGCCCGGCTGGCAGAAGCCGGCTTGGTTGCCCGTTTCGAGCCAGGAATAGATGTACTAACGGTCGACAATCGGTTCGCTATCTCTCTTCGACTTTCGCGCTCTTGGCGGAGCTCTGGTAAAGGGCCTGTTTGGACAATCCTTCGTCGCGCCGTGTTACCTCAGGGCCATATCATCGCTATCCGGCTTGGCGAGGGAAACAATAGCGTACTTGACTACTTCCTGCTGCCCACCGGAGAAATGATTGGGTCAAAGATTCGTTTCATGGAAGCAGGGTTACACCGATTTGACGGCCGCCGCTTCCCAACTACCGCCGATCTCACAGAGGCAGTTCTCTATAAAATGAAAGGCTACGCGCGGAGCGGAAAACGATCGCGCTAAAACCGCTGCTGCACCTTAACGCTTTGACGACACTAATATCAGCCGGTATTCTGGTTGCATGCCTAAATTTAGTCACGAGGCTCGATGCGATGGTGATCCCGATTCAGACTCGGGAATCAGCGTTGACGAACTTTTGGATCAGAAGTTGTTCAAGCTGGACGCAGACAAATTTGATGCGTTCATAGACCTTTTCGAGGAACAGCAGCCTGCTGGTCCGGCACTGAAGGCGTTAATGAAGCGACGGCCGTTGTGGCAGAAGTGATCCGGCATCCCAACCGGCAAGCTTGACCCGGCTGAGCCGGCTGCTCTCGGGTGGTAACAAGTATGCGGCCTTCATGGTCAGACTTGCCTGGTTTAATTTTAACATCTGACTCCAGCGCGCGCACGAACTTACTAAGCAGTTCATAAGTATCTTCATGCGTCAAGCGGCGTAGCGAGTCTCCGGGGCCTGGAAGAAGCTGCGGACGCGGTCGGGACGCTTCTGCAGGAAACGAAGCCTGCCGAG
>Ga0302324_100026130_pt1 | contig 11174 bp, 11 predicted proteins | sample Palsa_T0_1_FD_201949 | JGI IMG/M metagenome (GOLD analysis project Ga0302324, IMG submission 201949) | Peat permafrost microbial communities from Stordalen Mire near Abisko, Sweden - Palsa_T0_1 | ecosystem: Environmental > Terrestrial > Soil > Palsa > Peat permafrost | place: Sweden: Abisko... | reverse complement strand
GGAGGTGGAACATGGCGATCAGTGACCGGGACATTATGAGCGCGCTTGCGAGCTACCTTGAGCGTTATCCGGAAGAGGCCGCGCTCCTATGTGAGCCCATGCGGTTGCTGTCTCAAGGAGGGGATTTCGCCTCGCGTCGGAGCTTCCCGCTGCATGTGACTGCCGGCGTGCTGCTGGTCCGTGGCGCCGAGGTCCTGCTTGTCGAGCACCGCGCGTATGGGATCGTCCTGCAGCCGGGCGGCCACCTGGAGCCGGCCGATGTCACACTGGCCGACGCGGCGGAGCGCGAGCTGATGGAGGAGACCGGTATTGACCCGGGCACGGTGTTCCGCGTCTCGGAGACCCCCGTGTACATCGAGTACGGCAGGGTCCCGGCACGGCCGGAGAAGGACGAGCCGGACCACTTCCACCTCGACTTCGGGTACGCCTTCGCGACGGCCGATGGTGATGTGGGGCGCATCCAGGAGTCCGAGGTGAGGGGTGCCGGCTGGTATCCGCTCGCCGTGGCTGAGCGCCTTGTCGGGCACCGCATCGGGCGAGCCGTGAGCGCGCCGCCGGATCGGCTGGTCAGGCTGCGGTGAGTGCTTCCGGCCTTCGCCGGATTACGGGATGCACCGCGCGCGACTGCGCGGTCGTTGTTCACCTGTGAGATCGGATCGCCCGCGGGAGCCTGGGTGGCTACAGCCGCTCCCGGCGCCGGCCGGGCTGTGGTTCCTGCTCAGCCGAACGACGGCTTGCAGTCCCGGCTTCGCTTGAGTTCGAAGAAGCCGTTCGTCCTGGCGATCATTGTGAGGCCGTCCCATAGCTGCCCGGCAGCTTCACCGCGGGGTGCTGGCGTGATCACGGGGCCGAACAGGGTCTTGTCGGCGATGCGGAGAACGGGTGTCCCGATGTCGAGGCCGACTTCATCGAACGCCTCGTCATGCGAGTCTTTGATGAGCTTCCTCCGTTGGGCAGCCGGATGTCCGGGATGATATGCCCGCTTCCTGCCACGCCATGATCGACTCCATCACGTGTCCCGGATTGTTCATAAGCTGATCGTGCGTGATGGCCGTCGTCCGGCCAGTCGGCACATGGTCATTAACTCCGCTAACGAACCGTGACCAGGCCTGTTCCGCAGTAAGCAGATGGCCGTTTGCGGTGAACTCGAAGTGGTTGCGGCGCATCGAGTCGGCCGCCTCATACTGATCGCGGATGATGTGGATGTACTTGACCGTGTTTCCCCATAGTCGTTCGATCTGGGGGATGCGGAAGGAGGTGAACGGCGATTTGGCTAGCAGCATGGTGCGCTGGAAGTGGGCGAGGTGGGCGTGCACAGCTGCCTGGAGGATGCGCACGTCGCCTGCGGTTGCTTCCGGGCTGGTCTCGTAGCGGTGTCCGCGGATGTGCTGGTAGACGGGCATCGCCCGCTGCCAGATGTCTTCTGCCTCGCCGGGCATGACGAGGCTTGGGATGATCCGGGTGCGCTTGTTGTCCACTTCGAGGACCGCGTCGCCTACATCGGTGAATAGCAGCCGTTGGGGCTGGTGGAGGTTTCGTACCGGCCAGGCCCAGCAGGATGCGGTGGTGAGGTAAGCGAACCTGCCGGTAGCGGCGAGCAGGTTGAACAGATGACTTGTGCCTGACCGGGGCGCGCCGACAATGATGACCACCATGCTGGGCGATGTGACCAAGGGGACCTGCTGCCACATGTAGGCGGCGCGCTCGGCCAGCGCCGTTGTGATGTCGATGTCCTCGGCTGTAGCGAGGGCGCCTTGGAAGGCGGCCAGGCTGCCGTTCCGGCGGATCTGCTCCAGGCAGACCCGGACAGCGGCGATGGTTGCGGGCTGCGGCTGCCGACCTGCTAGTAGGTGTTCCTCAAGTGCTTCGGCAAGCACGTACCAGCGGAGATCGTCGCTGAATCTGTACAGGCGGGTGCGAAGCAAGGCCAGATCGCGGCCGACCCGATCCGGAGTTCGCAGCTGGTCGAGTATGCGTGCAGCGGCCGGGTTCATCGCTGTCTGTCTTGCAGCTGGCGGAGCGTGGCATGTCCCGATGTGATCAGCGTAGGGTCGCTGATCTGGCGCCCTCGTGCCAGCGCTGTGAGGGCGTCGAGCGCGCCGAGGTGCCAGACTAGTTCGTCTTCGGCGTCGGTGAGGGGGCGCCCGTATCCGTCGAGGAAAGCGTCTTGCAGGTCTGGCCGGGATGGCCAGACCCGGAATCGCAGGCGCACGAGGTCGCGGGCGGGCAGGTCGCTGCGCGCGTGCTCGAAGTCGATGAGCGCGAGGTTCCCGGACTCGTCAAGCAGCCAGTTGCGCGGCTGGAAGTCGAGATGGCATGGGACCCCGTGCGGAACGCCGGTCATCGGCAACGCGGTGAGGTGGCTGTCGACGACCGTGGCCTCCTCGGCGGACAGCAATGTCTTCGCCTGGCTGGTCCAGTGGCGGATGCGATTGTCGAGCCAGCCGGGGAACCAGAGAAGTTCGCGTGCAGGTTCACTGTCGTGGAAGCGGCGTAGCAGGGCGCCGGCCTGGTGGTGTACGTCCGCCGTGGGGTCGCCGGAGCATGGCTGTCCTGGCAGCGTCGTGATGACGATGGTCATGGTCGCGCTGTCTGCGGCGATCAGCCTCGGCGCCGAGGGGCCGAGGGCGGTCGTCCAGTGCCGGTAGGCGTGGACTTCCCGGTCGTGTTTTGACCGGCTGCCGTGCTGCTTGACGACGAACTGCTGACTGCGGGCGTCACGGACCCGTACAACCGCGTCTCCCAGAACCGCGGTAACCTCGCAGCGCCCCAGGACCCGCTTGGCGGCCTCAAGAAGGACCGCTGATCTGGTCACGGTGTGCTGGCCAGGTGCCGGGTGTCGTTCAGGGCGGCGAGTATCCATACTTCCTGGCCGAACCGGTTGCGCTGCACGTTCCAGCGGGTGATCGACGCGTGAGCGGATTCGAAGCCGACCCGTGTCGAGGAGCCAGGAGCGAGGGCGAGCAGCAAGGTGGCGGCGGCGTCCACGGTCTCGCCGTGTCCGGCGATCAGGATGCGCTGCCCTTCGTGCCGCTGTATCAGTCCGGAGAGGGCTGCCCCCGCGCGGGCGAGGTACTGGTTCCAGGTCTCCGAGCCGGGGGCGTAGGGCCGGTCGGGATCAGACTGTGGGGGTCCGCCAAATGCCGCCTTGATCTCATCCCATGGACGTCCGTCGGCCTCGCCGTGGTCCGGGCCGCTCAGTCCCGGCTCGATGCGCACGGGGAGTCCGAGCGCGCCGGACAGGATCTGCGCTGATTCCTGGACCCGCCGCCGGGGCGCCGCATACAGCACGTCAGCCGGAGCTTCGCCGCACAGCCGTTCGGCCAGCAGCCGGACCTGTGTGCGCCCGCGGTCGGTCAGGCCAGTACAAGTCTTCTCTCCGCCGGCCACGCCGGCCACGTTGCAGTGCGCCTCGCCGTGGCGGGTGAGCAGCAGGCTGGTGATCACGGCCATGGTCGCTCTCCCGTCCCGTGGCTGGCGGGCCGCACCTCATGCCAGCGGCGGGTGTAGTGGCCGTCCGCCGCGTACCGGCTAGTGAGGATGTGATGGATCTCCGCCCAGTCCATCAGCTCAGTCCAGGTGGCGCCGGGAAGTGCCGCACATTGTCGTGCGGCAGCGGTGTTGTAGGAACGGAGCGCGGCGGCGATCTGTTCACCTGGCAGACCGCCGTAAGTCATGGCGAGGGTAACGACGAGCTTGGCCAGGTCGTAGCCGAACGGAGCGAGGGTGAGGTCGTCGAAGTCGATAGTGACCGGAAGCCCGCCCCGAGTGATCAGGAAGTTCCGCGGGTTGGCGTCCTTGTAGAACGCTGCCGGGCCGTCTGCGTCAACCAGAAGCCGCTGTGCACGAGCGACGCTGATCAGCCCATCGCCGGGCACGTTACCGGCGCGGAGTTCGCGCGCCACGGCATTGACGCGCCTATGCGGGAAGGACGGCAGCATGTGGCCGCGTACCGCGCAATACGGCTGGTTCAGCCGGGCCTGGTGCAGTTCTGTTGCGTACGCACTGCCGTGCACGTCGCCGAGGTGGGCGGCAAGCATCACGAGGTCTTCTGGGCGAGCGCAGCGTCCGTCGATGCGCTCGAAGCACAGAACCAGCCCGCTCGCGGCTGCCAGTTCGGGGAGGCATAGTCGGCTCTGTAGCCCTGCCAGCCAGTGGTAATTGGCTTCGGCTGCCTGCCTGGCGGACGAAGATGGGTAGTGCTTCACGAACCGCCAGCTCATGGCGGCGCCGCCGGCGGCCGGAGAGCGACCAGGTAGGTGGCGACGGATGTCGCCGTGACCGGCGCATCGGGAATTCTCTGCCGTAGGGCCGTAGCCAGGGCAGCAGGACTCCCGGCCAGAGCAGGCGGCAGGTCGTACTTCGGTGAGGTCGCCAGGTATTCGGCTACGTCGGCGAGCGCCGGGAAGGTGAAGCGGTGGGTTTCGTGGGTGACTTGCCGGACGCTCAGGCTCACGGCGGCGAGTTCAGTGATGTTGCGGCTATGGGCGGCCTGGTAGAGGCTCGGGCGGCGGGTTGCTGCGGGGTCGAGCTGGGAGTCGGCGACGAGCTGATCGAGTTCCTGGTAGCTATCCGCTGACTTGACCGCGAAGATCGCCGTCCCGCCCGGGAGCAAGCAGCGCGTTATTTCCGTGATGACGCTGCCGGGTGATGGTGAGTGGTACAGGCAGAACGCCGCGACGACCAGACCGCAGCTGTTATCCGGGAAAGGCAGCAGGTGAAAATCCGCCCTGACGGCACCGGCCCGCGGGGAAGCAGCCAGCCGCCTGTTCGTGGCGGCCAGTAGCGCAGCGGACAGGTCCACCGCGACCACCCATGCGGCGGGAAGCCGGTCAGCCAGCATCCGTGTTGTCGTGCCGCGACCGCATCCCAGATCCGCCACGAGCACGTCGTTCGTCCCTACGGCCTGATGGGCGAGACCGGCGATTACCTCGCCAGCGTGCCGGCCGGTTACCCGGGCACGGAGCAGGGCTTCCGTACGCTGGGCGATCCGGTCGGCCGAGGCGTAGAGCGCGCCACGGACCTGCGCGGGATCGGTGAAGGGGTTAGCTGCGGTCCTCACCTGCAGCCACCGCCGGGGCGGCGGCAGACCGCGCGGCGACAGTCGCGAGGTACCGCCTTGCGGCGCGGCGGCTGCGCAACACGACCACCTGGGCGTCTCCGGCGTGGTCGGCGATGAGCTGGCGGACGCGCGGGGCCATCTTCTTGCGGTATCCGGCGATGTAGCGGATGAAATTCCAGGTGATCCTGTCGTAGACGCCGATCGCGTCGTGCTGCCCGCCGCCGTGCCGGAGCCGCCGCTGGAAGATGCCCCGCAGGCATGCCCAGGCGGGGAGGTCCAGGAAGATGACCGTGTCGGCGGCTTCGAGGCGGATCGGCAGGCTGGAGGCGTAGTTGCCGTCGATGATCCACCGCGGCTTGCCCACCAGTTCCCGCTGCAGGGCCGCGAACTGCTCCTTGTCCAGCGGCTTCCAGTCCCGGTCGTAGTACAGGCCGTCCAGGTGCACGGGCGTGATCCCGACCGTGCCGCCGAGTGAGCGGGCCAGGCGGGACTTCCCGCTGCCGCCGCAGCCGATAATCGCGATCCGGTCCACGGGCCACGACCCTAGCGGCCATCAGTTGGACCAGGACACGGACACGCGGAACGCGCATCGGTCAGCCTCCCGAGAATCTGGTCGAGGGTGCGGAGCTGGCGGGACAACCGGAAAACGCCGAGCCGGTCAAGGCAGGCGGCGATGAGCTCGGCGTGCCGGGCAGTTCCGGCAATGTCCAGCAGCCCGGCGACACGGTCGGCCGCCTGCCGTCCGGTGGCAGCATGCAGCGGCGGGGGCGTGAAGACAGCAGCGGACGGGATCGTGCCCGGCGTGATGGGAAGGCATCCGGCGAGCACGGCTTCGAACAGGCGCTGGGTCATCTGCCCTGCTCTGGCGTACCGTTCCGGAAGCAGCAACACCGTCGCGAGCGCTGACTCATACAGCTCCCGGACGTGCGGGAAGGGGCAGCGGCCGGTGAAGTTGACGTGCGGCCAGTCCGCGGTGCGCGTCCATTTTCCGGCCACGCGGTGCTCGAAGCGTGCTGCCGCGGGCGCGAAGAAGGCGCTGAACGCCTCGTCGCGGTCGTACTGGTTCCCGATGTAGACCAGCGGCAGCGGCCTGAGCATCGCCGCCAGCCTCACCGGGTCGGCGCCGTCAATGTCCGCGTCGGCGACGGGGAACAGCAGGCTGACGGCACGTGGACTTGGCACCAGCGCCGCCTCGCAAACCACGACGCTGGGCATCCGCCGGAGTGGCGAGTCATCCGGCAGTTGCAGATCTTTATCCCACAAGATCGTCGGCAGCCGGTGCTCAAGGGTGTAGCGGGTGACCAGCTCGTCTTGGCGGTGCAGGTCACAGGTGTGGCCAGGGCTACCGCATCCGGTGGTGTTCCGGCCGGGGATCGGCCACCGCCACTCGAGGAACAGTACGTCAACGTCCGGCAGCCCGTCGTTCCAGGCATAGGGGTGGCGCAGGTCGAGTCCGGCTTCGTCCAGGTCCCGGTTGCGCTGCAAGAACACGATGTCGTGCCCGGCTGCAATCAGCCCGTCGATGAGGGTGCGGCGGTGGCTACGTCCGCCGTCAGGTGTATCGATGATGCCAGGGCCGACGAACCCCCAGAAGCTGTAGCCGATCCTCATTTGCTCACCCACCAGCCGCCGTCGAGCATCAGCCCGTCCAGGCCACTGGAGGCCAGGCAGTCGATGGCCATCTGCGGGGTGCCGCAGATGGGCTTGCCCTTGACGTTCAGCGACGTGTTGATCAGCACGGGAACCCCGGTCAGGCCGGCGAAACAGTCAAGCACCTCGGCGAGGAACGGGTTCTGCTCCGGGGCCAGGGTCTGCACGCGGGCGGTGCCGTTGGCGTGCACGACCGGCGCGATCAGGTTCCGGGCCAGGTCGGTGACGGGCACGGCGATCGACATGTACGGGCTGGCCTGGGTGAGCTGGAAGTAATCAACTGCCTTCCCGGCCAGGATGACCGGTGCGAACGGGCGGAACGGCTCACGGAACTTCACCGCGGCGTTTAGCCGGCCGGTCACGTCCGGCAGAAGCGGGGACGCGAGGATCGACCGGTTGCCCAGCGCCCGCGGCCCGGCCTCCAGCCTGCCCTGGAACAAACCGGCAATCTTCCCCGCGGCCAGCTGGGCCGCCAGGTAGCGGGCCGGGTCGGCCAGCTGCCGTGCCGCCAGGCCGGGCTGAGGCACTATGGCCGGGGTGAATTCCGGATAGGCCGGGCCGAGGTAGCACGAGCGCACCGCGCCACCGGGGAGGACTCCGGTGACGTTGTGGTAAGCGGCGAGCGCGGCGCCGATGGCGGTGCCGGAATCGCCGGGAGCGGGCGGAACGAACACCTCGTCAAACTGGCCGTCGGCGAGGATCTTGCCGATGCCGACGCAGTTCATCGCGACGCCGCCGCCCACGCACAGCTGCCCGGCGCCGGTCACGGCCTGGGCGCGGCGGGCCAGGTGGACCATCACCTGCTCGGTGCGTTCCTGCAACGCTGCCGCGAGATCAGCGTGGATCTGGGTGGCCTCCTCATCGGGGAGGCGAGGCGGGCAGGTGGCGGCGATAAAGGCCGGCGTGACACGCGGCCAGCCGTGCCGGAGCACCCGCAGCGGAAACAGGGCAGGGTCCAGTGCGAACCCGGCGGGCGTGAGCGGGATTGCCTGGGCGAGTATGGAGCGGAACCGTGCCGGGTCGCCGAGTGCGGCCAGGGCCATCACGGTGCCCTCTTCGTCGCCGCGGCGCCACCCCAGATGGGCTGTGACGGCCCCGTAGGCGTACCCCAGCGATGCGGGATCGTTGATCGTCTCGATGATCCGGTACCGGACATCCCCGTCAGGACGGGTGCGGGCGGAGCTGATGGAAGTGGTGCAGGTTTCGCCGAGGCTGTCGATGATGAGGACCGCTGCCTGGTCGAAGCTGGAGGCGGCGAATGCGTATGTGCCGTGCGCCAGGTGATGCGGGACGCCGCTCACCTGGCCGTTCGGGAACATGCCTTTCAGAGTTTTCATGCGCTGCCGGTACCTGCGGTGGATGACGGCGAAGCTCGCCGCGCGTGGCAGCGCCCGGGACCGGGTCGCGGCCCTCAGCAGATGGCCGGGAATGCCGGTGATGGCGTCCAGGTAATGATGTCCGGCGAAGTTGTAGGCGACGACATCGACATCCGCGCTGGTCAGGCCAGCGTCCGCGAGCAGCCACCGCACGGCCGCGGCGGGGTACTCGCGGGTGTGCTTGACCCCGGACAGGCGTTCCTCCTCCGCCATGCCGGTCAGCTTCCCGCCAGTGATCAGGGCACCAGCGGAATCGTGAGTAAACGAGCAGAGCCCGAGCACTGCCGGCCGACGGTCACGCGATCTCATCGCTGCGCTTCCTTGAGCACCTGGCGGTTTAGATCGAGGCGGTCATACCAGCGGCCGAGTGCCTGGGCCAGCGGGCCGCCGTGGCTGGCCGCAATCAACCGGGCTGCCTCCCGGTCTCCGGCTTTGCGGGCGCGGTAGCTGGCGAGCACGCCGGCCAGCTCGGCCCAGCCTGCGCCCGATGCCGGACTTCCGCTGATCACCGTGCTGAGTAGTTCATCGAACGTCTTCCACGGCACGGCGAGCGGCGTCATCAGCGGGCCGGGCACGGTCACTCGTGGGAGCTGCTGCGCTTTCGGCAGGTCGCGGGCGTACAGGTGGAGGGAATCGACGCAGAGCCAGTAGCGGCCCAGTCCCGCGCCGATCCAGCTGGCGAGTAGCTCCTGCACGATGGTGGCGGTGAAGATGTCGTAGCAGAACCCGAGCCACAAGTCCTGGCTGCGCATGGTGGTGTGCATGTGCAGCAGGCCGTCGCGGAGGAAGAACCGGTACCCGAGCGTGCATGGTACGTCCTTGTGATCACCGGAGTCGGCTTCGGGATCGAATAGCTGGATTACCGCGCGCCTCGTTCCGGGATCTTCGGTCAGTTGCCACTGGACCCCGGCAAGCTGGTCCACTGTGCCGTGCCAGCGGCGCAGCCGCGGTCCGTAGGCGCCCATCAGCCGCCCGTGGTCGGCATAGTCGGCCAGGCGCTCGTTGTACAAGTAGATCCACGGGTCGTCCGACCCCGACAGGATCCAGGCCGCCTCGGCGGCAGCGAAGGCCGGGTTAATGACCCGGGCAGGAGGAACGTCCACCAGTCTCCGGCGCGGGTTCGTCAGTGTCAGGCTCGCGCCGAGTACCTCGATGGTCGGCAGGCCGCGCGGCGTGGCCGGATGCCCCGCGGACAGCACGGCGTGACAAGCCTGGGTGAACAGTTCGCTCGCCGAGTCCGCCGTCAGTACCAGCGTCACCGCGCCGCCTCCATCGTGGCCGGATGTGATCTGTGCTCACTGGCGGCCAGCCATTCCCACTGCTGCTGCAGTCCTTCGGCGAGGTCGACCTGGGTCTCGTAGCCGAGTAGGGCGTGCGCCTTGGTCAGGTCGGCGGAGGTCGCATCGACATCGCCGGGCTGGGCCACCCTGCGCAGCACGGGCACCGAGGCTCCGGAGAGCTGAGCCACCGCGTCGAGTACGTCAGCGAGCGGCGTGCTATGCGCCGATCCGACGTTCACCACCTCGGCCTGCGCCCTGGCGGTCGCGGCGGCAATCGTCGCGTTCACCGCGTCGGAGATGTACGTGAAGTCCCGACGCTGGGTCCCGGTACCGTACAGCGGTACCGTGCGACCAGACGTCGCGGCACGCATGATCCGGCTGATCGCCATGTCGGGCCGCTGACGCGGCCCGTAAACGGTGAAGTACCGCAGCGCCACCACGGTGGTCACGGCTCCCGGCCGGGCCGCATAGGCAAGGCAGAGACGTTCTGCCGCCAGCTTGGACACGCCATACGGCGAGGACGGGGAAAGCGGATCAGTCTCCCGCGAGGGCGTGCTGTCGGTCTGGCCGTAGACGCTGGAGGAAGACGCGAACACCAGCCGCGGTACCTCGACCACGCCGCACGCCTCCAGCAGCCGCTGGGTACCCAGTACGTTGCACGTCAGGTAGTCAGCGAACCTGTCACCCCAGGACCGTCGCACCCCCGGCAGCGCCGCCATATGGAACACCACATCGAAGCCTTCCAGCAGCACCGCCAGATCTGCGCTGGCGACGTTCGCCCCCACAAACCGAAAACGGCTATCTCCTATGAGCACGGCCAGGTTCTCCGCCGCTACCGGATCGCTGGCCGGAGAACGCGCATCGACTCCCGTCACCTGCCAGCCTCGCCGCAGCAGTTCAGCGGCCAGGTGCGAACCGATGAACCCGGCTGCGCCAGTGACTAATGCGTGATCCATGCCGTCCACCCGATGGAGTTAACAGGCTGCGTACCGATGAGTTGCTTCACATGCGCCCCGTCGGGGACGGCCCTGGCTTGCGGCCAACCCCGCCGAGAATCCATACCTTGTCGGCATCAGCGGGCTCGGGCTCGTCGGGACGCCAGTGAGAGACCTGGACCAGCCCAGGGTCGATCAGCTCCAGCCCAGCGAAGAACCGGAGGATCTCGTCCCGGCCGCGTAGCGTCGCCCCCGACGTCACCTTCTTGTAGTGGACGGCCGCATTGGCAGCGGACTCGCGGCGGATATCACTGGTCACATGCGATAGCACTAGGTAGCTGCCCGCGGGGAGGGCGTCGCGGATCGCGGCGACGATCGCGGGCGGGTCGTCGTCGCTGACGAAGTGCAGCACGGCCACCAACAGCACAGCCAGCAGCTGGCTGAAATCGATGAGCTTGCGTGCGCCGGGATGATCCAGTATTGCCCGCAGGTCGGCCTCTATCACGACGGTGTTCCCCCCGGTTTTGAGAGCGCGGGAGTGGGCCAGAACCATCGGGTCGTTGTCGACATACACCACCAGGGCATCAAGGTTGATGTCCTGGGCGACCTGATGCACGTTGCCCTGGGTGGGTAGCCCGGTGCCGATGTCCAGGAACTGGGTGATCCCGGCGTCGGCAGCCAGGTAGCGGACTGCCCGGCGTAGGAACCTGCGGTTCTCGACCGCCATCAGCTGCGCCTCCGGCGCCGCCTCGCTCACCTTCAAGGCAGCCGCCCGGTCGGCGGCGAAGTTGTCGTGACCACCGAGCCAAAAGTCATACATCCGCGCTGTCGTAGGGACCGTAGTGTCGATCCCGAACGGAGACGCGGTGCT
>Ga0302324_100026128_pt1 | contig 11174 bp, 13 predicted proteins | sample Palsa_T0_1_FD_201949 | JGI IMG/M metagenome (GOLD analysis project Ga0302324, IMG submission 201949) | Peat permafrost microbial communities from Stordalen Mire near Abisko, Sweden - Palsa_T0_1 | ecosystem: Environmental > Terrestrial > Soil > Palsa > Peat permafrost | place: Sweden: Abisko... | reverse complement strand
CTACACTACACGCCGTTTTTTGCATGTCACATTGCAAAGACAACACTTCTTGTGCGGCTGAGCTCAAATCATGCCGGATTCAATTCTCCCCCGACGAACTTCGGCTAGGATTTCAAGAGCCGTCGAGACGACCAAATCCCGTCTGAGGGGAGCCTTGGCCGGCCGACTCCGGCGGCTTACGATTTCGTGGGTCGTCCCTCGTTCACACAGACGGCGTAATTTAACAAACACTGTTCGTCAAGAACAATGTTCGTTATTATCCTGTCGATCCCGTCCGCACGGGCGTCGATGAAGCGGCAGAGTCAGTTGGAAGGTTGTGCCCTCACCCAACACACTTTGTGCTGCAAGCGTGCCATGATGGGCAGCGGCGATCCATTGGGCGATTGCCAAACCGAGACCAGAACCGTCCGCATTGATAAAACGGGCATTCGGGGCTCGATAGAACCGCTCAAATATGTGCGGCAGATCCTCTGGTTTGATGCCGACACCCGAGTCGATGACTTCGAATACTGCCTGCGTTGCGGTTGACCGAAGCGCAAGCCTGACACTACCGCCGCGCGGTGTGTACTTGATGGCGTTGTCTATGAGAATCAGAAGCATGCGTTTGAGAGATTGCCTCTCGGCCGGGACGAGGATTTCTTCGGGTGCAATAGAAACCGACGACTCAAGACCAAGATGGGACGCGCGAATTTCGATTCCAGGAGCGATCTCTTGCAGAACACTGCGTGCGTCCATCTGTGATAATTCGAGTTGCGCCGGATTCGCGTCAGACCTGGCCAACGTCAACAGATTCTCGATCAACTCGCTCGTAAACTCCGACTCGGCGAGTATCTGTCGGACCATCTCCTCGTATTCCCGTACCGTCCGGGAACGTTGGAGGATTATCTCCGCTGTGGTGCGGATGGCTGCGATGGGCGTTCTGAGTTCATGAGAAGCGTCGGCGGTAAAGCGAGTGATTCTTGTAAAGGCCGCCTCCAGCCGTGCCAACATTTCGTTCAGGGTTTCTGAAAGTTGACGCAACTCGTCGTTTGCGGCAGGAATCTCCAGTCGCTGTGAAAGATTCTGTTCCGAGATTCCATGAGCGGTGCTGGTTATGTCGTGCACCGGTTTCATTGCTCGGCCGCCTAGCCAGTAGCCTCCCGTACCAGCCGCTAGTAAAACAAACGGGAGAGCGAGAAGAGCATTTTCTCTGAATGCCCTAAGAACCGCGTACAGCGGGCTGAGAACAGTGGCGACTTGAACCAAGTACTGCTGGCCGGATACCTCCACGGTCGAAGACAACACCCGAACGTTGAGATATCGCCGAGAAATGGTTACGTACTGCGGCGAGCGATTCGGATCGGGGATTGCTCCCGGAACATGAAGCGGCTCCATCATGGGAGCCTGATAGACCCAGGCTCCCGAAGAGTCCACCACCTGAAAGAGCTCTTCGCCAGGCTGAATTTCTGAACTCCGGCGAAAGTGCTCCGGCAGGTCTGACTGGCTGACTCTGCGATGACGCCACAAGAACTGGCGCATTTCCTCGACACGCGCGCTTAGAGCATGGTCAACGGTGCGTTGGATTGCACTGCGCATGCCTAAGTACATGCCGAGCGAAGACAACACAAAGGTGAAACCGATAACAGCCAGGTACCAGCCGGTCAACCGAACGCGTATCGGAAGTGGCTTCAATTTCCATCCCCCGCTTTTAGGCGATAGCCAACACCGCGAACCGTCTGAATAAGTTTTGGCTCACGATCATTGTCGATCTTCGCTCGCAGATTCTTAACAAAGGCTTCCAGCGTGTTCTCTTCGATGTCGGCGTTGTTTCCCCAAACGCGTTCGATGATCGAATCCCGGCTCAACACATAGTTAGCGCGACGCATCAGGTATTCGAGAAGCAGATATTCCGTGCGAGTGAGCGTGACCGGCGATCCTCCACGTGTTACCTCACCGGTCGAGGGATCGAGGACGAGATCGGCCACTTCAAGGCGTACACCTTGTATTGCGGGACCCCTGCGGACTACGGCTCGCAAACGTGCTCTGAACTCAGCCATAGCGAAAGGCTTAGTGAGATAGTCGTCGACTCCGAGGTCGAGAGTGGCGACGATGTCGTGGACTGTGTCCCGTGCCGTGAGAACTAGCACAGGCACACGGTTCTTCGAGGACCGCAGCCTTCGGACAATTTCGAATCCATCAATCCCAGGGAGCATCAGGTCGAGGACAATTGCGTCAAATTGCTCAGTCTCTGCATGCGCTAGACCGGTGTGGCCATCGAAGGAAACAACCGCCGAATCGTTCGTCTCCTCCAGTCCCTTCTTGAGCATTAGAGCCAGGCTTCTCTTGTCTTCCACGATCAGGACGTGCACCTAACAACACCTCGGATTCAAGGGTACTTCAATCCCCAGAGTCCAAAGCGAAAATCGTCTTGGCAGCATTCAGCAAATCTTCAGCGTGACCGCATAGCGTCGTTTCAGTTGAAGTTCACGAAAAGGAGAAGAATCATGAAGTTTTCAACATTTTCCGGCGGCGCGTTGTTAGGCCTGTCACTGATCCTGGCAGTGAGCGCCTTTACGAGCACAAAAGACCACTTTCAGATCGGCAATCCCGTAAATGTCACCGGAAAAGTTTTGAAACCGGGAGACTACACGATCGAATGGAAGGGCAGTGGGCCAACGTGCTGGTCAGCGTTATTCAAGGCAAGAAAGTGAAGGCAACGCTAGCGGCACACCTAGTGGAACTCAAGGCGCGAGCGGAAAGGAATGAGGCAATCGAGCAGAAGAACATAGATCGGGCCTATTCCCTCACGGAGATCCGGTTCCCAGGCAAGACGACGGCCGTAAGGTTTGATGACTCCGACGCAGCTAGCGGAGTCTTGCTGGTTGCGAACCAGGGAGACGCCGATCTGGGCATTGTCGATCCGAATAACGCCCAACAGGTAGCGAGGATCGTAGAAGGCGGCACCACGGGCCACGAGGTAGCGGTTTCTTTGGACGGCAAGACTGCCTATGTTCCCATCTACGGCGACTCCAGTGTGGGGGAATCGGGAGCGGATGGCAGAGATATGGTGGTCATTGACATCGCCTCTCGCAAAGTTGTTGGCCATCTTGATTTTGGACACGGCGAACGTCCGCATTGCGCGGTGATGAACCCTAACGACGGGTTGCTCTACGTAACCACGGAACTCGATCAGACGGTTACGATCGTCGATCCCAAAACATTGGAAGTCGTGGGGGCAATCCCAACGGGCCAGGAACAATCTCACATGCTGGTCATTTCTCATGATGGGCGATTTGGTTACACCGCGAATGCGTCGGCGGGCACGGGGTCGGTGCTCGATATCCCGGCACGCAAGTTGCTATCGGTCATACCTGTCTCAACGAAGGTGCAAAGAATCTCGATTTCCGCCGATGACAAATGGGTCTTCACAGCTGATCAGGCAAAACCACAGTTGGCTGTGATCGATACAGTCACGAACAAGTTGAAGACCTGGATTTCTATTGCTGCTCCGGGATACGGCACAGCTAGTACTCGCGATGGGCGATGGCTACTGGTTTGTGTTCCTGGTGTGTCACAGGTAGCGGTTGTCGATATGAGAACGCTGCAAGTGGTTCGCACTATTCCCGTGCCAAAAGTGCCACACGAGATCGTGATTTCGTCTGACAACAGCATTGCCTATGTTTCCTGTATTCGCAGCAACAAGGTTGCGGCGATCGACCTTTCCGGCTGGTCGGTGAAGAGTTTGATCGATGCAGGAAATAGTGTCGACGGAATGGCCTGGGCTGCTGGCAATTGAGCAGTCTCCAAAATTCACGACGAGAATTCTCTCGTCGCTATTCAGCAAATCTTCAGCGTGGTGACGTAACTTTTTCGAAGAAGTTGGTCGACGACCACTTTAAATAAGGGGAATCCATGTTTGAGAAATATTTGCTCATTTTCATCACGGTAGGTGCGATCGCTTTGGCCGCAGCATTTGCCACTGCGCAAGACAGCCAGTCGGACGATCAAGCTAGTGGACCAACCAACAATCAAACTCTTCAAACTTACCCTCATGCGCACGAACGTGGCTGCGGGCATCAACATGACGCGCGCGATCCGGCGCGGTGCACCGCGGAACTGACCGCGCACCTCAACTCCACGCCCGATCGGCAGGCCAAAGTGCTCAGCGCTATTCAATCCGGAAGCTCTCGGCTGCAGAGCGTGCGACAGGATACATCTCTTTCTCCGGAAGATGCCCGCTCGAAGACGAGAGATATCCGCACCGCCAGTGAGTCCGAGATTCGGGGCGTGCTCGACTACAGCCAGGAGAATGAGTGGGAGGAGACGCAAAGCAGAGGCGGGCACCGGGCGAGTATCAACGTGCCGCCTCCGAAAAATTAACATCGGTACCTACGCGATCCCGCCAACAGATATATCTCGATTGCTCTTCCCGTCGAGGACGGTACAGAAATAAGCTCCTCGACGGCTGATGACCATCCCGTGAAAAAGATGCCTTATGACTACGAAAACTGAGAACTTGATTTCCAGGCCTGCTGACTCTGAAATACGCCCCCAGCCAGTGCGTTCACTCCGTTCACTTCGATGGTTGAATGGAGGCGTTCACTGGATCAGCGCGGCCGTGCTGTTGTACGCGTTCATCAGCAATGGCGAAACAACCCGCGCGATGTTCACCCCTGTCGCAATGCGAGGCGAAGTAGAGTTAGGCCTCGTTGTCGGCCTCACTTTCTTGATCCGGTTTGTCTGGGTGCGAAGCGCGCGCTCAGGGGGCGGGCGATGGGTCGGGTCGTCCGTTCGAATGCCGTGGTCAATCATCAGGCGCATAACCGACTTGGGAATCTATCTCGGGGTAGCGGCTTCCGTAGTTTCGGGACTTCTTATCGCATACCTTCGACCCAGCGCGGAGATGATCCTCGAGGTCAGAGGGTTTACCACCAGCAGCCCGGCTTTGAACACCGCCATTGACGCTCACGCGTTTGTCTCAGACGCTTTGGAATGGCTATGCGCCTTCCACGTGGCGTACTCACTCTGGCACTGGGTCGTAAAAAGAACACAATGGGGCAGGATTGCAGGGAGTTGGGTCGAGCGAGCAGCGTCTAAAGCAGGCCACGTGGGCTCGTTGTATCTCCGAGGGCAAAAGCTTCGCTGTAGGAGGTCTGGACCTGAGAATAAGTCAACCATAAACGAAGTCGTGCGTCAGGAACGTCAGTAGGCAAGAACTGTACGAATGGAACGAGAGGAAATCTGACACACAGTCCCCTCGTCGCGAGCGCCCTCGGGTTGTAACAATGAATCCGATCTGCGCGATTGTTTCTAATCCTGCCCCTCCCGCGAGTCCAGCCCAAGACCTTCTCGCCCTGTTCAGCAAGTCTTCAGCGTGTCCACGTAGTTTCATATTGCGGTGCCCGCGTGTGGATGGTTTGCTCGACGATCGCCAGGCGTAAGACCCTCGGCAGCACCGCTGGGTCAACTGGAATTGAATTGATGCTAGGGATGTTTCCGTTTGCGAGATCGCTCAGAACGTGCCCGGGCGGCATTTCAAGAACAAATTGCAGCCCAGTTCCTTGAGACGGTCGTCGCATCGTGCCAGCGGACGCCGTGTGCGATATTGTTTGCCAAATCATTTGCAACTAGTTCCTTTGTACGCACGGCTCGCGCATTTACATTCCCGACGTAAATAATTTGGGGCGGTCGCAAACTCAGGGAGGAAATCCGCCGCCCAAGAGATCCGCTACGAGGTAAGGGACCGATCCGCGTAGACTTCGCTTAGGCACGATGCCGTCGACTCCACCTTGCTTCGGATCAGCGAACGAGATCGGGACAATATAGAGTCTCATAACCAACCTCTAAGACTCCGTTAGGCGATACCATGCCAGCCCGGTTCTTGTACCCAGCCACCGAAAAGGCTCATTCGGAATGTAATCCAGCCTGGCATTGAGGAAGGGAAACTGTTTCCAGGGTTGATCACGGCCGGCCTCCAGATCGGCAATGATTCTCCCAAAGACTGAGGTCAGATTCACGCCGTGTCCGCTGTAGCCGAGTCCATAGAAGATGTTCTTGTTTCTTCCCGTGCGACCTACAGCGGGCGACTCGTCGAGAGACCAGTCAACTACTCCATCCCAACCTGCTTCGAACTTGACACCTGACACGCTGGGGTAGATTCGTAGCAGCTCACGCTGGAGCTGAGCAAAATGAGAAGCAGCACTGCTCGGATCTCCAGCCCCGTCATTGAAAAAGTAACTGGGACTGCCTCCGCCGATGTGGATACGATTGTCTTGGGTCAAGCCGAGATAGAAGACTTCGGTGCGGCTGTCATTGAACGGAACTCGCTTGCGCCATCCGATCTCGGCCATTTGCTGCTTGCTGAAGGGCTGCGTGACTGCGACGTATTCGTGGACCGGCACGATCGAATTTCGGAAGAATCCGAGTCTTGAGGTGAAGGCGTTAGTCGCCAACACCAACGACCTTGCCTTGATCGAATATCCGGTGCTCGTATGAAGAAGGTTCTCCTGACCTTCCTCGATACTGACTACGGTTGTGTTTTCGTAAATCTCCGCGCCGGCGTTCTCGGCGGCGGCCTTGAACACATGCACCAGTTTCATCGGATGGATCTGTCCACCGTTGGGGTCGAAGAAGGCTGCTTCGTAGACTTCGGTGCCGATGGCGTCAACCAGTCGCTGCTTATCCCAGAACTCAACCGGCATGCCGAGGGATCGCGCCTGCTGTACATAGGCCTTCGCCGCAAGGATGTCGTCGGAGGCCCCCAGCACTTGTAAAACGCCATTTGTCTCCAACTCGCAGTCGATGCCGGTCGACGCGCTAAGCTTCGACAGCGTCCGGATGTTCTCTGCCGTCAGGTCATAGATCTTCTTGTCGATCGCCGGCACGGAGCTGAAGTTCATATACCGGTCCTCGGTCATGGTCAGCACCATGGCGCCGTTTCGCCCCGAGGCTCCGTTCCCACAGCCCTTTGCTTCCAGGACCACGACGCGCTTGTGCGGTGAAACGCTACGGATGTAATAGGCTGCAGAGAGTCCCGTGAACCCGCCCCCAAGTACCGCGACATCTGCGGCGATGTCCGCTGTTAACGGCGGATTCTGCGGCAGCTGAGTTCTTGCCCAATAGCTGGGGTTGGGCGCAAACACCAAAGGTTCGCGCCAGATCCTGGGAGAGATCTGGTTCAGGCTGATGGTACCGAGCAAGGCACCACCACCTGCAATAGCTGCCTGCTTTAGAAAGCGCCGGCGGGTTGAGAGCTCGAGCATGAGGGATAATGAAGAGATTTCAGAGTAAGAGATCGCTCTGTACTCGGCAAGCTAAATGAATTGATCGCGAAGCCGTTTTATCGAGCAACATTGAAGGCACACAGGCCACGCTGGGTGAGTTGCTTGCCGCCGAGGCGGGAGCGATCGTAGATCGAAGTCCCGAAGATCTTCGAGAAGTTGGCAATTACGTAGTGGCCCTTGAGCATGGAATCTCGCGTCTCAAGAAACTTCGCTATGCGTCAGGCTTACCCGCGAGCTGCACGAAAAACTTATGACGGGCGTTCAGGGGCACCAGGCAGCGCCCGGACGTTTTCGTAAGATTCAGAATTGGATTGGCAAGCCTGGCAGCACCATCGCAACTGCTTCCTACATTCCGCCCCCGCCGGGAGGGGTCGAGCCGTGTCTCGCGGTATGGGAAAGGTTCCTGCATGAATCGACCCTCCCTCCGTTGGTGTCCATTGCGCTGGCTCACTATCAATTCGAAGCCGTTCACCCGTTTCTTGATGGCAATGGCCGAGTCGGACGCCTGCTCATAACCTTGTTCCTGATCGAGCACCAGATCCTCCCGACACCGCTGCTCTATTTGTCGGCGTTCTTTGAGGCATCGAGGCGAGACTACTACGACGGTTTGCACGGGATTAGCGAACGCGGGGCATGGAACGATTGGTTGGAGTATTTCCTGCTGGGAGTCGCACGCATGTCTGAGGATGCCTTGAGTCGAGCCATGCGCATCAACGGCCTACTGGCCGAGTGGCAGAAGAAAGTCTCCGGAGAATCAAGCAACAACCCGTTGCGGGTAGTCGAACTCTTGGGGCCAAATCCTTTCATCACTACAAAAGGCGTGGCGGACAAATTGTCGATCGCGTTTACGACCGCGCAGCGCGCCATCGAGCGACTCGAACGTGCGCGCATTGTGAAACGGGTGGGCGATGCGAAGCACGACCGAGTCTATTGCGCGACTTCTCTTTTGGATATCCTCGAAGAGCCGGCCCACCTCAAGCCATCCGACACCTACTAGCTCTGAGCGCATTCGAACCAGGAGCGCTGGAAGCGAGGCGGGCGCAAGCGGAACCGCGGAGCAAGTTCCCGGAAGGCCGTTTCTGGATAACTTCCGGTTGGCCGACGACTCCACCGGAATTCCGAGCAGCCAAGTGTTAACATCATCGCCGAAGAGAGGGTTCTTCCGCTTGTACACCTTGTCGATTAATGAATGGACCTTCTTGGCACCCGTCAAGTTGATCCAGTCCACCAGTCTCCTGAGACGAGAATGTACGGGTTTTTCACTCATGGAACTGTTCCTCCTTCTCGCCTTTACTCATCTGGCTTCCCTTTTCTCCCTGACCATCTTCGCCGGCTGCCTTCCCCGACCCAATTCCGTCGCCGGTCGCCCGGTCACGTGGCTTTCGCCACGCTTCATAGGTACTATTCAGCCGTCCGACTACTGACAGAAACCTCGCTCGCCACTTCGCCTCTGCTTATAGGTCTGCTTACTCCGGTGCCCCCCGGAGACTCTGCGAGTTCTCCTGAGGTCACGCGTTGTTCTTCCGTACCGCGCCGTCCGCAAACACCTTGGTGCGGTGGGTGAATGAGAGCGCCTTCGTGCCCGTTTAGACCTCTCCATACCTTCCGCTTTCTCCGGCCAGCGAGGCTACGAACCCCGCTTCTTGGAGATGGCACTCCTCATTTGAGCGCCAGAGGGACTTCAACCCTCCTGAACAACGCGCTGCTCAGCGCGGACTTCCTGTTGGCCGACCATAGGACCGAGGCAACCGGAAGCATTTCTAGTCCACAGCGCGGTCAAATCCCTATGAGTTTGTTGAGCTCCGGCGTTGTCACGCACCGGTCGAGGAAACCGAACTGGCCTCCGTCTCTCACCTCGCATGCAGCGTCGAGCAAACCGGTCATTGCCGCGCGATAGAGCGAGGTCGCAAGGCTGATGCGCCTGACGCCGACCGCGGCGAGTTCACCCACGGAAAATGATTTTCCTTTGATTCCCGCCATGAAATTGACCGGCTTCGAGAGCGCCGCACAGACTGAGCGTACCGCGGCAAGATCAGGCAGGCCGGGGGCGAAAAGCACATCAGCTCCCGCTTTCTCGAAGGCTTGAAGACGACTAATGGTGTCATCCAGGCTCGGCGCAGCGTAGGCGAAATTGTGCGCTCGCGCAGTCAGGATGAAGGAAAACTGGAGTGCTTGAGCCGCCTCTGCGCCTGCCGCAATCCGTTCGACAGCCAAGCCAAAATCGTAAAGGGGACTGTCTTGGTTGCCAGTCGCATCCTCGATCGTGCATCCAACCAGCCCGACCTCGGCCGCAAACCGGATCGTTTCCGCCACGACTTCCGGCGTGTCACCAAACCCCTTTCCCAGATCCGCAGAGACGGGCAAATCCGTCGCATCAGTAATCAAGCGTGCGTGCGCCAGCGACTCGTCTCGACTTAGCCCGTGATCTCTCCGTCCCAAAGCGGAGGCGGAGGCTGCACTCGATGTGGCCAATGCCTTGAAGCCCAGTCCGGCGAGAATGCGGGCGGAGCCGACATCCCATGGATTTGGAATTACGAAGGCGTCCGGGCCGTCGTGGAGTGCGCGGAAGCGAGCTGCCTTTTCGTTCTGAGTGACAGTCATAGTAGTTACCCGGTGATTAGATCTCCATAATGCTACCCGCAAAATGCCTGGTAAACGGCGAGGACACCGAATACGTGGTTTCCCACACTGCGCGTTTTTCATCGAGCGATGCGTTGCTCGCGAGGGTCATCTTTGCGTACTCCTGGAGAAGTAAGTTACCCTTTCTCGTGTTCGAGATAGCCGCGTTATTGACAAGCAGGTCGAGTCAGCCAAACTCCTCGCGGATGCGTTCCGCCGCGGCTGCGATCGAAGGCCGATCCTTTACGTCGAGCTGAAGGGCGATGGCACCCTGTCCGATTTCCTCGGCCGCGGCCTCGCCGCGCTCGAAATTGCGCGACCCGACCAGCACAGTGAGACCGTTCGCCACAAGCTCTTTTGCCACTTGAAAACCGACTCCTTGATTGGCTCCCGTGACCATTGCAACGCGTTTGCTCTGCATAGGTATCTGCTTTTAGGTTCAAGCCTGGAAATACTGCATATTCTCAAGATCGGCCATAAGGCCCGGCCCCGTCGGGTTCCATCCCAACTGTTTCCGTGTTTGCGCACTGGAAGCGGGCATGTCGAAGCCTGCGAACATCGCAAGCCAGCCAAAGTGAGCTTGTGCCTTCTCTGGAGGAAGGCTGACCACAGGTACCTTCAACCCTTTGCCAATTACTGCAGCAATTTCCCGCATCGCTATCCCCTCTTCAGCGACCGCGTTGTACCTACTTCCCGATTGACGCTTCTCCAACGCGAGCCTGTAGAGATGGGCAACGTCCCGAACATGCGCCGCCGGCCAGCGGTTGGCTCCCTCACCTATGTACGCCGACACTCCCTTCTCGCGGGCCACTTGGACCGCGTAGGTGATCAGGCCCTGCTTGACCGTGTCGTGGACCTGGGGAAGGCGCACCACCGACACGTTCACTCCGCGCCCCGCCACGGAAGCTCCTGCGACTTCTGAGCCTTTACGAGGATTTGGGTGGTTGGCATCGAAATGATCCTCGGTTGCGGGTTGACCTGGAGCAGCGTTGCCCATTCCGGTTCCGGAAGTGATGAGGAGCGGGCGGTCCGACCCGATGAGCGCGGCACCGAGAGACTCAATTGCGCGCTTGTCCTTTTCACAGACCTCGGCGAACTTCGACAAGTCTTGGCCGAAAGCGCTGTGGTCGAAGGCAAGGTGAATCACGCCGTCGGCCAGGGCAGCGCCGCTGCGCAGGCTTTCCATATCTTCAAGGTTCCCCCGATGCACCTCGGCTCCGGCTGCGATCAAAGATTGAGCGCCAGCCTCGCTACGAGCGAGGCCGAGTACCTGATGGCCAGAGTTTATTAGTT
>Ga0302324_100026127_pt1 | contig 11174 bp, 9 predicted proteins | sample Palsa_T0_1_FD_201949 | JGI IMG/M metagenome (GOLD analysis project Ga0302324, IMG submission 201949) | Peat permafrost microbial communities from Stordalen Mire near Abisko, Sweden - Palsa_T0_1 | ecosystem: Environmental > Terrestrial > Soil > Palsa > Peat permafrost | place: Sweden: Abisko... | reverse complement strand
GGTCAACCCGGACGGCAGCGGCACCGCCTCGTTTACGTTCACTTCATTAACGCCGGAGTGCTCGGGAACCTACACGCAGAGTCTCGCTATCGCGGAGTCAGGTGGTATCGTCGTGCTCAACAATACCGATGCGGGCAATCAGATCAGCGAGACCTGGCGCCAGCAGAACTCGTCGCCCTTCTAGCTCAGCCGCCGTGCGCTTCCTCAATTGGGTCGCGGTAACTCCCGGCGAATGGCGCCTAGGGTCTTGGACCGCCAAGGGCGAAGTGGCCCAAGCACTAAAGGAATTCGAGGGATGGCATCCACAAGTCCGCGCTATTATCGGCACGGCTGATGTGACCAATCGTTTGGGCATTCTAACGACCGCAATCCCATACTACGATGGACTGTTAGGCTGGTGACGCTAATTTTGCGATGCGGTCCACGCGATGCTTCCCTACACGACGCGAGGCGCGGTGCAATCGACGAGGATGCCACTATTCGATTCGAAGCGGCAAAAAATAAGATAAAGCCGATCGGTCCAAGTCAGGTTGAACCGGGACGAGGACCTACGTGTCTAGGCTCTGGCGTCTCAACTACACGGGCGCGTCGTACATGCGCCAGGACTGGTTGCCAGCCGGCAATTGAAACAGCTTGGCTGTGTTCTCGCGCATGATCGCCTGCCGCTGTTGCTCCTGGAGATGAGCAGTATGCTCTGCCAGCAATTGCTGCGAGCGCGGCCAGGTCGAATCCGTGTGTGGAAAGTCGCTCGCCCATAAGAGTTGCGTGTAGGGCATTTGATGCAGGGAGTTGAAGGCGGTAAGGTCGTCTTGGAAGGTCATCCAGACGTTCTGCTTGATGTATTCGCTCGGCACCTTGGACAAACCCTTGATCACTCCATTCTCGAAATTGAACTTGGCTGCATGGTCCATGCGATACATGTAATGAGGCATCCAACCTGCGTCACCCTCAGCGCACACCAGTTTCAGTTTTGGATGGCGTTCGAAGACTCCACCCAAAACCATCAGACCAACAACATCCTGCACTGCGCGAATGATGCCGAGAAAATTGTTCATCTCGTGACCACGATGGGGCATGCTGAGACTGCCGTCGCGTGACGTCAGAATGTGAAAGCAAATCGGAAGTCCCAGGTCGGTTGCACACTCCCACAATGCATCATAATCGCGGTGGTCGTAGTCTTCGTGAATCGGACGACCTGGCATCATCATCCCGACCATCCCCATCTGCTTTGCTCGTCGAAAGTCTTCAATCGCACTATCCACACTTAAGATCGCGGTTTGCGCTAATCCAAAAACGCGATTCGGCGCCTCGCTACACATGGCTTGCAGCCACCGGTTGTAGGCCTTCATGCATGCGTCCTTGTACTCCGCATCACGATGCATACACAGGCCCATTCCGACTGAAGCGTAAACGAGCTCAGCGGCAATCCCGTCCTGGTCCATGTATGGCAGTCGCGCACGACCGCCGTAAGCAGCCTCCCGGATATCCGCGAACTTGACCCTTTTAGCGCGCTCGTTTCGCTCTTTGATACTGAAGCCGGCGCCATCTATAAAGCCTAGCGCGACTGGCCGCTTCATCCCTGGCACGACGAAGGCCTCGGTGCCGTCAGCTTGTGGAACGATTCGCGGTGCGCTGTCACGATACTTCGGGTCGATATAATCGACATAACAATTCGGTGGTTCACACACATGACCGTCTGCTGAAATGATGCCGCGAGGGATAACTTTCGCAGTGTCCCTTTGAGTGCCTTGTTGTTCGAAGATGACATCGCTCATGTTGCGAATCCTCCCAAACCATTGCATTAGCAGTTGCTCGCCACCCTCTCAACCGGAGTTACCCCGATTCACTGGCCGGTGAAGGGCTGCGCCGCCGAGCTTGCGCGCGCGCTCTGCGATATCGTCGGTCATCGCGAAGACCTGGCTGCCTTGCTCATCCAGCAGCAAATGATAGTCGCGGAAGTGCTTCCCGCTCATGTGCCAGTGGAAGTTCTTCGTTTTCAGGTAAAGTGCGAAGACGTCCGCTAGCATCTTGCGCAACGCATCGGATATCTCGACGACGGCATCGCCGCTGAGATCGGTTGGAGTTGTTGCGAAGTTCTTTATTTGAGTTGCGATGTTGGTTTCATTATCCCGGTCTTCTTCTGCGTAACGTTAACTGTTCAATTTGGTGTGCACGTTGATCGCCTTCCAGGCGCCTCAGCGTGACCTGCGGCGTTGTGCCAGTGACGCTGCAAGTCGAGCGCCGAACTCCGCATCGGCGCTGCGGAAGTGCCCGACTGAACGTTGGATGATGTCGTCGCGGCTAACCTGCGAGAGGCTCGTTGACCGCTATCGCGGGCTCGCCTACCTTCAGGCAGATGTGAGCGCTGACCGGGTGCGTCTTCTCGCTACCCTGGGCCTCGCGAACGGAGGTGCCGGAGCCTATGAACCGGCCGATGAGGCGCTGCGAGACGCATTGAACATTGCCTCCCGGCTCTCCGATCCAAAGCTTGAGGCCCCGGCGCTTGGCGCCAGGTCGCGACAGTAAATGTGCTCTTCTATCGGTTCAGAGAGGCGGCCGCAGACGGCCTTCTCTGTGAACAACTGGGCGGATCAGAAACCCCTCCGTGGCAGCGCTTCCTACAGTTGCGAGGTCTGCATCAAACATTGCTATTTCTGGGACGCCCGGTAGAGGCGCTGAAAATCGCGGACGACCTGGAACCTCTGGCGCGGAAGATAGGCGATAATCTCTCGGTCGTGCGCTGCCTCACCACACGAGCTTGGGCGGAATTTGGCATAGCGCCCGACCTCGCGAAACTTGAGATTGGCCTCGGGCAACTGTCGAAATACGGCCAAAGCGTGGGGTCCGGCTTCTGGGAATCTGTCTTCAGGGCACAACTAAGTGTGGTGGATTTTTTTCGCGGAAACTGGGCAGGCGCCCTGCTGCTGGCGCAAGCGTCGTGCCGCCACGAAGTAGGGAGCGCTGCCGATGGAACCGGCAGCGGGACGCTTTTTCGATATGGCGTACACTGGCAATCGCGATGGCGCGCTGTCAATCCTTGATGAAAGGCGCGCGCTGATTCCTCGTAGCGGCCAACCCAATGCCTTCGGTTCGTGGTGGCTGCTCGTGACTGCGATTGAGGGTCTCGCCATGCTCGGCGAGCAATCGCAAGCAGCGGAGCTTTATCCGCTTGCTTGTGAGTTGGTCGGCACCGAAGCGGTAACGCTTTGGGGAATCCCCCGCTTCACGCAAACGATTGCCGGTCTCGCCGCATCATCAGCACGCAAGTGGGAAGCCGCTGAAGAGCACTTCGAGATCGCCCTGCAGCAGGCTGAGTCCTTTCCCGATCGCCTCGAAAAGGCCGACATCCGCCGTTTCCATGCGATGATGCTGCTGGATCGCGCCGCCCCAACCGATCGCACCAAGGCCCAAACCCTACTCAACGAAGCGCTGGAGACTTACACGCAGATCGGAATGCCGCGCCATATCGAGATGACTCAAGCCCTCATTTACAGCCGGCCTTCGACATAACCGGAAACGGCAGCTGCACATCGACACGAGCGGCGACTTCGACGTAATCGCACTCAATCGGCTCCGTTCAGGGTTCGTGTTCGGCGGCCCAATGGGGCGAGCGATGCTGGAGCGCAACGTGGGCGATTATCCATGCGGCGGGCCGTAGCGCGAGCGGGGGTCGATCATTGCGTGCTTTACAATCTGCGCTGCGACAAGAAGCCTCTTAATTTCAAGGAATTTTCCCGATTAGCATGCCCCGGCCGGGAATCGAACCCGGACTTGAGGTTCCGGAGACCTCCGTGATGTCCTTTTCACTACCGGGGCGCAAGACTGGTGACAGCCGTATGCACTATATCAGCGGCACTGGCTATACAGGAACGCCGCGCCGCTCAACCGATCGCTCGCGGCTCAGACCGCCTCGGCTTCCCGCAAGGCTCCGATCTCCTCCCACGAGTAACCAAGCTCGAGCAGGATCTCCTCGGTGTGCTGTCCGTGCTCCGGTGCCTGTTGCGCCTCGGTGGCAATTTCGCCGTTGAGCGACACCGGACATCCCGTCACGGTGATCTTGCCGGCCACCGGATGTTCCAGATCGAGCAGGTAGCCGTTCGCCCGCGCCTGTTCGCTTGCGAGCACCTGCTGATGCGTCGCGACCTCCGTCACCAGGATGTCCGCCGCAGTGAGCTCCGCCAGCCATTCGTGCGTGGTCTTGCTGGGGAAGATGCCGTCGAGAATCTTCTCGATCTTGTCGCCATGGAAATTGCGCGTGGCGTTTTCGAATTCCGGGTCGTCCTGAATCTCCTGTATCCCCATGATGCGGCAAAAGTCAGGCCACCGTTTGTCGTCAACGCCAGCGATACATATGAAGCTGTCCCTGGTCCGAAAAGCGCCCCACACCCCATGCAGAAACGGATGACCGCGGCCGGCACGCGCGGGCTCCGTTCCCGTCAGCGACGCATAGTTGAGCTCGAAGCCCTGCGCCGCGATCATCGTACCGTATATCGACGCGTCCACCTTCTGGCTTTTGCCGGTGCGTTCGCGCGCGAACAAGGCCGCCATCACCCCGCTGGCCAGCGTCAATGCTCCCGTCTGATCTGCTATCGCTGCGCCCGCCGCCAGCGGCGGATCTGAAGGCATCCCCGTCTTTGACATCAGGCCGCTGGCCGCCTGTGCCAGCGTGTCGCGGCTCGGACGTGAAACCCATGGGCCGCGCGGTCCCCACGAACTCGCCTGCGCATAGACAATCTTCGGATTGATCTTGCGCACATCCTCATAGCCGAGGCCCAGGCGATCGAGCACGCCCGGCCGATAATTAGTCAGGATCACGTCGTGCGTTGCGACCAGCCGCTTGACCACCTCGACGCCTTCCTTTTTCTTCAGATCAACCGTGATACTCCGCTTGCCGCGGTTCATCGCGATGAAATAATGCGAGACCTCCGCGTTCTTCATTGCAGGGCCGCCGAGCAGTCCGGCCAGCAGCCAGCGACTCAAGTCGCCGGTCTCGCGATTTTCAACTTTGGTGACTTCCGCCCCCATGTCGGCGAGGAAAAGCCCCGCGAACGGCCCTTGGATTTCTTGCGCGATCTCGATCACCTTCACGCCTTCGAGTGGCTTGCTCATCTTGTCGAACCCCCGGACTGAAATGCGTTCCTGCAACCAGGCCGCGCGATTATCACGCCGTTACACCTGCATCTTCAACCCCCGCCGCGAAGGCGCTCATCATCCTGATTTTCGATTCCGCAACTTACCAATCGCTGGAGCAACCCTGGGACTGAGCAATATCCGACGACCGCTGCGCCGGGCGCGATTCTTTGGCAGCGCCCGCGAGCATCGATAAACTTCGCCCGATGGAACCGAGCATCTACGAATTCCCTGACATCTTCCGGCGTGTCCACATGGAACGTCCCGGGGAGATCGACGAGGAAGTGGTCTTCCTGCGCGAGGTCTGGCGTCGCCACTATTCGCGAACGGTCAGGCGCGTGCTCGATATCGCGAGCGGCAATTCGCCGCATGGGCAGATTTTCGCGCGCGGCGGTATCGATGTGGTGGGCGTCGATCATTCGCCGGTGATGATCGCGGCGGGGCGTGCCGAGTCGGGTGCGGGTAGTGCGACGCGTTTCTATCGGCGCAAAATCGAGCGCTTCAAATTGCCCGAGCGCCCTTTCGATGCCGCAATCTTCATGTGCGAGACCTTCCCGGTAATCAGGACCAACGCGGATCTGATGTCGCATCTGAAATCGGTGGCGTCGGCGCTTAAGCGCGGCGGGTTCTATTGCATCGACGTCGATCGCCATGACGGCGTGGAACTGATCAGGCGCCGGAAGCTGTGGCGCGAGCGCGAAGTGAAGATCGGCCCGCTTCGCGTGGACGTGCGCGAATTCTATCGCCCGATCGAATGGCACGACGCGATGCATTCAATTTACGAACTCGAATGCACCATCCATTTCCCTGGCCGCAGGGTCATCACGCGCGACCTGATCCCGGTGCGTTACATTACGCCGCCGCTGATGGAGTTGATCGCGCGAGCGTCAGGATGTTTCGCGATGGTCGCATGCTATCCCGATCTTTCCTTCACCTCGCCCATCGAGGATTGCAGCGGGCGCTGGCTCGCCGTCCTGAAGCGAGTGTAGCCGATCCAATTTTCGGCAGATTTGCGCGCGCCGAATTCGCTTCGCTTGATTCGCCGTCTTTCAGCGCCGCTTCGCGATCCGCCGCGCCTGCTGCTCGGTCATTTCGAGCCACCTCGGGCGAGGGCGTCGACCAAATCGCGCATCGCGGCAGCGGGATCGGGAGCGCCATAGATGGCGCCGATTACGGCTACGCCAGCAGGCTGTGCCGCCGCACCACTTCTCATAGCGGTGGACGTTTCCGCAACATCACCATTTCCGTTTGCAACGGGACCTTCCGGGGCGTCGAGAGGTCGGGCGTCGGCCGCCGCAAAGCGGGCGCACAGTTCGGGGATGCGCGCCGCTGTGATGCCCCCCAGCGCGAAGACCGGAAGCGATGCCACTCGACACGCAGCCATCAATCCATCTGCGCCGCGCGCATTGGTGTAAGCGGCCTTCGAAACCGGGTCAAAAACCGGCCCGTAAACGACGAAATCCGCGCCCGCCCGCGATGCGGCGATCACCTCGCGATCGTCGTGAGTCGAAACTCCAATGAGACGCTCGCCGCCAAGCAGGGCGCGCGCATCAGCTACCGCGAACGAGTTCGCCGGCAGATGAACTCCATCGGCACCCGCCGCAATCGCAACGTCGAGCCGATCGTTAACCAGCAGCGTGGCGTGATGGCGATCGCAGACGGCGCGCAGTTTGTGCGCTAACCCGACGAGTTCGCGGGCGTCGAGATCCTTCTCGCGGAGCTGCAACCCGACCGTATCGGGCGGCGCGGCGGCAAGCGCCGCCTCGGTCATCGTGATAAGCCCGCCGTGAGCGGCCGCGAGTTTGCGGTCGGTGATGAGATAGATCTTGAACAATGAGGCGATTGATCTGCCCTATGAACCAGTGCCCTCAAGCAGCGCCGCTTCTCAGCGAATCAGGCCGCTCAGCGGACTGGACGCAGTGGCGTAGAGCTTCATCTCGATACGCCCCGCCAGGTAAGCGGTCCGTCCGGCTTCGATCGCGAGCCGCATCGCCCGCGCCATCGCGACGGGGTTTTTCGCGCTCGCAATCGCCGAGTTGATCAGCAGCCCGTCACATCCAAGTTCCATCGCCTCGGCCGCATCGGACGCAGTGCCGACGCCCGCATCGACGATCACCGGCACCTTCGCCTGCTCCAAGATGATGCGCAGGTTGAAGGGATTGCGAATCCCCATGCCGGAGCCGATTGGCGCCGCCAGCGGCATCACCGCGGCACATCCGATTTCCGCCAGGCGCAGACACGCCACCGGATCGTCGGTGATATATGGGAGCACCTTGAAGCCATCTTTGACGAGGATTCTCGCAGCTTCGAGCGTCGCCGGAACGTCCGGGAACAGCGTCTGCTGGTCGCCGATGACCTCCAGCTTCACGAGGTCCCCGACCCCAGCCTCGCGCGCGAGGCGGCAGGTGCGGACTGCCTCCTCGACCGTGTAGCAGCCGGCGGTATTGGGCAATATCTGGTATTTTTTCGGGTCGATATAGTCGAGGAGATTTTCCTTGCCCGGGTCGGTGATATTAACGCGGCGCACCGCAACCGTCACGATTTCCGCGCCGCTCTCCTCAATCGCCGCGCGCGTCTCGGCGAAGTCGCGATACTTGCCGGTCCCCACGATGAGTCGTGATTTGTAGCGCCGTCCTGCCAGTTCGAATGAGTCGTCTTTGTCTGCTTTTCCTTGGTGCATTTAACTTTCCCGCTAGTTCTCGCCGCAAATCGTCTGCGCGGATCGCCGGTTAATAATTTAGCAAATGCAAATTGTGCGCGTCGCCGAGGTCATTTTTTCCGGTCTGCTCTCTCCGTCTGGACGCGCGCTCAATCGCCGTGATCAGCCGCCCCCCACGAAGTTAACGATTTCGACTACGTCGCCGGCAGCCAATACGGTCCGATCCCAATTTGCCTTCGGCACGATCTCGCGATTGATTTCGACGGCGACGCGGCCGCGCTTCAGCTTCAAACTTTCGATGAGCGCAACGAGCCGGTCATCCCCATTCACGGTGTATGGTTCGCCGTTCAGCGTTATCTGGAAATCGGTGGACATCAAAAGGCCGCTTCCGACAGGCGAAGGAAAGCGGCCGTGATGCGGAGCTCGAACGTTCCGCAAGTGGCTTCCCTCCGCCGGCATTACCCGGATCAGGTTCGAGGGGTACTCTTGCGAGTTCTCAGTGCTTGCGCACTCCCCCAGCCGGTTTCAGACTACCACCGGCAAGCGCGCGCTGTCAAAATTGGCGCGAGCAAACAGGTCCGCAGCCCTCGTTCGGCTGCGCTCAGCGACTGGTCAAGCTCTCCCCGCCCACAGAAATGTCGTCAGCCGAGCCCGCCTGTGGATGAAGCGATGACGTTCGGAGTGGTATAGTTTGCGCGCAGCCCCTGCGCGGCGGATGATCGATGAAGGGCGGCCTTCTGCTTGGCCGGTCGTTGCGGCGCCGCCTAATCGAATCGAAAGGACTGCCCGACCCCCATATGACTATAGCGAGTGGGCGTCCCACTTTCGCGGAGATCAACCTCAGCGCGCTGCGGGCTAACTACCGGGCGCTCACCGCCTACACCAACGGCGCGTCAATCATGGGCGTGGTGAAGGCCGACGCATATGGACATGGCGCGGTCGAGATTACTCGCGCCTTGCGCCAGGAGGGCTGCGCGCATTTTGGCGTCGCCACGGTCGAGGAGGCGCGTGAGCTGCGCGCCGCTGGCCTCAGCGAACGGCTCTACCTGCTCGCTGGTTTCTTCGCCGATCAGGCCGCGGAGATTGTTGCTCTCGATCTGACGCCGGCGATCTTCGATCTCTCGCTCATCCAACCGCTCGATCATGCGGCAATCGCGTCTGGCCGGGCAGGCTTTCGGGTTCATCTTGAAATCGATACGGGCGCGACGCGCCTCGGAATTGCGCCAGCGGACTTGGAAGAGGCGGCCGCACGACTGCACCACGCGACGGGGCTCAAGGTCGAGGGCGCAGGCACGCTCCTCGCCAACGCGGGCGACCCGTCGAGTCCGATAACCGATGGGCAACTTGCCGTGTTTCGCGACGCGCTCGCGATGCTCCGGGCCGCGGGCCTCGAACTTCCCGTGCGCCACGTCGCCAACTCCGCCGCGATGGTGCTGCGCGCCGACGCGCATTTCACCCTGATGCGCCCGGGCCTCGCCATATACGGATTGCCGCCGGTCCAGGCGGTGCGCGATCACGTTGAGCTGCGGCCCGTGATGACCTTCAAAACCCGCGTTCTGCAGGTGAAGCGGGTAGCGGCGGGCAGCGGCGTCAGCTATGGACATTCGTTTGTGGCGCCGCGTGAGAGCGTCATCGGCGTGCTTGCGGTCGGTTATGCCGACGGTTATCGACGCGGATTACAGCACGGCGGCGAAGTGATCGTGCGCGGGCGGCGCGCCCCGATTGTCGGCGCGGTGTGCATGGATCTGACGATGGTGGACCTGACCGAGGTCCCGGGGGCGGCAGTCGGCGACGAGGTGATATTGTGGGGCGGCGCCGGCGAAGCCATGATCAGCGTTAATGATGTCGCGCGCCTCGCGCAGACCATCTCTTACGAGATGCTGTGTACCGTGGGCCGCCGCGTGCCGCGCGTTTACCGGAGATGAAATTCCCATGGCAAGTGGAAGCGTGAAGATTGGCCGGGCCTTGCTCGGCGTGTCGGATAAGAGCGGCCTGAGCGAACTGGCGCGCGCGCTCGAGCGCCATCACGTCGAGATGCTCTCGACTGGCGGCACGCAGGCGGTCTTGAAGCAGGCGGGGGTCGCGGTGAGATCGGTCGAGGACTTCACCGAATTTCCGGAGATGCTGGACGGTCGCGTGAAGACGCTGCATCCGAAAATTCACGGCGGGATTCTCGCCAGGCGCGCGGACCTGAGTCATCAGCGGGAGATGCAACGCCAGGGGTTCGAGCCTATCGATATGGTCGTGGTCAACTTTTATCCGTTCGAGCAAACGGTCGCGCGCGCCGGCGTCACGCTCGACGAGGCCATCGAAAATATCGATATCGGCGGGCCGACGCTGGTACGGGCGGCGGCGAAGAATCATGCCGACGTGGTGGTGGTCGTCGATCCCGCGGACTACCCCGCGATCGTGCGCGAACTCGACGACACCCACGGCCTAATCTCGGCCGAGACCCGCTGGAAGCTAGCGCGCAAGGCCTTCGCGCGCGTCACCGCGTACGACTGCGCGATCTCGAATTACCTGGGTAGCTACTCGGGCGGCGAAGCATGTGCACTCGGCGATACTTTCAGCCTCTCTATGCCGCGCACGCAGATGCTCCGCTACGGCGAAAATCCACATCAAACGGGCGCGCTCTACGGCGACTTCCCGCGTATCGCGGAGCAGCTTCACGGCAAGGAACTGTCGTTCAACAACGTTTTCGACGTCAGCTCGGCGGTCAACCTGATGGTCGAGTTTGGCGACTACACCGATGCGGTGGTCGCGATCCTTAAACACAACACGCCGTGCGGCGTCGGCGTCGGGAAGACGCTGATCGAGGCGTGGCACAAGGCTTTCGCGACCGACCCGGATTCGCCATTCGGCGGCATCATCATCAGCAATCGTCCGTGGGATATCGAATTTGCGCGCGCGGTCGATGAACTGTTCACCGAGGTGCTGATTGCGCCGGACTATCCACCCGAGGTGATCGAGTTCCTGCGCAAGAAGAAAAACCGGCGCCTGATGCGGTTCCATCCGGAGGCGGTCAAGCGCGATGAACTCGATATCAAGAAGGTCGTCGGTGGCCTGTTGGTGCAGACGCCGGACACGAATATCGAGGACCCGCGAAAGGGCAAGGTGGTGACCAAGCGCGCGCCGACCGAGACTGAGATGCGAGCGCTGAGCTTCGGTATCCGGGTGTGCAAGCACATCAAGTCCAACGCGATTGCCTTCGTGGCCGAGGATCGCACGCTCGCGGTTGGCGGCGGGGCAACCTCGCGGATCGATCCGTTGTATGCGGCGCGCGAGAAGGCGGCACGGCTGGGCGTCTCGCTCAAGGGTTCCGTGATGGTCTCGGAGGCGCTGTTTCCGTTTCCCGACGGGCCGACGCTGGCGGCGGAGGCGGGCG
>Ga0302324_100026126_pt1 | contig 11175 bp, 8 predicted proteins | sample Palsa_T0_1_FD_201949 | JGI IMG/M metagenome (GOLD analysis project Ga0302324, IMG submission 201949) | Peat permafrost microbial communities from Stordalen Mire near Abisko, Sweden - Palsa_T0_1 | ecosystem: Environmental > Terrestrial > Soil > Palsa > Peat permafrost | place: Sweden: Abisko... | reverse complement strand
GGTTCACTCCGGCGGCCTTCGACGGCCCGGTTGCGGTACCATGGAAGGCCGGCGGCCGGCCGACCGGGCGTCGTCCCAGCGGACGGCGAACTTCCGCCGCATGCTAACCTCCGCGTATCGCGAACGGGCGTTCATCGACGGCGCGTGGATTTCAACCGCCGAGAATGTCGCCGTCCACAATCCCTCAACCGGCGAGCTGCTAGGGACCGTCCCACGCTGCGGGCCCGAGCAGGCGCGCGCAGCAATCGACGCCGCCGCCGCAGCTTTCCCGGCCTGGCGCGCCCGCACCGCCGCCGACCGCGGCGCGATCGTCCGCGCAATCGGGGATACGATGCTCGCCCGCACCGACGAACTGGCGCACGTGCTGACCAGCGAACAGGGCAAACCGCTCGATGAGGCGCGCGGCGAGATCGCGTACGCGGCGTCCTTCTTCACCTGGTTCGCCGAAGAGGGAAAGCGCGCGTACGGCGACGTGATCCCGACCGACCGCCTCGGGCTGCGCCTGGTCGTGCAGAAGGAGCCGGTCGGCGTCTGCGCCGCGATCACTCCGTGGAATTTCCCCGCCGCGATGTTGACGCGCAAAGCCGCGCCGGCGCTGGCAGCGGGCTGCACGATCGTCGTCAAGCCCGCCGAGCAAACGCCGTTTTCGGCGTTGGCGATCGCCGCGATCGCCGACGAAGTCGGCCTTCCGCCGGGCGTTCTCAACATCGTCACCGGCGCGGCCGAGGATGCGGCCCCGATCGGCGAGGTGCTCACCACCGATCCGCGGGTGCGCAAAGTCTCGTTCACCGGCTCGACCGAAGTGGGCAAGATCTTGATGCGCCAGTCGTCATCGACGCTCAAGCGGCTTTCGCTCGAACTGGGCGGCAACGCTCCGTTCATCGTGTTCGATGACGCCGACCTCGAGGCGGCCGTGCAAGGCGCGATCGCCTCAAAGTATCGCAACGCCGGACAAACGTGCGTCTGCCCAAACCGCTTTTACGTCCAGGACGGACTTTACGACCGCTTCGCGGCGGCGTTCGCGCGCGCCAGCTCGCAGCTGCGCGTCGGCGACGGCTTCGAAGACGGGGCGCAGATCGGCCCGTTGATCGACACCGCTGCACTGGCCAAGGTCGAGGCTCACGTTGCGGATGCCAAGGCGCGCGGAGCGCGCACGCTGATCGGCGGCACGCGCGACGCGCACGGGGGCACGTTCTACTCGCCGACCGTGCTGGTCGACGTTCCGGCCGATGCGCTGCTGGCCCGTGAGGAAACCTTCGGTCCGGTCGCCGGGCTGGTGCGCTTCCACTCCGACGAGGAGGTCTACGCCTTGGCGAACGCCACCCCGTTCGGCTTGGCCGCCTACATCTATACGCGTGACGTCGGACGCCTGTGGCGCGCGACCGAGGCGCTCGAGTTCGGCATGGTCGGCGCGAACACGGGGATCTTCTCGACCGCCGTCGCGCCCTTCGGGGGTGTCAAGGAATCCGGCTTCGGCCGCGAGGGCTCGTACTACGGCCTCGAAGAGTGGCTGAACGTCAAGTATCTGTGCCTCGGCCTCTAGCCGGGAGTTCCGGCAGGCCTTTCTTTGTTTCGCAGAGTATGGGCGGGTGAACTTCTCCAAGGAGCCTTCCGTGGACGTCGCCCGCGCCATCGCCGACCTCGATGAGGTCCGTTCCCGTCTCGCCGCCGTCCAGCGTTTCCGCGGCCTTTCCGGCCCGGCCGCCGTTGCGAGCGGCGTCGCCGCCCTCGGCAGCGGCCTGGTCCAACTGATCGTCGTTCCGCACCCGGCCTCTCCCGGCGACGCGGCCCGGTACGTTGCCATCTGGATCGCCTGCTTGGCCTTCGCGCTGGCGGTCAACTACGGTGCGCTGGCCGTCTGGCTGGCCCGCAATTGGACGTCGCGGGCGCGCACCGAACTGCGCACAGCCGCGATTGCGGTGACGCCCGCGGTCGTGGCCGGCGGTGCCTTCACAGCCGCGCTGCTCGTCCGCGGCGACGTCGGCATGCTGCCGGGGACGTGGGCGCTGTGCTACGCGCTGGGTCTGCTGGCCTCGCGCACGATGCTGCCGCGCGGCACCGCGAGCGTGGCGCTGGCGTTCGCCGCCATCGGCGCCGCCCTGTTATTCGCGCACGGTACCAACGCGCTGACCTGGTGGGTGATGCCGCTGACGTTCGGCTGCGGCCAGGTTGCGATCGGCATCTTGATCGATCGCGAAGAGATGCGCTCGGAGGCGACGACATGAACGACGCGCCGTTCGCGTTGCGCGGTCTGGAGCGCATTTTTCACGAGCGCGGCCGGCTGGCGGTCTGCTCGTGTCTGATCGCGAACCCCGACGGACTGCGCTTCACCGAACTCCAGGATGCGTGCGGACTGACCGACGGCAATTTGAATCGGCATCTGCACGCGCTGGCGGAGGTCGGCGTCGTCACCAGCGAGCGTGTTCGCGGCCTCGGCCGTCCGGCGACGATCGTGCGGATCACCGAAGCGGGGCGCACGCGATTCCTCGCCTACGTCGACGAGCTCGAAGCCGTCGTGCGGGGCGTGCAGCGCCAAGCCGACGCGGTTTCGACATCCTCGCTGCTGGCGCCGCAACCGTGATCGAACGCATAGCCGCCGTCGAAGGCGTACCGCGCCACGTGGCGATCATCATGGACGGTAACCGGCGCTGGGCGCTCGCCAACGGCCTGCCCGCGCTCGAGGGTCACCGCCGCGGCGTCGCGGCGCTGGAGCGCGCGGTCGACGCGGCGCTGCAGCGCGGCATCGCGATGCTGACCGTCTACGCATTCAGCGAAGAGAATTGGAAACGCGGCAGCGCCGAGATCGCCGGCTTGTTCGGGATCGCCGAGCGGTTCGCGCGCGACCGCGCCGCAGCGCTCGCCGCACGCGGCGTGCGGGTGCGCGTTATCGGCCGCAGCGACCGCCTGCCGGCTGGTCTCAACGATGCCTTCCGCAGCCTCGAAGAGCGCACGGCGCAAGGTAGCGCGCTGCTGCTGATGATCGCGGTCGACTATGGCGCGCGCGCCGAATTGCGCGATGCCTGCCGCGCGCTGGCGCGCGACGTCGCGGCCGGGACGCTGCTGCCGGACCAGATCGACGATGCGACGATCGCTGCCCGCCTGTGGACCGCCGGCCTCCCCGACCCTGACCTCGTCGTGCGCACCGGCGGCGAGCTGCGGCTCTCGAACTTCCTCCTCTATCAGAGCGCCTATGCCGAACTATGGGCAACACCGGCACCTTGGCCGGAATTCGACGGCAGCGCGCTCGATCGCGCGCTCGACGATTTCACCAGCCGGGAACGCCGCTTCGGGGGCTGAGGAGCCGCGCTCGTCCGGTCCTTGCCGCGGCGAAGGCCGGATTGTGGTATACTGATCGCTTGTGAGAACCCGTCCCGATATCCGCAACGTCGCGATCATCGCGCACGTCGACCACGGCAAGACGACTTTGGTCGACGCGATGTTCCGTCAGAGCGGTATCTATCGCGAAGGCCAGCAGGGCGAGACTCGAGCTATGGACTCGAACCCGCTCGAGCGGGAGCGTGGGATCACGATCCTCGCCAAGAACACCGCGATCGACCATAACGGGATCAAGTACAACATCGTCGACACGCCGGGCCACGCCGATTTCGGGGGCGAGGTCGAGCGGGTGCTCCAGATGGTGCAGGGTGTAGTCCTGCTGGTCGATGCGGCCGAAGGCGTCATGCCGCAGACGCGGTTTGTCCTGCGCAAGGCCCTCGAACTCGATCTGCGCGCGATCGTCGTCATCAACAAAATCGACCGGCGCGACGCGCGGCCCCAGGAAGTCGTCAACGAAGTCTTCGACCTGTTCATCGAGCTGGGTGCTTCGGACGAACAGGCCGATTTCGCGGTCGTCTACGCGAACGGCAAAGCGGGCATTGCGAAAGCTGAGCTCGCCGACGAGAGCACGAATCTCGATCCCCTCTTCGATATGATCGTGAAGCGCGTCCCAGAAGCGCCGGCTGAAGACGGCGGTTTTCAGATGCTCATCTCGGCGATCGATCACAACCGCTACGTCGGCCGCATCGGCATCGGCCGCGTCTTTCGCGGCAGCGCCAAGGTCAACGCGCCGATCGCGAAGGTCGCGCGCGACGGTTCCGTGCAGGCGGGACTGCGCTTGACCAAGATCCTTTCCTTTCACGGACTCGAACGGATCGAGATCGACGAGGCCACGGCCGGCGACATCATCTGCGTGTCGGGCATCGAGGGCCTCAACATCGGCGACACGATTGCCGATGCCGCGTTGCCCGAGGGCCTCGATGCGATCGCGGTCGACGAGCCGACGGTGTCGATGTACTTCATGGTCAACGCATCGCCGTTTGCGGGCCGCGAAGGCAAATACCTCACCTCGCGGCAGATCCGCGAACGGCTGATGCGGGAGTTGGAATCGAACGTCGCGCTGCGCGTCGAGGACACCGACTCGGCCGATACCTTCGAGGTGCGCGGACGCGGTGAACTCCATCTGTCGATCCTCATCGAAACGATGCGCCGCGAGGGCTACGAGCTGGCGGTCAGCAAGCCGCGCGTCATCATTACCGAGCGCGACGGCGTGAAGATGGAACCGGTCGAGTACGTCGTGATCGACGTGCGCGAAGAGTTCGCCGGCGCGGTGATCGAGTCGGTCGGCCGCCGGCGCGCGCAGATGTCGAACATGATCACCGTCGGTGAAACGCGACGGCTGGAGTATACGATGCCGACGCGCGCGATCTTCGGACTGCGTGGCGAGCTGCTGACGCTCTCACGCGGGACTGCCGTCATGTCGCACGTGTACTACACCCATCAGCCCTTGGCCGGCGACATCCCCGGACGCTCCAACGGCGCGCTGGTGGCGAGCGAAACCGGAAACGTCACCGCCTACGCCCTGATGGGGCTCGAACAGCGCGGGCGCTTCTTCGTCGATCCCGGCGTCGAAGTCTACGAAGGCATGGTCGTCGGTCGCGCCAACGACGACAAGGACGTCGCCCTCAACGTCGTGCGCGCCAAGAAACTCACCAATATGCGCGCTGCCGGCACGGACGAGAACTTCAAGATGCCGCCGGCCGAAGAGATGTCGCTGGAACGCGCGATCGAGTTCATCGAAGACGACGAACTGGTCGAGGTGACGCCGCAATCGATCCGGCTGCGTAAACGGCATCTCGACGAAACCGATCGGCTCAAGGCGCGCAAGCGCGATAAGGCGCTGGCGGGCTAAGCTCGCCGGCGCCCCAACCAGCCGGGGAGGCGTCAGCCGTCGTGGCCAACGTCAGGGCTGGTGCTCCGCAGGTTCCTTTCCTTCCGGGGTTTGATCCTGGCCTTCGGCCTGGTCGCCGTGCTGTTGCCCCTGGCCCTGGTTGGGCAGCTCGGCATCGTCCGGACACTCAATGCGATCAACCTCGAGGTCGTGCGGCTGCGCGAAGGCCAATTGGCGGCCGGGGCCACGCTGCAGCTGGCCTTGGACGAGGAGACCGGGATTCGCGGCTATGCGACGGCACGCCAACGCATCTTCCTCGAGCCGTATATCGCCGCTCGGGGGCGCATGCCGGAGCAGCTCGACGCGTTATCGACGCGCCTCGCCGACCTCAGCCCAAGCGGACTCGAACGGCGGGCGTTCGACGAACTCGGGGAGATCAATGCGCGCTGGTTGCGCGAGGTCGCCGAACCGGTTTCGAGCGGGCAGCCGCTCGTCGCGCAGCGGGCGTTGCTCGGAAAAGAACTGACGGATCGTTTTCGTGACGACATTCGCTACATCGAAGCACGCCAAGTTCTCGCGTACGATGAAGCGGTCCACCATCGCAACAGCATCCTCACGGCGACCAGCACGATCTCGATCGTGGCGACGGTGGGGATCGGTATCGAGATCGTCGTGTTCGGTTTCGTGATCGCCCGGATGCGCGTCGAACTGGACCGCGAGCACGACGTCGCGGAATCGCTGCAGCGTATTGCCTCGGCGCGACTCGTGCCCCCAGAGCATCTGCTCGTCGGAACGGCCTATCGCTCGGCGACGCGCGGCGTGCGCCTCGGCGGCGACCTCTACGACGTCTACCGGCTCGACGACGACCGCACGCTGCTGGTCATCGGTGACGTGAGCGGCAAGGGGGTCACGGCGGCTTTCGACACGACCTTCGTCCGCTACGGGGTGCGAACTCTGGCGGCGGAAGGTTTCGCGCCCGAACAGATCGCAGCGCGATTCGACGTCCTCTATCGGGCGGCCAATCCGCCGCCGGAATCCTTCGTCACGCTGTTCGTCGGCATCCACGACCGGCGCGACCGCACGCTGACCTACGCCAACGCCGGCCACGAGGCGGCCTGGATACGCTCGGCCGAACGGTTGACGATGCTGCCGCCGACCGGGCCCATCATCGGTCTGGGCGGATTCCCTTTTGTCGAGGCCGTCACGCCGCTGTCGGGACACGAGGTCCTCATCTTGGCGACCGATGGGCTTACCGAGGCCCGCGACCGCAGCGGCCGCTTCGTCACCCTGCACGAGGTCAACCGCTGGCTCATGGAAGCCGACGCGACCGACCCGGTCGCCTTCGCCGACGACGTGCTGCGCACGGTGTCGCAGTGGACGCGCGGAAACATCACCGACGATCTGGCGCTGCTGATCGTCGAACCGCGCTCACCCGACGGATTTGACGCGTGAAACGTCTGGTCGCCGCCTTGGCGCTCGTCGCGCTGCTGGCGGGATGTTCGCGCGTCGATCAGACGGCGACCGCAGGCGGACGGCATCCGTGGACGATTCCCGGCGTGCTGCGCTTCTCGACGCTCGGCGAACCGGATTCGCTCAGCCCGCTGGTCGGTGAGTCGCAGACCGACACCGACCTCTCGATGTTCTGGGCCGGTTACCTGTTCAACGCGGACGACCAGGACCAGCTCTTCCCTGAACTCGCCGTCGCCGTCCCCACGCTCGCCAACGGCGGCATCAGCAGGGACGGGCTGACGATCACCTATCATCTGCGCCGCGGCGTGCTGTGGCAGGACGGCGTGCCCTTCAGCGCCGACGACGTCGTGTTCTCCTGGCACGCCGTGATGAACCCCAACACGAACGTGGCGACGCGCCTGGGGTATGACGACATCGTCCGGATCGATGCGCCGGATCGCTATACCGCGGTCATCCATCTGCGTCACGCCTACGCGCCCTTCGTCAACATGTTCTTCACGATGTCATCGACCGCGTATCCAATTTACCCCAAGCACCTCTTGGCCCGCTACCACGATCTCAACCGGATCCCGTACAACAGCAAGCCGGTCGGCACCGGACCTTTCGTCGTCGAGGAGTGGCATCGCGGCCAGACGCTTCGCATGGTCGCCAACCCGCACTACTGGCGAGGTCCGCCCAAGCTGCACGAAGTCGACTTTCGGGCGATCCCCGACGAAAACACGCTGCTGACCAGCATGCGTACGCACGAGCTCGATCTCTGGTTCGGCGCGTCCTCGTCGAACTATCCCGTCGCGTCGCACATTCCGTTCACGCGTGCGATCCTCACGCCGTTCACCCAATACTCGCTGCTCGGGTTCAACGTCTCACGCCCGGTGCTGGCCGACGTCGCGGTTCGCCGCGCGCTGGCCTACGCGACCGACCGCAAAGGGCTGATCGCGCGGATTACCTTCGGCGTCGAGCTTCCCGGCGAAGGCGATCAGCCGGCGTTCTCCTGGGCACACGATCCGCATCTCCCCGCGCTGCCGTACGATCCGGCGCGCGCGCGTGCGATCCTCGATGCTGCCGGATGGAAAGTGGGGCCCGACGGCATCCGGACGCGGCACGGCGTGCGGCTGCGGCTGGTCTTCGTCACCACCGTCGGCAGCGCCGTCGGCGCACGCCTGGCCGTGGTGCTGCAGTCGAACTGGCGAGCGATCGGCGTCGACCTGGAGGTAAAGTCGTACGCCGCGGACCTGATGTTCGCAAGCTACGGCGAGGGCGGCATCCTGCAGACCGGCCATTTCGACGTGGAGGCTTCGTCCTGGCTCAACGGGATCGATCCGGACGATTCAACCCTCTTCCGGAGCGATCAAATTCCGCCCAACGGCCAAAATCAGTTCCGCTTCCGTAACCGGGAGCTCGACGACCAGGAGCGTATCGCCCTGGGTTCATTCGATCGCGACGTCCGCCGGCGCGCCTACTGGCGCATCCAGGAAATCCTCGTCGACCAGCTGCCCGAGATCACGGTCTATTTCGCACGCCGTTTCGACGTCGTCAGCGACGACCTGCGCAACTACCGTCCCGGCCACGTCGTAACGACGTTCTGGAATACTTGGGAGTACGACATCTAGGCCCGTTCGCCCGGCCCGGCGAGCGAATCAACGCTGCCGTCGCTGCGACTCACCAGTACCGCGCCGGTCAGGCCGGTAAAGAGTCCGGTCGCGACGACGCCGTGAATCTCGCGCAGCTGCAGATCGAGCGCGGCCGGATCGGCGATCGAACCGAAGCTGCAATCGAGCAGCACGTTCCCGTTGTCGGTGACGAACGGCTCCGCGCCGCCGCGCAGCCGCGGCTCAACCCCGAAGCGGGACTTGATCTTGCGCTCGACCCAGCGCAGCGAGAACGGCACGACCTCGACCGGCGTGTGAAATGCCCCCAGACGTTCGACGAGCTTTTCCGGGGTGACGATCACCACGAACGTCCGCGCCGCCAGCGCGACTGCCTTCTCACGGAACAGCGCGCCGCCGCCGCCCTTCGTGAGCGACCAGTCCGCAGCAACCTCGTCCGCACCGTCGATGGCGACGGCGATCTCACGCTCGCCGAAGGGGATCACCGGAATGCCGCGCTCGCGGCAGAGCTGCTCGGTGACCGACGAGGTCGCGACCGCCACGATCTCGTCACCGTCTCGCACGCGCTCGCCGACACGCTCGATCGCCCAAAAGGCGGTCGTCCCGCTGCCCAGGCCGATGCACGTGCCGCTCGTGACGTGGCGGTCCACCGCCGCAAAACCGACCGCGCGCTTCGCCAGCTCGGCATCCCGCATTGCGCGCCTCTTCGGCTGGAAAAGGACCAGCGCCCCCACCGGCAATGCCCCCAGACCCAAGCTCGCGAACCTCCGGAAATGAAAACGGTGTGGCGGGGTTGTTCCGCACGCCCCCGGGGCGTTCTCGGATTGCCGGCAGCGACGCTTGCGGCTCTGGTGCTGTTTGCCGCGAGCGGCTGCAGCGCGGACCGGCCGGCGCCGCACGAGCTGCGAATCGCTCTGAGCATCGATCCCGCCTCGCTCAGTCCGCTGCTGGCCTTCGCGCAGAATCAGATCGCCACCGACTTGCTGTTCTGCCAAACGCTGGTGGGGCTCGACGCGAACGACCGGGTCATCCCGGTGCTGGCGGTGCACGTGCCGTCGCGAGCGAACGGTGGCATCTCGCCCGACGGCCGGCGCATCACCTACCATCTGCGCACCGATGCGCGTTTTGCGGACGGGGTTCCGCTCACGTCGGCCGATGTGGCCTTCACCTATCGTGCCATTTTCGACCCGCGCAACAACGCCGCATCGGTCGACGCGTACCGCCGCATCGCGTCGCTGACGACGCCCGATCCGCACACCGTCGTCGTCACGCTGCGGCAGCCCTGGAATGCGGCCCCGAACGTGCTCTTCGCGCAGGCCGACTTCGCCTATGGGATCCTGCCCAAACACGCCTTCGCGGACACCATGGTGAGCGGCAGCGCGTGGGACCGGATGCCGTTCGGCAGCGGGCCGTTCCGGGTGCAATCCTGGACGCGCGGCGGGGACATCGTGCTGGTTCCCAATCCGTACTTCCGGCCGGCACCGAAGCTCGCGCGCATCACCTTGCGGATCATCCCCAACCCGACCTCGGCGCTGTTCGCGCTGCGCACGCACGGGGTCGACGTCGCAACCCTGAGTCCGCAGAACCTCGCGCAAGCCGAAGCGCTGCCGGGGATCCGCATCGCGCGCATCGCCGAGAACGGCCTGGGCGCGATCAATTTCCAGACGCAGCGAGCCCCGACTGATGACGTACGCGTGCGCCGCGCCCTTGCCGAAGCGCTGGACCTGCCCGCGATGACCCGCATCTGGCGCGATGCGTATCCGCTCGCGTCGGGCTTTCTGCCGGCCCCGGTCGTGCGCTGGCGGGCGGCCCCGCTGCCGGGGTATCGCTTCGACCCGGCGCAAGCCGCACGCGACCTCGACGCGGCGGGCTGGCATCTGCGCGGCGGCGTGCGCCTGAAGGACGGCAGCCCGATGAACCTGCTCTATGTCGTCAACGCTGATGACCAGCTGCAGGCGCCGCTGGCGCTGGTCGTCCAGTCGCAGTTGGCCCGCATCGGCGTTCGCACGACGCTCAAAGCCTTTCCGTCGTCGCTCTTCAGCGCGCCGAACGGCCCGCTGCGGAGCGGCCGTTTCGCGCTGGCGCTCGGAGATTTCATCGGCGGTTCGGATCCCGAACAATCGGTCAACTTCTTGTGCGCCCAAGCGCGCAACGGCGGCGAGAGCTACTCGCGCTACTGCTCGCCGCGCTTCGAAGCCATCTTCCACGACCAAATGTTCACCCGCTCCGAAATCGGCCGCCAGCGCGACTTCGACGCACTGCGGCGGCAAATCCGCGACGACGTGCCCGTCATCCCGCTCTACGACGAGATCTATCTCGAAGGGGTCGACGCGCGCGTGACCGGCTATCGGAGAAACATGCTCCGCTTTCCGGTCACGCCCGAAGCGTGGGACGTTAGGTGAAGGCCGGCATCGGCGGCAGCGCCGGAACCGTCGTGAAGGTCAGCTCCGCGCGCTGGGGATCGAACGCCACCCGGACCGTATCGCCGTCGCGCACCTCGCCGGCCAGGATCTTGCGCGCCAGCGGGGTCTCGATCTCGCGCTGAATCGCGCGCTTCAGCGGGCGCGCACCGTAGGCCGGTTCGTGGCCGACGCGCACCAGGTGCGCCTTGGCAGCGTCGGTGACTTCGAGCGCGATGCGGCGATCGGTCAGCCGGGCTCGCACGCGGTCCAGCTGGATCTCGACGATCGCCTTGAGCTGCTCTTCGGTGAGCGCGTGGAAGACGACGATCTCGTCGATGCGGTTGAGGAACTCGGGCCGGAACCGCTGGCGCAGCTCGTCGAGCACCGTCGCGCGCATCACGGAAAACTCGGCGCTGCCCCGTTCGCCCGTGTAGTCGAGGATCCGGTGCGAGCCGATGTTCGAGGTCATGATCACGATCGTGTTCTTGAAATCGACCGTGCGGCCCTGACCGTCGGTCAGCCGCCCGTC